>Ga0068853_100004093_pt1 | contig 11234 bp, 9 predicted proteins | sample KBSCornC32_FD_65655 | JGI IMG/M metagenome (GOLD analysis project Ga0068853, IMG submission 65655) | Corn rhizosphere microbial communities from Kellogg Biological Station, Michigan, USA - KBS Corn C3-2 | ecosystem: Host-associated > Plants > Roots > Rhizosphere > Soil ... | reverse complement strand
TCACCGCACCCTTGCGAACCGGTGCAAACCGCCGCCACGCTATTGTAGTATCTTTCAGCGTCAGGTAGTTCCAGTGCCGGTAGGCAAAACGCTTCGGATTTTTTCTGTCGACCAGCATGCCTGCGCCGTAGTTCTCGATATTGACCCACCAGGCAATGGAATTATGTGGCCAAATGCGGATGATCTTTTCGCCGGAATCCAGTCGTGCATGGACTGAAAGGGGCGTCCCGCTCCTTCGGACGGCATAAGTCCCGGAACCTCGCTGGTTGCCTGGCAGGCTATCCGCAAAAAAAGCATTTTCAACAGATATGTTCCTGATCTTTTCGTCCCCCGCGATCCGGATATTCTGGGTAGGGCCATTTAAGAGGGTGGCGCACGAGGTGAAGATGATAGGTGTGAGAAATATCACAGTCACCGATAAGGCAGGAAGTCTGGTCATGTCAGGGGCGTAGGTTGACCAAATGTAATTAGCGAAAACTAAAAGTCTTGCTAATATTTAGCGTCCTGCGCCCCGGTTTTTGAGAGGCGCGATTTGGGCGAGGTCATTGAAAATAATCCACCGACAGTTGAAAAACCGCGGCATGCTGAGGCGCAGGCGGAGCGAAACGGTATATTACACGGAAATTGTCTGTCATGTTCAAATACCCGGTGCTTGCCTGCGTCATGGTTTCGTTCTCCCTGTATGGTTTCGCCCAGGAAGACAGCGCGGCAAAAGCCCAGCAGATCATCCGGATCGAGCAAACGTTGATGAACGCCCTGCCCGGCGATACGGTGCCCTGGAACAAATACCTGGCGCCCAACTGGTATATTACCACGGAAGACGGCACGGGATATTTCAGGGAAGCTTTCCTGCATAGTTTTTCTGCCTTTCCGGCCGGGTTTTCCGGCAACATCCAGGTTACGAAGCCCGTGCTGGTGTTTCACGACAATATCACGGTGATCCACTATGTCGCCGACGAACACGAGACCGTCCTGGGACAGCAGCTGCATACCACCTACGGCATGGTCGACACCTGGTATAAGAACGATTCTTCATGGGTCATGCTGAGTGCGCTCACCTTTGAGATCCCCCAATTGCCTCCGGCTATTCGCGTAAAGGCGTCGGTCCTCCGCCAATATACCGGCTCTTACCGGATGTCGGCCGATCGCGTGGCGCTGGTGAGTCTCCAACGGGATACGCTCTTCATCCAAAAAGGTAAGAATCCGCCTGAGGCGTTACTCGCGGAAACCGAAAACGTCTTCTTCCGGATGAGCGATACGCGCGGCAGGAGAATATTCGTCCGCGATGGATCGGGGGATATGATCATGCGGGAAAGGCGGAACGGGCAGGATCTGGTTTGGAAAAGGATCAAGGGGCAGCAGTAGACGCGGCCCTGTTACTATTGCAGATACCCCAGCAGAAATATCGTACTGGCATAGGCCCAGAATAAAGAGAAAAAAACATGCATCGTTGTCTCGAACGCCTTTCCTTTCCAGAGTTGTGCGGAATATACAAAGAACTGAAAATACAGCCTTGTCCCCCAGAAGATGGCAAGCCCCAGCGATATCCGCCTCCCCAATGCTGTGTTTAAAAGCGCATCCGAAGACGTGAGGCAAAGCAGCCCAAACAGAAAGATCGCAAGGGCGATGAAGAATAAATGAACATACATCATCTGGCGATTCATCAGGCTTAGCGGGCCCAATTCCTGCCTCCAGCGAAAACGGTTGGGGAAAAAAGCATGAAACAGAGCCAGAAGAATGAACAGGACGCCGACGATCTTAACTTGAAGTTCAAGCATGATAACAAGGTTAGGGGGCACATTCGAAAATAGACATAAACGGAGTGAATTTGGTTTCCTGAATAGTAGCAAAACCCGCGCGTTCAAACGCATTTTTCCAGACAGACCGGGAAAAGAAATGTGTGAATCCTACGGAAAATGCCAGAAAATTCGGAAGATCACGCAGGTGCTCTACCATGATCACTTTGCCGTGAGGATTGCACAGCCGATGGCATTCCCTTAAAAAAAGGATCTTTTCATCATGAGACCTGATCTCGTGAACGGCAGACAGCAAAAAGATAAGATCGGCAGTACTATCTGATACCGGTATTGAACCGGAATCTACCTGCTGCGTATTGGGATAGACCAGACTTACTTTTCTTGCTCTTTTGATAGCCGGCTCTTTATGCCGTTCGGCGTTGTAAAAATCAAATGCCTTCAGGTCTGAACGGGGAAATTTCCTTTTCAGAATAAAGCTTGTTTCATCAAAGCCCGCGTTAATATTGACTATTAGGCCGGCATCTGAATAGTCTTGGACGATTGTTCTCAGCCAGTCCAGTTCGTAGTAGTCCGAGTAGTCATATACATAGGCGGAAACCAGGAGAGGCATGATCAGACCATACAGAAATGCAGCCACGGTGATCCCAAAGAGTAGCGGCGGCCATTTAACAACGAAATGGCTGACAAATAGTAGCGACAGGACACCCAGACCAGCAACGTAAAAATGCCGGTTGAAGCTGAGGATATTCAAAACTCCCTGAAATTTTCTTCTTTTTACTTCCATCTTTCCAGTTTGCCTTTTTTCCAGCAATAAGGGATATCACGTATGATAAACGCGTTTGCGAGTTTTGCACCCTCCAGCCGGAGATTGTTGATAAAAGAGAAATTATGCTCGATAACTCTTACAGGGGCGGGCTTCCAGTTTTCCCGTACCCCCTCGATGATCAGGACGTTTTTATCCGCGGAATTATAGGTAAAAGTAAAAGGAAGGGGGCCCGCGAATTTTCTTGCTTCCTTCCAGTCGGGAAAAGGAGATCCGGCGGGCAACAAAATATCCCCGCTGCCCGGGCTATCGATCCGGACCTGAAACCCCGATTTAACTGAGCTGATCTCCAGGGTGTCGTTTTGCCGTACCTGACGAATATCGGTAGTGGTGTAGTTATAGTGCGTAAAGATATTTCCGAGCAGCGCCATTTTTCTTCTGTCCGTTTCAGATCTAAGGATATAAAGACCCCTCCGTCGTTTCCCGGCCTGGTTGGTGAAACGGACAAAGACACGATATCCGATCAGGAAAAAGTCATTCCCCAGCACTTTGGGAAACCCCTTCGGCCGCAGCGATCTTGTCTGGACCATCGCCACTGCGAGAAAGGCCCATTTATCCGCGAACAGATCCAGTTCAAGGCATTCCGGAACTAGCCGGCCGATCTGTTCTTTTGGGACGGCGAAGGTGAGGACGAGCGAGCTTTCAAAAAAAGCTTCGACTGCAAAGGGGTGGTTTTTTAGGAATGATAACATTTTACGCCGGCTGGATTTGTCTGTTCCTTAGGTAAAATTCGTTATACAGGATAAGGAGTATAAAAAGGAATGCAAACAAGGCATTGAACCTACCCCACAAAAGCAGGTCTGGGGCCAGCGCAAACTCAAGGGCGTTCATCGTCGCGATCACGATGATCTGGGTCAGCGCATTGAGCCTTGTCCAGATACCGCTGAGGATCCAGATCGCCATTGCTATTTCCGAGAAACCGATCACCCTGGTCAGTATCTCTGCGTGGGAACCGCCAATGATCATCGCTACGATCTTCTCATGTCGCGGCACGAGGTTCAGGACCTTACAGAACAGTCCGTTAACGAGCCAAACGGCCGCTATCAGATAGTTCAGGTATTGATGTCTTATCATCTCTATTCAACGGCGCCACCGGCAATAGATTACCTGGGATAGGAGGTTTTTTAGGAAGTTGGTTTCAAGAACGGACGACCTGGAAAATGACCAGAAAGACCGCGATCCCGGCAGTCAAACCCGCAAGATCCCGACCGCCAAATCCGACAGATCTGGCCGGTGCATCGTTCACTTTCGATACATCGGCTGTTCAGTGTCGACCGCCAGGCGGACTATTTCAACCTTCGGGTGAAACTGTTGGAACTTCCTACCTGCGACTGACCGAGGAGGATGATGGAGAGGAGGTTGATGAAGAAGCGGAAGGGGTTGGGGCGGTATGCCTCCCTGTAAATACGGGCTTTGCGCACGTCGTACTGCATGTGGTTTCTGGTCATTGGATTTATTAGACTAAGGGTTAACAGGTTACAATTGGGATTTTAACGTCTAATTTAATGAATTATTTTACAAAAGGTTGTTAAATACATGTAACCATTTAGGGTAGATTGGGTTGGTTGGACGCAGGGGCGTCGCAGTGGCGGGTGTGCGCTTGGGTTGGGAAGGGCGGAGTATGAGGGTTGGGAAGGGTGAGTCCAAGGGTTGAAAGGGGGCTTGCGTGGGTCGGGAAGGGAGGGCCATGGGCCGCGGCCGTAAGGGGTTTTTACTATTGTATACGGGCAGGATCATACGTATCTTGTCGGTTCAAATCCTTACTATGAGAACCGCAATCACCGGAAGTAAAGTTTTGCTCCTCGCGTTTGCGCCGGCCCTGTTGTCCGCCACTCTTTCTGCGCAAAGTGTCTTTTCCAATAAGACCCAGGTCGTACTGGAAAAGGTCATCCAGGATTATCCGAACCATTTTCACAATATAAAGGGTGAGCTGATCGGTCAGGCGTCGCAGGCGTCGCGTTACCGCAGTACGCTGCAGTTGCCGGGGGCCGTTTCGGGCACGGTCACCCTCAATACGTCTTCCGCACCAGGATCGGGATGGGTCTGTGTCGTCCTGAATACGGAGAGTTTTGAAATGGCGAAGAGCCGTTATTCGGAGATCTTTTCCCAGCTCAGCAATAGTATCATTACGTCCGGAAATCAAAAGACGTTTATCCTCAGCGGTCAGTATGAAGCGCCTACAGAAGACCGTAAGACCTCCCGCGTTGTATTTTCTCTCTTACCCGGGGTTGGCGAAATGAAGAACCTGAAGGTCGAACTGTCCCTGCTGGAAGCAGAGAAGGGATGGAAGATCGTCCTGAGCGTTCAGGACAAGGACCTTCAGGACCTCAGTCAGGTCGCGATGGGGAATTAGCCGCGGCGGGGGACGGCGGCTGCGGGGATGTGAACCGTGTGAACCGCGGCGGGCGTGACAGCGGGACCGTGTGAACCATGGGGAGAGCCGGTGGGCCGAACCTTTGATCTGGGCGTGAACCCTGTGAACCGCGGCGGGCGCGACAGCGGGGACCTGGCAGCGGCTGAACCCGTGAACCTTGCGGGGACGTGAACCGTGTGAACCGCTACACCATCAAGGTATAATCCCTCAACACCTCATCGATCTCCTCCAGCCTGAACGGCTTGGATATATATCTGTTCATACCCGCCTCCAGACATTTCTCCCGGTCACCCTTCATCGCATCTGCCGTAAGGGCGATAATGGGCAGGCTGCACCAGGGCTCGGGCATCTTCCGGATATGGCGGGTCGTAGTATAACCATCCATCTCGGGCATGTTCACATCCATAAAGATCATGACGGGGTCGCAGTGTGGCAACCTTTCCAGAGCTTCGACACCATTGCTGACCTGGATCACCTCGAAGCCCATGCGGCGGAGCACCTCAGAAATCAGCAGCATATTGATCGGGTCGTCGTCGGCCACCAGGATGCTGGCGGGCTCGGAGGAGATCTTCTCCACGCCGTTGCCCGGCAGGGCAAAACTGGGGTTCTCCTGCTGAAGGTTCATTTCCGAGAGCGAGAGCAGCGCACCGAACAGCTCGTGCATCTTCACCGGCTTGGACAAAAATTTATTGATCCCGGCTCTGGACGCCTCGTGCTGGTAGATATTCTTTTCCAGCGAAGAGAGCATGAGGATAAAGGGCTGGCCGCTGATGATGGGGAAGGTCTTTTTTATTTCCTTTACCAGCGTGATCCCGTCCATACCCGGCATGAGGTGGTCGGTGATGATCAGACTGTAGGGTTCTTTTTTGGTGCGGGCCTCTTTTATCTTCTGCAGGGCCGCCTCTCCGCTGGAGGCCAGGTCGGCGGGGATATGGAAGTAACCGAATATCTCCTGCATCAGCCGGAGATTGCTGTTGTTGTCGTCCACGACCAGCACTTTCTTCAGCATGGCCTTCTCCGGCAACTGTACCTCCGGCTGCTCGTTGGCTATCTCGAGCAGGAGATGAAGCGTGAAGACGCTGCCCTTCGCGGGTTCGCTCTGTACCGTGAGCTGTCCGCCCATCAGCTCGGCGAGGCTGCGCGAAATGGTGAGGCCGAGGCCGGTCCCGCCGTATTTACGGGTGGTGGAAGTATCGGCCTGGGTAAAGCTTTCGAATATCTTTTCCAGCTTCTCCCTGCTGATACCGATGCCGGTGTCCCTTACCTCGATCGCAAGACGGGTGTATGTCTTTCCGTCCCGGGCGTAGCTGTCGCCGTCCCTGCGTACGGATACCATGATCTCGCCGTCCCCGGTGAATTTGATGGCGTTGCCCAGCAGGTTGACGACGATCTGGCGTATACGGACCGGGTCGCCATAGAACTGGGAGGGGATCGTGGGGTCGACGCGGTAGAGCATCTCCAGCTTCTTCTCGAAGGCCTTGATGGTGAGCATGTCGATCGTCTCCTCGATGAGCTCTTCCAGTTTGAACAGCGTGTTATCGATGAGCAGTTTGCCGGCTTCGATCTTGGAGAAGTCCAGAATATCGTTGATGATCTCGAGCAGGCCGTAAGCAGATTTTTTTACATTCTGCAGGTAGTCCCGCTGCGACTTCTGGAGCTCGGTGGTGAGCACCAGGTCGGTAAAACCGATAATGCCGTTCATGGGCGTCCGCAGCTCGTGGCTCATATTGGCCATGAATTCGCTCTTTGCATGGCTGGCGGACTCTGCCATTTCTTTCGCCTGCACCAGCTCGACCTCGATCTGCTTACGCTCGACCGCGGCAGCCACCGACGAGGCGTACGAGCGCAGAATGGCGAACTCGGCCTCGAACCATTCCCGCTCTTCCTTCATCTCGTCAAAACCGACAAAGCCCCAGAAGGTGTCGTCCTTGAGGAAAATGGGCAGGGCGACGCTGGAGAAAACGCCCGTCCTGTCGAGGATACCCTTCAGCTGAGGGTCGTCCTCCCTGCTCTTATAGCTGACGAAGGGCAGGTGGTCGAAGAGGGGCTCGACGATCTTTTTGATGCTATCGAACGGAATGTCCCGCATATAGTCGTTGTCGAGCCGGAAATCGCCCGGCTTTTCGGTCCATTCGTGCGTTTCGGTGGTGTACCACTGGCGCGTTTCCTTGTCGAAATGGTTCTGGAAGAGATAGACGCGGCTAACCATCGCCGTGCTGCCCAGCACCTGTATGGAATCGTTGATGGCCTGGTTCAGGTCCGTATTGATCAGCAGGGAATGGGTCGCCTGCGCCACGGCGTGCAGCAGGTGGTCCTTCTTCTTCAGTTTTTCCTGTGCGATCTTCTGGTCGGTGATGTTCCGGGAAGTACAGATCAGCTTGACCAGCTGTTCTTCGTCCACGATGGGTTTGACGATGCTTTCCAGCCAGACATAGGTACCGTTGCGGCGCAGTACGCGATAGCGAACGGTGATGCTGGTCTCCCGCGAGATCGAAACTTCGGCAAAAGCCGGGACCTGATCGACGGGCAGGAATTTATGCCGGTCTTCCGGGTGTACATATTGTTCGAATGAGCGGCCGATGATATCGTCCACTTCGTAGCCGAGAACCGTGGTCACGGACGGGGAAAGATACCAGATGGTCCCGTCGACGGCGTGGACGCTGATGATGTCCTCGGAGTTCTCGGCGAGCAGACGGAATTTTTGTTCGCTGTTCAGCAGTGCGTTCTCCGCCTCTTTCTGGAAGGTGATGTCCTGGGCGATCCCGAACTCTATCTGTTCGTCCACCACCTTACCTTTTACCGAAAGATAGCGCATCCATCCCTGTTTGGTGATGACGCGGCAGGAGAGGGAGGTCTCATAGCCGATGTTCTCCTTGTGCTGGATAGCCCTGGCGAACTCCTCCGCGACGTGGTTGAAATCCTCGGGGACGACGTATACGTGCATGAAACTATCGAACGATATCTTGTCCGGATCTTCCTCGTCCATGGCGAGCAGCGCCTTGAACTCCTTGCTGAGGGAGAGCTCGTTGTTCATGAAATCCAGTTTCCAGGAGCCCATCTTGGCATAGGTCATGGCATAGGAGAGGGTGCGGATCGCCTCCTCTTTGCCCTGCTCCATCTGCAGTTTTTCCGACACGTTGAGGCCGATGCCCTGTATCTCGTTGACCTCGCCGTTCTCTCCCAGCAGGGCCAGAAACTCCCATTCGGTCCAGAGAAACTCCCTCGTATGGCCGATGGGCTTGCGGATCAGCAGGCGGGCTACCTTCCCCGGGTTGTTCCAGCAGTCGTTGGCGACCTGCTGACAGCGGTTGAGGTCTTTCGGGAAGATCGTGGTATAAAAAAGGATCGTGTGTATCTCCTGTTCCGTATAGCCGAAGGTCTTAAGAAAAGCGGGGTTGGCATAGGTGAAATGCCCCGCGCGGTTGATGCGGATGACATAGTTGGTCTGCGAGCGCAGGATGGATGCCAGGAATTTCTTTTCGTTGAGCAGTTCGTTGCGGGCTTTCTGCAGCTCCTTATAATTCTTTTCGCCTTTTTTAAATGCGGGCTCCAGTACGAGGATGACGAGACCGATGATGGCGAGGAGCAGCGAGATCATCTTGCCGGTGTCGATGGTAGCGACTTCGGCGTTCTTCTCCCGGACCAGCTCGGAATAGTGCTGGTTGATCTCGTCCATGAGGGAGCTATATTTTTGTTCGTTGTAGAGAATATCGCGGAGATAGAGTTTTTTGTTCATCACCAGCAGACCGGAGTCGGCCTGTGTCAGCTCGAGCCCGATGGCCATGATCGACTGGAAATAGGACTGGGAGGTAGAGAGCAGCAGCTTGATCTGGAAGATCTGCTGGGGGACGGGCGGCGGTATCGCGCTGGCCTGCTGCTGTAGCTGGGTCTGCAGTCGCTGCAGCGTTTCCAGCTGTGCGGAGAGGCTGTCGCGGATGGGGGACGCCGGGGTCTGTCCGGGATTGTTCAGTAAAAGAATGGATTCCTTGGCGATACGCTGGCTGAGGGCCTGCTGCTGGGCAGACCGATTGATAGACTCAATCAGCTCCTTGTTTTCCAGGGACTTAATATGATTAAAGTAGTACCCAAAGAAATTAAAAAGGAGTACAAGTACCAGTAAGACTACCGATATGCGAATCAGTTTGCGAAAAGGGCTTTTCATTGAATATTAAGCTGATCTTAACCTATAGGAACGCAAAATCGGCATTTTAAGTTTCTATGACCGCAAAAAAAGGCCGGGCCGCCGGCAAACCGGCGCCTGGAAGGGCTTTTAGTATTGATTATTAATAGTTTATGACCTGCTCTTCGATCGCAGCCGGGATCTCGCGCCATTCGTACTGCTGGTTTCGCAGCTGGGGCTCGAAGCCGGCTTCGCGGATAGCCTCCTGTATCCCCTTCGCGGTAAACCGGTGGGGGGCCCCGGCGGCGCTCACGACGTTCTCTTCCAGCATGATACTGCCGAAGTCATTGGCGCCCGCCTGAAGGCAGATCTGCGCCGTTTGCTTCCCGACGGTGAGCCAGGAGGCCTGGATATTTTTGACGTTGGGCAGCATGATGCGGCTGATGGCGATCATGCGGATATATTCCTCCGGCGTGGTCAGGTTGTGTACGCCGCGAATGCGGGTCAAAAGAGTATCGACGTCCTGGAATGTCCAGGGGATGAAGGCGAGAAAACCCTTTGCGTCGGCCGGCTTACGGGACTGCACCTCGCGGATCTTTATCAGGTGCTCCATCCTTTCCTCAAGGGTCTCGACGTGTCCGAACATCATGGTCGCGGAGGTGGTGATATGGAGCTTGTGGGCTTCGTGCATGATATCGAGCCATTCCTGGGCTCCGCATTTGCCTTTGCTGATGAGGCGGCGGACGCGGTCAACCAGTATCTCGGCGCCTGCTCCCGGAAGGGAATCCATGCCGGCGGCCTTCAGCTGCGCCAGCACGTCGTGGTGGCTCATTTTTTCCAGCTTGCAGATATGGGCTACTTCGGGGGGACCGAGGGGGTGGAGTTTGAGGTGCGGGTATAATTCCTTCAGCTGGCGGAACAGCGTGGTATAGAAGCTGAGGCCCAGTTCAGGGTGGTGTCCGCCCTGGAGGAGCAGCTGATCGCCGCCCCAGCGGAAGGTCTCTTCTATCTTCCTTTTATAGGTATCGATATCGGTGATATAGGCATCTGCGTGGCCGGGTATCCGGTAGAAGTTGCAGAATTTGCAGTTTGCGATGCAGACATTGGTCGTATTGACGTTGCGGTCGATCTGCCAGGTCACTTTTCCGTGAGGAACCTGCTGCTTGCGCAGCTCGTCGGCTATATACATGAGTTCGGTCAGGGGAGCCTGTTCGAACAGGAATACGCCTTCTTCGACGGACAGGAATTCTTTTTTCAGCGCTCTATCGTATAATCCGGATAAATTCATTGTGACCAGTGGTTTAGAAATGCTGGGCAAATGTACTATATTTAAGAGGCCAAGATCACACTAACTATGCTTAGCCAGAAAAATCACCTTTCACTGTTGTCTTCCCGACTGAAGATCCGTACTTACCGGAAGCTTCTTTTTATGCCGGTCTTTCTCATGCTCTTCACCGGACGGTCGGTCGGGGCGCAGGAGACATTTACACAGCCTGCGAAACTAATTACAACTTTTCCCTTTACAATGTTCACGGGCGGCGTCATCCTGCTGAGGGCGCAGCTGGACAATTTTGCCGATACGCTGAATTTCATCCTGGACACGGGCAGCGGGGGCATCTCGCTGGATTCGTTGACCTGTCTGCGGCTCAAATTGACGCCGCAACCATCGGACAGGACGATACTCGGGATCGCAGGAGTTAGACAGGTGAAATTCCTTTACAACGAAAAGCTGCACCTGCCGGGGCTTACCGTGGACAGTCTGAATTTTCACGTCAACGACTATGATATCCTTACCAGCGTATATGGAGAGAAGATCGACGGGATCATCGGGTATAGTTTTTTTACCCGGTATATCGTTCAGATCAACTATGACAGCCTCCGGATATCGGTGTATTCAAAGGGGACGTTCCGCTATCCCAAGGGCGGGTATATGCTGCGGCCCGTGATCGCCAGCCTGCCCATCATGTCGGCCCAGGTCTCGGACGCCCGGAAGGTCGAGAACCGATTTTATTTCGACACGGGGGCCGGTCTCTGCAGCCTGCTTTCCACAGACTTTGCCTCCGACAGCAACCTGCTGGATTCCAGGAAAGCAAGTTTTTTCACCCAGGCGCAGGGGCTGGGTGGAAAGGCTACCATGAAGCTGACGACCCTGCGGGAGGT
>Ga0068853_100004092_pt1 | contig 11235 bp, 9 predicted proteins | sample KBSCornC32_FD_65655 | JGI IMG/M metagenome (GOLD analysis project Ga0068853, IMG submission 65655) | Corn rhizosphere microbial communities from Kellogg Biological Station, Michigan, USA - KBS Corn C3-2 | ecosystem: Host-associated > Plants > Roots > Rhizosphere > Soil ... | reverse complement strand
CTTAACCTGTTTTTGATGACTGGATTTGCACGCGAAAGCTTTCGCCCGAATCTGCTGGAGGAGATGATGGAGGAAGAGTTTGCCGAGGTGTTTGCCTTTGACGCGAGCAGCGTCACCTGGCGCGGCGAGTACAAACTCACAGCCTGGCAGATCGAGGCGACACGCGAATACGGCATCCAGGCGTTTGGTTCATGTTCGTTCGAGGAGCCAGTCACCGATCTGCAAAAGCTGGGAATCCTCTGAAGATGGCCCACGAAAAACACGAAACACACTAAAAGTAACTGACGACAGATAACCGACCACTGCTTATGTACCAGATCAACGAAACCCACGATCCAAACCTCAAAAGCTGGGTCGAGTCGGCGAACGATCCGGCGACGGATTTTCCGATACAGAATTTGCCCTTCAGTGTTTTCGGGGTTCAGAAAAGAACGCGGATCAACAATTCGCAGTACGGCTCGGAGTACGGATTAGGAATATTGATTGGTGATAGCGTGCTCGATCTAACTGAGTGTCGTAAACGAGGTCTCTTCGAAGAGTTCGATCATCAAGCAATCGGGATAGCTCATCCTGGTGCGAACGTCGCAAATCTGATGCTTGCCCCGAATCGGGGGGACCTCCTGAGGCGCTGGGCATCGCGAGTACTGACTGCGACGGTGTCGGAGGAGACAAGGGGTGTCGTATCAAAATGCTTGATTCCAATCGCTGAATGTCATTTTGATCTTCCACAGTTCATTCCAAACTACACCGACTTCTACTGCTCGATCTATCACGCGACGAATGTTGGGTCGATGTTTAGGCCGGAGAATCCGTTGATGCCGAATTACAAGTATTTGCCGATCGGGTATCACGGGCGGGCTTCTAGCATTGTGGTGTCGGGGACTGATGTGCGGCGGCCGTGGGGGCAGAACCGGAGCGATGCGGAAAAGCCGCCGGTGTTTATCCCTTGCAAGAATCTCGACTATGAGATGGAGCTTGGGTTTTTTGTCGGACGGGGAAATGAGCTTGGTGCGCAGATCCCGATCTCCGAGGCCGAGGAGCACATCTTTGGCGTGTGCCTCGTGAACGACTGGTCGGCACGCGACATTCAGGCTTGGGAGTACCAACCGCTCGGGCCGTTTTTGGCTAAGAATTTTGCGACGACGATCTCGCCGTTTGTTGTGACGATGGAGGCGTTGGCGCCGTTTCGCACACGTGCCTTTGAACGAGACCCTGACGATCCGCAGCCTCTCGATTATTTGTCGGATGACAACAACCGCAGATTTGGGGGACTCGACATAAATCTCGAGGTGTACATCCAAACCGAGCAGATGCGTCAGCAAAAAATCGAGCCACACCTTCTCTCACATTCAAATACAAAAGACCTCTACTGGACGATCGGCCAGATGCTCACGCACCACGCCTCAGGCGGCTGCAATTTGCAGACGGGTGATCTTATGGCGACGGGTACTGTCTCAGGTAAAGACAAGTCAGAACGCGGATGCCTGCTTGAGCTGACGTGGCGTGGCTCCGAGCCGTTGACGCTGCCGTCGGGCGAGACGCGTCGATTCCTAGAGGACGGCGATGAGATCATCATGAAAGGCTACTGCGAACGCGAGGGCTTTCGCCGCATCGGTCTGGGTGAGTGCCGTGGTCGCGTGCTTCCAGCTCTCGAAAGATGATTAACCGCAGATGGACGCAGATAGACGCAGATGAATCCAGTTCCTCTTGATCCGCGTTTATCTGCGTCCATCTGCGGTTAATTTGCTCTTTGATACAATCGGCCTATGCCAAACACGTCGGCGATCCTTGAGACCGCAATTCACCGCTCTGCGGCTGGGGTTGAGGAGGACACCGTTGATCAACTTGCCGTCGAGGAGCCGCTTGAGATACGGCTCGGGTTTGAGGAGAAAGGGAGACGCGTAACTCGTCCGATCTCTATCACGATGCGCACGCCGGGACATGACGAGGAGCTGGCGGCCGGATTTTTGTTTACTGAAGGGATCGTGCGCAGCCGCGGCGATATTGGCGAGATCAAACACAGCTACGAGCACGTCGGATCTGCATCTCGTTCGCTGCCGATCGCAGGCGACGAATCGCATTCGTCTAATACGATCGTCGTCAATTTGGCCGATGGAGTTGACGTCGATCTCAAACACCTGGATCGGCACTTTTACACGACGTCGAGTTGCGGGGTTTGCGGCAAAGCCTCGATCGAAGCGCTGCGGACGGCGGTAAACCCGATCGACAGCGAACTCGTGATCGATGGCGAGATCATTCGTGAGCTGCCGGAGCGGTTGCGGGATCATCAGGACGTATTTCGATCAACCGGCGGGCTGCACGCGTCGGCGCTGTTCGACGTGAATGGCGAGCTTGAGATCTTGCGCGAAGACGTTGGACGTCACAGTGCACTCGACAAAGTGATCGGTGCAAAATTCCTCGCGGGCGCTACGCCAGTAAACGCTCGCGTCCTGCTCGTCAGCGGCCGTGCGAGTTTTGAGCTTGTGCAAAAGGCGTTGATGGCCGGCATTCCCGTGCTGGCTGCAGTCGGCGCGCCATCGAGTTTGGCGGTTGGTTTGGCGAGGGAATTTGGGATGACGTTGGTGGGGTTTGTGCGTGATGGGCGATTTAATGTTTATTGCGGCGGGGAAAGGATCGTGGGTGTTGAGCAAAGAACCACCCCGTCTGCCGAGGCGGCAGCCACCCCTCCTTGGTAAGGAGGGGAGCCAGATCTTATGAAATTGCGGATCAAAGGCAACACTATTCGCCTGCGGCTTTTACGGAGCGAGGTCGATCGGCTTGCTCGTTCGGGAGTGGTGAGCGATGAGATCAGGTTTGGCGTTGATACGGGTCAGGCACTGAAATATTCGATCGCGGCATCGGATGGCGTCGATGTTGTGACCGCGCAGTTTAGTGACGATCAGATCCTGATCCTGATCCCCGAGTCGGACGCGATCGACTGGACGACGACAGACCGCGTCGGAATCGAGGCCACGCAGGATGTAGGGAACAATACCGTGCTCTCGATGCTGATAGAGAAAGATTTTGAATGCACAAGCCGCCCTGACGATCCCGACAACGCGGATGCGTTTCCCAAGCCGACGCCATGCTAGAGCGATGAGTGAACGCGATGACGCCATAAACGATCTTTCACCCGAGGGGTTGGGTGATCTGCACGTGCGGCCGCCCGAGCAGATTGCGGCGGGATTAAAGGCCATTACCGACGCGACAAAGCACGCTTTCAGCAAAATGGGCCCGATCCGCGGCATGCGGGCCCTGCTTCATCTCAATCAAAAAACGAACGGCATCGATTGCCAGTCTTGCGCATGGCCGGACCCCGACGGCAAGCGGACCGTTGCAGAATTTTGCGAGTCGGGTGCCAAGGCGATGGCCGACGAGGGCACAAAGGCCCGTGCGACGCCGGAGCTGTTTGCAAAGTACTCCATCAAAGAACTGTCCGAACATGACGACTACTGGCTCAATTGTCAGGGCCGGCTGACGCACCCAATGGTGCTGCGGCCGGCCGGTACGCATTACGAGCCGACCGGGTGGGACGAGGCTTTCAGGATCATCGGCGGCACGCTCAACTCACTCGCGTCGCCCGATGAGGCCATCTTTTACACCTCGGGCCGAACGTCGAACGAGGCCGCTTTTCTCTACCAGCTCTTTGCACGACAGTTTGGAACGAACAATCTTCCTGACTGCTCGAATATGTGTCACGAGTCCTCCGGCACTGCACTCACGGAGGCGATCGGACTGGGCAAGACGACGCTTAGGCTCTCCGATTTTAACGAAACCGATCTTGTCATTGTCATCGGTCAAAATCCTGGCACGAGCGCTCCGCGGATGATGTCGTCCTTGCAAGATGCGAAGCGTGCGGGCGCGAAGATGATCGCGGTCAATCCGCTGCCTGAGGCAGGCTTGATCGGCTTTGTGAATCCGAATCCGCAGCATTACCCAAACCCGCTAAAGTTCCCGATCGATGTTCTTGGCAACATCCCGACGCCACTTGCGGACGTATTCCTACCGGTGAGGATAGGCGGAGACATGGCTGTGCTCAAGGGAATGATGAAGGTCCTGCTCGAGCGTGAGCGTGATGCTCCGGGCACAGTATTCGACCCTGAATTTATAAGCGAGTACACGCACGGCTACGCGGAATTCATCGATCAGCTTGACGCCACAAGCTGGGACGACGTTATCTATGCCGCCGGTCTTACAAAAGACCAGATCGTCGAGGCGGCAGAGATGTACATCAATGCGGACCGCGTCATTAGCTGCTGGGCGATGGGGTTGACGCAGCACAAGGACGCCGTCGCAACGATCCACGACCTTATCAACCTCCATTTGCTTCGCGGGAATATCGGGAAACCCGGAGCCGGCGTTTGTCCGGTCCGCGGGCACTCGAATGTCCAGGGCGACCGCACGATGGGCATTTGGGAGAAGATCAATCCGAAGTTCAAAGAGAAGCTCGAAAAGGAGTTTCAATTCGAGGTCCCGCCGCACAATGGCTGGAGTACCGTTGAGAGCATCGCGGCCATGCGAGATGGCCGTGCAAAAGTGTTTTTTGCGATGGGCGGAAACTTCCTGTCGGCGACGCCGGATAACGATGTCGTTTTTGATGGGCTGCGGCAGTGCAAGCTCACGGTGCAGGTGCTGACAAAACTCAATCGCACCGCTCTTGCTTGCGGCGAGACTTCGCTCATTTTGCCGTGTTTGGGGCGCAGCGAGATCGACATGCAGGAGGCGGGCGAGCAGTTTGTTTCGACCGAGAGCACGATGCTGGACGTGCAGCGGTCGCGAGGGATATTTCCGCCTGCCTCGGAGCACCTTCGCAGCGAGCCGTGGATCGTCTGCCAGATGGCAAAGGCGACGATCGGAGGACGGACGACGGTTGACTGGGATGCGATGTGCGCGGACTATGACAAGATCCGCGATACTATCTCAAGAGTTGTCGACGGGTGCGCGAATTACAATGAGCGAGTCCGAGAACCGGGAGGCTTTTATCTCGAGAACCCGCCTCGCGACCGTTCATTCCGCACAAAGACTAACAAGGCAAACTTCATCACCCGACATCTGGAACCACTGCGGGTCTCGGACGATCAGTTGCTGCTCACGACAATTCGCTCGCACAATCAGTTCAACACGACGATCTACGGATTTACCGATCGCTACCGCGGCATCGAGGGCTCACGGCGTGTGATCCTCATGAACGCAGGCGATATCTCGAAATTTGGCCTGGAGGCGGGGCAGGTGGTAGATCTCACGAGTCATTTCAAGAACGAGAGACGCCACGCCGAGGATTTCATAGTAGTTCCATATCCGATCCCCGCAGGCTGTGCGGCCGCGTACTACCCTGAAGCCAATCCGCTCGTCGCACTAGCGAACCAGGCTGACTTTAGCCTCACGCCTGCGTCCAAATCGATCGTTATCAGCATTCAACCGACAGCGCGTCACTCGGGCACGTTTTCAAAAGAGGTCTTGAGAGCCTCGTCGTCGCAGCTTCAAATTGAACATTGACGCATTCATCCTGATCGGCGGCAGATCCAGCCGTTTTGGCTCGGACAAGGCATTTGTCGAATTTGGCGGCCAGATTCTTGCGTCGAGGATAGCGGCGACCGTCGAAGAGGCGTTTCCGGGCATCCGGACGACTTTTGTAGCGGCGTCTGAGGACCAGTTTGGCATCAAAACAGATGGCCTGAAATGGCGTGTGATCTTTGATCTGAAGAAAGGGTTTGGAGCATGGAGTGGCCTCGACGCCGCTCTGTCTAATTCAACCGCAGAGTGGACGTTGGTGCTTGCTTGCGATCTGCCATTTGTAACGGCTGAGTTCTTAAAACAGGTTTATGAATCGACTCACGGCGGAATAGACGCCGTGGTGCCACGGCAGATCGATGGCCGGCTTCAGCCGCTTTGTGCGGTGTATCGGACGGCGGTCGTGCGGCCGGTAGTCGACGAGATGATGAGCTCGGAGGTCGTGCCGTCGCTGAGTAGTATTTTTCAAAGAGTTAGGACCGCCGTTTTCGATGCGGATGCGGGTGTCCTCCGAAACGTCAACACGCCGGAAGATCTTGCTTGACTCTGTCTCTTTGCGGCACAGCGGTTAGAATGTTGTTTTGCTATGGACGAGCTTCGTCTCGATAAATTTCACGAGGAGTGCGGGATCTTTGGGATCTTTGGCCATGCTGAGGCGTCGACGCTGACGCAGTTAGGGCTGTTTGCGTTGCAGCATCGCGGACAGGAGGCGTGCGGGATCGTGTCGTCTGACGGCGAGGAGCTGTACAACTTTCGATCAAAGGGTCTCGTAGCCGATGTTTTGAATGAGGAGACCCTACGCAAGCTTCCGGGCTCGGCCGCGATCGGGCACACGCGCTACTCGACAGCCGGCAAAAACACGATCGACGAGGTCCAGCCTTTCTCTGTGACTTGCCAGCACGGCAAGATCGCCATCTGTCATAACGGTAACCTGCCATTTGCCGAAGCTCGTCGTCGCGAGCTTGAGCGTGACGGAGCGATATTCTCCTCGACATCGGACACCGAAACGATCCTCCACGACATCGCGAAAACTCCGGCGAAGAATTCGCTCGACGCGATCACAAAGGTGCTCTCAAAAACCGAAGGAGCGTATTCGCTGCTCTTCCTGACGCCGGAGTGTCTGATCGCTGTGCGCGATCCGCGAGGCTTTAGACCGCTGGTGTTGGGCAAGTTTCAAGATGCGTGGTGCGTCGCGTCGGAGACGTGCGCGTTTGACCTGATGGACGCGGAGTACATCCGTGAGGTCGAGCCGGGCGAGATGGTTGTCATTGATGGAGACGGACTCCATTCATCGATGCCATTCGAGAAAAAGCAGCACGCCGTTTGCACGTTTGAGCACGTGTACTTTTCACGGCCGGACTCGATCATCTTTGGCCAGTCGGTCAACGAATCGCGGCACAAGATGGGTAAGCAGCTCGCCGTCGAGCATCCGGCTGAGGCCGATCTCGTCGTGCCTGTGCCGGACTCGGGCGTTGCGGCAGCGATCGGGTATGCACACCGGTCGGAGATCAATTTTCGACAGGCGATCATTCGCAATCACTATGTCGGCCGCACGTTTATCGAGCCCTCGCAGTCGATCCGATCATTCGGCGTGAGGCTCAAGCTCAACCCGATCAAGGACCTGATCCGCGGCAGACGGATCGTCCTGGTCGATGACTCTATCGTGAGAGGTACCACGTCCAAAAAGATCGTTCAGATGGTGCGTGAGGCCGGTGCGACAGAGGTGCATATGCGCGTGTCGTGTCCGCCGACGGCACATTCCTGCTACTACGGCGTCGACACGCCCCATCGTCAGGACCTGATAGCGTCGCGAATGTCCGTCGAGGAGATCCGCGAGTATATCGGTGCGGATTCGCTCGGCTATCTCTCGTATGAGGGAATGCTGGAGGCCATCGGGATCGATCCCGCCGGTGCCTGTGCCGCATGCTGGACCGGCAAGTATCCCACGCTCATCGCCAGCTCGCAGACCGCCTAAAAGAAAATCCTTGCATCGATTTGCCCGCGGGCATAAGATTCAGCAAATACATCATTTGAGGAGGAAAGCATTCCATGTGTAATCGTGGTTTATTTTTCGCACTGCTGATCGCGTCGGCAGCGGCGTTGGATCTTACTGGTTCCGCGATCGGACAGGCTACTATCCAAAAGGACACGGTCCTTGTGTCCGCGTTCACGGTTAGCAATTACAAGGGCAGTAACGACGTTTGGGCATGGCTGCCGGTCGTAAAGTTCAAGGTGAACGGCCCGATCGACAGTGGTCAGCAGCTTTATGTCGAGTTTTCCCAACCTGGTGGAGCGGCGTGGGTGAAGTTCGATTGTCCGGTCGAACGTGTCAACTATAGCTCTACCTGGAAAACGGAGTGCGGTGGCCGTGACATTGGCGAAGCAAAGGGGATCACCGCACTCGGAGTGTCCAACTTTGCGATCAAGATGCGGAACGAGCTCGCGGGAACGGACACGACGTTATTCACCGGCAAGACAAAGGTGCTCAAGGCGCATTCTAACCTGACAGGGCCGACAGCGGTTCAGAAGTTTGTTTATTACATGGACCAGGATTGGAATCTCCCGATCGGTTACGTGTATGCCACGCCTGACGACGTCGAGGGTTGGAAGAAGACGCGCTTGAATGTCGCTTTTTGGGTGCGAGGGGACGCCGTCCGTCTGGACCCGCATCTTTTCTTTGGCGGCAAAGAGGTCGGCGTCATGATGTACGAGGGTGAGCAGGTCGGTAAGCCTAGCTGCTCCGCTGACGAGGAGATCGGGACGACCCACTACATCGACGATTCGCTTCCGCAAAAGGCCCGCTGGGCTCGCGTGGAATGCAATTTTAATGCTGTTAATGTGACGGACAAGACGGGCGCGGCTCCGGGCATGTTTGGTGCTAATTACGTACTGGACAAAAATCCCGGTGAATACGAGGTCAAGGTGCTGTGGAACAACCACCTCGCACGCTCGTTGAAATTCACGATCGCGGGTGACGGCACGTTCGACAATGGTGTCGCAAAGAACAACAAACTCGGCAGCAACCGCGTGATCGTGTCCGTCGCGATCCTCGGTGACCAGGACGGCACGTGGGACAAGAACGCGTGGAAGAACGATGCATTTTACGGCAACCCGCTCTCGGGATTTACGTGGCCTCAGTAGTTCAGAGAGGTCAACGCGAGACTTGGGTTTTTCATCTAAATCTCGTAAACTTACCTTCCTCACGTGGGGGCGACAGGCTTCGACAGGGGCTTGTATAGATCTTTGAGTGCACGTCGGGCTTGTATGGTTAGCTCGTTAAAACGACTATACAAAAACAAATGCTAATCAAGAATTAGCTCTCGCTGCCTAATTAAACCTAGGTTAAGCGATGTCTCGCCGGAAGTTCGCCTCATGCGACCGGTGGAGGCATAACACAGTTGAGGCTCGGGCACGTTCCCCACCTGCGAACGCGTCTTAAAATTAGTCAGGTTAGCCTTTTGAGAGGTCTTGTCGGCTCATCTGCTCTCGAGAGGCGAAACTAAAGTGAACCGAACAAACGTGTAGAGCTTACTGGTCGCAACCTTTGGATGCGGGTTCGATTCCCGCCGCCTCCACCATCACATTTTCCGAATAGAGCAAAACGCCCTCAGAGGGCGTTTCCCTTTGACGGTCTATTTCGGTGCCGGTAATTGCGAGAAGATGACGTAGTGCCCACCGGGCTCCTTTGCGACAATTTCTTTTGAGCCGTAAAAGGTGTCATGCAGCCCTTGCACGATCTCGGCACCTTTTAACGCGCGGATGGTCTCCTGAATATCGGGCACCTCCATGAAAAGGAACGACGGACCTTTTTCGACTGCGTCGGCGAGCGGATTTTTCGGATCGGCTTTCATCCCCGAATAGGTCTGGTACATGAGCTCGATGCCGCCTTTTTCGAGTGCGACAAAGCCTATGTGATCACTCTCGGGGACCTCGATCGTCGCCTTAAAGCCAAAGCGCTCGGTCCAGAATTTCACGCACGGCTCTACCGAGACGACGTGCAGGATCGGTGTTGATTTGCTGATCATTTCATTTCTCTCCTTTATTTGAGCGGCTGCTGTCGCTATTCCAGCAAGGATCGCGAAAGCTAGTGAGATCACTTGAATAATATTTTTCATCTATTCTCCTCCGACTAGTCTAAATTAGACTACCGATGTATAATAAACGGCATGGCGAGACCTGTCAAGCAAAAAAACACCGTTTCAAAAACCGATCCGCGAAAGGCCAAATTGACCATCCCCGACCTCGTGGTGCTCAGTTTGTTGGCTGAGCGGCCGATGCATGGGTACGACGTTAATTCCACACTTGAGGAGCGGCAGATACGAGACTGGGCGCCGGTTTCGCGGCCGCAGATCTATTATTCCCTTGATAAGCTGCTTGAATTGGGCCTGACTAAAACAGCGAGAGATGAGAACCCCGCGGCAGGGCCCGAGAGGCGGGTTTTTGAGACGACTGCAAACGGCCGGCAACGCTTGGCTGAGGCGCTTGATAAAGAGCACTGGGTTGCCGACAGGGTCTACCAGCCATTCCTGATCTGGCTGGCACTATCCTGGAAGGCAACGCCGGACGTATTTAAGAAGCAGCTACGAGAGCGGCGATCGCTGCTGCTCAAAAGGATCGAGGCAGAACGGGAAACCCTTAAGGATGTCCGAAAGGAGGTGGGACACGATCATCACGAAGCCGTTTGGATGCTCGAGCTTTACATAGAGCAGATGGAGATCGAGCTGCGATGGCTCAACAAAGTGATCAAAAACGCCGACAAGCGAGCGCCCGCGCGCCGCTAATATCGAAATTCTAGCCAGCAGAGTTACGGCGACCTGCCAGGCGGTAGATCAAGAGTCCGATGAGGTTGGTGACGAGGATGAGGCCGCCGATCTTTAGACCGAATGCGAGGCGGCTCTCGACCTCGACGATCGGCACGACGGAGAGCCCGACGTATAGGAGTGTCATGGCGAGTCCTGATACGGATGCGATCTTGACCCAGATCGGGACGGTTACGCCGGAGGCTCGTAAGCCGAGGATCGGTATTGTGAATAACACCACGTACGTCAGCGCGTAAAAGAGTCCGGATGCATTCCAGAGGAGTTGAAAGGCTTCCTGCTTTCCGACACCGATAACGCCCGCGATGCTCATGAAAAGAGTTGCCGCTCCGACAAAGAGGATCGAATTGACCGGCGTTTTATAACGCGCGTGCAGGCGTGTAAACCAACTCGGCAGGAGTCCGTCCCAGCCGGCAACCATTGGCAGCCGCGTGTTGCCGCCAAACGTAAAGCTGGACTGCGCAAACCTGATCACGACCATCGCCATGACAGTCATGGTGGCGATACCCGCGATCGCGCCAAGCGGCTTTGATCCGACGGTGAGGATCTGCGGTATCGGTGCGATGAGGTCGATCTGGTCCTGGGGAATGAGGGCGAGAACGGAGCTTGTCCCGAGGATGAACATGAACGCAATGATCGGTGCCGAGATCCAAACGGACCGCGTGATCGATCGCACGGGATCGCGCGATTCCCCGGCGTGAATGGCAACATACTCAAATCCACCGAGTGCGCCAAATCCCATCTTGCCGAGTAGATTAAAGGTCATCAGCGTCATCACGGGCATCTCAAAACTGAGCGGGTGATATTCGGTGATCGTACCCTTTGCCAGGTTTAGCAGAGGCAGCACCAATATTGCCGCAAAGATCGTGAGCATTAGAATTGCCCCAGCCTTTGATACCCATTTTCC
>Ga0068853_100004090_pt1 | contig 11237 bp, 11 predicted proteins | sample KBSCornC32_FD_65655 | JGI IMG/M metagenome (GOLD analysis project Ga0068853, IMG submission 65655) | Corn rhizosphere microbial communities from Kellogg Biological Station, Michigan, USA - KBS Corn C3-2 | ecosystem: Host-associated > Plants > Roots > Rhizosphere > Soil ... | reverse complement strand
TGGTGGTGGGTCCGCTGACCCGCCCTTAATGCCGCTACTCACTCCTGCGCAGAGATCTTTGCTCGCTGCCCCTTGGCCGGCGTCGTTGTTCGGAGCTCACGTTCGCACCCCCGAGGTCAGGAGGGCGTCGAAGACGGACTTGAGGTGGGGGCGGTTTTGGCGGGAGCGGCGGGTGGCCAGGTAGATCGGGTTGAGGACGGGGGTGGTGGGGCGGTGCAGGAGGGAGAGGAGGCCGGCGTCGAGGAAGGGGCGGGCGAAGTGGATGGGGACGACGGACAGCAGGGAGCTGTGGCGGACGTAGGTGAGGATCGAGGTCATGTCGGGGATGGTGACGGCGGCCGGGGGTGCGGGGATGTCCCAGCAGGAGCGGAAATAGCGGCGGAACATGGGCATTTCCTCGGAGTAGCCGACAAAACGGCGACGGGCGACGTCCTCGGGGAGGAAAGGGGCCTGGTCGGGGCGGCCGACGAGGACGAACTCCTCGTCGAACCAGTGGCGAAGATGCAGGCGCTGGCGGGGAGCGCCCTCGATCTTGGTGACGACGGCGATGTCGAGGCGGTCGTCGAGCAGGGCCTCGACGAGGTCGTCGGACAGGGCGATGCAGTGGCGTAGGCAGATGCCCTGGTCGGCCAACGGGCCGAGGGCGGCGGCGATGTGCTGGTCGAACTGGGTGGCGGGGGCGCCGAGGAAAACGGGGCCGGCGTCGAGGGTGCGGCGGCCGTCGATGACGAGGTCGAGGCCGTCGAGATGCGAGGCGATCTCGGCGGCGAGCACGTGGCCGGCCTCGGTGGGCGCGATGCCACGGCCGGCCCGGGCGAACAAGGGCCGGCCGGTGAAGGACTCGACGGCCCGCAAATGGTGCGACACAGCGGGTTGTGACAAGCCCAACTGCTCGGCGGCCCGAGCGACGCCACCGGTGCGGTACACGGCGAGGAAAGAACGCAAGGCGACCAGGTCCTGGGCGGTGGACACAGCAGCAGCTTATCAATGGGTGACCATGCCATAAATCTGGCGAATGAATGAGCGCACGGATCGTCATGGCCCGCCAGCACCGGCGGACGTTTCATTGGCGCGTCAATCCGACGTCCAAGGAGGACCCCATGCTCGACCGTCGCGCACTCCTCGGCCGTGGCGGCGCAGCCGTGTTCGGCGCGCTCGCCCTCACCGCCGTCGCCGACGGCACGGCGTTGGCCACGCCCGACAGCCACGCGCCGCACAGCCCGCTGCCCGACCCGTCGGCCACGCCGGTGCCGAACCCGCCCTTCTCGCCGAACCTGACCCGACAGGAGCGGCAGCACCTCAAGACGTTCGACGAACTCGACTTCGTGGTCTTCACCCAGGCCGACTGGGCCCGCCTCGGCGAGAGCCACGCCCAGAACATCCGTGTGCACTGGCCCGACGGGCACTACACCGACGGCATCGACAAGCACATCGCCGACCTGGCCGCGATGTTCGTGTGGGCCCCGGACACCCGCATCCACAGCCACTTCCTCCGGGTGGCCAAGGACAACCTCACCGCCGTCACCGGCGTCATGCAGGGCACCTTCAGCCGCCCCATGCCCGACGGCAAGGGCGGGTTCATCGCCCCCACCGGCCGCAAGTACTCCATCACCATGGCCACCGTCGGCTTGTGGAACCGTCAGGGCACTATGGACGAAGAGTTCCTGTTCTGGGACAACACGAACTTCTACCAGCAGATCGGCCTCGGCTGACGGATGGCGCGCGCCGAAGGGAAACCCGCCGTCGCGATTCGGATATCGCTTGCCGGACAAGACATCCGGTGCGTATAGATGGCCGCATGGATGTCCTGGACCAGTACCTCGACGAGGTGCGGGCGACGATGGAGCGCGACCCACAGCAGCGTGAGGGGCAGGCGTATTTCAACGCCTTCCGGCTTCGCTGGCCGGAGCTGCAGGCCGAGGTGATCGGCACCGACCGCGACCCGTTCAGCAATGACCGGAACCTGCCGGCGTTCCTGGACTGGTTGCAAGCCCGGCTCGGCTGAGCCAGGTCAGCGGCCAAGGGAGAGTCACCATCCGGCTCGACGGTCATGACTGAACGACGAGCCGGCAGGTGAGCGCGACTCGGCGGATGGCTCGTCCTGCGTCGGGGGGCGTCCGCAGGACGAGGTCTCCACACGTGCGCGGATCGCCGCGCGATCAGCACGGTACGCAGCCCCGACGGCACTCCGCAGAGTCGTAAGGCCCTAATCCCCCGTTCGGATGGATGACGGGGCCGGGCGGAGCACACAGAACTCGTTCCCGTCGGGGTCGGCGAGCACGGTCCACGGCGAATCGCCCTGCCCGACATCGGTGGGCACGGCCCCGGCGGCGAGCAGGCGGGAGACGTCGGCGGCATGGTCGTCGCCGGGCCGCGGACGGACGTCAAGGTGCACACGGTTCTTGGCGGTCTTGACGGCCGGACTTTCGACGAATTCGAGCCAGGCGCCGGACTCACCACGCAGGGACGCCCAGTCAGGGCCGGAGCGGGTCAGTGGACGGCCGGTGGCCTCGGCCCAGAAGCGGGCCATGGCAAGGGAATCGTGCGCGGCGACGACGATGGCGGCGACGGGGCCGATGCCGCTGTACTCGTCGCGCCGCTCCAGCACACAGAACTCGTTGCCCTCGGGATCGGCCAGCACGACCCAGGGCACATCGGGGCCCTGGCCGACGTCGGCCGGCCGGGCGCCCAGTTCGAGCAGCCGCGCGACGATGGCGGCCTGGTCCTCGGCGGACTCACTGGCCAGGTCCAGGTGCACACGGTTCTGCTCGACCTTGGGCTCGCCGACCGGAACGAAACAGAGGTCGAAGCCGGGCAGGCCGACGTCGACCTCGTTCTCGTCCTGGTAGGAGATCGGGACGCCGAGCGCGGCCGACCAGAAGCCCGCGAGTGCGAGCGGGTCGGCCGCGTCGACGACCACGTTGTCCAGTCGGGTAGCCATGCTCGGCACGCTACCCAGCGGGACCGACAGAAATCAGACGTTGACCCGGTCGCGCAGCTCCAGCTCGATCTGCTCGAGCGTGCGGCCCTTGGTCTCCGGCACGAACTTCGTCACGAGCAGCACCAGGATGATGCAGACCGTGGCGAAGATCCACGCGGCCCCGGCCAGGCCGAGACCGGTGTACATCACCGGGAACACGAAGGTGATGGTGAACGTCGCCGCCCACAGCACGACACTGGCGGTGCCGGTGCCGATGCCGCGGACCCGCAGCGGGAAAACCTCGCCGATCATGACCCAGACCACCGCGCCCCAGCCGAGTTCGTAGCCGGCCAGGAACAGGATGAGCAGCACCAGGGTGATCGGGCCGATGACGCCGGTGTCCTTGATCAGGGTCACGCACAGACCGAGCACGATCAGCGTGACGGCCATCAGCGCGCCGCCCACCTGCAGCAGCGGCCGCCGGCCCCACTTGTCGACCACGAACATCTCGCCGACCGTGAACAGCACCTTGACGATGCCGAGCACCACGGCGGCCAGCAGGGACGCGGCCGCGCCGAAGCCGAGGTTGTTGAACATGATCGGCGCGTAGGTGTTGACCGCGTTGACGCCGGAGAACTGCTGGCCGACGGCCAGGATCAGGGCGACGACCAGTGCCGGCCGGGCCCACTTGGCGGTCAGGTCCTTCAGCGTGCCCTTCTGCTGCTCGCCGTCGAGCCGGATGATCTCCTTGATCTCGTCGAACTCCGTCTCGACGCCCTGGCCCTGCAGCGTGCTGTGCAGCACCGCACGGGCCTCGTCGGGCCGGCCGTTCTTGAGCAGCCAGCGCGGCGACTCCGGCATCCGCAGCATGCCGACGAGCAGGATCACCGCCGGGATGATCGCGGCCGCGATCATGGCCCGCCAGTTGGCCGAGTCGGCCAGGATGTCGTCCACGATGTACGCGATCAGGATGCCGCTGACGATCATGAGCTGGTTCAGCGACGAGAGCATGCCGCGGACCTTGCCCGGGGCCAGTTCGGCCAGGTAGGTCGGCACCGTCGCGGACGACGCGCCGACCGCGATGCCGACGATGAACCGGAACGCGACCAGCGTCTCGAAGTTCGGTGCGAACGTGCAGCCGATGGTGCCCAGCGCGAACACGCTGGCCGCCACCAGGATGGTGCGCCGCCGGCCGAGCGAGTCGGCCAGCTTGATCACCAGCAGCGCGCCGATGATGGCGCCGGCCGCCAGGGCCCCGTTGACGAAGCCCTGCTGGACCGCGCTGAGGTTCCAGATCTTCTTGATGAACAGCAGAACACCTGAGATGACGCCCAGGTCGTAGCCGAACAGGATGCCGCCGAGGGCACCGAAGAAGAACAGGGTTCCTCTGTTGATGTTCCGCCGTGCTGGCAGACCCTCCGTTTGCGTCACGCCAGATCGCCTCGTTTCTCTGCGCCGACCCGTGCCGGAGTCGGTCCGTGCGGAAGACCGCGATCCGGCGGCGGGCGGACCTCGGCATCCACTCAGGATGTGTGACGTAGGTCCTACGTGCGTATTTCGGCCGGCGAAAGCCTTACCGAGGGATTGAGTCACACTTGTGACTGACTTTCAGATAGGTGAACACCAAGCCCGATCGTCCCCCACTCGGGGGATAAAAGCGCTGCTCCATGCGTCGGTCACGTCAGACCGGCGATCACCGCACGTCCCGTCGGCATGACGGCACCACACATCGCCGGCCGGCCCACCGCCCCGGCCCAGCGGCGCGGCCAGGCCACCATCGGCGTCGCCCTGCTCGACCAGGTGCCGCTGTTCCGCGAGGGTCTGTCGACGCTGGTCAACCGGACGCCCGGGCTGCACTGGAGCGGCGCCGCCCGCGACCACCGGACGGCCGTGCAGCTGCACGAGCGGTATCGGCCGGATGTGCTGCTGGTCGATTCGGCGCTCGACCCGCTGGGCCACCTCACCCGGCTGCTGACCGAACAGGACGAACGCCTGGTGGTGCTGACGGTGCTACGCGACGGCCACTGCACGGCGGAGTTCGCCGAGCGGGTGTTCCGCCGGGGTGCCCGCGGCGTGGTGCCGAGGCAGGCCGAGCCGGCGGAGGTCCTCCAGGCCATCCACCACACGCCGATCAGCCGCCGCTATGTCGACCCGACGCTGGCCCCGCTGCTCGCGGCCGCCGAGCCGGACGGCGCTCCGGCGCCCGCCCTGCTCACCCGGCGCGAGTTCGAGGTGCTCCAGCTGATCGCGGACGGCCTGGAGAACCGGGCCGTCGCGTCGGCACTGTTCGTGTCCGTGGAGACGGTCCGAACCCATATCAAGGGGATGCTGCGCAAGCTCGGGGCGCGTGATCGGGCACACGCCGTGGCCATCTCCTACCGAATCGGGTTGCTCGTGGCCGGCACGGACAGGTGAACTAGAGGCCGTGATCTCCCTGGCCTTCGTCCTCACCTGCCTGCTGATCATCATCGCCCCGGGCCCGTCCTTGGCCGTGATGCTGACGCAGTCGCTGCGCTCCGGTCGCGCCGCCGGGCTGGCCACCGTCGCCGGCAACACCATGGGCCTGGTGGTCTGGGCCACCGCGTCGGCGTTCGGACTGACCGCCCTGGTGCGCACGTCTGAGATCGCGTTCGTGGTGCTGAAGGTCGCCGGCGCCGTCTACCTGGGCTGGCTGGGCGTGCAGTCGCTGCTGCGCTCGCGACGCGAACCGGCCCGGCTGGCCGAGACCGACCAGGCGGCCAAGCGCAGCCCGCTGGCCTCGCTGCGGGCCGGCTTCATGACCAATGTGACCAATCCCAAGGCGGCTGTGCTCTATCTCGCCCTGCTGCCGCAGTTCCTCCCGCCGGACGGCAACCCGCTGGTCGACACGTTCGTGCTGGCGGCCGTCCAGATGGCGCTGTCGGCGAGCTACTACACGCTCGTGGTGCTGGCGATCGGTCTGGCCCGGCAGGTGCTCAGCCGTCCGCTCGTGCGCCGCTGGATGGACCGGGTCAGCGGGCTGGTGCTGGTCGGTCTGGGTATTCGAATGGTCACGCTCAGCCGCGCCGCGCTCTGAGCCCTCACCACAACCGGGCGAAGGCCCTTGCCGGTGTTACTGACAGGTAATATCCTGTTTGTTACCGGCTAGTAGGGGAGCAAGGAAGCCATGGGCCACTACAAGAGCAACGTGCGTGACCTGGAGTTCAACCTCTTCGAGGTGTTCAACGTCCAGGGGACTCTCGGCAGCGGGCCGTTCGAGCAGGCCGACGAGGACACGGCTCGTGGCGTGCTCAGCGAGCTGAACAAGCTGGCCGTCGGACCGCTGGCGGACTCGTTCGCCGACGCCGACCGCAACCCGCCGGTCTTCGACCCCAAGACGCACTCGGCCACGCTGCCCGAGTCGTTCAAGAAGTCCTACCAGGCGCTCTGGGACGGCGAGTGGTTCCGCCTTTCGCTGCCCGCCGAGCTCGGCGGCCTCGGCGTGCCGCCGTCGGTGTCGTGGGCCGCGTTCGAGCTGATCCTCGGGGCCAACCCGGCGCTGTTCATGTACATGGCCGGCCCGAGCTTCGCCTCCGTGGTGCACCGCAACGGCACCGACGAGCAGAAGCGCTGGGCGCAGCTGAGCATCGACCGCGGCTGGGGCGCCACCATGGTGCTCACCGAGCCGGACGCCGGCTCCGACGTGGGCGCCGGCCGCACCAAGGCCGTGCTCCAGGAGGACGGCACCTGGCACCTGGACGGCGTGAAGCGCTTCATCACGTCCGGCGACCAGGACATGACCGAGAACATCATGCACCTGGTGCTGGCCCGTCCCGAGGGCCCCGGCATCGAGGCCAAGGCCGGCACCAAGGGCCTGAGCCTGTTCCTGGTGCCGAAGTTCCACTTCGACAGCCAGACCGGCGACCTTGGCGAGCGCAACGGCGCCTTCGTGACCAACGTCGAGCACAAGATGGGCCTGAAGGTCTCCACCACCTGCGAGCTCACCTTCGGCCAGCACGGCGTGCCGGCCAAGGGCTGGCTGCTTGGCGAGGTGCACGACGGCATCGCGCAGATGTTCCAGGTCATCGAGTACGCCCGGATGATGGTCGGCACCAAGGCCATCGCCACGCTGTCCACCGGCTACCTGAACGCGCTGTCCTACGCCAAGGAGCGGGTGCAGAGCGCCGACCTGACCCAGATGACCGACAAGAACGCGCCGCGGGTGACCATCACCCACCACCCGGACGTGCGCCGCAGCCTGATGCTGCAGAAGGCGTACGCCGAGGGCCTGCGCGCGGTCTACCTGTACACGGCGACGTTCCAGGACCAGATCCAGGCCGGCAGCGGCGACGTCAAGCTGGCCGAGAAGATCAACGACCTGCTGCTGCCGATCGTCAAGGGCGTCGGCTCCGAGCGGGCCTACGAGCAGCTCGCGCAGTCGCTGCAGACGCTGGGCGGCTCCGGCTTCCTGCAGGACTACCCGATCGAGCAGTACATCCGCGACTCCAAGATCGACAGCCTGTACGAGGGCACCACCGCCATCCAGTCGCTGGACTTCTTCTTCCGCAAGATCATCCGGGACAAGGGCCAGGCGCTGGGCTTCATCAACAACGAGATCCAGAAGTTCCTCGACAACGAGGGCGGCAACGGCCGGCTCAAGGAGGAGCGGGCCGCGCTGGCCCAGGGTCTGCAGGACCTCCAGGGCATTCTCGGCACGATGATCGGCTTCCTCACCTCGTCCCAGGACGATGTGCGCAACGTCTACAAGGTCGGCCAGAACACCGTGCGGCTGCTGCTGTCCGCCGGCGACGTGCTCGTCGGCTGGCTGCTGCTGCGCCAGGCCGAGGTGGCCCTGGCCGCGCTGGCCGGCACCCCGTCGGCCAAGGACAAGGCGTTCTACGAGGGCAAGGTCGCGGTGGCGTCGTTCTTCGCCAAGAACGTGCTGCCGGAGCTGACCGCGCGCCGCAAGGTCGCCGAGACCACCGACAACTCGCTGATGGACGTGGACGAGTCCGCGTTCTGAGTGCCACTCACGACAAATGGCCCCTCCGCTCGCGGAGGGGCCATTTTCGTTGCGGCGCTTAGACCTTCTTCAGGGTCACCACGGTGGTGGTGTCCGAACTGACGGTGGTGAAGGTCCCGGTGGAGGTGTCGCAGGCGCGTCCCATGCCCCACAAGGAAAGCCGGGCGCGCCACTGCCCGGGGTCGGCAGACGGAGCGCGCCGTCATAGATGCCTGCCTTGAGGGCCTGGTTCCCTCTTCGAGAAACGCTCGAACGCACGTTCGAAGGATAGCGCCGGTGCTGCCGATCGCTGAGCAGAAACCCGTGAGGCAACCCACCGCGACACCACAAGATCAACCTGCGAGGACGCGCACCCCTCACGCGCCCGGTTTGGCAAGTCTCGCGCGGATTGCCAGGGGTTCGTGCCAGTATCTGGCTCGTCCGAAACTCAGGGGGTAGCAGTGCTTTACTTCGACGGCGCCGTGGGCGTCGCGGTCTTCTGTCTGTGGATCTTCTGTCTGGTCGACGTGATCGTCACCGACGAGTCGGTGTGCCGCCATCTACCCAAGATGCTGTGGCTGCTGATCGTCCTGCTGCTGCCACTGGTCGGCTCGATCCTGTGGCTGGCCGTGGGCAAGCCGCGGTTCGGCACCTACCCGCCGCGCAGCCGATCCTCGTTTCCGGAGTACGACCGGCCCGGCCGGCACGTGGCCGGCAACCCGGACGACGACGCCGAGTTCCTGCGGCGCTGCCGGGAGCGGGCCGAAGAGCAGCGCCGCCGGGCCAAGGGCGAGAACGGCTAGAGGTACAGGCCGGTGCCCTGCTCGGTCTCCTCGGTGGCCACCGCGTGGATGTCCCGCTCGCGCATGACGGTGTAGGTCTGGGCCTGCACCTCGACCTCGAGCTGGTCCTCCGGGTTGAACAGCACCCGGTCGCCGACCTTGACGTTGCGCACGTGCCCGCCGACACCCAGCACGTCGCCCCAGGCGAGCCGCTTGGCGACCTGGGCGGTGGCCGGGATGACGATGCCGCCGCTGCTGCGACGCTCACCGTCCTCCGGCGAGATCTTCACCAGCACCCGGTCGTGCAGCATCTGGATCTGGAGCTTTGACTCTGCCACGGGGCCGATTCTACGTCGCCTGGTCGTCGACCCCGCCCATGACCAGCGCCAGCCGGCTCGGGCCCTGCTCGGCGACGCGCACCGGCACGCCCCAGTCCTGCCTGGTCAGTCGGCAGACCGGGTGCTCGACGCCGGGGCCGTCGTCACAGCTGGCGGCCTGCGCCACGACGTGCAGGACGCCATCGGTGAAGCCCTTGGCGATGGTCAACTTCCTGGTCAGGTCGGTGGATTCGCCCGCGCCGGCCGTGATCAGCTCCGGCGGCGAGGACGTGATCTCCAGACGCGTGGACGGGCCGTAGCGGTCGTCCAGCTTCTGGCCCGGCGGCGGCGTGAACACCACGGTCAGTTCGAGCTCGCCGACGCCGATGTCCGACGGCGGCCGGCGGACCTGGTGCGCGTCGCCGGCGACCAAGCGGGCCGAAACGCCCGGCGGCACGGGCCGCTCCAGCCGGTGCGCCGCAGAGGCCACGACTACCAGTTCACCGTCCACAATGGCCGCGCCGGACGGCTCGGCGACATCGGTGGCCAGTGTGGACACTTCGCCGCTTTCGGTTTCGTAGCGCCGAATCGCCGAGTTGTACGTGTCGGCGATGGCCACGCTGCCGTCGGGCAGCACCGCGACGCCGAGCGGGTGTTGCAGCAGCGCCTGGTCCGCTGCGCCGTCGCGGTGGCCGAAGTCGAAAAGCCCTTGTCCCACCGCGGTGTGCACCTCGAAGTCCCCGTCGGTGTCACGGTCGATCCACCGCAGTGCCGAGGTTTCCGAGTCCGCCAGCCACAGCTTGTCCCCGTCGGCCGCCAGACCGGAGGTCTGCGCGAAGAACGCCTCCAGCGCCGGCCCGTCCTTCAGACCCTCCACCGTCGTGCCGGCGAAGCGGCTGACCGTCCTGGCGATCGGATCGAACCGGCTCAGCGTGTGATTTCCTGACATGGCAACAACAACACCGTTGGCCGGCGCCCACCAGGCGACATCCCACGGGCTCGTCAGGTCGATCTCGTCCGCCGGGCCGTCCGTGTCACCCATGCGCCACTGCTCGCCCGTGCCGGCGACCGTCGTGACGGTGCCCGTGCTCAGTTCGATGCCTCGCAGCAGGTGGTTCACGGTGTCCGCCACCACCACGTCGTAGCCGACCTCGGCCGCGACCTCCTTGGGCAGCAAGGCAATTCCCGCCGGCTCCGCGAACGTCGCCCGGTCCGGTCCGCCGTCCTGCCGGCCACGCTCACCCGTGCCGATACGCCTGATGACCGTCTCACCGTCGGCCGCCAGCTCCACCACGCTGTGATGCGCCGAATCCGTCACCAGCACCGTGTTCCGGTCCGTCACCGCGATCTTCGCCGGGAACCTCAGCTCCGTCTGCTGTTGCTGTGGCGGCACATACGGCCCGTCCCCGCGGCGCAGCGTCCCCTTCGCCTCGTGCTCGTCGATCAGCTCCGCGATGATCCTGCGCAGCGCCTCCACGTGTCCTTCGCCCGCCGCCACGTGCACCACGTAGCCCTCCGGGTCGACCAGGACCAGCGTCGGCCAGGCTTTCACCGCGTAGTTCTGCCACGTCGTCAGGTTCGGGTCGTCCAGCACCGGGTGGTGCACCTCGTACCGCTCCACCGCCGCCTTCAGCGCGTCCGGGTCCGCCTCGTGCACGAACTTCGGCGAGTGCACCCCGATCGTCACCAGCACATCCGCGAACTCCGCCTCCAACGGCCGCAGCTCGTCCAGCACGTGCAGGCAGTTGATGCAGCAGAACGTCCAGAAGTCCAGCAGGGTGATCCGCCCACGCAGCTCCGCCAGCGTGATGGCCTTGTCCCCAGTGTTGAGCCACCCGCGTCCCACCAGTTCAGGAGCACGGACCCGGGCACGACGCTTCGCAGTGGTCACAACCTGAGTCAACACCAGCTATGGACTGCGGTGTTCCATGGTCCAGACTCTGGACCGCCCGAGCACCGTCAGTTTCGGACGGAGTGCGGACCGAGGATCTCGACGCCGTAGGCGGCTACTCGGCGTTGGAGACCGCGGTCGGCGGTGACAACGAAGATGGGGCGGCCGGAGGCGGACTGCTCGGCGACGAGTTCGACGATGGCGTCGTCGCCGGAGTGCGGGGCGACATGCACCTGGACCGTGGGGGAGCTGGTGACGGTACGGGCCTTGCCCTCGACGACGAGGATCACGTCGATGGGGGAGCCGGTCTGGGGGAGACCGGTGGCGGAGAGGCCGGCGAGGGAGTCACGGAGCCGGGTGGTGGCGC
>Ga0068853_100004087_pt1 | contig 11239 bp, 10 predicted proteins | sample KBSCornC32_FD_65655 | JGI IMG/M metagenome (GOLD analysis project Ga0068853, IMG submission 65655) | Corn rhizosphere microbial communities from Kellogg Biological Station, Michigan, USA - KBS Corn C3-2 | ecosystem: Host-associated > Plants > Roots > Rhizosphere > Soil ... | reverse complement strand
CAGGATTTACACTTCGCTGCGCGAAGGACGTCCTGAACGCGCGCAGTGCACGAAATTCTGTCGGGCTAGTTTGGTGAAGCCGCCAACACTGCCTCGCCAGCGCTTTCTAAAAGTTGCAGAGATCGCTCCCCACAAACGCGTACTTACTCGCTTTAGGGGGGGTACGCCACGCTTCCTTCAATGGCTGCGCTCTTTGATTGCGATGTTGATTAATGGCGCAGCCGGGTTCGTTACTTTGACGGCATCGCCGAAGTTTTGAAGAAACTGAAAAGCAGAGGGAAATCGCACTACGTCTAAGTTATTGATAATTTTATAGCATCTGTCATTACCATAATACCGTTAAACGGTACGGTATGTAAATACTATTCTCTAAATCGTCGCAATTTCACATGTCCCGTTTTGGCGCAGCGTTTATCGAGAAATATCCAACGGCCAAATGCAGGAACATGGCTCGCTTTGCAGCCGTACGGTTAAGCAAGATATAACCTACGTACTATTCTTAAACCTAAAATAGTGCTAAAAAATTATTAAAGAGGCGGCCTAGTTGGAGTTGGGGAGTTCGTTAGATGAACAACCACAAAAAGTTCCTTGTCGGCGCTGCGAGTATTCTTGCGCTCGCAGCTGCGGGACAAAGTGCTGCCCATGCGTCTGTTCCACGCGCTGATCAGTCTGTAGGGACGATACAGCCGGCGAAAGGTTTCCTCGCCTCAGGCACTTATTCGGATCCGCTGTTCGATCTCATCTTGAGGACCAAGGGCGATCTTACCAGCGCCGCAGTCGAGAACACGCTGATGGAAATGTTCAGCGATACCTCGCGCGATAAGATCGAAACCCTGCCTCAGCTTCTGTCGGACATCATGACCCTCGGCATAGCTCCTGAAACAACTGCCAGGATCAAGAATGCCCTGATGGAGATCACCGCTTCGAATTCGGCAATCAATGAGGATGTGCGCGAATCGGTCTTGGCTCAACTTGGCGCCGAAGCAGGCATAATCCAGGTTGCCGTGACGAATGAAAAAAGAAGGCGGCCGCGCGATCCGGATGTCGTGGGTCAGACCGGCGGCGGTGGCGGCGGCGGAGGTGGCGGCTACTAACCCGTCCTACTCCCCTACTCAATCAGTAGCCCGGCAATATCGATTGCCGGGCTCTTCTTTTGAGCGAACTAACGCACGGAGCCTGGGCCGCTGCTGCGGCCCAACTGTTTTCGCTTTAGACGAAATAAATTCAGTCCGATTCAACAGTGCGTTCAACTTCGCGGATCGGCGTGTTGCAAGCACGAAAAACAAAAACCCGGCCGAAGCCGGGTTTTTCTTTAGCGACTAGGGAGCGATCAGTACTTCGCGACAACCGGGCCCTTCGCCAGATCGCCGAACTTGTAACTCAAGCGAACGGTGACCAGATCGATCTTTGGATCGATATTCGTAATGGTGTAGGGCAAGGCCGCATTCGTTATGCCCGAACGGTTCGTCTTGCCTAACTCGATCCGCTTGTAGTCAAGGCCCACGATCCAGTTGTTCTCGAGGGCATACTCCCATCCTGCGCCTACCGTCCAGCCGTCCTCATAACCGCGGTTCGTAAACGCATCAGGCAGCAAGGTGTTTACTCCGGAGGTTGTAAGTCGCGCCGTCGCCCAGCCGCCATCCACATAGAAGAGCGAGCGATTGATCGCGTAACCCAAGCGTCCGACAACTGTGGAAATTACGTCGACCTTGTTCGTATAGGAAACCACTCCGGGGGAAACAACACTCGGCTGCGTACCCTTCAGGTCGGCACCGAGCAACGCGGCTTCAATGCCGAACACCCACCGGTTGACTTGCCAATTATATCCGATCTGACCGCCGCCGACGAATTCAGCCGTTTTCGAGCGCACAGGTTCGCCTGTAAGCGAAACATTACCCCAGCGAATATTGTCCCAGCCGAAGCCCGCTTGGCCGCCGGCATAGAAGCCTGACCAATTGTATGTCGGCTCAGCCGATGCCGCCTTTACCGGCAGCTTCGAAGTGGACGGAGCCGGCCCGGGTGGCAGACGTTCAAATCCGAAGAAGACGTTGGCGTAGTATCCGTTCGGTCCCGGCGTCAGCGGTTCGCGGTAGCCGCCGGAAAACGCAATTTCGCCAAAAGATGTTTTGAAGGAGATGAACGCTCCCGCTCGCCAATCTCGGTAGGCGTCGTTGCCGAAATATCCGGTTTCCGGCCCGATCGTGACTCTATCGCTCAGCTTATAGACAAGACGACCGTAGGCATTCGTCACAGAAAACGGCGTCGCATAGGAAAACGAGCCGTACACATCCCATTTCGGGTTAAGCGGGCCCCAATACTCAATTAATCCCCTCGCGCCGCCTTTCGTACCTTGGAGAGTGTTCGGTGCAGGAACATCAGGATTGTTATGCGTCTCGAATGCGCCGCCGATATAAGTGCTCAACCAGCCTTCGCCGATCGACTTCTTGTAGCCGAGCATGACCGAACCATTGTAGGTCTCGATGCGCGTATTCGGCAGCGTGACAGTGTTCGAGCCGTAATTGCCGCCCGAACCTTCAACACGGAAAAGATAGCCTTCGCTATTGAGATTCCCGTTCAAGGCATAGATGCCGCCGACAAATCCGCCGATGTAGTCGTTGTTTACGTTGAGACCCGACCATGCATAAACCGGACTTGTGCCGATAGGGATCGGCGGCTGGACGGCGGGCACCCCGGAACTCGACTGCTGCGCGTGAGCGGCCATCGCAACCAGCGTGCAGCTCAACGCCGATGCACAAAGCACCAGCCTGGATAAGAATCTCGAAATCTGCACGTGAGCCCCCACCGTCGAAATACGCTCATTTGTTGTATTCTTGGACCCAAATTTGCCACTTTCCCGAGAGCCCAGCAAACTAATACAAACTGGTTCATCCGATTGCCATTGAATGTTGTATTTTCGTCACAGGGTATGGTTGTAGTGCAAAACCTTGCAATTCTGCGCAAAAAAGCCAAGAACTATTCCGCGTAATTTTTATGTTAAATCCCCGTTATCTTCTCTCTTTGGAGAAATGGCACCCTCGTAAACTCTCGTAAGAAGAGAAGTGTGACAATCATCCCGGGAGATTTGTACGAACTGCGAACGAAGCGATTCTCCCCAGAAGGATGATGCTCGGCGATGTCAGCGCAGCGGCACTCTATTTTGGTGACAGGTGGTGCTGGTTACATTGGCGCCCATACCTGTAAGGCGCTCGCGGGCGCCGGTTATCTTCCCATCGCTTTCGACAATTTATCTGTCGGACATCGAAATTTTGTGCGTTGGGGGCCGCTGATCGAGGCGGACATTGGCGAGACCGCGGCGGTGATAGAGGCTTGCCGCACACATCATGTATCCGCTGCGATCCACTTCGCGGCTTCTGCCTTGGTCGGAGAATCCGTGAAGGATCCCGGCAAATATTATCGCAACAATGTGGCTGGGACACTCTCGCTCGCCGAGGGTCTGCGCGCGGCCAGCGTGAATACGATCGTGATGTCGAGTTCATGCGCGGTCTACGGTGTGCCGGAAAAACAACCCATCGATGAGCAAACAATACCGAATCCGATCAATCCCTACGGCGCCTCGAAGCTCATGGCCGAACAGATTTTGTCGGACTATGAAAAAGCACACGGCTGGCGCTGGTCGGCTTTGCGATATTTCAACGCCTGCGGCGCCGATGCGGATGCAGACATCGGCGAGGCCCGCGCGGAGGAAACGCATCTCATTCCGAGAGCCTTGATGTGGATTCAGGGCTACATCGACTCCTTCTCCGTTTTCGGCACCGACTATCCCACCGCCGACGGGACCGCCATTCGCGATTACATCCATGTCTCGGACCTTGCCGATGCGCACGTCGCGGCGCTCCGCCGGTTGCAGGCGAATGAACGCGTCGGCGTCCTGAATCTGGGCACCGGCCGCGGCTATTCGGTCCTGCAAGTGCTGAAAGAGATCGAACGGGTGACGGGTGTCGCGCTGCGCGTGAATTTCGAAGATCGAAGGGCCGGCGATCCGCCGGTATTGATCGCCGACCCCCGGCAAGCCCAGGCGCGCCTCCAGTTTGCGCCCTCGAGATCGGATTTGGAAACCATAATCCGATCGGCCTGGTTTTGGCATCAGAAGGCCCATCCACGCCATCAAAGCCGCGCGTTATCCGCGGTTGCCAACTCGAATTCATAAAAATTTAACGACAGCTCGTGCGGTTCTTAAAAGAACACGAACAAGTTCGATTGAATTGAATCGCGTCGTTTCACCGGAAGTTGCAGGCTTTGTGCGCATCTGTCGCCCCAGAAAACAAACAGGGGGTTGCGGATGTTCAACCGAAACAAAACGGCCAAGCTGATTTTGTATGCGAGTCCGCTTGGCACATTGCTCGCTGGCGCAATTCTCTTTGCGCATCAAAACGCTTTCAAGCCGGCCACGCCGCCGGTACAACTTGTCTCGCTTGACGCCGGAAAATCCGCTGAGCCGCTTGCGAGTGCGAACTCGCTGATTCAGCCCGCGGCGATCGAGAACGCCACGCCGGTAGAAAACCTGGTGGGATTCGATTTCTCGCCGCTGCCGTCGTTTGCCGCTATTCCGGTCGCGCCCGTCCCGTTCGAAGACGGATATCCTGAACCGTCCTCGAACACGAATGTCGCGCTCGCCCAACCGAAAGCTGAGAAGGCCATACCGGCGGAACGTCTTGCCGCGCTCGACGTGCCGGCGGGTCCGGCCGCAGCGGATGCGGCGAAAACAGCCAAGAAAACCGCCGCGCTCGATCTTCCGAAACCGGAGGCGAAAGCCTGGCGCAACGACGGCGCTCCGCTCTACACGGCGATCGTCGAGGACGCGAAGCCGCCGAAAGGCTGGGGCGATTTCTGTGCGCAATATCCCGGCGAATGCAACGCGAAAACAAGCTCGCCGCGCGCGATCACCCTGACAACGGATGTTTGGGACACGATCGTGGGCGTGAACAATTGGGCCAACAAGAATATCAGGCCCACGACGGACATGAAGCACTGGGGCCGGGTGAACAAATGGTATTACGCCGACGACGGCCGCGGTGACTGCAAGGACTATGTTCTCGTCAAGCAGCGCAAGTTGATCGAAGCGGGCTTTCCGCGCGAAGCGCTCTTGATCGCGATCGTCTGGACCAGGCAGAACCAGGGCCATGCTGTGCTTCTGGTGCGCACAGACAAGGGCGAATTCGCCCTCGACAACTTGTCGAAGGAGGTTCGTCTCTGGTCAAAAACGCCGTATGACTATGTCAAACGCCAGACCCGCACCAATTCTAACGCTTGGGTCTATATCGATGGCAATCCTCGCAAGCCCACGGCAATGGCGGCGAACGACGTCCGCTGACATTCCCGAAATGATGAAAATTGTCTGCGCGTTCCGAAAGCGGAACGCGCAGATTTTATTCTGCCGGCGGTAGCGTCAGCCGACTCTGATCGCTGCCGAGCAGCGCGTCGAAATACTCGATCGTTTGCTTCAAGCCATGCGGCAGTTGAACGGTTGGCTTCCAGTCTAGAAGCTGATTAGCCCGCGAAATGTCGGGCCGGCGATGGCGCGGATCGTCCTGCGGCAAAGGTTTGTTGACGATTTTTGATCGCGCACCGGTCATCTCGATCACGGTTTCCGCGAGCTCGCGGATAGTGAATTCGGAGGGATTGCCCAAATTGATCGGCCCGATGATTTCATCGGTCGAATTCATCAGGCGAAGAATGCCTTCGATCAAGTCGTCAACGTAGCAAAACGACCGTGTCTGCAAACCGTCGCCGTAAACGGTGATATCTTTCCCGCGCAGTGCTTGCACGATGAAGTTCGACACGACGCGCCCGTCATTGGGGTGCATTCTTGGGCCATAGGTATTGAAAATACGCGCGACCTTGATCCGCAGCTTATGCTGCCGCCAATAATCAAAGAACAGGGTCTCCGCGCAGCGCTTGCCTTCGTCATAGCAGGAGCGAATTCCGATGGGATTGACGTTACCCCAGTATTCCTCCGGCTGCGGATGGACCTCAGGATCACCGTATATTTCCGATGTCGAAGCCTGAAAGATTTTTGCGTGCAGCCTTTTTGCGAGACCGAGCATGTTGATGGCCCCATGCACGCTGGTCTTCGTCGTCTGGACAGGATCGAGTTGGTAGTAGATGGGTGATGCCGGGCAGGCGAAATTGTAAATCTCATCGACCTCGATATAGAGCGGATGCGTCACGTCATGACGGATCAGCTCAAAATTCTTATCGTCGAGAAGATGCGTGATGTTGCGCCGCGTGCCGGTGAAGAAATTGTCGATGCAAAGAACTTCGTGTCCTTGCTGAGTCAGTCGCTCGCAAAGATGCGAGCCCAGAAAACCCGCGCCGCCGGTGACCGCGATCGTCTTGCCAGCCTGATCCTTCGCGTGACGCATAACCGCCTACCGTTTCAGTGACTTCGAAAAGTGGCCGGCCCTTGTGGGCCGGATACACTCTCGGTGTGTCATCCCCCAAGACGGGTTTTATCTCGGAACCAAACGGCCTACAACGTATGCGCGAAATCAGCCGCGAACTCGGTTAACGCACAAAACAAGGCTGGGAACTTCAACTACTTGCCAATAAGACTTGTTGCGATCCGTTCAGCCTGGATGCGCCATAGCTTTCCGTCGTTGTCGGGACGATAGCCTACGACAATCCTCTGGTAGACTTCCTTCGCGGCGCCCCATAACTGATCTTCGACAAGCTGACAAAAGCGTGCGACCTGGATCATTGCCGATCGTCATCCCCGATCTCCGACACAACGTACAGACCTATAGGTCGGCGGGCCGCAAATCACGCTGCAACCAGATCATTCCGAAACCCTCGCCACCGGGGCGAATGTCCGTGCTGATGGTATCGAGGTCGAGGGACGCGATGCCATAGCATGCGCTGATGTCCGACCAAACGGCATTCATCGGCTCGCTCAAGTGGATGTCGTCAAAGATAACGATGCGTGGACGGTACAGTGCTTGGTAAATCGCGAAGTGTTGTAATGTTCCTTCATAGTTATGGGCGCTATCGACGTAGAGCAAATCGATCGGCTCGGTTCCTAGAAGTTCCTTAACTTTGGAGATCGTTTCCCGGCTCGCGCAATCGCCTTCAATCGGGAAAATGCCAGCTTGGCTTTTTAGATGCGCGAGATTACGGTGTTCAAGATCAAGGGAAACGACGGTAGGCGAGCCAACGACACGCCCCCCTGCCAGCATGGCCAGCGTTGAGCCGCCCCACCACGCTCCGATCTCGATAATGCGAAGCGCCCGCGCCTCTTTCGCCACGCCTGCCAGAAAATAATAGTAGGAAGCCGGCTCGGTAAAAACAGTGCCGTTAAGATCTGGGCTTTCACCATACCCCCCCGTCAGCTCGATCTTTCGTCCGGTTTCCCAACACCGTTTGGCAAAATCTGCGAGTTCCATTTTAATTGTCGAGTCACGCCGCTCTTCATCGCCGAGCATTTCTTTTACTTCGTAAATTTCATTCGGCACACGCGCGGAATTCCAGGGCTTGCCGGACAGCTCCTCGCGTGAATCCGGTAGAAGCGAACGCCGCCGCAGCGCGACGTCGTGATAGCCGAGCGCACTCAACGCGAAGATCACGATTTCAAAATCGCCGTCGATGCAAAGATCGTTCACGGCGCGCATTACGCCGTACTGCATCTGCTCCAATGGGGAGTAATTCGTGTAGTCATTGAACACCAGAAATCCGTTCGGCTTGATCAAGCGTTTCGCCTCGCGGATATCCCGCAACACGCCCTCGAAGGTGTGATCTCCGTCGATGTAAATCCAATCGAATGCGCCGTCGGGCAGCTTCGTCATTTCCGTCGACGAATCTCCCTCGTGCAAAATTACCTGGCGTTGCGAAATCGCGGCGTCGAAAAACGCCCGGTCGAAGTCGCGAAATGAAAGATCGAAGACATGAAGCTCACGCGGCTCACAAATTTCGAGTATTTGCTTCGCAAAATCGCCCCGCTGGGTGCCGATCTCGGCGACGACTCCTTGCCGGGGGAGCCGCCTGAGAAGCTCCGCCCGGTCGCTCACCAAAATGCAATTCGCCAGATATTTTTGCGGCAACCATCGCGGAATCAAGAATACTTCGTCATTCACGAACGACTTGATCAGATCGTACCTGGGCTTTGGCGAAGGCTTACGATCCATTTTTTTACCAGATCGGGCGGCATGATTGCGTTCTACCGGACCGGACGACATTATTGTCGATGGTCCGCCCATGATCAATTACGGGCTTGGTGTTTCATTCGCTTCGGCGGTTCACCCAGAATGAGCTATCCTGTTCGAGAAAGCTCGAGCTATCCGCGCTTGCGTCGCAGCACAATACCGTTTGGCCTGGTATTTCTACCGGGCGGCAGCAGGTAAAAATTCACCGAGGGCGACCCTTTGAAAACAGATACCTCACTCTCCACCAGCATCCCGGCGGTCGGCAGCGTGCAATTCGGCGATTTCTTGCGGCTCCAGCCGATCAGCCGCTCTTGGGGATACGATCGAGGGCAACCGATTGACCGCCTCTACATCGAAACCTTCCTTCAGCAGCACGCTTCTGACATTCGCGGCAAGGTCCTCGAAGCCGGCGACAGCGCTTACACGCTACGTTTCGGCGGTGAGCGCACGACTGCGCGCGACGTGCTTCACGTCGATGCCAAGGCGCCGGGGGCGACGGTGATTGCCGATCTCAGTGACGCCGACCGCATCCAATCGGAATTGTTCGATTGCATCATCCTCACGCAAACGCTTCAGTATGTATTCGACCTGCGCGCCGCTATGAGAACGTTACAGCGAATTCTCAAGCCCGGCGGCGTTTTGCTCCTGACCGTCCCCGGCATCGGCCAGATCGACCACGACAGATGGGGCGAGGTTCGCTTCTGGTCGTTCACCGTGACCGGTTTGCGGCGTCTGTTATTGGCCGAATTCCCTTCGACTGCGGTGCATGTTCAGGCTCGCGGCAACGTGCTGGCTGTTACGGCGTTCCTGCAAGGCCTGGCGCAGGAAGATATCCCTTCCTCCCATTACCTAGCGGCCGATGACCCCCTTTATCCGCTGACGATCCTCGCCCGCGCGGTAAAACCGGCAATCGATACGACCCCGCATCTTTAGTTGACATGACGCTCCCCTCGCAAAAGCGCTACGCTATTATTACGCCGTATCATCGAGAAGCGCGCCCGCTACTGCAGCGCTGCATCGAGAGCGTAAGAAATCAGTCCATACCGGCCGATCACTTTCTCGTTGCCGATGGTTTTCCGCAGCCGTGGATCGACGGCGAAAAGGTCAGGCACCTCAAGCTGGATCGGGAGCATGGCGATAACGGAAATACACCTCGCGGCGTCGGCGCGCTGGTCGCGATCGGCGAGGAATATGACGGCATCGGCTTGCTGGATGCAGACAACTGGCTCGACCGCGATCATGTCGAAGCCTGTCTCGACGCCGCTGCGTCTGTCTCGGGAGGCGCAGCAGAATGCGACTTTGTCATTGCGCAGCGGCGTTTTTGCCGCCCCGACGAAACGATTCTGCCGTTTCCTGAGGAAGCCGGACATATTGATACAAGCTGTTTCTTCTTTCTGCGAGGCTCATTCTGCATCGTTCCGCATTGGGCGATGATGCCGCGGGCGCTTTCTCCCATATGCGATCGAGTCTTCGCTGCCATGCTGCGGAGACATGCGCTGCGGTTCGCCCGTGTCGATCGGCCGACTGTAAATTTCCACTGTTTGTGGGCGTCCTGCTATCAGGCCGTAGGCGAATCGCCTCCCCCGGAGGCGACCCACACACTGGATGAAGCGAAGCTCGATGAATGGCTTAAATCTTTAACGCCCCGAGAGGTCGAAGTGGCTTGCCGGCTTGCCGGGGTTTTAAATCTGCGTCCGGGAAAATATTTGGGACTGATAGCGAATCCTGATGCCGGTCTAGTGGAATAGGCGGCGCACCAAACCCGTCGGAATGGTGGGCCCGGGAGGACTCGAACCTCCAACCAGACCGTTATGAGCGGTCGGCTCTAACCATTGAGCTACGGGCCCGAAGGCTCGGGAAAATAGCAGGCCTTTCCGCTGGAATACACTGTTTGCGGAACCATCCAGAGAGTTCGTTATTGTGCCGTCGCGGCGACTGCGCGCACCGACTCCCCCACTGCCCGCCAGTGTGCTTGTATGGTGCTCTGTAGAGAGGGATGGCGTCATGCGGCGTTCTGTTGTGGTTGCTTTGTTGGTTTCCGGCTCGATCGCGGCATCGACCGCGCTTTGGGCGCAAGTTCCTGTCACCAGGCCGGCGGCTCCGCCGCCGCCCCCGCCGCCGGCGGCGCCTGCCGCTGCGAAATGCGCCAACCCCGATGCGATACCGATGTCGCGAACGGTGGAAATCGACACGACGGGCGGTCCCGGTTTCGGCTTCGAGCATTTCAAGAACCACGATTTTCTAAAGAACGGCGAAGTCGTTCTTACCTTCGACGACGGCCCGTGGGTCACCACGCCTTCCGTCTTGAAAACGCTCGCGGACAATTGCATCCACGCGACGTTTTTCATCATCGGCAAGCACGCGACTTATTACCCGAACATCCTGAAAGATGAGGCCGCCGCAGGTCACACCATCGGCTTCCACACCTGGAGCCACATGAATCTCGATAAGAAGCCTTTCGATGTGGCGAAGGAAGAAATCGAAAAAGGTCTTTCTGCCGTTCAGTGGGCGCTCGACGGACGCCAAACTGCGCCCTTCTTCCGCTTTCCGGCTCTCAAGCATCCGCCTGAAGTCGTGAAGTATCTCGGCGAACGCAATGTCGCGATCTTCTCCGCCGATTTCGACTCGTTCGATTTCAAAATGCGCAGGCCGGAGCAGGTCATCAAATCGGTGATGGCGAAGCTCGAAAAACACGGCAAGGGCATCATCCTGATGCACGATTTCCAGCACGCGACGGCGGAAGCGCTTCCCGAACTGCTGAAGCAGATGAAGGACAAGGGCTATAAGATCGTGCACATGCGGCCGAAATCCACCATCAAGTCGCTGCCGGAATATGACGAGCTCTTGAAGAAAGAGATCAAGATGCCGACCGCGAACACCGCACCGACCGACTCGATCGTGAAGACGGTTCAGTAAGACGGGGCGATTCAGCCGCGCTGCATTACTTAGGAACCAAACCTTGAAGCCCGTGTTCCTGTATGAGGAGCACGGCTCATGTTCAAATACGCTTTTTTCTTCTTGATGATCTCGATCGTGGCGGGCGCCGTCGGCTTCACCGGAGTGTCCGACGTGACCCGCAAAAT
>Ga0068853_100004086_pt1 | contig 11240 bp, 7 predicted proteins | sample KBSCornC32_FD_65655 | JGI IMG/M metagenome (GOLD analysis project Ga0068853, IMG submission 65655) | Corn rhizosphere microbial communities from Kellogg Biological Station, Michigan, USA - KBS Corn C3-2 | ecosystem: Host-associated > Plants > Roots > Rhizosphere > Soil ... | reverse complement strand
TGGCCACGCCGACGCCCACCGCCAGCGCGATCACGATGTCGCGGCGGCGACGGAAGCGCTGGCGCCGCCCCTCGGGCGTGAACCCGGCAATGCGCTTGGGCAGCCAGCGCAGGCCGAGCAGGATCAGGATCGTGGTGACCACCTCCACCAGCAGCTGGGTCGCCGCCAGGTCAGGCGCGGACAGCCACACGAAGCTCACGCACGACACCAGCCCCGCGCCGCCGCTGAGCACCAGCGCGGCGAGGCGATGGAACTTGGCCTGGGTTGCCGCGCCGATCGCGCAGGCCGCGCCGAGCAGCCACAGCAGCGCGAACGCCGGATCGATGCTGGACCAGTGCGGGCGAAAATCCAGCGGTGCCGTGGTTGCCGCCAGCACGGCGGCCAGCAGGGCGAGCAGCACGATCCACAGCAACTGCGACTGCAGCCGCCGGCTCGGATAGAGCCGCTCGATGCGCTGCGGCCAGTCCGCCGCGAACAGCGCCAGCGCACGCTCGAACAGCCGCTTGCCGCTGAAGCGGCTGGTCAGCGGTGCCGTCTCGATGGCATCGAAGCGACGGCGCAGGCTGGCGAACAGCAGGCAGCCGGCGGCGAAGGCGAATACGCTCATCAGCAGCGGCGTGGTCAGGCCGTGCCACACCGCCAGGCTGTACGCCGGCATCTCCGCGCCGAGCACCGCGCCGGCCGCCGCGTGCAAGGTGGGTCCGATCACCCGCCCCGGCAGCACGCCCACCAGCAGGCAGGCCAGCGCGAGGAAGCCGATCGGCAAGCGCATCCACAGCGGCGGCTCATGCGGCTCGCGCGGCAGGTCGGCAGGCATGCGGCCGAAGAACACGCCGCGCACGAAGCGGATCGAGTAGGTCACGCCGAATGCGCTGGCCGCCACCGCGATCACCACCGAGATCGCGTCCAGCAGCGGGCCCTGGCGCACTGCCAGCGTCTCGGCGAAAAACATCTCCTTGGAGAGGAAACCGTTCAACAACGGCACCCCGGCCATCGCCGCGCCGGCCACCAGCGCCAGCGTGGCGGTGACCGGCATCACCCGGTACAGGCCGCCGAGCCTGCGCAGGTCGCGCGTGCCGGCCTCGTGGTCGACCGCGCCGGCGGCCATGAACAGCGAGGACTTGAAGGTGGCGTGGTTGACGATGTGGAAGATCGCCGCCACCACGCCCAGCGTGCTGCCCAGCCCCACCAGCATGGTGATCAGGCCCAGGTGACTGATCGTCGAATAGGCCAGCACGCCTTTCAGGTCCTGCTCGAACATCGCCGCGTAGGCGCCCAGGATCAACGTGACCAGGCCCACGCCCCCGACGATCCAGTACCACTGGTCGGTGCCGCCCAGCACCGGCCAGAAGCGCACCAGCAAAAACACGCCGGCCTTCACCATGGTGGCCGAATGCAGGTAGGCCGACGCCGGCGTGGGCGCAGACATCGCCTGCGGCAGCCAGAAGTGGAACGGGAATTGCGCGCTCTTGGTGAACGCGCCGAGCAGGATCAGCAGCAGGGTCGGCGTGTACCACGGGTGCGCGCGCACCGCCTCGCCCGCGGCGAGGATCGCGTCCAGTTCATAGCTGCCGGCGATGTGCCCCAGCAGCAGCATGCCGGCGAGCAGGCAGAAGCCGCCGCCGGAGGTGACGATCAGCGCCATCCGCGCGCCGTCGCGTGCCGACGCGCCGTGGTGCCAGTAGCCGATCAGCAGGAACGAGAACAGGCTGGTCAGCTCCCAGAAGAACACCAGCTGGATCACGTTGCCGGACATCACGATGCCCAGCATCGAACCCATGAACGCCAGCAGCAGCGCGAAGAAGCGCGCCAGCGGATCGTCCGGCGACATGTAGTAGCGCGCGTACACGCCCACCAGCGCGCCGATGCCGCAGATCAGCAGCAGCATCAGCCAGCTGAAGCCGTCCACTCGCAGCACCAGGTCCAGACCCAGCGACGGTGCCCACGGGATGGTCTGGCGCAGCACCTCGCCGGCGAGGATCGCCGGGGCCAGCCACAACGAAAGTGCCAGGCCGAGCAGCGCGGCGCCGGTCATCAGCCAGGCGGCGCGGTTGTGGCCGCGCTCGCGCATCAGCCACGTCGCCGCCGCCGCCGCGAAAGGCAGGCAGAGGATGGCGCCTGGGATGAGGTTGTCGGGCATCGCTCACTGCGTTCGATGGAAAGATCGTCGGTGTCGCCCGTCACCGGACCGGCGCCCGGGTGCATCACGCACGGCTACCGCCTCGAACCAGCTGTCATGCAGGCGCGCGGCATGGCAGGCCATCGTCGCGATCACCCGCATGCACTCACCTCTGGGCTGGGAGCGTGGCGGCCAGAACCGTCCGGACTCCTCGCCCGATTCTATCGTTCGCCGCGCGCAAGCGGCAACGGCCCTGCACGGCGCTTGCACACCACCTGTTCGTACCATCACCCGTGGAATCCCGGGATGGCCGCGCGCATGCGTTGCCTCGCACCCATCCGGAGACATGATCGATGACCTGTCCACCTCTTCGTCGGCCCCGCCATGCGCTGCGCCTCGCCGCTCTCCTGCCGCTGGCGCTGGGCAGCGGCCTCGCCGGCGCGCAGCAGTCGCCTGCACTCGATCGCGTCAGCCTGTGGCTGGGCGGCTACGACGCGCACGTCGACACCACGCTCGGCGCCAGCGATCCGGGCGGCCGGTACGGCGGCAACTTCAGCCTGGAGAACGATCTCGGCTTCAACGACCGCAAGCGCGTGCCGCGCGCGCGACTGGATTTCCTGGTCGGCGACAGCCAGGGTTTCTCGCTCGACTACTACAGCGTCAACCGCTCGCGCAGCCAGAGCCTGGCGCGCTCGATCAGCTACGCCGGCAACGACTACGAGGCCGCCGCCACGGTGCGCGGCAAGTTGAACTTCGATTTCGGCAGCGCCTCCTGGCGCTGGTGGTTCGGCCACGGCAACGACGTGTTCGGGCTGGGCCTGGGCGGCGCCTACTACCGCGTGCACGCCGCCATCAGCGGCGAGGCCAGCGTCAACGGCGAGCCGGTCGGGCAGGTCTCCTCCGGCACCAGCGACGGCGCCTGGGCACCGATGCTGCAGCTCGGCTGGCGCCATGCGTTCAACGACCAGTGGCGCATGTATGCCGACGCCGCCGGGGTGAAGAAGAACGGCGGCCGGCTCAGCGGCCACATCGTGAACGCCGCGCTGGGCGTGGAATGGCTGCCGTGGCCACACCTTGGCTTCGGCGCCGAATACGGCTACAGCCGCGTGGTGCTGCACCAGCGCAAGCACGCCTACCACGCCAACCTCGACATGAAACTTGACGGTCCCTCGTTGTTCGTCCACCTGCGCTTCTGAGGCGTGCCGCCGGCGCATGAGCGGATAGGCACGCCGGCAGCGTTGGTGCATCATCGAGGCTCCGACGAGCCGTCCGGACCTGGGCGCGGCAAGGGGAAACGATGCCAAGGCGGTTTGCCACCACCATCGCGCTGACGCTGTGCACCGTGGCCATCGTCCTGCCGCTGGTGGCGGCACTGCTGATCGCCCGCCACCAGTCGATGGAGGAAGCCGGCGCCCAGGCATCGAACATCGCCAGCGCCATCATCCATCGCACGGAAGCGGTGGGCGAACAGTCCGCGGCCGCCTATCAGCGGTTGACCGAGTTGAATCCCTCCGGCACGTGCTCCGAGGCCAAACGCGCGCAGTTGCGCCGGATTCTGCTGGATTACGACTACGTGCAGGCGGCCGGCTACGTCTCCGGCGATCGCATCACCTGCTCGGCCATCGGCCCGCAGGCCGACGGCCTGCAGATGGGGCCACCGGCGTACGTGAGCCCGAAGGGCACGCGGGTTCACTTCGGGGTTTCCATCGACGGCAGCCGTCCGTTCGTGGTGCTCAGCGGCGACCATTACGCCACCGCGGTTCACCCGGACAACCTGCTGGTCGAAACGCCTTCCGTGCCGGGCCTTGCGCAGGGCGTGTTCGGGCGCAGCGCCGGCAAGGTCTGGGCCCGTGACGGCCACTTCGACCCGGCATGGCTGGAGCAGCACGGCAAGGCTGCCCGCGCGATCTTCTACGACGGCGGCTACCTGGTGGCGATCCAGGGATCGGAACGCTTCGACGTGGGCGCCTACGCGGCGATCCCGCGTGCCTACCTGAGCTCCCGCCTGCGCGAGCTCGCCCTGTTGCTGCTTCCCGTCGGGCTGGCACTGGGCGCGGCGTTGGTCGGCGCGATCGTCATGTTCGCGCGCCAGCGTGCGTCGCTGCCCGCGTTGCTGCGGGCGGCGCTGAACCGGCAGGAGTTCGTGCTGTACTACCAGCCGATCGTCGAGCTGGGCTCCAACACGATAGCCGGGGCCGAGGCACTCTTGCGCTGGCCCGCCAACAAGCAGATCGGCATGCGCCCGGCGCTGTTCGTGCAGGCCGCGGCCGACTGCGGACTGACCGCCCGCTTCACCGAATACGTGCTCGCCCGCGTCGCCATCGACGGGCCACGCTTCTTCAGCCGATATCCGGGCTGCTACATCAGCGTCAACCTGGCGCCGAGCGACCTGCTGTCCGGCGCAGTCGTCGAGCACCTGCAGCGCCTGCTGACCACGCCCGGCATCGGCGTGCACAACATCGTGGTGGAGGTGACCGAGAGCTCCTTCGTCGACCCGGCCAGCGCCAACCGCACGATCGCGCGCATCCATGCGCTGGGCATCCGGGTGGCGATCGACGACTTCGGCACCGGCTTTTCCGGCCTGTCGCAATTGACCCAGCTGCGCGCCGATTGCCTGAAGATCGACAAGATCTTCGTCGATGCCATCGGCACCGGGTCGGTCACCAGCGAAGTGGTGCTGCACATCATCGCGATGGCGCGCTCGCTCAAGCTCACGCTGATCAGCGAAGGGGTGGAGACCCACGCCCAGGCCGAGTTCCTGCGTCAGCACGGCGTGGCGTTTGCCCAGGGCTGGCTGTTCGGCAAGGCGCAGCCGCTGGACGAGCTGTTGCGCCCGGCCGGGCCCGACTGATTGCCGGCGGCACCCGGTCGAGCGCCTCCGCGCGGACCGCGCAGCCACCGGCTCTTGACGTGTCGACTGCGCCATAAGCACTTCTTAAGCCGGCACACGGATAATCCGCCGGGCCGCCGCCACACCGGAGCCTGTTCGTGCACATCATCCTGGTCGAGGACGACGCCCAGCTCGGCGCCGCGATCCAGCGCGCGCTGGAACGCCTCGCCTATACGGTGAGCTGGCTGCGCGACGGCCGCGAGGCGCTCATCGCGCTGCGCGACGAAACCGCCGACCTGGTGCTGCTCGACCTCGGCCTGCCCGGCAAGGACGGCCTCGACGTGCTGGTCGAGGCGCGCCGCAGCCACGTCACCACGCCGGTGATCGTGATGACCGCGCGCGACGGCCTGCAGGCGCGCGTGCACGGACTCGATGCCGGCGCCGACGATTATCTGATCAAGCCGTTCCACCTCGACGAGCTGTGCGCGCGCATCCGCTCGCTGAGCCGGCGCGCGCAGGGCCTGGCGGTCAACCGCATCGAGGTCGGCGCGCTGGCGCTGGACCTGGGCACTTCGCAGGTGACCTGTCGCGGTGAGGCGATCGAACTGACCCGGCGCGAGTTCGCCCTGCTGCAGATCCTGCTGGAACGCGCCGGCAAGCTGGTGCGCCGCGAAAGCCTGGTGAACTCGCTGTATGGTCTGGACACCGTGGTCGGCGACAACGCGCTGGAGGTGCTGGTGCATACGCTGCGCAAGAAACTCGGCTACGACACCGTGCGCACCGTGCGCGGCTTCGGCTACATGATCCCGCGGGAGCCCGAATGAGCCAGCCCAGCCTGCGCGGCCGGCTGCGCTGGCTGATCATCGGCGTGATGCTGGCGGTGCTGCTGCCGCTGGCGGTGCTCAGCTTCCGGCGCACCATGCAGGAGGTGAACGAGTTGTCCGACGGCCGGCTGGCGCAGTCGGCCCGCACGCTGCAGGTGATCCTCGGCCAGGAAGGCCCCGACGTGTTGCGCGGCCACGGCCAGCATGGCCAGTTGGTACCGATCGAGGCGCCCGCGGTGCAGGCCATGCGCCGGCGCGGCCACACGTTCGAGTCCGAGGTCGGCTTCCAGGTATTCGACCGCGCCGGCCGCCTGGTGATGGCCACCACCAACCTCGCCGCGCTGCCCGCGCCGCAAGCCGGCGACGGCGAATACCGCGACATCCGCGCCGACGGCTACCGCTGGCGCCTGTTCACCCTGTCCGACCCGCGCGATGGCCTGGTGATCCGCACCGGCGAGCGCTACGACAGCCGCCACGACATCCTGCGCGCGCTGTGGTTCGACCATGCCCTGCCGCTGCTGATCGGCCTGCCGCTGCTCGGCCTGCTGGTCGGCTGGGCGGTGCGGCGCGGCCTGCGCCCGCTGCAGTCGCTGACCGGCGCACTGGCCTCGCGCAAGCTGGGCAGCCGCGAGGCGATCGTGCTGGAGCGGGCGCCGCTGGAACTGCAGCCCGTGCTCGACGCGTTGAACGGGCAACTGCAGCGCCTCGCCGATGCACTGGAGCGCGAGCATCGCTTCAGCGCCGACGTGGCGCACGAGCTGCGCACGCCGCTGGCCTCGATCATGCTCAACATCGAGAGCGCGATGGCCACCCGCGATCCCGCCGAAGCGGAGGCCAGCCTGGCCGGCGCGCGCCACAACGTGGCCGCGCTGGCGCGGCGCGTCGAGCAGTTGCTGGCGCTGGCGCGGCTGGAATCCGGCACCGCGCTGGAGCAGCGCCAGCCGGTCGACCTGGTGCGCGTGGCCAGCGACGTGATCGAGGAGCTGGCTCCGGTGATCGCCGAAAGCGGCGCCGAGCTGGGCTTCAGCCACGACGACCACCCGCTGCAGGTGCAGGGCCACGAGGCCGCGCTGGCCGCGCTGCTGCGCAACCTGATCGAGAACGCCATGCGCCACGTGCCGGCCGGCGGCCAGGTGCAGTTGTCGATTGCGCAGGGCGTGGTCACCACCACCATCGACGTGGCCGACGATGGCCCCGGCATCCCGCCCGAACGGCGCGCCGCCGTGTTCGCCCGCTTCCACCGCGAATCGAGCAGCCGCGGCGAAGGCTACGGTCTCGGCCTGTCGATCGTGCAGCGCGCCGCCGAGCTGCACGGCGCCAGCATCGAGCTGCTCGATTCGCCGTTCGGCCACGGCCTGCGCGTGCACGTGAGCATCCCGCGCAACGACTGAGCGAAGCGCCCGTCACGACACTGAAACGCCAGCCTGCGCCTCCGTAAGCCGGCTGAAAGCCGGCCGCCCGGAGAATGCCGGCCGATGACCCCGGCCGATGCGTGCCGGTGGCGGGCAAACCCGGGTGCGGCGGAACCAGGCATGGACAAGGCGGGAAAGGCGGGCGGCCAGATCGTGCCCGTGCTCATGTATCACAACATCGCGGCAACCCCCGCAGGCTTGCGCAGCTACCGCAGCCTGTATGTCAGCCCGGCCAGATTCGCGCGGCAGATGTGGCTGCTGCAGCAGCTGGGATACGCCGGCCTGTCGATGTCGGCGGCATTGCCGTACCTGCGCGGCGAACGCCGCGGACGGGTCGTCGCCATCACGCTGGACGACGGCTACGTCGACAACCTCGACGCGGCGCTGCCGGTGCTGCAGTCGTTCGGCTTCAGCGCCACGATCTACATGGTCAGCGGCAGCATCGGCCGCTTCAACACGTGGGACGCCGAACGGCTCGGCATCCGCAAGCCGCTGATGTCCGCCGCGGACATGCGCCGCTGGAACGACGCCGGCATGGAGATCGGCGCGCACACGCGCAGCCATCCGCGGCTCAGCCAATGTACGGACGCCGTCCTGCACGGCGAGATCCACGGCTGCAAGGCCGACCTGGAGGATCGCCTCGGCTGCGCGGTGACCCAGTTCTGCTACCCCTACGGCGACATCGACGAGCGCGTGGTCGCGGTGGCCCGCGAAGCCGGCTACGCGGCGGCCACCACCACGCGCCGCGGGCGCGCCGTGGCCGGCGCCGACCTGTGGCGACTGCCGCGGATACAGGTGGCGCGGCACCACCTGCTGCCGCAGTTCGCGGCGCGCGTGCTGACCCGCTACGAGGATCGCCGCGCATGAAATTCCTGCTGGTCGGCACCAACCCGGAGCATACCGGCGCGGCCACCCATTTCGTCGCGCTGGCGCAGGCGCTGGCCGAGGCCGGCCACGAGGTCGGCGTGGTCACGGCCGCCGACGGACTGATCGAACAGCAGCTCGCCGACACCGCCGTGCAGCTGCACCGTGCCACGTTCCGCAACGCGCTGGACCTGCGCGGCTACGCCGCGGTGCTGCGCGCGGCGCGGCAGCTGCGGCCGCACTGGCTGGTCGGCAACTTCGGCAAGGAGTACTGGCCGCTGATCGTGATCGGCCGGCTGCTGCGCATCCCGGTCGTGCTGTTCCGCCACCGGGTGCCACCGATGAAGCGCGTCTCGGCCTGGCTGCTGCCGCGGCTGGCGCACCGCTTCTTCGCCGTGTCGCGCCACGCGCGCCGCGCCTATCTCCAACGCGGCGTGCCGCCCGGCCTGGTGCAGGTGCTGTACAACCCGGTGAACATGGCGCTGTGCCGGCACGACCCGGTGCAGCGCAGCGCGATCCTGCGCAGCCTGGACATCTTCGGCGACCCCGTCGTGCTCGGCTACTGCGGCCGGATGCAGCGGGGCAAGGGCATCTTCACCCTGTTCGACGCCGCCACCGCGGCGATGGCGCAGCAGCCGCGACTGCATTGCCTGTGGCTGGGCGACGGCCCGGATGCGCAGGCGCTGCGCGAGCGCGCCGCCGCGCATCCGCTGGGCAACCGCCACCATTTCCCTGGCTGGGTCAACGACATCCACCCGTACTACAGCGCCATGTCGATGCTGGCCTTTCCGTCCATCGCCCCGGAAACCTTCGGGCGCGTCTCGGTGGAGGCGCAGGCCGCCGGCCTGCCGGTACTGGCCAGCGACATCGGCGGCATTCCGGAAACGCTGCAGCCCGGCGTCACCGGCGTGCTGCTGCCGCCCGGCGACGTCGAAGCGTGGCGTGCCGCCATCGTGGCGATGTGCGACCCGTCGCGCCGGCAGCCGATGGGCGCGGCGGCCGAGGCCTTCGTGCGCGAGCGCTTCAGCACCGGCGTGATCGCGGCCCGCTTCGTGCACCTGCTGACCACCAGCGCCGTCCCGGCCACCCGCGCGGGAGGCTTCTTCCGGCACCGCCGCAAGCGGCAGCTGCCGGGCTGAGCGGATTTCGCCGCGGCTCCGGCGACTGCGCGTGCCGCGGCCGCTCGCCTGGCGACGCGGGCAATCCAGTCGTGCCTCAGGGCTGCCCCACCGTCAGGATGGCGAAGCTTCCCGGCACGATCGTGTGCCGGCCATCCGGCTGCCGCGCGCTGCCGAAACGCGCGGCGGAGAGATAGAGCCGGTGCAGCTTCGGGTCCAGTGTCAGCGTGCGCGCGCTGACCTGGGTCGCAAGGGTGGCACGGACGCGATAGTGGTCGGCGTCGTCCTGATGGATCGCGGTGATCGTGCCGCTGCCGCCGTTGGCGCTGTAGATCATCGACTGCGCAGCGTCGAACACCACTCCATCCGGGCCGTCGCCGATCGGCACGCGGGCGACCTGGTGGCCGTCGCGCGCATCGGTGACGACCATCAGGCGGTTGTCGCAGACCGAGAACAGCCGATGGTGCGCGACGTCGATGGCCAGCCCGCTGGGCGACTCGCACGGCGCCAGTGGCCAGACGTGCAGCACCGTATTGGCGGCGGTGTCGATCTCCACCAGCTCGGACTTGTCCTCGATGTTGTCGTAGATGTGGCCGGCGCCATCGGACACCGCGAACTCCGGCTTGCCGGGCAGCGCGATGGTGGCGATCACCGCGTCCCTGGCCGGGTCGATCACGCTGGCCGAATGGCTCCTGCCATTGAAGGTCAGCACGTGCTGCGAGGGGGCGTCGTAGACGATGGCGTCGGGGTTCTCGCCGGTGCCGGTGATGGTGGCCACCGGCTCGAACGTGCGCAGGTCGAACGCGGTCACCGACGCGCTCCTGCCGTTGCTGGTGAAGCCGCGCTGCAGATCGTCGGCGATCGCGATGCCGTGCACGCCGGGCGTATCGGCAAGCGTGCCGATCTGCTTGCCGCGGTCGACGTCGATCACCAGCACGCGGTCGCCGCGGCTGACGAACAGGTGCCGCCGCGCGGCGTCGAAGCTGAGGTAATCCCAGCCGCCCGCGCCGCCCAGCGGCAGGCTCGACAGCAGTCGCGGCGCCGGGACGGGCGCCGCGGCATGGCTCGCCGCAGGCGCGAGCAGCAAGGCCAGCGCGGCCGGCACGAGGGAGCGAAGCAGTCTGTGTCTTTGCATGGCGGTCACCTGGGCGTGGGGGCGGAGAACATCATTCGGCGGGCGCGGCGCGCGGCGTGTCGCGACGGCGCAGCAGCGCGTAAAGCACCGGCATCACCAGCAGCACCAGCGGCAGCTGCAGCAGCATGCCGGCGATGATCGCCACCGCCAGCGGCTGCTGCATCTGCGAGCCCTGGCCGAGCGCCAGCGCCAGCGGCAACAGGGTCAGGATCGCGGCGAGGGTCGACATCAGGATCGGCCGGGTGCGGTGCGTGCCGGCGTCGTGCAGGGCGTCGTGCAGCGCGAGGCGACGCTGCGCGTCATCGAACTCGGAGAAGTAGAAGATCGCCACCTCGGTGACGATGCCCACGATCATCGTCATGCCCATCATCGAGGAGATGTTCAGTTCGATGCCGGTCAGCCACAGCCCGATGAACACGCCGGGCAGCGCCAGCAGCGGCATCGCCAGGATCGCCAGCGCCACGCGGAAACTCTCGTACAGGAACAGCAGCAGGGTGAACACCAGCGCGATCGCCGCCAGCAGCACGATGGTGAGCCCGCGGAATGCCGCCTGCTGCTGCTGGTAGACGCCGCCGAGCTGGTGGAACATGCCTTTCGGCAACAGCCCCGGGCGGGCCAGCACCTGCTTCACGTCGGCGATGGCGGCGCCGAGGCTGCGGCCGCTGATGCGGCCGGTCACCGCCACCATGCGCTTGAGGTTGTTGCGGGTGATCTCGGGCTGGCCCTGCACCTGGCGCAGCGTGGCCACCTGCGACAGCGGAAACAGATGGCCGTCCGCGGCGCGGATCGGCAGCGCCGCCACCTGGTCGAGCCGCTGGTGCGCGCCTTCGGGCAGGCGCACGCGCACGCCGACCACCTTGCCGTCCAGCGGAAACTGCGCGGCGACCGTGCCGTCGATGGCCGCCGCCACCTGGTCGGTGACCGCGACCGGGTCCAGC
>Ga0068853_100004072_pt1 | contig 11256 bp, 10 predicted proteins | sample KBSCornC32_FD_65655 | JGI IMG/M metagenome (GOLD analysis project Ga0068853, IMG submission 65655) | Corn rhizosphere microbial communities from Kellogg Biological Station, Michigan, USA - KBS Corn C3-2 | ecosystem: Host-associated > Plants > Roots > Rhizosphere > Soil ... | reverse complement strand
AGGCCGATCAGCACGCCGTAGTACAGCAGGTGGATGGCCATGCTCGGCTCGATGTTGCCGGTGGTCAGTTGGCGCAGCATGTCGACCGCCTGCCAGAGCGGCAGCGCCTGGATGATCCACTGGATCGGCACCGGGTAGACGCTGAGCGGGTAGAACGTCGCCGACAGCAGGAACATCGGGAGCAGGGCGAAGTTGATCCAGTCCATCTGCTGGAAGGTCTTCAGGTAGCTGGTGATCGCCATTCCGAGGCTGGCGAAGCCGAAGGCGATGACCAGCACCGCGGGGATGGCCAGGATGGCGGTCCATGAGAGGTTCAGACCGAGCACCTGCATCACGATCAGGAAGCCGGTGGCATAGACGCCGCCGCGCAGCAGGGCGAGCAGGATCTCGCCGAGCGCGACATCCAACGGCCCCAGGCTGGTGGCGAGCATCCCCTCATACAACTTGCCGAAGTGCATCTTGAAGAAGACGTTCCAGGTGGAGTCGTAGATCGCGCCGTTCATGGCCGACACGGCGAGCAGGCCGGGTGCGATGTACGCGGCATACGGGATGAGGTGGCCGGCGTCGTGCACCGCGCCGATGTACGAGCCGAGTCCGAGGCCGAGCGAAAGCAGGTAGAAGACCGGCTCGAAGAAGCCGGAGGCGACGACCACGTAGTTCGAGCTCTTGGTGGCGCGCAGGCCGCGGCCGATGACCGCGCCGAAGTTGCCGGAGTACAACGCTCCGACGCCGCCGGAGCCCCGCGCGGCCGCGGCGCGCTGCGCCGCCTGCTGGACGCTCATCGGTTCAGCCTCCGCGTGGCCAATCGCACCTCGACGGCCGCGCCGATGGCGATGAGGACGACCAGCACGACGACATGGATGAGGGTGAGCCATCCCGGCTCGGCGTGCCCGTATGCGGCGTCGCGCGCGAGTTGGGTGCTGTGCCAGAGTGGCGAGATCCAGCCAATCCACTGCAGCCAGATCGGCAACTGCGTGATCGGGAACACGGTCCCGCTGAACAGCGTCATGGGGAGCACCACCGTGCGGCCGATGACCGCGAACTGCCCGCGGTCTTCGCGAATGGTGGTGGAGTAGGCGGCGATCGGGATGCCGAATGCCAGGCCGCCGAGAATGGCGATCGGCAGCACCAGCAGCCCCTCGGGGAATCGGATGGCGCCGAAGGCCATCGCGATGGCCAGGAAGATCCCCGACGTCACCGCCATGCGGATGATCGTGAACAGGATGTGGCCCCCCACGATCTGCCGCGGCGTGATCGGACCGGCGTTCATGCCGAGGTAGGTCTCGTTCCACTTGAAGCCGAGCAGCACGCCGAACGTGAACTCCTCGGTCGCCGTGCCGACGGCGCCGGCGCAGAGGAACGCCGGGATGACGAACTGGGCGTATGAGACCCCGTCGACACCCGCGTTGCCGCCCGACTTGATGAGGGTGGCGAGGCCGACCCCGAAGGCCAGCAGGTAGAGCAGCGGCGATCCGATGGCGGTCGCGAGCATCGACCACTTGTAGCCGGGAACGCGGCGCAGCTCGTGCTCGGCCACATACCAGGCGCCCCAGCGCTGCGAGCGATCGAAGCGGACCCCGTCGGCGGTCGCCGTGATCCGGGTTCCCGATGCGACGGTGCTCATTCGATCAGGCTCCGTCCGGTGAGTCGCAGGAACACGTCCTCGAGGCTCGACCTGCGGACCAGACTCGTGATGGGCTGGAGCCCACGGCGGATCGCCTCGGCGAGCGCCGATTCGCCATCCTCTGCGTAGATGAGCACCCGGTCGGGCAGCACCTCGATGCGCTCCCCGACACCGGCCAGGGTGGTCGCGGCATCCTGATTCTTCTCGGAGCCGAAGCGCAGCTCGACGACCTCGCGCGTCGAGTACTCCTTGATCAGCGAGGCGGGCGAGCCCTCGGCCATGATCCTGCCCTTGTCGACCACGACGAGACGGTCGCAGAGCTGCTCGGCCTCGTCCATGTAGTGCGTGGTGAGCAGCAGCGTCGTGCCCTGCTCCTTCAGGCGGAACAGCCGGTCCCACAGGATGTGCCTGGCCTGCGGGTCGAGGCCGGTGGTGGGCTCGTCGAGCAGCAGGATGCGCGGCTCGTTGACGAGGGCGCGGGCGATCGTGAGCCGGCGTTTCATGCCGCCGGAGAGGTCGTCGACCTTGGCCTTGGCCCGGTCACTCAACTGGGCGAACTCGAGCAGCTCGTCGGCGCGCTTGGCGACGATCGCGCGCGGGATGCCGAAGTAGCGCCCGTAGACCAGAAGGTTCTCACGCACCCGCAACTCGGTGTCGAGATTGTCCTGCTGCGGAACGACCCCGAGCTGCGACCGGATCTCGGGCCCGTTCTCGTTCGGGTCCATGCCCAGGATGCTGAGACTCCCGCTGGTGCGCGTCGACACCGCGCCCACCATCCGCATCGTGGTCGACTTGCCCGCGCCGTTCGGACCGAGCAGGCCGAAGGACTCCCCCGGTGCCACCTCGAACGAGATGCCGTCGACGGCATTCGTGGACTGGTAGGTCTTGACGAGCTCGGCGGCTTCGATGACGGCGGATGGCACGGGTTCGACCCTAGGCGACACCGCCGACGCGCGCGAACGAGGCCGGGCGGCATCCCGCCGGAGTACCTGCCGACGACCGGGTCGAAGTAGCGTGGAGGGGATGAGCTCCCCTCGCGACCCGGCACCGCGCCGCAGCCCCTTCGCCCGCCGCACCCCCGACGACGGGCCGCGCGCCAGCTTTCGCCAGCTGCTGCCGTACCTCGCCGAGCACCGCGGCGTGCTCGGCGTCGTGATCGCGCTCAGCCTGATCGGCGCGGGAGCCTCGCTGCTGCAGCCGCTCCTGGTCAGTCAGGTCATCGGCTTCGTGCAGAGCGGGCATGCACTCGGCATGCTGGTCTGGGCGCTGGTGGGCCTGGTGCTCGCGTCGGCCGTGATCAGCGGCATCCAGCACTACCTGCTGCAGCGCACCGGGACCAGCGTGGTGCTATCGGCCCGTCGCCAACTCGTCCAGCGGATGCTGCGGCTCCCGATCGCCGAGTTCGACCAGCGGCGCACCGGCGATCTCGTGTCGCGGGTCGGCTCCGACTCCACGCTGCTCTATGCCGTGGTCACGCAGGGGCTGGTCGATGCGATCGGCGGAGCCGTGCTGTTCGTCGGCGCGCTCATCGCCATGCTGGTCATCGATCCCGTGCTGCTCGGACTCACGGTGCTCGTGATCGCCGCGTCGGTGGTGGCGGTGGTGCTGCTGTCGGGGCGCGTCCGCTCCGCGAGTCGCCAGCAGCAGGAGAAGGTGGGCGACCTGGCGGCCGCGGTGGAGCGTTCGATCAGCGCGATCCGCACCGTGCGCGCCTCGAACGCCACCACCCGCGAGACCGATGCCGTCGTCGAGGACGCCGTGGGCGCCTACCACGCAGGCGTCCGGGTCGCGAAGATCTCGGCCCTGATCGTGCCGCTCAGCGCGATCGCGCTGCAGGTCTCGCTGCTGGTGGTGCTCGGCGTCGGCGGCTACCGGGTGGCCAGCGGAGCGATCACGATCGCGAACCTGGTGGCGTTCATCCTGTTCCTGTTCATGATGATCATGCCGCTCGGGCAGGCGTTCGGCGCCCTCACCTCGGTGAACCAGGCGCTGGGAGCCCTCGGCCGTATTCAGGAGATCATTGCGATCCCGAGCGAGGACGAGCACGATGATGCGCTCGAGCCTGCAGCGCCGGTCACCACGGATGCGGCCATCGCCTTCGACGCCGTGCACTTCGGCTACCCCGAAGCCGCCCACAAGACGGAACGCGAGAAGGCGATCGCCGCCGCGGTCGGAGAGGACGCACTGCCTCCGCGCGACACCGAGGTGTTGCACGGGGTCTCGTTCGAGGTGCCGCGCGGTTCGCGCGTCGCTCTGGTCGGGCCGAGCGGCGCGGGCAAGAGCACGATCCTCGCGCTGATCGAGCGCTTCTACGACCCGACCGCCGGCGTGGTGCGGATCGGCGGCCTGGATGTGCGCGGCATCCCGCGCGAGACGCTGCGCGGACAGATCGGCTACGTCGAGCAGGATGCCCCGGTGCTGGCCGGCACGCTGCGCGACAACCTGACCCTGAGCTCGCCGGATGCCACCGACGAGCAGTGCCGCGCCGTGCTGCACTCGGTGAACCTCGACGAGGTGCTCGAGCGCAACGAGCTGGGTCTCGATGCTCCGGTCGGAGAGTCGGGCGTCATGCTGAGCGGGGGCGAGCGTCAGCGGCTGGCGATCGCGCGGGCCCTGCTGGCGGCCCCGCCGATCCTGCTGCTGGACGAGGCGACCGCCTCACTCGACGGCCTCAATGAGCAGCTGCTGCGCGAGGCCATCGACGCGGTGGCGGCGAACCGCACGCTGCTGGTGATCGCGCACCGGCTGTCGACCGTCGTCGACTCGGATCGGATCATCGTGCTCGACCACGGCAAGGTCGTCGGCGTCGGAACGCACTCGGAGCTCGTGGTCTCGACCCCGCTCTACAAAGACCTGGCGAAGCACCAGCTGCTGGTCTGAGGCGGTCGAGGAGCCGCGACGCGGCGTATCGAGACCAGATCAACGTGGGGTCTCGATACGCGCTTCGCGCTACTCGACCAGCAAGAGGATCAGAACGCGTCGAAGAAGACCTTGAGCACGAAACCGACGAAGAGACCGACCGCGACGAGTGCTGCGAAGACGAGCAGGAGTCTGGCGAACATCAGCTGAGGTCCTTTCCGGTCGAGGCTTCGACGTCGCCGCCGGCCTCCGCGATCTCGCGGAGGGCGGCGGCGCTCGAGTCAGAGGCGACTCCTGCCACCAGGTCGTCGATGACGCGCACGTGGCGCCCCGAGGCGATCGCGTCGAGGGCGGATGCCCGCACGCAGTAGTCGGTGGCGATCCCGACGACGTCCACGTCGTCCACGCCGAGCGTGTCGAGCACCTCGGGCAGTTCGAGGCCCTCGTCCGACGTGCCCTCGAAGATCGAATAGGCCGGCTTGCCCTGGCCCTTGCGGATGTGGACGTCGATGAGGTCCGCGTCGAGCCCGGGATCGTATTGCGCGCCCACTGTGCCCGCCACGCAGTGCACCGGCCAGGTGTCGACGAAGTCGGGGGCGGCATCCAGGGCGAAGTGTCCGCCGTTGTCGTTGCCGCCGTCGGGCGCGTCGTGCCAGTCCCGCGAGGCGATCACCACGTCGTAGCGGTCGGGATGCGCCTGCAGGTAGCGCGTGATGCCCGCGGCGACCGCGTCACCGCCCTCGACTCCCAGGGCGCCGCCCTCGGTGAAGTCGTTCTGCACGTCGATGATGAACAGAGCCCGGGTCATGATCCGCTTTCTGGAGAGCCGCGCAATCGGCTAGTTGTTGGACAGGTTGTCGCCGCAGGTGTACGCCGCGACGGTCAGCGTGTCGAGCGCGGCGGTGGCGCTGCTCTTGATCCCGGGACCGACCGCGTCGAACGTGAACACCAGCACGGTGCCATCGGCCGCCGTCATGAACCCGGCGAGCGAGTACTCGGTGTCGATCCATCCGGTCTTCGCCGTCACATTGCCGCGCACGACCGCGTTCGCGCCCGTGAAGCGACTGGCGAGCGACCCGGACTTGCCGGCAACCGGCATCGCGTCGCGCACCACGTCGAGGTTCTCGGTTCCGGCCTGGATGAGCCGGAGCAGGCTGGTCATCGTGGCCGGGGGAACCTTGTTGTTGGCGCTCTCACCCGAACCGTCGACGATGGTGAGACCGGCCGCCGAGATCTTGAAACCGGCGTTGAGGGCTCCGGGAATCGCCTGCTGGAGCGAGGCGTAGGTTCCGTCGAAACCCGACACCTTCGACACGATGCGCGCGAGCATCTCGCCCAAGGTGTTGTCGCTCGGCAGCAGCATCTGACTGAGCAGCGTGCGCAGCGGTTGCGACTTGACCTCGCCCAGGCCGGCGGCTCCCGCCACCGCGCTGCCGTTGATGGTCGTGACCGAGTTGTCGACCACCCCACCCGGGTCCGCGTCTTTCAGGGCGGCCACGAAGGCGGCGCCCGCACGGCCGATCGGGTCGGTGCTGCGGGCGCTGGTCTCCGCCTTGGGGTTGGCGCGGTCGCCGTCCACCTGCAACGCCGTTGTCAGCGACTGGTAGCCCTGCGTGCGCTCCGACTGCTTCACGCTGGGATCCCAGTTGTCTGCGGGGTTCCAGTAGCTGGCATCGAGCACCACCTGGGAGATCGGAACACCGGGATGCTTCGTCGCATACGCCGAGACCACCTGCGACGCCAGGTCGCTCAGCTTGGGCGCGCCGGTGTAGACGCTCTCCTGCCCGACCGGGAGCGCGCTCAATGTCGGATCGCCGTGACCGACCAGCACGACCGTGCCTGCGGTGCTGCCGTCAACCACATCGGTGGCGATCTGGAAGTCGGGGGTGAGCTTGGCGACCGCGGCGGCTGCGATCAGCAGTTTCAGGGTGCTGGCAGTCTCCACGCCGGTGGCGGCACCGTGATCCCACAGCACCTCGCCGGTGTCGGAGCGGACCACGCTGCCGGTCAGGGTCATCAGGCGGGGATCGGAGGCCGGACCGGCGACACTGCAGGTGCGCAGCCTGCTGGCGGTCGGCGTCGCCGACGGAGTCGGACGCGGCGGGGCGGTCGTCGCCGCGGCCGTCGGTGCGGCGACCGGAACGGAGCCGAACGCAACCCCGGCGAACACGGCGCCGGTGCCGAGCAGGGCGAACACCGCACCGATGCCGCCGATGAGCCAAGCTCGCGGGTGCTTGCGGAAGAGCGAGCCCAGACCGGCGCTGGATGAGCCCCTCCGGCCGCCGGAGGCCGATGCGGCCCCAGCGTTCGCCTCGCGTTCGCGAACCTCGCGACGGGAGAGGGGCGGTTGGTCGGTCACCGCACCATCGTATGCCGAGGCGCCTGAGGGGTCACTCGCCCGGGTACCGCAGCCCGATCTGCCGACGGATCTCGTCGAGCGTGCCCATGATCGCGACCGACTCGGCGGGTGGGAGGATCGTGCCCTCCAGCTCGCCCGCCGCGACGAGCCGCTCCAGTTCATCCGCCTGGAATTGCATGCCACGGCCCGGCACCTCGTGCTCGAACCGCTCGAGCACCGTGCCGTCCGGCGCGATCAGCGAGAACGAGGTGGGAAAGTACCAGGTCCTGTCGATCTCGATCCGGGCCTCGGTGCCGACCAGGACGGCGGTGTTCGGGCCCGCCGCGTCGAGCACGGTGTTCATGATCGCCTTGGCGCCACCCGGGTAGCCGAGCACGATCGCATCGTTCTGGTCGACGCCGGTCGGGGTCGGGGTCGACAGGGCATAGACCGACGAGGGGGCGCCGAACACGTCCCAGGCGAACGACACCGGGTAGATGCCGAGATCGAGCAGGGCGCCGCCGCCGAGGTCCGGGTTCTGCATGCGGTGCTGCGGGTCGGTGGAGAGCTTCTGATCGTGGTCGACGAGGAGCGATCGCAGTTCACCCAGCGCGCCGGCGGCCAGGAGCTCGCGGATGCGGATCATGTGCGGCATCCACCTGGTCCACATCGCCTCGAGAACCACGAGCTTCTTCGACGCCGCGAGATCGACCACCGCCTGCGCCTGCGCGGCGTTCAGCGCGAACGGCTTCTCGAGCAGCACGTGCTTGCCGGCCTCCAGCGCGAGCGTCGCGTTGGCGGCGTGGAAGGGATGCGGCGTGCTGACATAGATCACATCGACATCCGGGTCGGCGACCAGGGCCTCGTAGCTCGGGTGCGCCCTCGGGATGCCGTGGGCCGCGGCGAAGGCGTCAGCCCCTGCCTGGGTGCGTGAGCCGACCGCGGTCACGGTGTGCCCGGTGAGCAGCAGGTCGGAGGTCATGGAGGCCGCGATGCCCCCGGTGCCGAGGATGCCCCAGCGCAGTCGGTCCGTCATGCTGCCAAGTTAGCCGATCGGAGCGCGCGGGCTGAGAACCGCGCGCCCCGTCGGGGTCGATGTAGCCGCTCTAGCAACCGCCCCAGCGCGCGGCGGCGCGGGTGAAGCTCGAGGGCTCGTTCGGAACGCCACCGTGACTCATGGCGAAGTAGATGCAGACGCCGGCCATGCTGCCGGAGTAGCTCGGGCGGTACAGCGAGAGGCGGTGCTCGATGGAGTTCCACCACTTGGTGGCGACCGTGGCACCGGTGTTGCCCGAGCCGCCGGCCAGGTTGCCATCGCATCCGCGTGACGGGACGCCGTCGCTGCGCACGGAGCCCATGTGGCCCCAGGCGCTGCTCGGGTCGGTGCTCGGGTCCTCTGCCATCCAGAACAGTCGCTGCTCCATGCAGGAGTCGTAGCGGAAGTTCCCGGACGGGACCGGGTCGAGGCAGTTCTGGGCGCGGATCGCGTTGAACGTCGACGAGAACGACTGGATGTCACCGGTGGTGGTGCCGGTGATCATGCCCGAACCCAGCGGATCTGAGATGCCGGGTGCACTCCCGCCGCCTCCGCCCTGACCGGGGCACGACAGCCCGGCGGCCTGCAGCGCGGCGCGGCGCGACGAGCCCGCATTGGCACGACCGGCGGCGGTCGGCGCGACCACGATCGGCTTCGGCACCGGCTTCTGAGCCACGTGCTCGCTGTCGGTGGTGAGCGCGGCCGCGGGTTTCACGATCGACACGACGGTCGACGTCGGAACCGTGACGGCCGAGATGGCGGCCACCGCATCCACGTGAGTGGCGGCTCCGCTCACGACCACAGAGGTCGCCGCGACCGGGACGCCGTCGAACGACGTCTCGGCGGCCTGGGCCGGCGTCAGGAATGACGGGCCCCCTCCCCCGACGAACGGAAGAGCCAGGACGAGCACGGTTGCAAAAACGGTGCCCAGAATCACAGTACGTTTCATGGTCAAGTCCCCCCGGACCAAGCTCAGCTCGACGCCCCTCCCCCCGGAGCGGTGCCGTGAGGGGAAAGCTACGCCGCCGAACGACCCGAAGCAACCCACTGACCAGCCCGATCCCTGCAAAATGCGGCTCTCCACCCCCGGAGTGGGGGGCTCGGGAGGGGGCTTTCAGGCTGTTCAGAGGTCGTTTGGTACCCTGGACCACGACTTATGACTTTTCATCCCACTCACGTCGTGGTCGGCGCAGCCGTCACGGCCTTCTCACTCGCGACGATCCTGTCGGTGGCTCCGCCGACCCAGCCCAGCGTGCTCCAGGGCTACATCGCCGCCCACGCGCAGCGACTCGATGTGGCGCCGACGGCCAAGCCCTCGGCGGCCGCTCGCGACGGGTTCTCGGCGACGCCCGGCATCCAGACCCTGATCAACGGTGGCACCAACTACGACTGGGCCAAGCTCGTGCTGCTCGACGGCGGCTTTCCGATGACCGAGGCCAACATCACCGTGATGACCCGTTGGATGCGCCAGGAGAACGGCGCGGACGACTGGTGGAACCGCAACAACCCGCTCAACAACGGCCTCGGCTCGGGCGGCGGCGGTGGCACGGGCAGCTACGCCAACCTGGTGGTGGCGGCGCAGTACCTCGCCGCCAACCTGCGCAGGCCGATGTTCGCCGGCATCGCCCATGGCTTCGACACGAACGCGCCGACCTCCGAGATCGAGTACGCCATCTGGTACTCGGGATGGGCGACCGGCCATTACGCGAACGGTGCGCACTGGCACTACACCCCGGTCGCCGTCGTGAAGGCGCCCGCCGGAGCCTGGTAGCGGGATGAGTGCCGCGGGCGCGATCGTCGGTTAGAGCCCGAGTTCGCGCGCCACCAGCATCAATTGCACCTCGGTGGTGCCCTCTCCGACCTCGAGGATCTTCGAGTCGCGGTAGTGCCGTGCGACGACGAATTCGTTCATGAAGCCGTAGCCGCCGAACACCTGGGTGGCGTCGCGCGCGTTGTCCATGGCGGCCTCGCCGGCGACCAGTTTGGCGATGGCCGCCTCCTTCTTGAACTCGCGACCCGCGAGCATGAGGGCCGCCGCGCGGTAGTAAGCGAGGCGCGCGGTGTGCGCCCTGGCCTCCATCCGCGCGATCTTGAAGCTGATGCCCTGATAGGCGGCGATCGGCCGGCCGAAGGCTTCGCGTTCTTTCGCGTAGGTGACGCTGGCATCCACGCAGCCCTGCGCCGCCCCCACCGCCATCGCCGCGATCGCGATCCGCCCCTCGTCGAGGATGCGCAGGAAGTTCGCGAATCCGCGGCCGCGCTCCCCGAGCATGTTCTCGTCGGGCACCCGGACGTCGACGAAGGTGAGCGGGTGGGTGTCCGACGCGTTCCAGCCCACCTTGTTGTACGCCTTCTCGACCGTCAGACCGGGTGTGCCGCTCGGGATCAGGAAGCTGCTGATCTCCTTTCGGCCATCCTTCTCGCCGGTGACCGCCGTCGCCGTGATCAGCTCGGTGATGTCGGTGCCCGAGTTGGTGATGAACTGCTTGCTCCCGTTGATCACCCACTCGTCCGCTGCCTCGTCGCGCACGGCACGAGTGCGTGTGCCGCCCGCGTCGCTGCCCCCGCCCGGCTCCGTCAGGCCGAAGGCGCCGAGCGCCTCGCCCCTGGCGAGCCGCGGAAGCCAGCGCTGTTTCTGGGCCTCGGTGCCGAACAGGTAGACCGGCATCGCGCCCAGAGAGACGCCCGCCTCGAGAGTGATGGCGACGCTCTGGTCGACTTTGGCCAGCTCTTCGAGCACCAGGCAGTGCGCGAAGTAGTCGGCCCCCATCCCGTCGTACTCCTCGGGGAAGGGTAGACCGAACAGACCCATCTCGGCCATGGCCGCAACGACCTCGTACGGGAACGAATGCTCCTCGTCGTGCCGCGCCGAGACCGGGGCGACCACCTCGTTCGCGAAGTCGCGGACCGTCGCCTGCAGATCCTGGTATTCGGAGGGGAGATCGACAGCCGGGTCGCTGGTCATGTGGTCGTCGCTTTCGCTTGTGGCTTCCGCTTCGGTTACTGCTCGCTAACCGGATTCACTGTAGGCGCAGCCGAGCGGCGAGGCAAGGATCACACCGGTCGAGCCTCGGCGAGCAAGCACGACAACGCCATCCCGGCGAGGATGCGCGCGCTCCTCGGGCGCGGGCCGATGTGCCCGGAACTGAATGCCGTAGAGTTCAGCAGACCGAACACCCCCTGCAGGCGCAACTCACACTCGGCGCGGTCCAGCTCGGGACGCACCGCGGTCAGCACGGTGCGCCACTGCTCGAGGTAGGCGCGCTGCAGTGATCGGACCCGGCGGCTGGCATCGGGTGGCAGCAGTCCGAGATCGCGACCTTGGATCAGGATGGTGTCGCTCTCCTGCAGCGCGAAATCGGTGTGGAACGCCACCAGCCGCTCCAACTTCTCGGCGGC
>Ga0068853_100004068_pt1 | contig 11260 bp, 10 predicted proteins | sample KBSCornC32_FD_65655 | JGI IMG/M metagenome (GOLD analysis project Ga0068853, IMG submission 65655) | Corn rhizosphere microbial communities from Kellogg Biological Station, Michigan, USA - KBS Corn C3-2 | ecosystem: Host-associated > Plants > Roots > Rhizosphere > Soil ... | reverse complement strand
CTTTTCGAGGAGGCGTGTGTGAAGGTCTTGAAGCTGTCGGCCCAAGGGCTGCCCCAGTCATGGATTTCGCTGGAACAGGCGGTGATCCACTACGCGGCGGACGAAGTCCGCTGGGAAGTGGGCGCGCAGGTGGCGGTGTTCCGTGGCGGCCACAACGCGATCACCGGCGAGCAGTCGCAGATCGCGATCAACAGCATCATCGGCACCAAGGGCGTGCCGCGCATCAACCCCTTCGCCCTGCGCCCCGGCCTCACCAACAGCAAGCTCTTCGCGCGCGACCGCAACGTCTGCGCCTATTGCGGCGGCCACTTCCACGAAGACGAGCTCACTCGCGAGCACATCATCCCGTTCGCCCAGAAGGGCATCGACACCTGGATGAACGTGGTCACGGCCTGCCGGCCCTGCAACCACCGCAAGAGCAGCCGCACGCCCGAGCAGGCCGGCATGCCCCTGCTGTACGCGCCCTACGTGCCCAGCCTCTGGGAAGACTTCATCCTGCGAAACAGGCGCATCCTGGCGGACCAGATGGAGTTCCTGATGGCGCACCTGCCGCAGAGCTCGCGGCTGCACGACAGCTAGCTGACCGGCGCTCTCAGCGTTTCCAGGCCGGTGGGCGCTTCTCGATGAAGGCCTGCACGCCTTCCAGTGCGCTCTCGTCCATCATGTTGCAGGCCATGGTCTGGCTGGCGTCGGCCAGCGCGGCTTCGATGCCGGTTTCGAGCTGGCGGTAGAACAGGGCCTTGCCCAGCGCCAGCGCCGTGCGGGGCTTGGCGACGATGCTGGCGATCAATGACTCGACCGCCGCATCCAGCTCTTCAGGCGGTGCCACGCGGTTGACCAGCCCCTTGTCGCGCGCCTCCTGCGCGCTGATGAATTCGCCCGTCACAAGCATCTCGAAGGCTTCCTTGCGCCCGAGGTTGCGCGAGAGCGTGACGCTCGGGGTGGCGCAGAAGAGGCCCACGTTCACGCCACTGACCGCGAAGCGGGCTTCGCTCGACGCGACCGCAAGGTCGCAGACGGCGACCAATTGGCAGCCAGCCGCCGTCGCGATGCCGTGCACGCGAGCGATCACCGGCACGGGCAGCTTCTGGATCGACAGCATCATCGCGCCGCAGCGCTCGAACAATTGCTCGTAGTAGTCGAGCGAGGGGGCAACGCGCATTTCCTTCAGGTCGTGGCCGGCGCAGAAGGCCTTGCCGGCCCCGGCGATGACCACCGCGCGCGCGCTGCCGTCGGCAGCGACCTCGCCCAGCGCCTGCTCCAGCGCGCCGAGCATGCCTTCGGAGAGCGCGTTGAACGCGGCCGGCCGGTTCAGCGTCAGCGTGACCACGCCGCGCGCGTCGCGCGATTGCAGGACGAAGGGGGAGTCGGTGCTGTCGGTCATGGCCTGCTCCACCTTCGCTTTAGTAAGTCAGTTCGAGCACCGTGACGTGCTCTTTCACCGCCGGCCAGGTCAGGCCGGTGATGCGCTCGCCGTTGAATTCGCCCGTTACCGCGCGCTGCTGCTCGGCGGTCGCCAGGCGCAGCCGCGAACTCGACACGCCCGAGCCCTTGGGCGGCACTCCCGCCGGCGGGGTCTGGCCGTCGAAGCGCATGGTGTCGCGCTGGGCGTCGAAGTAGCCGCGCGGCCGCGTGAAGACGACGACCGCGTTGGCGCTTCCGTCGGCCGGCGTCACGCGCTCGGGGCGCAGGTTCACCACGCTGCTGCTGCGCGGGAACGGGCTGCGGTAGATGTGGGTGGTGCCGTAGCTGGGCGTGGCCAGGACGAATTCGTAGGCTGCGTCGCCGCGTGCCTTGAAGGGCCCCCAGCGGCCGTCGGCGCCGACGGACTTGGTGAAGACCGCTTCGCCGAGCCGCGCGCCGGTGGCGGGGTTGACCGCATAGACAGTCACCGTGGCGCCGTTCAGCGGGAGGTTCTCGGTGCCGATCGCGCGGCCGTTGAGCACGACGTTCTCCTCCGGCGCGACTTCGGTGCTGCGCGGCGCCTGCCCGGTCAGGAACTGCCAGGTCGCGGCGAAGGCGGCGGGCGAGAACGAGGTCTCGCGGTGGTCGACGCGCGGCAGCACGACGTTGGTCGCGCCCTTGAGCGCCGGACCGTCGAAGCCGATGTTGGTCGGCTTGCCCGGCGAGCCGATCCACACGCCGTCGGGCTGCGCGTACTTGTCGTTGTTGTCGGAGCGCAGCGTCAGCCATTTCACGCCGGGCGTGACCTCCTCGCCGTTCGGCCCCTTCGGCTCGTTGAGCTGCTGCATGAAGCCCGAGAGCCCCGAGAACTCGTTGTTCTCGCGCAGGCCCTTCACCGCCCAGATGCCGTGCGCCGGGTTGCCGCCCAGCACCACGTGGCTCACTACCGCCGCGCCGCCGCCGTTCTGCACGTAGTTGCGGATGGTGTTGCCGCCGCGCGAGTTGCCGAGCAGCACCACCTTGCTCGCGCCGGTGGCCTTCAGCACCTTCTCGACCTCGGCCTTGAGGAACACCGCCGATTCGCCGGTCGAGCTGCGCCCGGGCTGGGCCACCGCGTCGTCGTCGCGCGCGACCGGGTTGGGCTGGTCGATGGCGAACAGCCGGTCGCGCGGCCAGCCGTTCGACTCGAAGCGCCAGATCGTCGTCTGCCAGAGCGCGGCCGAGTCGCCGTTGCCGTGCATGAACACGATGGGCGGTCGCTCGGTGTAGGAAGGCGTGGGGGAGGTGGCGCAGGCGGTCAGCATCGCGGTGGTGGTTCCTGCGGCCATGGCGACCAGAAGGGAGCGGCGAGTCTGCATGTTTCGTTCCTGAAGTCTTGGAGTGAGGGGCCAAGTGAAAACGCCCGCCAGCGTGAAGCCGGCGGGCGTTGGATGCTAGCGGAACACCGCGGAACCGGCTTTGCCGGGCCGCTGGTGTTGCCCCCGGTAGGGGGTGGCGAAGCGACACGAAGTGCGCGCAGCCTGGGGGCGAGCCTTTTCCTAGGCGAAGACGCCGGCGGTATCCTGCATGCGGGCCGACACTTCGCCCAGGTGGTGCAGCGTATCGCCGAAGACCATTTCCATCTGCGTGAGCTTGCGGAAGTAGTGGCTGCCGATGTATTCGTCGGTCACGCCGATGCCGCCGTGCAGCTGCACCGAGTTGGCGGCGATGTAGCGCATCGACACGCCGAGCTGGTACTTGGCACGCGCCAGCGCCTGGCGGCGCTCGTCGGCCGGGGCGTTGAGCTTGAGCGTGGCGTAGTAGCTCATCGAGCGGGCCAGCTCGAGCTGCATCTTCATGTCGGCGACGCGGTGGCGCAGCGCCTGGAAGCTGGCGATGACCACGCCGAACTGCTTGCGCTGGTTCAGGTACTCGACGGTGAGGTCCACGGTCTTGTCCATCACGCCCACGCCCTCGGCGCAGGTGGCGGCGATGCCGACGTCCACCGCGTATTCGAGCGCGGCGAGGCCGTCGAGCGTCACCAGCGTGGCGTCGGCCTTGTCGAACACGACCTCGGCGGCGCGGGAGCCGTCCTGCGTGCCGTAGCCGCGCGCTTCCACGCCGCTGGCGCTGCGCTCGACCAGGAAGAGGGCGATCTTGCCGTCGGCCTTGGCCGGCACCAGGAAGGCATCGGCTTCGTCGCCCACGGGCACCACGCTCTTGGCGCCGGTCAGCGACCAGCCATCGCCAGCCTTGGCGGCATGGGCCTCGCACACGTCGAGGCGATAGCGCGCCTTGCGCTCCTGGTAGGCCAGCACCACGATGGCCTGGCCGCCCGCGATGCGCGGCAGCCAGCTTTCCTTGGTGTCGGCACCGGCATAGCCGCTGAGCGCCGCGCCGGCGATCAGCGTCTGCGCGAAGGGTTCCAGCACGATGCCGCGGCCCAGCTCTTCCATGACGACCATGCCGGCCACCGGGCCCATGCCCAGGCCGCCGTCGTCCTCGCCGATGTACAGGCCGCCCAGGCCGAGCTCGGCCAGTTCGTCCCAGGCCTCGCGAGAGAAGCCGCCCTTGGCCTCGATGCCGCGGCGGCGCTCGAAGTCATAGCCCTTGTCGACCCACTTGCGAACGGCGTCGCGCAGCTGTTCCTGGTCGTCGGTGAAATTGAAGTCCATGCTTTTGTCTCCTCAGCCCAGAACCGTCTGCGCGACGATGTTGCGTTGCACTTCGTTGCTGCCACCGTAGATGGTGGTCTTGCGCATGTTGAAGAAGGTCGACGCCAGCGGCGCGAGCGCCGGGTTGCCGCCAGGAAAATTGCCTTGCCAGCCGGCTTCCATCGCCTCGCGGATCAGCGGCAGCGAGTACGCGCCGCCGGCCAGCATCATCAGTTCGCTGTAGCGCTGCTGGATCTCGCTGCCGCGGATCTTGAGCAGGCCCGCCACGTCCAGCGAGTTCTTGCCCGAGGTGGCGGCCGACAGCACGCGCAGCACCATCATCTCGAGCGCGACGATGTCGACTTCGAGCTTGGCGATCTCGTCGCGGAAGCGCTGGTCTTCGTACACGCCTTCGGACTTCGCGATGCGCTTGAGACGCTCGAGCTCGCGCTTGGCGCGGTTCACGTCGGCGATGTTGGTGCGCTCGTGCGAGAGCAGGTGCTTGGCGTAGGTCCAGCCCTTGTTCTCCTCTCCGATCAGGTTCTCGGCGGGCACCTCGACGTTGTCGAAGAACACTTCGTTGACTTCATGGCCGCCGTCGAGCAGCTTGATCGGGCGCACGGTGACGCCGGGCGACTTCATGTCCAGCAGCAGGAAGCTGATGCCGGTCTGGGGCTTGCCGTCGCTGCTGGTGCGAACGAGGTTGAACATCCAGTCGCCATACTGGCCGAGGGTGGTCCAGGTCTTCTGGCCGTTGACGATGTACTTGTCGCCCTTGCGCTCTGCCTTGGTCTTCAGCGATGCGAGGTCGGAGCCCGAACCCGGTTCGCTGTAGCCCTGGCTCCACCAGACTTCGCCGCTGGCGATGCCGGGGAGGAAGCGCTTTTGCTGCTCGGCGTTGCCGAAGGCCATGATGACCGGCGCGACCATCACGGGGCCGAAGGGCACGATGCGCGGCGCGCCGGCCAGCGCGGTTTCTTCCTCGAACAGGTGGCGCTGGACGGCGGTCCAGCCCGGGCCGCCGAATTCCTTCGGCCAGCCGTAGCCCAGCCAGCCCTTCTTGCCGAGGATCTTGGCCCAGCCTTGCAGATCGTCGCGCGTCAGTTCGAGCGCGTTGTGTACCTTGTTCGAAATCTCCTTGGGGAGGTTTTCCTTGACCCAGGCGCGAACCTCTTCGCGGAACTTCTGTTCTTCGGGTGTGAAGCTCAAATCCATGCGTGCCTCGCTGTGTTGATCGGTTCACCGCAGACGCGGTTTGTCTCCGGAGCCACGAGTTTTAGCACGGTCGTGCTGTGATGCGGTGTCCGCGCCGCGACAAGCGCGGGTTGCAGTGCCCGTGGCGGACGCCGGATGCCGGGCACGGATAATCCCGCCTCCCATGAAGAACATCGTGATCCTGATCTCCGGCGGCGGCTCCAACATGGAGGCCATCGTGCGCGCCGCCGGGCGCGACCGCTGGGCCGAGCGCTTCGGCGCGCGCATCGCCGCCGTGGTGAGCAACAAGGCCGAGGCCGGCGGGCTGGCGATTGCCAGGGCCCAGGGCATCGACACCGCGGTGGTCCCGCACAAGGATTTCGCCACCCGCGAGGCCTTCGACGAGGCGCTGGCGAAGGTGGTCGACGGCCATGCGCCGGCGCTGGTGGTGCTGGCGGGGTTCATGCGCATCCTGACGCCGGGTTTCGTCAACCGCTATGCCGGCCGGCTGGTGAACATCCATCCTTCGCTGCTGCCGGCATTTCCGGGGCTGAACACGCACCAGCGCGCCATCGAGGCGGGCTGCAAAGTGGCGGGCGTGACGGTGCACCAGGTAACAACTGAACTGGATCACGGGCCGATCCTGGCGCAGGCCGTCGTGCCGGTGTTGCCGGACGACACGGCCGCAACGCTGGCCGGACGGGTGCTCGCGCAGGAGCATCTGTTGTATCCGCGTGCCATCGCCGGCTGGCTGTCGGATACATCGCGTCACAATGAGTAAAGTTGTTTATATTCGCGGGTTTTCGGGAGTCCAGAAAGTGAAGAACCAATCGTTGTTGCTGGCGCTTGCCGGCGCCGCCCTGGTGGCGGGCTGTGCTGCCCCGGCGCCCGCGCCAGCCCCCGCTGCGCCTCCTGCTGCGCCGCCGGAGCCGGTGTATCAGTGCAATGCGGACGGCGCCCGTTTTGCCGTCGGCCAGCCATTGACTCCCCAGCTCGAAGCCGCGGCCCGCGTGCGTTCGGGCGCCGGCACTGTGCGCGTGCTGAAGCCGGGCGAGGTGACGACGATGGAACTAAATGGCGGGCGGCTCAATCTCGATGTCGATGCCCGCAGCCGCGTGACGGAAGTCCGCTGCGGCTGACCTCATTCGGGTTGCTGCGAAAAAGGTAGCAATCCACCCAGGCAGGACGGGCTTGCGCAGCCTGACTGGCTAGATCGGTGTGAATCTTCTGCGGACCGTGCCGTCTATCTCCACGGTTTCGCCGAACATGGCGGCCGGCCGGACCCAGAGGCCGCGAGCGCCGTACAGGGCCCGGTACAGCGTCATCGGCTCCAGCGTCTCGCTGTGGCGCACGGTGCCGAGCACTTCGTATTCGCCGCCCTTGTAGTGGCGGTAGCGCCCGAGGGGCGTTTCGATCAGGGGAGGGAGGTCTTCGTCGTTCAACGGCGGCTTGCCTTTCTTCAAAAAACTGGCGGGCTTGATTTGACTGGAGTCGGATGGATCGCGCTGATTTTGTTCACCTGGTTCGACTGAGCGAGCATGCCAGTGCGGACGACAGCGCGCGCTACCGGCGCAGCGTCGCGGCCTTTGCCGCGCTCGGCTACCTGTGGGTGCTGGGCTGCCTCGGGCTGTCGGTGGGCATCATCGCCTGGGTGCTTTCCTCGATCGGGGAAGAACGCTTCAACTTCACGCGCGGCTGGCTGCTGCTGTTCGGCCTGGGGCTCCTGTGGGCCACGCTGCGCGCGCTGTGGGTGCGCTTCGACGACCCCGAGGGTGTCGAGCTCCGCCGTGAAGACGCCCCGGCACTCTTCGAAGCACTCGACCGCATCCGCGCCCGGATCAAGGGACCGCCGGTCCACCACGTCTACCTCGATGACGACTTCAACGCCAGCATCCGGCAGGTGCCGCGCTTCGGGCTGTTCGGCGGCGCCGTCAATTCGCTGAGCATCGGCCTGCCGTTGCTGATGATGCTCGACCGGCGGCGGCTGCTGTCGGTGCTGGCCCACGAATACGGCCACCTGCGCGGCAACCACGGCCAGCTGAGCGCGTGGATCTACCGCACCCGCCTGTCCTGGCTCAAGCTGGACGCCAGCCTGCAGCGCAACGAGGGCGTGATGGCGCTTTTCTCGCAGGCTTTCTTCCGCTGGTACTTTCCGCGCTTCGCGGCCAAGACCTTCGCGCTGGCCCGCCAGGACGAGTACGAGGCCGATCGCATCTCGGGCCGGCTGCTGGGCGCATCCGTGGCTGCGGCCGCGCTGACCGAGATCGCGATCAAGGGCAACTGGTACGCCAACGAGTTCTGGCCCTGGCACTGGGCTCGCGCCGAGCACGAGCCGATGCCACCGGGTCCCTTCGAGGCGTTGCGCAAGCGGGTGCGCACGCCTCCCGACGACGATTTCGCGCGCCAGGCGCTGCGCGAGGCGATGCGCCGTGTGAGCGACCTGGAAGACACCCACCCGGTTCTGCGCGATCGGCTGGAGGCGCTGGAGCAGAAGGCGGTCATGCCTGAATGGTCGATGCGCCCGGCGCTCGAAATGCTGGTCGACCGCAAGAAATGGATCGCGCATTTCGACAGCCAATGGCGCCGCGCCCATGCCGCAGACTGGAAGCAGCACCACGCGCACCGTTCGCGCATCCGCGAGCGCATTGCGGTGCTGGCGGCGCGCGGCGAGCGCAACACGCCGGACGAAATGGTCGAGTGGGCCGACTCCGAGCGGCGGCTCGACCCATCGGCTCCCGTGCGCGTGCGCTACGAGAGCGCGCTGCAGATTGCTCCCGAGCATCCTGGCGCACTGCGCGGACTGGCCCAGATGCTGCCGGCAAGCGACCGCGAAGCGCGGCTTGCAGTGCTCGAGCGCCTGCATGGCTCCGGCGCGGCCAGCCGGTGGTGGGCGGCCAAGAGCGCCGTCGCCTCGCTCGAGGACCCGGACTCGGGGCCGCACGACGAAGAGGCCCTGAAGCTGTGGCGCGGCCGTCTCAAGGAGGCGGAGGAGGCGGAGGCGCGTGCCTGGGAGGAGATCACCGGCACGCCGTTCTTCAGCCAGATTTCGCGCCACGACCTCAACGACTACGAACTGGGCGAGTTGCGGGCCGACCTCGTGCGCTGCCTGCCCGCGTCCCGGGCCTGGCTGGTGCGCAAGATCCTGCGCGAATTTCCGTGGCGGCGGGCCTACATCGTGTTCGTCGAGCTGCCGGGGCTCGACGACGAGGATCGCTGGAATCTCTGCCGCCAGCTGGAGCAGACGCTCACACTGCCAGGCGCCGCGCTGGTGCTGTGGGCCGGCCATTCGCCGAAGCTGGAAGACATCGAGCGCGAGGCTTTCGGGGCAGTCTGGGTGCGCGACGCTTAGGTTTTCGGGCCGGGTTCCCCGCGGCTGAGACAATCGGGTGATGCATCCCAAAGCCCTGTTGGAGGCGACCGCCGATCTGGTCGGCCTCGTCCTGAAGTTCGATCATCCCGCCGACCAGGTCGTGTCGCGGTTCTTCCGCGACCACCGCGAGTTCGGCCCGCGCGAGCGTGCGACGCTTGCCGAAACCGTCTACACCGTGCTTCGCAAGAAGCTGCTTTTCGACCACCTCTCGCCCTCCGGCAGTGGCTCGAAGGAGCGCCGAATGGCGATCCTGGGCTTCCATGGCCCGCGCGATTTCCTGAAAAGCGCGCTCAACGACACCGAGAAGCGCTGGCTCGACAACTGCGACGCCGTGAAGCCCGACGACCTGCTGGAGCGCCATCGCCACAACCTCCCCGAGTGGCTGGTGGCGCCGCTGAAGGCGCAGCTCGGCGACGGCTTCTGGCCGCTGGTCGAGGCCCTGCAGCAGCCCGCACCGCTCGATTTGCGCGTCAATGCGTTGACCGACAAGCGCGCTGATGTGAAGGCGGAGCTTGCTCTGGCTGCTATCAAATCGGAAGTGACGCCGTTTTCGCCCTGGGGCCTGCGCATCGACGGCAAGCCTGCGCTGACCAAGCTGGATGCCTTTGCCCGCGGCGCCATCGAGGTGCAGGACGAGGGCTCGCAGCTGCTGGCTCTGCTGCTGGATGCCAAGCGCGGCGAGATGGTGGTCGATTTCTGCGCCGGCGCTGGCGGCAAGACGCTGGCCATCGGCGCCACGATGCGCAACACCGGCCGGCTCTATGCCTTCGACACCTCTGCGCACCGGCTGGACGCGCTCAAGCCGCGTCTGGCGCGCAGCAAGCTGTCGAACGTGCATCCGGCCGCCATCGCCCACGAGCGCGACGACCGGATCAAGCGCCTGGCGGGCAAGATCGACCGCGTGCTGGTCGACGCGCCCTGTTCGGGGCTGGGTACGCTGCGGCGCAATCCGGATCTGAAATGGCGGCAGTCGCCCAAGTCGGTCGAGGAATTGACGGTCAAGCAGACGGCCATCCTGCAGAGCGCCGCGCGGCTGGTGAAGTCGGGCGGGCGTCTGGTTTACGCCACCTGCAGCGTGCTGCCGGAGGAAAACGAGGCGATCGCCGAGGCTTTCAGCGCCGCCAATCCTGATTTCGTGCCGGTGGATGTGGCGGAATTGCTGCAGGGGCTCAAGGTCGAGGGATTCGAGGCGCTGTGTGCCGGCGGGGAGGGCGCCAGGCGCTATCTGCGGCTGTGGCCGCACCTCCATTCGACCGACGGTTTCTTTGCCGCGGCCTGGAACCGGAAATAGAGGACGGACTCCAAACTAGGGTTAATCTGCGATTTTCGTGAAGGTTTAAAGGGGTTGTTTTAGGCCCTCGGACCTTAAAATCGGGGGTTATCTGAAGACCGCACCTTCGTGCGGCCATGATGGAGTACCTGACTCAATGTTGCTTCCTGACTCCGCCGTTCTGAATGCGGCCATCCAATGGCTCGGGCACGGCCTGTGGGACCTCGCATGGTGGCAAGTCGTGCTGTACACGCTCGCCACCACGCACATCACGATTGCCGCGGTCACGATCTTCCTGCACCGCACGCAAACGCACCGGGCCATGGATCTGGGCCCGATCCCGTCGCATTTCTTCCGCTTCTGGCTCTGGATCGGCACCGGCATGGTGACGAAGGAGTGGGTCGCGATCCACCGCAAGCACCACGCCAAGTGCGAAACCCAGGACGACCCGCACAGCCCGCAGGTCAAGGGCATCGAAGAAGTGCTCTGGCGCGGCGCCGAGCTGTATCGCGCCGAATCGAAGAACAAGGAAACGATGGAGCGCTACGGTCACGGCACGCCCGATGACTGGATCGAGCGCAACCTGTATTCGCGCTACAGCTGGCAAGGCGTGGGCCTGATGCTGGTGATCAATCTGGCGCTGTTCGGTACGCTCGGAATGGCCGTGTGGGCGGTCCAGATGCTCTGGATCCCGATTACCGCCGCCGGCATCATCAACGGCATCGGCCACTACTGGGGTTACCGCAACTTCGAGGCACCGGACGCCAGCCGAAACATCATGCCTTGGGGTTTGATCATCGGCGGCGAAGAGCTGCACAACAACCACCATACCTACCCGACGTCGGCCAAGCTGTCGGTGAAGCGCCACGAGTTCGACATCGGCTGGATGTACATCCGGGGCCTCGAGATGCTCGGCCTGGCGACGGTCCGCAAGACGGCGCCCCAGCTCAAGCTCGGCGCGATCAAGCCGGTCGCCGACGACAAGACGCTCGAGGCGATCATCGCCAACCGCTACGAGGTGATGGCCAATTACGCTCGGAGCCTCCGCCGTGCGAGCCGCGCCGAGATCGCTCGCCTCAAGGGCGAGGGCGAGACTGCCGGCCGGCTCGCCCAGCTGCGCCTCGCGCGCCGCTGGCTGCACCGCGACGACGACAAGATCCCGCCGGCTGCCAAGGAGCATGTCGCCGGCGCGCTCGCGTCGAGCCCGTACCTGGCCAAGCTCGTCGCGATGCGCGAAGAGCTGCGCCAGCTCTGGACGCGCACCAACGTCTCCGCCGAGCAGCTCGTCGCCGACCTCCAGGCCTGGCTCCGCAAGGCCGAGGAAAGCGGCATCGCCGCCCTCCAGGACTTCGCCCTGCGCCTTCGCGCCGCCCATGCATAGGACGGCTT
>Ga0068853_100004066_pt1 | contig 11262 bp, 5 predicted proteins | sample KBSCornC32_FD_65655 | JGI IMG/M metagenome (GOLD analysis project Ga0068853, IMG submission 65655) | Corn rhizosphere microbial communities from Kellogg Biological Station, Michigan, USA - KBS Corn C3-2 | ecosystem: Host-associated > Plants > Roots > Rhizosphere > Soil ... | reverse complement strand
GCAACGCTCGTTCCCGTCAGGAGGGCCAGCGCGGCAAACCCCAACCCTGCGACAGGGCCCGCTTCGGCACGGTAAGCCATCCACAGGCCACTGGGAGCTACCACAAACAGGACGTCGAGTATCTGGATCCGCCCCAGCAGCCGATGCCATTTTGGATAACGCAGTCGAAATCGCTCGCTGAGCAGGATCATTCCGAGAACGAGCGAGATCGGACCGGCCACGATATGGGTATAAAAAGCCCAATGGTAGCTCCCCGAAAAATACGACTCCCGGCCTTGCAGAAAATCAGATTCGAAGTTCGGTGGGAAGTAATTGCGATAGTTCAACACCACGCCGAGCGTGACCTTGAGAATCAACAGGCCCGCCAGAATTGTCAGAACTCGGCGCAATGTTGTAGCTCCGGTGTGTTGCATGTCCTCAGAGTGAGATCGCGTCTGATGAGACGATTTGTTTAACCCCGAGCCGGGCACCGACGTGAATAGCGTAGGTCCGAGGCCGGCCAAATTAGGAGTTAGCCTGCCAGATCGCTCCCGGTCGCGAAAGTGGACTATGCAGAATCTGCCGTCGCGACCGCGTGCGGGTTCTCCATCAGCGCGAAACATGGCCGGCCTCGCCGCAGGCTCGGGGTTAAACGACCTAAGGAGGCACGTCAAGAATAATGCGGGATGTGCCGTATCCTCCGATAGGCAGTATATACTTGCCGCGACCAGGAAGCAGGCTTGCAATCCGCAGGCTGTGCCGACACGATTGAGACGGTACTCGTTTCCACTTGGCTTGACTCACCATTGCTCGATCCTTCAAGGGAATTCCATGAAGCGACTTCTCGTTCTGTTTGTCATTTGCCTCTCGACCGTCACAAGCCGCGCCGCGGCTGATGAGAACTGGCCGAATTTTCATGGCCCACACCACAACGGCCACTCCGATTCGACTGGATTGCCGCTGACCTGGAGCGAGAAAGAGAACATCGTCTGGAAAACTCCCATCCACGACAGCGGCTGGTCGTCGCCGGTCGTCTGGGGAAACCAGATCTGGCTGACGACCGCCACCGACGACGGCAAGAAATCGTTTGCCATCTGCGTCGACAAACAGTCGGGAAAAATCGTCCATGACCTGAAACTGTTCGAGACGGAGAAACCGCAGAATACGCGGCAGTACAATACGTTCGCCTCGCCGACGCCCGTCATTGAAGAAGGCCGTGTGTATGTCACGTTCGGCAGTTACGGTACGGCCTGTCTCGACACGCACACCGGCAAGACCGTCTGGTCGCGGACCGATCTTCCCTGTCTGCACTGGCGCGGGCCGGCCTGTTCGCCGATCCTGTTCGAGAACCTGCTGATCATGAATTTCGACGATTACGATTATCAGTACGTCGTCGCCCTCGACAAACAGACCGGCAAGACCGTCTGGAAAACAGACCGCGACATCGACTACAAGACCGACAACGGCGACATGAAAAAATCGTACGGGACGCCGATCATCATCGACGTGAACGGCCGCAAGCAGCTCATCAGCCAGGCGGCGATGGCCACGATCGCCTACGATCCGAACACGGGCAAAGAAATCTGGCGGATCCGCTACGACGGCGGCCATTCGACCGCCGCCCGCCCCCTCTTCGGGCATGGGCTAGTCTTCATGCTCTCGGGCACGGCCAAGAAGTTGTTCGCCGTCAAGCCCGACGGCCACGGCGACGTGACGGACACGAAAGTGGTCTGGGAATACACCAAGAGCATGCCGCGGCATCCGACGCCGCTGTTGATCGGCGATTATCTGTATGTTCTCGACGACGCCGGCGTGGTGACCTGCCTGGAGGCCACGACAGGCAAAGTGTTGTATGCCGAACGGATCGGCGGCGATCACTGGTCGTCTCCTCTGTATGCCGACGGCCGCATCTACTGTTTCAGCCAGCAGGGCAAAACGACGGTCATTGCGCCCGAGCACAAACTGCGAATTCTCGCGACGAATGACCTTGAGGGGGCGTTTCGCGCGTCGCCGGCCGTCAGCGGCAAGTCGATCTTCCTGCGCTCGGAAACGCACCTGTACCGGATCGAGCAGAAGAAGTGACGATAGAAAAGGCAAAAAAATCTAGTGGCAAAAAATACGAGGGACATTTTCATTGTCAATCGTCTATCTTTTTGCCACAAGATTTTTTTGCCTTGCTTTTCCTTCTGAAAAAATGACAGGAAGTTTGAACAGGAGTTAACAGAGATAACAGAGACGCATGCGTAAAACTCTGTTGCCTCTGTTAACTCCTGTTCAAATTTGTTGCGGCCGTGGAACGCGGGGCGATAAATCTGAATTCTGGCGAATTCAGCTACCACAATTCGCGTGGGATAAAGCCCACCCTACTCACTACCGCGATGCCGGCATTCCTGTCATCATGAGATGATGATGAATTCCCGGTCGTTTTTGGGCAGTTTCGCGCGGGTGGCGCTGTCGGGCGTCATTGCGTTCTTCGTTTGTCAGGCGGCACCTTGCCTGGCCGAAGACGACGGGACCAAAAATGACACGGAGTTCTTCGAGAAGCGCGTCCGCCCCATTCTGGTCGATCGTTGCGTTGGCTGTCACTCGGCGGCCAAAGGCAAGACGAAGGGAAACCTGGCGCTCGATACGCGCGAGGGCTGGCGCAAAGGAGGCGACAGCGGTTCTCCGATCGTTCCCGGCAAACCGGACGAAAGCCTGCTCGTGCGCGCGATCCGGCACGAGGGAGACAGTCCGCAGATGCCTCCCGAAGAGGCCGGCGGCAAGCTTTCGGATGCGCAGATTGCCGCGCTTACCGAATGGGTCCACCGTGGCGCTTTCGATCCGCGCGTGGCCGAGGCCCGGCGGGGAGGCAAAACCGAACAAGAGCTGCGCGAATGGTGGTCGTTTCAACCGCTGAGATCGGCGGCGCCACCGGTCGTCGGTCGTGAAGCACGAATTCGCAACGAAGTCGATCAGTTCATCCAGGCTGAGCTGGCACGAGCGGGGCTGGTCCTCTCGCCGGAAGCCGATCGCCACTCGCTGATCCGGCGGGTCACGTATGATCTCATTGGCCTGCCACCGTCGCCCGCAGAAGTCGCCGCATTTGTGGCCGACGACTCGCCCGGCGCGTACGAATCGCTCGTCGATCGTCTGTTGCAATCGCCCCACTATGGTGAGCGCTGGGGACGGCAATGGCTGGATCTGGTACGGTACGCCGATACGGCCGGCGAAAACAGCGACCATCCCATCCCGGACGCCTGGCGGTATCGCAACTGGGTCATCGACGCCTTCAACCGCGACCTGCCGTACGACCAATTTGTCCGCGAGCAGATCGCCGGCGATGTGTTGCACGCGAATGACGCGGCCGAACAGTACGCCGCCGGAATCATCAGCACCGGTTTCCTCGCGATCGCCCGCCGCTTCGAGCATGACAGCGACAAGCACATGCACCTGACATTCGAAGACACGATCGACACGTTGGGCAAGACGTTTCTGGGATTGTCGATTGCCTGCGCCCGCTGCCACGACCACAAGTACGATCCGATCTCATCGAAAGATTATTACGCGCTGTACGGCATTCTGAACAGCACCCGATTCGCGTTTCCTGGTTGCGAGGCCAAGCAGCAGCCGCGGGATCTCGTGCCTCTCTTGCCGCCGGCCGAATGGGCGAAAACTGTCGAACCGTACGACAAGCGATTGGCTTCACTCGATGCAGAATTGAAAATGCTTGCCGATGCACAAGCCGTCTCCGCGAAAGAATTCAAAGCGGAAGTAGCGGCCTCGTTGCAGACTCTGGCCCGCGGGGAAATCGCCGATGGTGGATCGGCAGCGTTCGAATCCGCCGCCGATAACCTGCTGAAGTCCGTCGACGTGCGCGTCGGCCAGATCATTCGGCTCACGGTGGACCCGCAGAAGAATTATGGCGCCGACACGACGCAAATCGACTGGGAAATCTCTGAAATCGGCGGCATGCAGCGCCGCTGGAACCTGGCGCAGGATGTAACCGGCGATTTCCTCGCGTCGAACCCGCACGCCGATCGTTACGGCAACACCGCGGTCTGGCTGTTCCTTGACGGCCGCGGCGGCCCGAGTCTGCTCCCCGAACCGATCCGCGATCATTCGGGCAAGGCGGGCCTCCACATCTGGCGCAACGGCGATAACCCGGCCGTGTTCGTCAATTCGACCGAGGCGCCAATCTCGGTCTGGACGACGCTGCCGCCGCGATCAGTTTTTGTGCATCCTGCACCGGATGGCCCGGTCGCCGTGGCCTGGGTCAGTCCCATCGACGGCAAAATCCGCGCGACCGGGCGCATCGTCGACGCTCACCCCGGCGGCCCCGACGGAGTCGGCTGGAGCATTGATCGTCTTGGCGGCGAGGGCGTGGCAAAACTCGCCCGCATGGTCGAAATCGGCGAGCAGCGAACGCGGCTGCTGGCCCAGCGCGCCGAGCTCGTCGCCCATGCCCCGCCACGCGAAGTCGCCTATGCCGTGACCGAAGGAACAGCCGGCAACACGCGCCTGCATTTGCGCGGCGATCCCGAAAAGCTCGGCGACGAAGTCCCCAGGCGCTGGCTGGAGTTATTCGGCGGACAGCCTGTTCCTGCCAATTCCGGCAGCGGACGACGCGAGCTGGCCCTGTGGCTGACCGATCGGTCCAATCCGCTCGTCGCGCGGGTCATGGTCAACCGCCTCTGGCAGCAACATTTCGGTAAAGGGCTGGTGCAGACACCCAATGACTTCGGAACGCGCGGCCAGCTTCCGACGCATCCCGCGCTTCTGGACTGGCTGGCGGCGAAATTCATGGATTCGGGCTGGAGCATCAAAGCGCTGCACCGCCAGATCATGATCTCGGCCACGTATCGTCAGTCGGCCGGCGCCGCGACCAGCGAAAATTACGCGAAGGGCATGGCCGTCGACCCCAATAACAATCACTACTGGCGGTTCGACCGCAGACGGTTGAGCGCCGAAGAACTGCGCGACAGCCTGCTGGTCGCCAGCGGGCAACTCGACAAGAGCCCCGGCGGTCCGTATCCGATTCCACCTGCCAGCGGCTGGAGCTACACGCAGCACGTGCCGTTTGCGGGCGTCGCGGAGACCGACAAGCGCAGCATCTACATGATGACCGTCCGCAATCGCCGCCAACCCTTCATGGGCCTGTTCGACGGCGCCGACCCGAACGCCACCACCCCGCAACGGCAGGTGACGACGGTTCCCACGCAGGCGTTGTACTTTCTGAACGATGCGTTCTTTCACGCTCAGGCCGAGAAGGTTGCCCGGCGAATTCTGACGCAACCCGATGATACCGGTCGGCTCGATGAACTGTATCGCATTGTTTTTCAGCGAACGCCCGAGAGCCGCGAGCGCGACGCCGCGCTCGCGTTCTTGTCGAACTACACGTCCGTGCTGGCGGACACGCCCGCTGCCGACCGGCCCCTGGCCGCGTGGTCGGCATTTGCGCGTGTGTTGCTTTCAAGTAATGAGTTTTTGTATTTGGATTGAATACGATGCGTGCCACCGCACTAACCCGAAGCGCCAGCGAGGCTCTGCCCAAGCCCGGAGGGCTTACAACTTCTCCCCCCCTTAGGAAGGGGGGGCAGGGGGGGTCGGGTGAAGATGTGATGTGGCTCTCCTCGCAAGTGTATCCCGTTTGACAAGTGTCTCACTGACAAAAACCAACCTGCCATTAGAGCACCATTACCATACCGCGCGACCCCCCCTACCCCCCCTTCCTAAGGGGGGGGAGACACGGCGAGGCTGCGCCTCGACGTGACGGACTCATCACATGAATCACTCCCGCCATCCCACCACCCGCCGGCAATTTGTGCAATCAGCCGTCGCCGGATCGCTGCTCATGCCGGGCCTGCTCAGCGAGTTGCTCGCGGCAGACGACGCTCGTTCGTCGACCGGCGGGATGTCCGGTACGACCAATCCCGACGCGACCAATCCGGTCGCCGCCAAAGAGCCCCATTTTCCGGCGAAGGCCAAGTCGGTGATCTTCCTGTTCATGAGCGGCGGCGTGTCGCACATCGACTCGTTCGATCCCAAGCCGCAGCTTTTCGCCGATCATGGCAAGCAGGTCACGTTCGATCATCCGGAAACACGCAACCGGCCCGGCTACGAGAAACTCTTCCTCAAACGGCCCGACTGGAAATTCTCGCCGCGCGGGCAAAGTGGCATCGAAGTGAGCGACCTGTTTCCGCACATCGCCGGCCAGGTCGACGACATCACGCTGATCCGCTCGATGCACACCAGCCATTCGAACCACTATAACGCCACGCTGGGAATGCACACTGGCTCGTTCGCGTTTGCCCGGCCCAGCATCGGCGCGTGGCTCAGTTACGGCCTGGGGACGTCAAACCAGAACCTGCCGTCGTTCCTGGTGCTCGCGCCGCAGATGCCGTACGCGGGAACGCAGGTCTGGGCCTCCGACTTTTTGCCCGGCGCGCATCAGGGGACGCGCGTCCTGCCGGGGCCAGAGCCGGTGGCAAACCTGGCCCGCCGCGTTCCCACGGCGAAGCGCCAGGAACTGGAGCTGGCGGCCCTGGCCACTCTGAATGAGGCTCATCGTGCGACTCGCAAAGACGACTTGCAGCTTGCTGCGCGGATCAAATCGTTCGAGACGGCCCACGGCATGCAGACCGAAATGCCCGCCGCGCTGGACCTGGCGCAGGAAACCGACGCGACGCTCGCCATGTACGGGCTCAAACGCGGCGTGAACGACGGCTTCGGCTGGCAATGTCTAGCGGCTCGCCGGCTGGTGGAGCGGGGAGTCCGTTTCGTCGAGCTGATCCACACCGGTTCCAGCGGAAACTGGGATTCGCACGGCAACATGGCCGACCACGGTCGCCTGGCCCCGCAGGTCGACCAGCCCATCGCCGGATTGCTGCAGGACTTGAAACAGCGCGGCATGCTGGACGACGTGCTGGTGGTCTGGACAAGCGAATTCGGGCGCACGCCATTCAACAACACGGCCGACGCACCCGGCCGCGAACATCACAACTGGGGCTTTTCGTCGTGGCTGGCCGGTGCCGGCGTGAAGCGGGGATACGTTCACGGAGCGACCGACGAGCACGGCATTCGCGCGGTCGAAAAGCCGGTCCACGTGCACGATTTTCACGCCACGATCCTGCACCTGATGGGGATCGACCACGAGCGTCTCACCTACCGCCACGGCGGCCGCGATTACCGGCTGACCGATGTCGAAGGACATGTCGTCAGAGAAATGCTGGCGTAGGACAGGTTTCTAACCCGTCCGAAAAGCTGGTTGTCAGTTGGCAGTGGTCAGTTGACAGTTGCGGATGACAGACGACTGACTCCCGAGATGGGCAACTGCCCACTGCCAACTGCCCACTGCCAAACATCACGCCATCTTCCCGCGCCGGAACGGGTAAAACGCACGATGCATTTCTTTCGCCGACGCGAACCGGTCGGCGGGGTCTTTGGCCAGGGCCCGGTGGATGAGCGCGGCCAGCTCGTCGGGAATTTCCGGGCAGCGCTCCTGCAAGGGAACCTGTGGCTCTTCCAGAATGGCGCACATCAGGCGGAAGCCGCGATGCCGCTCGAACGGGAACTTGCCGGAAAGCATCTGGTAGAGCGTGACCCCCAGCGAATACAGGTCGCACGGAGGTTTGGCATCGCGGGCATTGCGGATCTGTTCGGGAGCCATGTAGATGAGCGAGCCGCGCAGGTCGCCGTCCGCCGTCATGCCGCTGAGGCCCGCGTCTTCGTAATTCTTGGCCAGGCCGAAATCGGCGAGCTTGGCGTTCAACTTATGCCGTTCGCGCGAGAGCAGGATGTTGCTTGGTTTGATGTCGCGATGCACCAATCCACTGTCGTGCGCATATTTCAGCGCTTCCAGAACGTGGCAGGCGATTCCGCAGATGACCTTGATCCGATACTTCAGCGGCTTGTCGTTCAAGATTTCGTGCAGCGGGACGACGTCGACGTACTCGGTCGCGACGAAGAACTCGTCCTGCACGGTCCCCATTCCCACAAACCGGATGATGTGCGGATGCTCCAATTGACTGAGGATGCTCGCCTCGCGCACGAACATCCGCAATCGTTCTTGTTCTGTCGCCACGACCGGCCTGATGACTTTGAGGGCCAGCACGCGTCCCGATGATTTCTGCACCGCGCGGTACACGACGCCCATGCTGCCGCGTCCCAGCTCGGATCGGATGTCGTAGCCAGGGATCCGTGGCCACGATTCAGGGCCGACAGGCGGTTTGGCCGGAACGGTTTTGTCTCCCTCGGGCTGAGTCAGCGGACCGCTGTCGCCGACCGGGCTCAGCACGACGGTCTCCACGAAGCGTGACGACACGGGCTGCGATTGAACTTCATCCAACAGGTCTTCCGTCATTTGCAACGCCTGTCGGACCTCGGAGAGCGTGCAGCCGAGCTGCTGGGCGATCGCGGCCAGCCTGGTCCCCTGCACCGCCAGATCCAGGATCCGCTGCTGCCGGTCATCGAGCCGATCCATGACGGTCGTGAGCATTCCGGCGAGGACGACCGTCTGCTCGCCCTCGGTGCGCAACCGCTTGAGCAGTTCGTCGAAATCGTGGTCCCCGTCGGCCGTCATCACAATCTCCGGTCCTCGATAGTCCACGCGCATTCTACCATTCGGAGGGCCTATCCGGCACCCCGAGAACCGGATGAACCTTCAGAATCGCCAGAGATCCATTAAATATCCGTAAGCTTCGCAAGTCAATTGGCAGTTGCGGCTTGCGGCAATTGACTCAGCCCGGCTTGATTGGGATACTTGAAGACTTCCCCCTAAATGGCCAAATCAATTCTTCGTCGCTCCCCCGATCTCTCTGCATGCGTTTCGCGAAACCGATTTTTCAAGGCGTGATGACCATCGCGATTTTTGCGGTCGTCGTCCTGGTGCCTGTCAAGCTCGTGCCGATGGTCCAGCAATGGATCGAAGATCGCGAAGCCGCCGGAACGCTGCACGCCAAGAAGGTTCAGGATGAGAAGCTGGCCGAGCTGGCCGGCGACCAGGCCGACACGCTGATCGTTCCTGAAGACGTGCACAAGACGCTGGGCATGACCATCGAGCAGGTGCAGACCGCGGTGGCCCCCGAACCGCTCAAGCTCGACGGATCGCTGCATCTCCTGGCCAACAGCATCGTCCACGTGCGTTCGCGATTCTTCGGCGACGTCGTCGAAGTCGGGCCGTACGAAGATCCCGTTGTACCGGTTGATGGCGCGGAAGTGCCCAACTCACGCGCTCACGAATCTCGCTCGACCCGACAATTACAATTCGGCGATTTCGTCCGTAAAGGGCAGTTGCTGGCCGTCGTCTGGAGCAAGGACCTGGGCGAGAAGAAGAGCGAGCTCGTCGACGCCATCTCGAAACTGGAGACCGATCGCAATCAGCTTGAACAGTACCTGAAGACCGAGCCGGGCGTCGTCCCCAGGAAACAGATCATCGACGCCCGTCGCGTCGTCGAGGCCGATTCGATCGCCCGCGACCGGGCTCGCCGCACGCTCGTTTCCTGGCGCCTGACAGACGAAGAAATCGACGCGATCGAGAAAGAGGCCGAGGGGGTGCGCGGGGGACGGATCAATCCCGATGCCGAAAAATCGTGGGCCCGCGTCGAAGTGCGGTCTGTTTGCGACGGGACGATCGTCGAAAAGAATCTGGCCGTCGGCGACTACGTCGACAACGACGATCTGGACCTGTTCAAAATCGCCGATCTGTCGCGCATGGACGTTATTGCCCACGCCTACGAAGAAGATGTGCCGGCCCTCGAAAACCTTTCGGCCTCGCAGCGTGACTGGACCATCTTCCTCAAGGCCAACCCCGGCCTGGAGCCCCTGCGGGGACGCATCGACCGCATCGGCAACATTATCGATCCGACTCAGCACACGGCCGTCGTCATGGGCTGGGTCGACAATTCGCGCGGCCGGCTGCGGGTGGGGCAGTTCATCACCGCCCACATCAACCTGCCGACTCCGGACAACGAAGTTTCCATTCCCGTTTCGGCCCTCGTCGATCAGGATGGCAAGAGCTTCGTGTTTGTGCGCTCGCCGACCGATCCGCAGCGGTTTACGCGGCGCAGCGTGTTTCCCGTGCGCCGCCGGGGCGACATCATCTCGCTGACCTGCCGGCCGCGGGCCCAGGCCAAAGCCGATTCCGCCTGTCAGGTCGATCCGCTCCACGTCGGCGACTGGATCGTCACGACGGGTGGGCTGCAACTGGCCGCCGAATTGACGAACCTGCAATCGCAATCACACTCGGCCACCCTCACCGTACAGGACACGCCCCCGGTGCCTGTCGCGAAGCAAAATCACGACTGAAACGATGCGTCGCTGAGCTCGCCAGAGCTCAGACAAGTAGAGGACGCCTGAGTACTGGATTGGAAGCGACCCTTGCCACCTTGGGTGGCACCCGACAAAAAGATTTGGACAGAAAAATATGGACAGAAAGATACGGATTTGGGGTACATGCCTGGCATATTTCTGTCCGCATATTTCTGTCCTTAGCTCCTTTAGTCGCGGCAGAATCTGATTCACCTGCCACGCGAGGTGGCAGGGGTCTGGCGGAAGCTCATAGTAAGCATCTAACCAAGGAATCTCGCTCACGTGCCGGACAAGCCGGCAGGGGTCGGAAGCAATCTGACCCGTATTTTCGTTTCTTACGCGTCTTTCGTGGTTTCTCCTCCACCGCCTCATTTGTATATCTGCGCGCGGTTCAGAGATTTCACGGTTGGGGTTTAGATGATCGGCAGACTTCTCGATTGGGCGATGAACAGCCGGGCCGTCGTGCTCCTGCTCACTTTGAGCCTGGCGTACTTCGGCGGGTATGCCTTTCTGCACGTCAACGTCGAAGCCTATCCTGACCCGGCCCCGGCCATTATCGAGGTTGTGGCGCAGTTCCCCGGGGCGTCGGCCGAAGAAGTCGAACGGCTGGTGACCATTCCACTGGAAGTGGCCCTGGCCGGCATGCGCGGGCTCAAGTACACGCGCACCAAGTCGATGTTCGGGCTGTCCCATTTGAGGAACCAGTTCGAATACGGCATTGATCACGTCGCGGCGCGGCAGGAAGTGCTCAACCGCCTGGCCATGGCCGAGCTTCCCAAAGGGGTCAAGCCGCGGATCTCGCCCGCCTCTCCCATCGGCGAAATCTACCGCTACACGCTGCACAGCCCTAAAGACCCGCTCGGCAAGGAAATCTACACGCTGAACGATCTCAAGTCGCTGCAAGACTGGACGCTGGAGCGGCAGTTCTTGCGGGTGCCCGGCGTGGTGGGAGTCGTCAGTTACGGTGGCACCGTCAAGCGTTACGAGATTCAGCCC
>Ga0068853_100004065_pt1 | contig 11263 bp, 10 predicted proteins | sample KBSCornC32_FD_65655 | JGI IMG/M metagenome (GOLD analysis project Ga0068853, IMG submission 65655) | Corn rhizosphere microbial communities from Kellogg Biological Station, Michigan, USA - KBS Corn C3-2 | ecosystem: Host-associated > Plants > Roots > Rhizosphere > Soil ... | reverse complement strand
GAGGTCGGCCAGGTTGCGCACGCCGTCGACGAGTTGCACGAGCAGGCGCTGTTCCTGGCGAGCGAACAGGCGCGGTTGCAGCAGCAGATCGGCGACATGTTCGAGACGCTGTCACGGCGGAGCCGGTCGTTGGTCGACCAGCAATTGGGCCTGATCGACCGGCTCGAGCGCAACGAAGAGGACCCCGAGCGGCTGGAGAGTCTGTTCAAGCTCGATCACCTGGCGGCCCGGATGCGCCGCAACGGCTCCAACCTGCTGGTCCTCGCAGGCTCGACGGTGCCGCGGGAGCAGGCCGACCCGGTCCCCGTGACGGCGCTGGTGAACGCCGCGGCCTCGGAGGTCGAGGACTACACCCGCGTGGCCACCACGGCGGTCCCCGACAGCGAGGTGGTCGGCGCCGTGGCAGGCGATCTCGTCCACGTGCTGGCCGAACTGCTCGACAACGCGCTGCGGTACTCGCCACCCACCACGCAGGTGTGGGTGGCGGCAATGCACACGGGCAACGGCGGTCTGGTGATCGAGGTCAGCGACGACGGGCTAGGCATGACGGACGCGGACCTGAGGGTGTCCAACGCGCGGCTCAAATCCGGTGGCGAGGTCAACCCGTACACCGCCCGCCACATGGGCCTCTTCGTGGTCGGGCGGCTCGCCGCTCAGCACGGCCTCGTCGTCCGGCTGCGCAGTACGGTTGCGGGCGAACCGAACTCCGGAACCACGGCCGGTGTGTTCGTCCCCGCCGAATTGCTGCTGCATGGTCTCGGTGGGTTCGACGACGGGCCGCCCGCCGGCTACGAGCCGGTCCACAGTCTGCCGGAGCCCGCCGACGACGTCGCGTTCGACGCATATCACGACGACTATGCCGCCGACGTGGCCGCCCCGCCCGACTATCGAAACGGGCATGCTGAGATTCCCATTTCCCTTCTTCCGCAGCGGAATCCGGGCGCAAGCGGTATCTCCGACATCCCCGCTGCCCCCATCGAACCGGGTCGGAGACCGGCCGAGGCCGTCGACCAGGGAGCGGAGCAGGGGTGGCCCCGGGAAGACTGGCCCGCCGACGAACCGCACCGCTGGCACCTGCCCGTCGAATCCTCCGAACGCCCGGTCCCGATGGACACCTCGTCGTTCTTTGCGGCCAAGGCACAGGCGGCGGGTCACGCGCAGGCGACCCCCACACCGCAACACGTCGACGAATCCGGCGATCAGCCCGAGGCGGCACCGGCACCGGCGGCAGGCGGGTCGATATTCGAGAAGATGTTGTCCGAGTGGCTGATCGACGACCCCGCCGAACTGGCCAAGAGCACCGACCTCGACTGGCAGACGGTGTGGGACCACGGTTGGTCGGCGGCCGTCGCCGCCGAGGAAGCTCCGGTCGCGCAGCACACCGAACATGGTCTGCCGATGCGTCAGCCGGGTGCGCGCCTGGTACCTGGTGCAGCAGGCACGGGCGACGACGACGACAATGGTCACGACAGTGATCAAGGCGACGGCCGCAACGGAGGGTCGCACCGCGGGGCGGATGTCGACGAGGAGGAATCCACGTCGGACACCGGGCCGATCGTGATCCGGCGCGATCCCGAGGCCGTGCGCAGCAGCATCGGCAATCACTTCAGCGGCGTGCATGCCGGCCGTATGCACGCCCGCGACAGTGCACGTCAAGGTTGGGAGACAGACCACGAATGACCCGTCCCGCCCAGCGCGACTCGCTCGACTGGCTGGTGTCCAAGTTCGCCCAAGAGGTGTCCGGCGTCTCTCACGCGATTCTGGTGTCCGCCGACGGTCTGCTGATGGCCGCCAGCGCGCACATGCCCGTCGAGAGGGCCGACCAACTGGCTGCGGTGGCCTCCGGGCTGGCCAGCCTGTCGATGGGGGCCGCTCAACTCTTCGAGGGTGGCTACGTACTGCAGTCGGTGGTCGAGATGGAGAACGGCTATCTGCTGTTGATGCGGGTCGGTGACGGGTCGAACCTCGCCACCCTGGCGACCAGGTCGTGTGACATCGGTCAGATCGGCTACGAGATGGCGATCCTGGTGGAGCGGGTCGGCACCGTCATCCAGTCGGCGCGCCGCACCGCTCGGCGTCAGTGATCGATCATGGACTTTCCGCCGCCCGACGCATGGGAGCCCCGCGAGCCGCTGGATGAGGCCAGTCTCGTCCGTCCCTACACGCTGACGGCGGGGCGCACCCAGTCGCGCGTCGACCTTCCCCTGGAGGCGCCGATCCGCACCCTGCAGGTCGCGCCAGCGCCCCAGTGGCCGCACGGCGACGTGCGCGCCGAGATTCTCAGGTTCGGCGCGGAGTGTCCCTCGGTCGCGGAGATCGCGGCTCACCTATCCTTGCCGCTCGGCGTTGCGCGCGTGTTGATCGGTGATCTGGTGACTCAGGGCTATCTTCGAGTGGACGCCACATTGGGCGAGTCGGTGAGCACCGATGAACGACGTGAACTGATCGGAAGGACGCTGCGTGGCCTACGGGCACTCTGACAGGCGGGCCGCCCCAGGGTCCTCGCGCGAGCGCTCGTCCGGCACAGGGTCCTCGCGCGAGCGCTCGTCCGGCACAGGGTCCTCGCGCGAGCGCTCGTCCGCTACCAAGATCGTCATCTCCGGCGGCTTCGGCGCCGGCAAGACCACGTTCGTCGGAGCGGTGTCTGAGATCATGCCGCTGCGCACCGAGGCCATCGTGACCAACGCGTCACGCGGCGTGGACGGTCTCGACGCGACGCCGTCGAAGAACACCACGACGGTGGCGATGGACTTCGGGCGCATCACTCTGGCCGACGACCTCGTGCTGTATCTCTTCGGGACCCCCGGTCAGCGTCGGTTCTGGTTCATGTGGGACGACCTGGTGCGTGGCGCGATCGGCGCGATCATCCTCGTCGACGTGCGCAGGCTGCAGGACAGCTTCGCTGCGGTCGACTTCTTCGAGGCCCGCCGGTTGCCGTTCCTCATCGCGGTCAACGTATTCGACGGCGAACCGTCGTATCCGGCGGACGAGGTCCGCAAGGCACTGGCGCTGCGCGACCACGTTCCGGTGGTCAACGTCGACGCGCGCGACCGAAATTCGGCACGGGCGGCGTTGATCGCCGTCACCGAGTACGCCTTGGCGAACCTCAGTTCCGTGCCCGGTTGACGGTGACCGGCTTCGACCAGGAGTGGGTGGACCGTGAATACAGCGGTCACGACTTTCGCGACGACGATCTGAGTCGGCTGCGCACCGAACGCGTCGTCTTCACCGACTGTGACTTCAGCGGCGTCGACCTGTCGGAGTCCGAGCATCAGGGCTCCGCCTTCCGCAACTGCACCTTCCGGAGGACGTCGGTGATGCACGCCGTCTTTCGCCATTGCACACTGCTCGGCTCGGTGTTCGCCGAATGCAGGCTGCGACCGGTGACGATGGTCGAGGTGGACCTCACGCTCGCAGTGCTCGGCGGGTGCGACCTGCGCGGCATCGACCTGACGGACTGTCGGCTCCGCGAGGTGAACCTGGTCGGCACGGATCTGCGCAAGGCGGTGCTGCGTGGCGCCGACCTGCGAGGGGCGCGGACCCAGAACACCCGCCTCGACGACGCCGACCTGCGGGGGGCGCTCACCGACCCGACGTTCTGGACGACGGCGTCGATCCGGGGCGCGAAGATCGACGTCAACCAGGCCTTCGGGTACGCCGCGGCGCACGGCCTGGACGTGCACGGCGACTAGTGCGGTCAGCCCCCCTTGAGACGGATCTTGAAGCGCACGAAGCTCAGGTAGAAGATCGACAGCGCGGCGAGCATCCCCATGTTGAGCAACCACGCTCCCGACGTGTGCTTCCACAGCGCGTCGTCGGGGACGATCGGTGGCGGTACCAGATTGGTGAGACCCACGGTCGACGCCGTCGCGGCGAAGCCCCAGCGGGCGGGGGTGACCCAGGACATCTGGTCGAGCGGGATGCGACCCGTCACCGGGATCAGACCGCCGGAGAACACCAACTGCGACATGATCGCGACGACGAGGAGCGGCATGATCTGCTCGTTGGACTTCGCCAACGCCGACAACGCGAACCCGACCGTCGCCGCGCAGACCGTCGCGGCGGCCATGCCGATGAACAGTTCGATGGTGGCCGCCGTCTCCGACGAGCCGAGGATCAGCCCGCCGTTCTTCGGCGTCCCCACTCCGATGAGCGTGATGGCCGTGACGATGCCGGACTGGACGATCGCGAAGACCGAGTAGATGCACACCTTGGCGAGCAGATAGGCGGTGGTGGACAACCCGACCGCCTGTTCCCGCAGGAAGATCGCCCGCTCGCCGATCAGGTCGCGGATCGTCAACGCCGTGCCCATGAAGATGGCGCCGACGTTCATCAGGACGAGCAGTTGGCCCGGCTGATTGGGTGCGTCGCTGAGCTTGTTCGGTGGCCCGAAGCCCGTCGCGCCCGGCACGGACAGCGACAGCACGCCCATGATGAACGGCAACAGCGCCAGGAAGATGAAGTACCCACGGTCGGAGATGATCAGCCTCATCTGGCGTCGCCCGATGGTGGAGAACTGTCTCATCACGCTGGTGTGCACGGGCTGGCCGAGCTCCGCGGGTGGCTGCTTCGGCGGTGGCGGTGGTGGCGGCCCATGGCGTTCGAGGTACTTGCGCTTGGCGCCGTCGGGATCGCCCGCGACCGAGGAGAAGATGTCGGCCCAGTTCGTGGTGCCCAGCTGCGGCCCGATCTGGCTCGGCGGCCCGCAGAACGCGGTCTTGCCGCCGGGCGCGAGCAGCAGCACCTGATCGCAGACGTCGAGGTAGGTCAGCGAGTGCGTCACCACCAGCACGACGCGGCCGGCGTCGGCGAGCTGGCGCAGCATCGTCATGACCTGGCGGTCCAGGGCGGGGTCGAGCCCCGAGGTGGGCTCGTCGAGGATCAGCAACGACGGTCCGGTCAGCAGTTCCAGCGCCACGGACGCGCGTTTGCGCTGCCCGCCGGAGAGCTTGTCGACGCGGGTGTCGAGGTGTTGGGTCATCTCGAGTTCTTCGAGCACCTCGTTGACGACCTGTTCGCGGTCGGCCCGGTTGGTGTCGGGCGGCAGCCTGAGCTCGGCGGCGTACATCAGCGCCTGCCGCACGGTCAGCTGGCCGTGGACGACGTCGTCCTGCGGGACCATCCCGATTCGGGACCGGAGTGAGGCGTACTCGGCGTGCACGTCGTGACCCTCGAAGGTCACCGTGCCCGCGGTGGGATGGGTGTATCCGGCGATCAACCGGGCGAACGTCGACTTGCCCGCGCCGGAAGGACCGATGAGCGCCGTCAACGTCCCGGGGCGCGCGGAGAGCGAGATGTTGTCAAGGAGGGTCTTGTTGCCTTCGATGGTCCACGTGACGCCGTGGACGTCGAGGCCGCCGGTCCGGGTGGCGACGTCGGTCTCGTTGCGGCGCGCCAGCGTGCCGCCGCCGAAGACGAGGTCGATGTTGCCGATGGTGACCACGTCGCCGTCGTGCAGCATCGCGGAGTCGACCCGCTGGCCGTTGACGAAGGTGCCGTTGATGCTGCGGTTGTCGAGGATCTGGGTGCCGCCGGGACCGGGCACCAACGTGGCGTGGTGGCGTGAGGCCAGCACGTCGGGGATGACGATGTCGTTGTCGGTGGCGCGACCGATCTTGGTCGAACCGGTCGGTACGTCCGGCGCCCTGCCGGGCCGCAGGATCTTGAGCATGCTGGTGGCGAGGTTGTCCGTCGAGCGTGGCGCGGCCGCCGGACCCATCTGGGTGGGAGCGGGCGCGCTGCTGTCCAGCGGCTGCGACACCTGTTGGGCAGGCGGGCGGTAGGCCTGCGGCCCGCTGGGGGAAGAGGGCACGGGAGCCGACGGATACATGGGCTGAGGCCTCGACGGCGACTGATGCGGCGGACCCGGGGGGTACCCCGCTTGCGGTCGCGGCGGGGGAGGTTGGGTGCGCGGGTAACCCGTCGACGGCGTGACGCTGGGCCAGGAGCCGCTCTGTCGGTGCGCGACCGGCACCGCGGTGGTCTGCGGTGGCGTGCCCGCCGACCCCTGGTGACGGCCCACCTCGAACGTCAGGCGCGGACCGTCCGGGTTGCCGATGTTGAGGCCCATGCCGTCGGCGATGTCGGCCACGGGAACGCGCTGACCGTTGACGTACAGCCCGTTCAGACTGCCGTTGTCGACGGCGATCCAACGGCCCTGGTCGAAGCGAAGAAGCAGGTGTGCACGCGATATCAGCGGGTGGGCGACACGCACGTCGGCACGCAGGTCGCGCCCGACGACGACGTCGTTGCCGGGCGAGAAGGTGCGGGGGGAGCCGTCGTAGCGGACGGTCAGCGCGGGCGGGGCAGATCGCGTCATCGGGCCCAACTCTATCGGTACGGGTGCGGCGCACGAGGTAGGTCCCTGCCGCCTGGTGTCCCATCTCGCGCAGTTGACGGGGTCGGGTAGTGGCGTTGCCGCCTAACGTTTCCCGGCGATGCGACGATGAAGGGGTGAAGCAGACCGGGCGAAGGGACGGCAACGTGTTCGGTATGGGGGCGCCCTTTCGGGTTGCACTCGGCGCTACGGCACTGGGGACGGTGGTCGTGGCCGTGGCGTTCTCGGGTCTGATGGGCGGTCTGCCGACGGCGACCGCCGCACCGTCCACCGACGACCGTGGCTTCGTCGACTCCACGGCACGTTGCGATCCGCCTGGCAACGCGGTCGCGTTCGGGTACACGGCGAGTTCGCGCGTGGCGATCTGCAAGGAGGACGCGTCCGGTCAGTATCAGTACCGCGGGGTGCGGGTAAGTGACGGCGCGCGGCTCATTCTCGCGGCCAAGTCGACCGACGGGGGCTTCGTCGCGGAGAACGACGGGATCACCTACACGGTGACGGCGACCGCGTTGGTCATCAGCGCGGGCGGCCAGGAGATTCGCGACGAGCCGATGGTCGACTTCCACGGGACCGCACCGGGCGGCCGGGCTTCGTCGTCGTCGCAGACCTCGACGCCGAAGCCGACGCAGCCGAGCGCGGTGCCGGAGACCGTGGCCCCGTCGACGCCGCTACCGCCGCCACTGCCTGCCGAGGTCGGCGGGAGTGGCCGCTGATCAGCCGGGAGAGCCGGTCACGACGCAATGGGTGTGGCTGTAGATGGTCGCCATGCACTTGTTGCAGTGCGTGCACGCCGAGCGCACGGTGCCGTCGTTCTGGATGCGGTTGAGCAGGTCGGGCTCGGCGAGCAACGCGCGGCCCATCGCGACGAAGTCGAAGCCCTCGGCCATCGCGAGGTCCATGGTCTCGCGGTTGGTGATCCCGCCCAGCAGGATCAACGGCATCTCGAGCTCGGCGCGGAACTGTTTGGCCTGATCCATCAGGTAGGCCTCGCGGTACGGATACTCGCGAAGGAACTTCTTGCCGGTCATCCGGATACCCCAGCGCAACGGGGGTTTGAACGCGCCGGCGAACTCCTTGACCGGCGCGTCGCCGCGGAAGAGATACAACGGGTTGAGCAGCGAGCTTCCGGCGGTGAGTTCGAGGGCGTCCAGCCCGCCGTCGGACTCCAGCCACTTGGCGGTCTGCAGGGACTCCTCGAGTGAGATTCCGCCCCGGACGCCGTCGGACATGTTGAGCTTCGCCGTCACCGCGATCCGGTCACCCACCTCCTGCCGCACGGCCTTGACCAGTCCGCGTGCCACCTTGGCGCGGTTGGCGAGCGAGCCGCCGAACTCGTCGGTGCGACGGTTGATCAGTGGGCTGAGGAACGAACTCGCCAGATAGTTGTGACCCAGGTGGATCTCGACGGCGTCGAACCCGGACTCGACGGCCAGACGCGCGGCGTTGGCGTGCGCTGCCGTGATGTCGTCGATGTCGCTGCGGGAGGCCTTCTTGGCGAATCTCATCGACAGCGGATTGAAGAACCGCACCGGCGCGTACGCCCTTGCCTTGTTCGTGCGGGCATTCGCGACCGGCCCCGCATGCCCGATCTGAGCGCTGATCGCGGCGCCCTCGGCGTGGACGGCATCGGTCAGGCGCCGCAGCCCCGGGACGGCCTCGGGGCGCATCCAGAGCTGCCAGCCGTCGGTGCGTCCGCCGGGCGACACCGCGCAGTAGGCGACCGTCGTCATGCCGACGCCTCCCGCGGCAGGCAGCCGGTGGTAGGTGATCAGGTCGTCGGTGACCAGCGCGTCCGGGGTCGACGCTTCGAAGGTCGCTGCCTTGATGATGCGGTTGCGCAACGTCACCGGGCCGAGCTTGGCCTCGCCAAACACATCGGTGAACACTTTGGGCGGAGTGTCCATTGGGGCAGCTGACCATGGCGCGCGGTGCGGTGTCAACGACCGGTCCACGAGTGCTGATGCCAGAATGAGAGCCGTGGGAGCGATCACGCTGGACGGCAAGGCTACGCGCGACGAGATCTTCGTCGACCTCAAACAGCGGGTGGCGGCGTTGAACGCCGCAGGGCGGACGCCGGGGCTGGGCACGGTGTTGGTCGGCGACGATCCGGGGTCGCAGGCGTACGTGCGGGGCAAGCATGCGGACTGCGCGAAGGTCGGCATCAATTCGATCCGCCGTGACCTGCCGTCGGACATCAGCCAGGCGGCGCTCGACGAGACCATCGACGAACTGAACGGCAACCCCGAGTGCACTGGTTACATCGTGCAACTGCCGCTGCCGAGGCATCTCGACGAGAACGCAGCGTTGGAGCGCATCGACCCGGCCAAGGACGCCGACGGTCTGCATCCGACCAATCTCGGCCGGCTGGTGCTCAACGAGGCGGCGCCGCTGCCCTGCACGCCGCGTGGCATCGTGCACCTGTTGCGGCGCTTCGAGGTCCCGATCGCCGGGGCGCACGTCGTGGTCATCGGGCGGGGGGTGACCGTCGGTCGGCCGATGGGGTTGTTGCTGACACGCCGATCCGAGAACGCCACGGTGACGTTGTGCCACACCGGTACTCGCGACCTACCCGCTCTGACCCGCCAGGCAGACATCATCATCGCGGCGGTGGGGGTGCCGCACATGGTGACTTCCGAGATGGTGAAACCAGGAGCCGCCGTCGTCGACGTGGGCGTGAGCCGCGACGCGGACGGCAAGCTCGTCGGCGACGTGCACCCGGGCGTGTGGGACGTGGCGGACCACGTGTCACCCAACCCTGGCGGGGTGGGGCCGCTGACGCGGGCCTTTCTGTTGACCAACGTGGTCGAGTTGGAGGAGGCGGCGATGAGCGTTCGCGCGCTGAGCACGGACGGCGAACTTCGGTGACGTCGAGAGCCTTCGTCCACCGGGTGTTCGCAGGGCAGTGGCCGATCCTCACGGTGGGGCTCTTCCTGCTGGCGGCGTTCGGACTGGTGGTAGCGGGGTACTGGCGCCGCGGCGCGTTGGTGTTGGCGATCGGGGTTGGCGTCGCGGCGGCGATGCGCCTCGCGCTCACCGAGGACCGCGCCGGTCTGCTGGTGGTGCGGTCGCGGGTGATCGACATCGCCACCACCGCCTCGGTCAGCGCGGCGATGTTCTACATCGCGTGGACCATCGACCCGCTCGGCACCAGCTAGCTCCGCGCCGACCGCCCGCCGCGCCCCTCTCCGCCCCTCTCCGCGCCGAACTAGCATCCCCGGTCGCTAAACCGCGGGTTTAGCGACCGGGGATGCTAGTTCGGCGGACTCGGCGCTGGGATGAGCCGCCCGAACTCGTCGAGGAGGGGCTCCGCCGCAGCCAGGTCGCCCCGGAGATCGCGGTCCTCGTCGTTGCGGGGCAGTTCAGCCGCCAACGCGAGTGCGCCGGCGAGTACACCGGTGAAACGATCCTCGATCCGGCGCTGCCGCAGCAGCCTGACGGCGCCGACCAGCTCGCAGCACAACAGCACCCGGTAGGCCGCCACCGACCGCTCGAGTTGGAGCACGCCCTGCGAGGCGAAGGTGGCATCCTCCTCGGCACCCCGTGACAACACCAGGGTTCCGACGGACGCCGGCTGTGCGGCATTGCGGATCTCGGCGATGGCGCCGGCAGCCACGTACTCGACCATCATGAGTCCAGATGACCCATCCGAATCGGCGGAGAGGAAGGCATTGCCGCCGTTTGTTTCCGGGTCGTTCAGCATCCTGATCCGGGAGTGCGTGATGGGTGCCGTCAACGCCAGTGCGAGGGTTGCTCCGTCGAGTTCGAGGGACAACGCCGCTTGGTAGAACGCGCCATGGTGGACGACCTGATCACCGTCGGCGTCGAAGAGCGGATTCTCCTGGGCAACGTTCAGCGTCCGTTCGAGCTGTGCCACCAGGGAATTCAGCGATGCGACGACGCTCGCGTGGGCGACCGGGTACACCCTGAGCCCGTACGGGTCCTGAATCCGCGCAGGTTCGCGATTGGGTTCGCCGTCATCGGCGAAGAGGGACCGCAGTCGGGTGGCCACGGTCTCCACTTGAGGGGCGGCCGCCGCCAGCGCCGCGACGGGTGAGAATGCCGACGGATTACCTTTGAGCGCAAGGAAACTCAGCATGTATATGACGCTCGAGGCGCGTTCGAGTCGGATCAGCTCGTCGACCGCCAGACAGCTGCGCCCGACCGTCAGCGCGCTACTGCTCATGAACGGCAATGCGCTGTCCGCGCCCCAGGGCGGCATCGGGGTCAGTTCTTCAGTGGCGGGCCGTTCGCCGATCAACGTCAACGCCGTTCCTGCCAGCGCCGCGAGATCACCGGTTCCGATGGAGGCGTACTGGAGGACTTGGGGCAGAGCGTTGTCGTTGAGCATCCGCTGCAGGCCGCCAAGGACCGCGGGATCGAGTCCCGCGCCGGGGGCGCAGAGTTGGTTCAGCCGGACCGCGAGCATCGACCTGACCGTGCGAGCCGACAGCGGGTCGCCCGCGTCGACCGCGTGGCTGCGCAGTAGTCGCATCCCGTAGTCCGGATCGTCGGGCGAGATGGTGGCGACGCGGTTGGCTCCGACCCCGGTCGTTCGGCCGTAGGTGGCGTGGCGAGTACTGAGCTCGGCCGCCTGGTCGTGCATTCGGACGATGGTCTCGACGACCTTCGCGGGCAGCGAGACCTCGTCGCGTCGGTCCGCGAGCGCCACGACGTCGCCGACCCTCATGGTCCCGTTCAACTCGATCATCGATATCCCTCCTTTTCGACCATGGGCGAGCGGCGTGACCTACTATCGCCGAAGACCGTGCATTCCACTAGGTGAAAGTGAGATTTTACCTAGCAGCAACATCGGGACGGGCCGACGAAACGTCGCAGTCGTATCGTCCGCACGGAGAGGAGGTCACGTTGGCCGACCAGGCAACCCGGACCGTCGAGCGCGCGCTGGCCCTGCTGGCGAGCGTCTGC
>Ga0068853_100004064_pt1 | contig 11263 bp, 6 predicted proteins | sample KBSCornC32_FD_65655 | JGI IMG/M metagenome (GOLD analysis project Ga0068853, IMG submission 65655) | Corn rhizosphere microbial communities from Kellogg Biological Station, Michigan, USA - KBS Corn C3-2 | ecosystem: Host-associated > Plants > Roots > Rhizosphere > Soil ... | reverse complement strand
GTTGGGTGAGGCGGATTGCTCCCACGTCCGAGAATCCGGACGTGGGGCACCCAAGTCTGTGGCAGTCGCGTTGCGGGTGTTGGGTGAGGCGGATTGCTCCCACGTCCGAGAATCCGGACGCGGGGCACCCAAGTCTGTGGCAGTCGCGTTGCGGGTGGTGAGGTCGGGATCGACGGCGGCGAAGGAGGTGAAGTCGTGGGTGCCGCGGATGTGGTCGGCGGCGTTCTGGAGGATGGCGAAGTCGAGCGGGAAGGGACAGTCCCAGACCCAGGGAGCGAGCATGGGGGAGCAGATGCGGTCGATGGTGGCGGGGATGGTTGCGGGATAGGGAACTCGGGGGAAGATGCGGTACTCGTAGCTTTTGCGCACGGCGCTGTGGCGGGCGTGGAAGGTTTCGGGGGCGTGCTCGGCGGAGAGGATGCGGATGCTGGGTGGGAGGGCGCGGTTGAGGGCGCGGTGGAAGTTTGCCGGAGGGATGGGCGCGTTGAGCGTGAAGGTGGCTACCTGCGCGAGAGCGTGGACTCCGGCGTCGGTGCGGCCGGAGCCTTGCGGGAGGACGGATTCGCCGGTGATGCGGTGGATGGTTTCGGCGAGCGTGCCTTGCACGGTGGGGAGATTCGGCTGGACCTGCCATCCGTTGTAGGGCGTTCCGTCGTAGGCGAGTGTGAGCTTCCAGTGCGGCATGGGGCTGTTCGGACGGTATCACAGCAGGGAACAGGGAACAGGGAACAGGGAACAGAATGCCCTGACCCGGTGGCGGCGGATGTCGCGGTGGGCTACGGTGGATGCCGATGGCAACTTTACGGTCAAGTTTGTACCTCCGGGGACGTACAACATGACCGTGACGAATGCGGCGGACACGGAGCCTTCCAAGAAAAAGCCGACGGGCCTGATTCGGATAGCATCCGATGAGACCGTGCGGAGCTACGACGAGGCAAGCAGGCCGTGACGGTGGCGGACAGCGATTTGACCGGGCAGAATATCGCGCTGACAACTTCAAAGAAGGAGAAGAAGGGCGGTTCGGGGCCGGGTACCTTGCCTTGGCGACGATGAGTGGTGGGCTCCCGGTTTTGTGGCGTTGCGGGGATTTTTCGCTGCGCTCAGAATGACGACATGCTGATCTGTCTGAAGTTCGGCGCGCTATAGGGCGGGCCTTCAGCCCTTGGTTTTTATGCTGGAACATAACCTGGGGCGTTGCCCCAGGCTGGTATAGAACGGGCCTTTGGCCCTTTGGCATGTGAAACGAATTTAGGACTTATCACACGTTGGGCATTTCCCGTATAGGTGTAACCCGGCGCGGGGCGATGCGGAACGCAGATTCCCTTCGGGAATGACAACAAATCGTGGGGGCCGCATTGGGGATGAGGAGTCGCCGGGACTATAGCGATTGATTCGCGTATAGTGATTTCCGGCAGCTCGTTTGGTAACGCTAACAGAGGAAGGTAAAGCGCGGATGCGTCTTGTTCAGTCGGTTTTTTCTGGCTCTATGCTGAGGGTGTGGTTTGGGGTGGTAGCGATTGGGATGATGTTGACACCGGCAGCGAGGGCGGCGGAGAAGCCGGTTCCGGCGAATGTGGAGCTGAGTGCGGGCTGGCAGATGCAGGATGTGGCCAAGGCTGCGGAGGCGGGTGCGGAGATTTCGTCTGCGGCTTACAAGCCTGCGGGATGGTATGGGGCGACTGTTCCGGGGACCGTGCTGACGACGCTGGTGAACAACCATGTTTATCCCGAGCCGCTGTATGGGGAGAACAATCGGCCTGAGAACATTCCGGAGAGTTTGAACAAGACTTCGTACTGGTACCGGACGGTGGTGCGGGTGCCGAAGGACTATAAGAAGCGGCATGTGTGGCTGAACTTTGATGGGATCAACTACTCGGCTGTGGTGTGGGTGAATGGGACCGAGGTGGGGACGATTCGCGGGGCGTTTATTCGCGGGCGGTTCGATATTTCGGCGCAGGTGAAGCCGGGCAAGGACGCCGTGGTGGCGGTGCTGGTGACGCCGCAGCCGCATCCGGGCGTGCCGCATGAGCATACGCTGCGCGATGGGCTGGGGAAGAATGGCGGCATTACGGCGATTGACGGGGCGACGTTTCTTTCGACGATTGGGTGGGACTGGCTGCCGGCGATTCGGGACAGGGATACGGGGATATGGCGGAAGGTGTATCTGTCGGCTACGGGCGATGTGGTGGTGCGGGACCCGCTGGTGACGACCGATCTGCCGCTGCCGAAGACGGACTCGGCTGATGTGATGGTTGAGGCGACGGTGGAGAATGTGACGGACAAGCCGGTCGAGGGCGTGTTGAAGGGCGCGATTGAGAACGTTGCGTTCGAGCAGAAGGTGACGCTGGCTGCGCATGCTTCGCAGGTGGTGAAGTTTGATCCGAAGACGGTGGCGGCGCTGCATGTGGTGAACCCGAGGCTGTGGTGGCCGAATGGGTATGGGCCGCAGAATCTGTACAAGCTGCACCTGAGCTTTGAGGTGAAGAAGAAGGATTCGGACGCGAAGGACGTGACGTTCGGCGTGCGGAAGATGACGTATGAGCTGCCGGGGTCGGACAACCTGGCGATCTCGGTGAACGGCGTGCCGGTGTTTATTCGCGGCGGCGACTGGGGTCTGGATGAGGGAATGAAGCGGATTCCGCGCGAGAGGCTGGAGGCACAGATTCGGATGCACGCCGAGGCGAACATGAACATGATTCGCAACTGGGTGGGCCAGAGCACGAGCGAGGACTTCTACGAGCTTTGCGACAAGTACGGGATTCTGCTGTGGGACGAGTTCTTCCAGCCGAACCCGAGCGACGGGCCGAATCCGACGGACATTCCGACCTATATTGCGAATGTGCGGGACAAGATTCTGCGGTACAGGAACCATCCTTCGATTGCGGTGTGGTGCGCGCGGAACGAGGGGTATCCGCCGCCGGAGATCGATCAGGAGTTGCGTAAGCTGATGGCGGAACTGGAGCCGACGCGGCTTTATCAGCCGAGTTCGACAGCGGGGCGCGGGGTCGTGTCGCACGGGCCGTACCGGTGGCGGACGCCGAGGGAGTTCTATAAGCAGGATGCGGCGTTCAAGACGGAGACGGGCAGCGTGTCGGTGCCGACGCTGGAGTCGATCCACGGGATGATGCCGGAGAAGGACTGGGAGACGATTAACGACGACTGGGCCGAACATGACTTTGCGAAGGGTGCTTCGGGGTCGGACAAGTATCCGGGGATCATGGCCGACCGGTATGGGAAGATTGCGAACCTCGCGGACTTTGTGCGCAAGGCACAGTTGATGAACTACGAGGCGTTTCGTGCCATGTATGAAGGACGCAATGCATTTCTCTTTCATCCGGACACGGGCGTGATTACGTGGATGAGCAATCCGGCGCAGCCGAGCTTTGTATGGCAGATCTACCACTACGACCTGGAGCCGAATGCGGCGCTGTTTGCGGTGAAGAAGGCCGGCGAGATGGTGCATGTGCAGTTGAACGAGTCCAATGGCCAGGTGCAGGTTATCAACAACCTGCCTACGGCGGTGGAGGGCGCGACGGCGAAGGCGGTTGTCTACAACATGGATGGATCGGTTGCGGGGAGCCGTGAGTATCCGGTGACGGCTGCGGCGGACGTGGCGACGGACCTGGGCGCGCTGGAGGTTCCGGCGACGGCTTCGGCGGTTTATTTTGTGAAGCTGGAGTTGAGGGACTCGGCTGGGAAGCTGCTCTCGGATAACTTTTACTGGAAGGCGCAGGCGGCGCATGAGGATGATCTGACGGCGATGGACGGGATGCCGGTGGTGAAGCTGAATGCTCAGGTTGCGCGCGTGGACGCAGACGGCAAGACCGAGGTGACGGTGACGCTGACGAACCCGACGAAGCAGGTGGCGGTGATGGCGCATCTGCAACTGCGGCGGAAGTCGGGCGAGCGCGTGTTGCCGGTCTATTACAGCGACAACTATGTTTCGCTGGTGCCGGGTGAGTCGCGGACGGTGACGATGGAGGCGGCCACGAAGGATCTGAACGGCGAGGACGCGCTGGTGGTGGTTGACGGTTGGAACGTGGATGTGGAGGCGGCGAGCGCGGCGGGTGTCTCGGTGGGGTTGAATGTGGACGCTCAGGTTTCGCACTGGCCGGTGACGGGGCTGCCGTTCCAGACTGTTGGCTTGCGGTAGACGTGGGGGTTGACGGGCGGGGTGGTGAAGCGGTTCAGGTTGGTATACTTGGGCTGCTGAAGCGCCTGAAATTTTGATGGAGTTGCTGGAACGAAGCGGCACGGAAGTGCGTATCTGTGCTCAGCCGTCTCCGCTTTTGACGCGGAGGGAGCGGGTCCGGCAACTCTTTTAAAGAGTCCCGGAGCAAGGTCTGCGCGTCTTAGAAGAATTGGTCCAGATTGAGTTGGATGTGGCCCCGCGGAACGGTGTGGGGTTTTCAGGGAAGAATCTGGGTGTCGGGGCGGCTATGGCTGTCTCGGAATGCCCGCGAAACGAGTTGGAGAGCGCATCGTGAAATTACGAAATTTGCAGGCAGTGGCAAGCATTGGCCTGATGTTGATGAGTGTGAACGTGCCGATGGGACTGGCACAGCAGCAACCTCAGACGCATCCGACGCAGCCAGCCGTACCGGCGGCCGTGCAGAACGATACCACGGGGCAGGCCGGGTTGCCGCAGGCGCCAGAGCCGAAGACGATTGGGCCGCTGTATCTGCGGCCAACGGCGCACGACTACCTGAGGCCGAAGGGCCACTTCTGGAACCCGGTTGCGCCGTATACGCCGATCAACGTACCGAAGCCGGAGTTCGGCAATACCCCGAAGCTGGACACGCTGCTGCGCGACGGGAAGATTTACCTGAGTCTTTCGGACGCGATCATGCTGGCGCTGGAAAACAACTACGACATTGCGATTGCGCGGCTGAATCTGGACATTGCCGATACGGATATTCTGCGGGCCAAGGCTGGGTCGTTTCTGCGCGGCGTTCCGACGGGGTTGGTGACGAATACGCTGGGCGGCTCGGGCACGACGGTGACTGGCGGTTATGGGCCGGGCGGGACTTCGGGCGGAGCAGGCGGCGGCGGGACGGGCGCTCAGGGACTGGTGCTGAGCACGAACGGCGGCGGGCCTGCGCCGGAGCTGCGTGACCCGGTGCTGAACAGTACGATCCAGTATGAGTCTACGAGCCAGCAGCAGAGCAATACGTTGTTTGCCGGCGGCAAAAAGACGATTACCACCGATACGGGAACGTATGATTTCTCGTATCAGCAGGGTTTTGCGACAGGCACCTCGCTGAATGTGGGCTTCAACAACTCCCGCGTGACGACGACCAATCCATTCTCAAATTACAGCCCGCAGGTGAACACGAATTTCCGTGCAGAGGTGACTCAGCATCTTTTGCAGGGCTTTGGACTGGGTGTGAATAACCGGTTCGTGGTCCAGGCGAAGAATGACCGTAGGATCACTGACTCGGCGTTTCGGGCGCAGATTCTCTATACCGTGACGCAGGTGGAGAACATCTACTGGGGCCTGGTGAGCGCGTATGAGGACGAGCAGGCCAAGGAGCGGGCGCTGACGCAGTCCACGCAACTGGACCAGGACAACCGGAAGCAGTTGCAGATTGGAACGTTGGCTCCACTGGATGTGGTGAATTCGGACGCCGCGGTGGCGAGCGACAAGCAGGCGCTGGTGGCCTCGAAGACGAACCTTGAATATCAGCAGATGTTGATGAAGCAGGCGATTGCGCGGAACCTGAACGATCCGCAGCTTTCGAGTGCGCCGGTGATTCCGACCGACCGCGTGAGCCTGGATCGGTTGCCCGAAGAAGACATGTCGGTCGAGGACCTGGTGAAAGAGGCGTATGCCAACAATCCTTCGATTGAGCAGGCAACGCTGAACATGAAGAACAATGAGCTGACCATCAAGGCGATTCGCAACGGCCTGCTGCCTACGGTGGATGCGTATGCGTTCTACGGTGCGAGCGCACTGGGCGGCGGTCAGAACCCGAATCTGCTTTGCGGATTTGGCACGACTGCAACACCGTGCCCTCCGGGACAAGTTCCCCCAGTTAGCTACGGTTCCGCATTCAGTAACCTGTTTAATAGCTCGAGCCCCGACAAGGGTGTGGGTGTGAATATCAGTATTCCGCTGCGCAACCGCGTGGCACAGGCTGACCAGGAGCGGTCGCAGATGGAGTATAGGCAGTCGCAGATGCGGTTGCAGCAGCTCTATACACAGATACGGATTCAGGTGGCGAATGCGCAGTACGCCCTGACCAATGATCGCGCTCAGGTGAATGCGTTGGAAGCGGCGCGAGACTATGCCGCGCAGAGTCTGGACGCCGAGCAGAAGAAGTACAAGCTGGGCGCTTCGACGACGGCGAATGTGCTGCAGCAGGAGCGCAATCTGGCGATTGCGGACAACAATCTGATTTCGGCCACGGCTGCTTATGCGAATGCGCGTGTGGCGCTGTCGCAGTTGCTTTCGAACACGCTGGATAAGTATGGGATCAGCATTGAGTCGGCGGCTACGGGTGTCATCTCGACGCCTCCGGTGGTGCCCGGTCTGACGGCCCCGAAGGAGCCGGAAGGGCCGAAGCCGATTGTGATTACTCCGAATCCTCCGTCGGAGTAGGGATTTGATGATGGCGATTTTGGAAAGGCCCGGGCTTCGGCTCGGGTCTTTTTGTTTGAGGGATGAGTGATGGAGCTGATTCATTCCCACCCTTCGCGGTGAGGCTGCGAAGGATGGGGCACCCGGCAAAGGCGAAATGCGGGGGGCTCTCCACTGCGGCGGCAAAAAGCGCCGTCTTCTGTTGAGATGACGCGCGAATGTGGTTGTGTACTGCATGAGTTTGAGCGTGAGATCCCACCTTAAAGCAGATTTCTCGATGGTATGCAGCGAGAATGATGTGTCGGGCTTTCAGCCCTTTCATGTTCTGCCATCGTGAACCTGGGCCTCCGGCCCAGGCTGGTATGTTGTCGGGCCTTTGGCCCTTGGAAGGCTACTGCACAGCGATACGCACTTTGCTCTAGCAACGATGAAACTGTTGCGAAGGTGGGGCACCCGGCGATTGAAAGACTGGCGGGTTCGGCTTTGTACTTCCCACCCTTCGCGGTGAGGCTGCGAAGGATGGGGCACCCGATGATCGGTGGCTGGGAGGCGAAATACGGGGGCCTCTCCACTGCGGCGGCAAAAAGCGCCGTCTTCTGTTGAGATGACGCGGCATTGGGGTGTGATGTTGCGCCCCACCTTAGGCGCGATGAAGCCCCACCTTAGGCGCGATGAAGCTGTGCCGAAGATGGGGCACCCGGCGAACAGCAGATTCCTCCGCTGCGCTGCGGAATGGAAATGCAAAAGAACATGCAACAGCAGAAGCGGTGATGCTGGCTCAACTGGGCTAGACTGAATCTCTATGAGCAAAGAACACAAGAATTCTCTGGCCAGTGCTGCTTCGGCGTATCTGCGTTCGGCGATGCATCAACCGGTGGACTGGCAGGAGTGGGGCGAGGCTGCGTTCAAGAAAGCGCAGGCCGAAGACAAGCCGATTCTGCTGGACATTGGCGCGGTGTGGTGTCACTGGTGTCATGTGATGGACCGCGAATCGTATGAGAACGAAGATACGGCGCGCGTGATCAATGAGTTGTTTGTGCCGGTGAAGGTGGACCGCGATGAGCGTCCGGATGTGGACACGCGGTACCAGGCGGCGGTGGCCGCGGTGAGCGGGCAGGGCGGGTGGCCGCTGACGGCGTTTCTGACTCCCGACGGCAAGCCGTACTTTGGCGGGACGTACTTTCCGCCGCTGGACCAGCATGGGCGTCCGGGATTCCGGCGTGTGCTGGTGACGATGGCCGAGGCGTTTCAGAAGCAGCGCGGCGAGGTAGACGATTCGGCAGCGAGCGTGATGGCGGCGATTGAGCACAATGAATCGTTCAATGGCAGGGCGGGGAATCCGGGGCCGGAGCTGGTGGCGAAGATGGTCGCCTCGGTGCTGAAGCAGTTCGATGCGCGGTCGGGCGGGTTCGGGTCGCAGCCGAAGTTTCCTCACTCGGGCGCGATTGATTTGCTGCTGGACACGGCTTCGCGCGTGTCGATTGGCGACGGCGCGAAGCTGGGTGAACTGGCGAAGCAGGCGGCGATGGTGACGCTGGAGAAGATGTCGAAGGGCGGGATCTACGACCATCTGGCGGGAGGGTTTCATCGCTACTCGGTCGATGAGCGGTGGGTGGTGCCGCACTTCGAGAAGATGTCGTATGACAACAGCGAACTGCTGAAGAACTACGTCCACGCCTACCAGACGTTTGTGGAGCCGGAGTGCGCGCGGGTGGCGAAGGAGATGATGGGCTGGATCGACGGATGGCTGAGCGACCGCGAGCAGGGAGGCTTCTACGCTTCGCAGGATGCGGATTTTTCGCTCGACGACGACGGCGACTACTTTACCTGGACTGCGGATGAGGCGTCTGCCGCGCTGACACCTGAAGAGTTTGCCATTGCCAGCGCGTATTACGACATCGGCGAGATTGGCGAGATGCATCACAACCCGGCAAAGAATGTGCTGCATGTGCGCGGGACGCTGGAGAGTGTTGCGAAGTCGAATGGCGTGCCGCTGGATGCGGCGCGAGAGCGGCTGGTTTCGGCCAGGGCGAAGCTGTATGCGGCGCGGCTGAAGCGGCCTACGCCCTATGTGGACAAGACCGTCTATGTGGGATGGAACGGGATGATGATCTCGGCGTATCTGGAGGCCGGGCGCGTGCTGGACTTGCCGGAGGCGCGCGCGTTTGCGCTGAAGTCGCTGGACCGCGTGCTGGCTGAGTCGTGGAACCCGGAGACGGGTATGGCGCACGTGGTTGCGTATGGCGAGCCGGGTAGTGCCGGCGCTCGCGTAGCTGGGGTGTTGGAGGATTATGTCTTTGTGGCACATGCTGCGCTCGATGCGTGGGAGGCGACGGGCGAGATGCGCTACTACGAGGCCGCGGCGGCGATTGCCGAGAGCGTGGTGGCGCGGTTTTATGACAAGACCGGCTGCGGCTTCTTTGACATGGAGAATGCTGCTGACGGCGAGGTGCGGCTGGGCGCGTTGAGCGCGCGGCGGAAGCCTCTGCAGGACTCGCCTACGCCTGCGGGGAACCCGGTGGCGGCTGCGCTGCTGATGCGGCTGGAGGGTTTGAGCGGGCGAGAGGACTATGCGGTGAAGTCGCTCGATACGATGGAGGCGTTTGCCGGAGTGGTCGAGCACTTTGGCTTGTTTGCCGCAACGTATGCGCTGGCGTTGCAGCGGATGGTGCAGCGGGCGGTGCAGATTTGCGTGATTGGCGACGATGCGGACGCGCGCAGGCTGGAGGCGGTTGCGCTGGCGCGGTTCGCGGTGAATAAGAGCGTGATTCGGTTGCGGCGCGACCAGCTTGGCGCGTTGCCGCCTGCGCTTGCCGAGACGCTGCCGCATCTGCCGGGGTTGAAGGCGGAGGGTAGCTTTGCCGCGATCTGCAATGGGAAGGGATGTTTGCCGCCGGTCTCGACTGTGGACGAACTGATTGAGGCGATGAATCGGGCGTTGTAGGGTGTTGCTGCACCCGAAACCCACGTCTCAAAGGCGAGACGTGGGCACCCGCATGTATCGAGGCCTGAACCGCAGGTCCTTCGACTTCGCAAGCCGCAAAAGACGCGGCTTACTGCGCTCAGGATGACACGTTCGTTTATGTTGTGGACTTCAAACTCAGAACAGACACTAGCTGACGAGGGGCTGTTGTGCGGGTGGGGCGGTGGGGTCTGGCTTCTGCTGCATGAGGAGCATGTTGGACGAGATGCCGAGTGGGATGCCTTCTTTTTCAAAGGCGAGGATGATGCGGCGGCGCAAGGCTCGCAGGACGGGGTCGCGCTGGTTGGCGCGGACGCGGATGTTGACCGGGTAGATGACTTCGCGGCCGCGGATTTCGTTGACGCCGAGGATGTCGGGGTCGGCGACGGCGATGTCTTTGAAGGCGGGATCGTTGCGGACCTGCTCGGCGAGCGCGAGCAGGATGCCCATGACTTTGTCGGGGTTGGCGCTGGCGTCTACGCTGACCGGCAGCGAGGCGATGGAGTAGTCGCGGGAGAAGTTGGAGACGGCGGCGATCTGGCTGTTGGGGATGATGTAGAGTGTGCCGTCTCCGTCGCGGACGCGCGTCGAGCGGAGGGAGAGGTCTTCGACGACGCCTTTGAGTCCGGCAACGGTCACTGTCTCGCCGACATTGTACTGGTCTTCGACGAGGATGAGGAGGCCGTTGATCATGTCCTTGAACATGGATTGCGCGCCGAGGCCGACGCCGACGCCGATGATGCCGGCCGAAGCCAGGATGGGCTGGTAGGGGATGTTGAAGATGTTGAGTATCTGGAGCAGCGCGATGAAGGCCAGCACGGCGTAGGACGTAGCACGCACGACCGAGGCGATGGTGCGGAGTTGCGCCGCGCGCTGGAGGTTGCCGACGTAGGCGTCCGCTCGTTTGCGCAGGCGATGCACGAAGAACAGGATGATGCGCTGGAGGATGAACAGGACCAGAAAGACGGCAATGAGTTTGGGCACCTGATCGCGTACGAAGTCGATGACATCGTTGTGCCAGCCGCGCTCGATGGCCTGAAGCAGGTTCTGGTCTTGCGGGGTCATTGCCTGGAGGAGCATCATTAATTGCAAATTCGGGTCTCGCTTTCGGAGATGGCTGTTGGAACAGAATGCGACAGCTCTTCGTAAGATGCAATTTGCGTGGGTGCGAGGCGCGAGGCACCAGCCGGTGTCGGATTGAGGTGGATGATGCGAATTCTTCGTGGTGCGGTGGTTGGGATCGTCCTTTTGACGGGTGCGGCTGGGGCGATGGGGGGCGCGCAGGTGATCCAGAGTCAGCAGACGCCGCGGAACCCGACGCAACCTGGGCTGCCTCCGATTGACGGAGGGGCGGGTGAGGGGCTGCCGCCTTCGGTGATGGCGCGTCAGGCAAAGGCGCGCAATGACGACCGGCAGAAACAACTGGTGGCCGACACGAACAAGCTGCTGCAACTGGCGACCGAGTTGAAGAGCGAAGTGGACAAGACGAACAAGGATGTCCTGTCGGTGGACGTGATTAAGAAGGCTGACGAAATTGAGAAGCTGGCGAAGAGTGTTAAGGACCGGATGAAGGGGTGACTCGGCCTTAGGAAGAATGGCCCGGGCCAGGTAGTGTCTGACGAATCGGAATCTTCGATTTTGGGGATCATGCAGGCGAGAAAAAAGGCATACCCCAGGGGCTGAAGCCCCATTTTTCACGGTTCGTGAAGAGAGCCAAGCCT
>Ga0068853_100004062_pt1 | contig 11265 bp, 13 predicted proteins | sample KBSCornC32_FD_65655 | JGI IMG/M metagenome (GOLD analysis project Ga0068853, IMG submission 65655) | Corn rhizosphere microbial communities from Kellogg Biological Station, Michigan, USA - KBS Corn C3-2 | ecosystem: Host-associated > Plants > Roots > Rhizosphere > Soil ... | reverse complement strand
CATGAAGCCATGTGGCCGGGCGTGAATGATGTCACCAAATATGTCATGTCCAACACCATGACGACAAATAATACGAATTGGGAAAATATAGTTTTCCTTAACGGCGTCGATGACATCAAAAAACTTAAGAACCTGCCGGCCGGTGGGCAAGGTTCTGAAGGCTCCGACATCCAGGTTCATGGTAGCGGCAACCTGGTCCAGACATTATTCAAACATGACCTGGTTGATGAACTATGGCTCAAAATTCTCCCGATCACACTTGGCCAGGGAAAAAAATTTTTTGACGATGGCACGATTGCCGCAGCCTTTACCTTAACAGACAGTTTCGTTGCGCCCAATGGTGTGATCTTCGCCAATTATCGGCGGGCCGGAGAAGTAAAGTCAAGTATGGAGTGATCTCAAGAAGAAATGCATTTCAAAACTTCCAACAAAATATCATGACAAAAAATTGCTTCAGGGTTTGATCGGGTCTTTTCCGAGTACTCAAACCTTCGAATACTATTGGGCAAAAAGATCCCGCTCGAACAGAAAATCGGCGGCCCGGCGCTAACTGCCATTTTTAGCATTTCGTTAGCCACAAATATTTAGGGTAACAAGCAATTTTTCTTAGCTTGAAGAATGAACAAAAAGCTCTCTGTTATTAGACGAATAACCGCTGTGATCTTTGCCTTTGCCGTCTTCAATGTTGTCTCATATAGTCAACTACCCGAAGGCATCAGGAAACAAAGGGATATCAAACAAGCTCTTTGTCACACATGGAATCTTAGCTATAAAGTTGGCTTTACAGCGGCATTGGAAGAACCAACTGAGTCTCTCTCCACAATTGTTCTCCTAGACGACGGCAGTTTAGTAATCAATACCGCGTCACCCAGAGTCGCATCCTGGAGTTACGATAGGAAGTCCCATCTATTAATACTGAATCGGGAGAGCCGAGCAGAACCGTATAAAATTTTGAAACTAACCAATAAAGAGCTGGTTTTGCAGCGTACTGATAGCAGCGAAAAGCAAATTCAGTATTGGAGGAACGATTAATGTGCGCGACCAGCAGTGTCATTTAGTTCGACATTGATTGTCCATTTAAACCTCAGATAATTTGAAGTATTTTTCAACCTTATCACTCCTTACTTTTCTGTTTATTCAGTCTTGTAATTCGCAGGACACAATCGCTAAGATACCTGCAACAAAATTTCCTATTGATAAAGATCGCGGAGATTCATTGATGACGCGCATTCCGCAAGCAAGAGGATTTATAAACGACTTCTTCAAACTTTTTAACGATAATGAAATTCAAACATTAGATTCTTTGGTACGTTCTTATGAAAAGGTTACGACAGTTGAAATTGTAGTCGCTACAATTGATTCCAACATGGCCGGTGCTCACGAATTTGAAGACTACTGTTTGGTTATGCTAAATACCTGGGGTGTTGGTAAAAAGACGAAGAACAATGGCATCCTAATCGTCATCTCGCCCGATCTTAGGAAGATACGGGTCGAAAATGGTTACGGAATTGAAAAGGCCCTTTCGAACGCTGAGACCAAAGAAATAGTAGACAATGTTTTTATTCCCAAATTCAAAGAAGGAAAATATTTCGAAGGAGTTCGAAACGGAATCATCGCCATTACAAAAAAATTAAATCAAAATGGTAAATACTAATTCACACTTTCTAAAATTCGAATGCTATGGGTCAACATGAAAGCCAATACATTGCCACACAATCACAGAAAACCTCTGTGCTTCCCTGCCTGCCGGCAGGCAGGAGTGCCTCAGCGCCATTATAGACTTTCAAACGAAGTAGGGTGAATAGGCTCGCGACTCATTTCTCAGTTCTCACAAACGGATGATGCCAGCGATATATAATTTCAACTACATAACTTTACTGAACTACGGCTTGGCATGCATGATCATCGAAGATTACCAATTGCCAGGCATTGAATGTTGACAGTAAACGTTAAGATGACATACCAAATAACAAAACGTTCACATAAAATGAAAAAGACATCATTAGTCATTTTAGTTATTGCAGCATCCTTTCTTTCTGGTTTTGCATTTAAGACAATACTGACAGCACAAAGCAAGGCTCCGGCAAATACAAAAAGAGCAACAGGCATAGGCGGCATTTTTTTTAAATGCAAAGACCCCGGCAAGGTGAGAGAGTGGTATCAAAAAAATCTTGGTTTAAACACGAACCAATACGGGGCTGTTTTTGAATGGTACCAGGGTGCCGACAGTACAAAAAAAGGATTTACGCAATGGAGCCCGTTTAATGAAAAAACAAAATACTTTGATCCCTCCACAAAGGACTTTATGATAAATTACAGGGTTGAAGATCTGGCAGCACTTGTAGAACAATTGAAGAAAGATGGAGTAACCATTGTGGACACGATCCAGAGTGTTGAGTATGGAAAATTCGTTCACATCCTGGACGTAGAAGGTAACAAACTTGAACTATGGGAACCCAACGACATTGAATTTGAAAAATTGGGTAAGCAAATTGGAGCTAAGACAACAAAATAACCGCCATTAAACCAAACAAATTATGGGATACAAGGCATCAATGATAATTATTAAAGAACCGTCAAACGAAATTGGCGACGACGACCTTTTGCGAAAATTAGGTTTTCCTGACTTTTCCTTTTGCGGTGACACAACTTTAGAGGAATGTATGTATCCCAATGACAAATCAATTAACCTGGGACACTTCAATAACTGTTTGATAATTTCAGACGACTATCAACTTACCACTTTCTTAGAACAATCTAACAGCGCCCAGTCTTTAACTGAATATGAGAGGGTTTTGACAGAGCTCTATCCCAACTCGGAGATCCTAACCGTGGCCTGTCATAGTGCTGTTAACTACCACTTATACTCTTTGGTAAAAGATAGAGTAAAAATTCGCTTTAAAAAAGCTGTTCACGGAGAACCGTTAATTGAGTATGGCAGCAGAATTGATGAAGAGGAAAAAGTGTACGCATATTCAAAGGTTGTTGACGGGCGAAGAGTGTTCAGAAGCACCTACAAGGATGACGAAATTTATGAATACACCGAAGACCAAATGATGGAAGATTTTACGTTTGGCGTTGCAAAAAGGCTCTTAGGTGTAATGATTTCAACAGACGAAGACGAAGAATTAATCTTTGATATACCTTTCAAAAAATATGCTGCTAATAAATTGATAGAAAACAAGAAGGAGGAGGTTCAAAACAAACCTGTGGCGACAGCACAAGCGAAAGGCTCGTGGTTGGCAAGACTATTTAAAAAATCATGACTGGCATTGCAGCTTATCAACAACGCTCAAATATTCGATAGAAAATCTATTTTTCCAAACCAAGATCAATGATCAAACCAAATACAAATCACCAGCCTTCTGATCTAAGCAATAAACTGAAAAGGTTTTGGGAACTCTCAGCGCAAAAAATTTCTCTCATTGACAAAACGTATGACGACTCTAAAGGCTCACCGGTCTTCACCGTGAAGGGCAACTATACTACAAGAGGCTGGACAGAATGGACGCAGGGATTTCAATACGGCTCTGCGATCCTGCAATATGATGCAACCGGCGAAAGATCATTCCTTGAACTGGGGAAAAAGAAAACCGTTGAAGCCATGGCGCCGCATCTAAGCCATACAGGTGTACATGATCACGGTTTTAACAATGTAAGCACTTATGGAAATCTGCTTCGATTGATGCATGAAGGCAAAACTGCCTTTAACGAATGGGAAAAAAATTTTTATGAAGTCTCATTGAAAGTTTCGGGTGCAGTGCAGGCAAATCGCTGGACAGTTATTAAGGACGGAGGCTTCATTCACTCTTTCAATGGCGCTCATTCATTGTTTGTCGATACCATTCGCTCTGTGCGATCTTTGATACTCAGCCATATGCTTGGTCATGTGTTGCAGGGAGAGGGAGATCAACGGATCAATATGCTGCATCGTGCGATCCAACATATAAAAGCTACGGCAAAGTACTCGGTGTTTTATGGCGAAGGACGTGATACCTATGATGTATGGGGACGCACTGCGCACGAAAGTATATTCAATGTAAAAGATGGAAATTTTAGGTGCCCTAATTCGCAACAGGGCTATTCGGGATTCACTACCTGGACGAGGGGTCTGGCATGGGCCATGTGTGGATTTGCAGAAGAACTGGAATGGCTTGACACGATCAATGAAGAACTGGAAACATTTTCGATAAAAGAGGATCTTGTATCATTGATGCTGAAGGCAGCAAGAGCTACCTGTGATTTTTATATAGACAATATTCCTGTTGACGGCGTCCCTTACTGGGATACAGGTGCTCCGGGTTTGGATAAATTGGGAGACTATTTGAATCAACCTGCTGACCCATTTAATGATCACGAGCCAGTGGATAGTTCTGCCGCAGCAATTGCAGCCCAGGGATTGCTGAGACTCGGAAATTATCTGCAGCAAAAAGGAGACAAGGCAGCGAACCGTTACTTGCAGGCAGGGCTCACGACGCTGCACACAATCTTCGACGAGCCATATGTAAGCACCGCTTCGGGTCACCAGGGATTATTGCTGCATTCAATTTATCATCGTCCTAATGGATGGGATCATGTTCCAGTAGGAAGCAAAATTCCATATGGCGAATCGAGCATGTGGGGAGACTATCATGCGCGTGAAGTCGCGCTTTACTTGCAGCGTATAATTAATAATGAAACATACTACACCTTTTTCAATATCAAATGAAACCAAAAGAACTCACTAATCTCTCGCGTTTGTGTATTCATACGATCACCACAAAACCATGGAACATTGAAGAAGCGGCAAAAAAATTTTCGGCCGCAGGTGTAAAAGGCATAACGGTTTGGCGTGATACGCTTGAAAGAAGAAATATAAGGCAAACAGGAAAGATGCTGCAGGAGCACGGTCTTACGATCGTATCGCTTTGTCGCGGAGGATTTTTTCCCAATAAAGATGCAGGCAAAAGACAAATCGCCATTGATGATAACCGTAGGGCCATTGAAGAAGCTGCTGACCTGGGAACATCAATGGTGGTGCTTGTGTGCGGTGCTGATCCTACTCAATCTTTAGAAGATTCAAGAAAGCAGATCCAGGATGGCATTGCATCAGTGCTTCCTGATGCGGGGGCGGCAGGCGTGCGACTTGCTATAGAACCGCTTCATCCCATGTATGCAGATACACGTTCTGCGATCAACACGTTGACACAGGCCAATGATGTGGCGGAAGCATTGAACTCAGAATGGGTCGGTGTCGCCGTTGACGTTTATCATCTTTGGTGGGATCCTTTCCTGGAAAAGGAAATTAAACGTTGCGGTGAAAACGGAAACCTGCTGGCATTCCATGTATGCGACTGGAAAGTTCCTACGGCAGATTTGCTCCTCGATCGTGGTTTGATGGGAGAAGGTTGTATTCCATTAAAGCAGATCAGGAGTTGGGTTGAAAACACGGGCTTCAACGGTTTTAACGAAGTGGAGATCTTTTCCAACGCATATTGGAAAGAAGATCAATCGGAGTTTCTTAATAAGATCATTAATGCATATAGAGAGTATGTGTGACTGCGGGCTATTTCAACACTCAATATTCAATAATCAATTTTCACTGTTCAATGTTCAAGTGGCTATCAGCTTTTATTCTATGTCCATTGATTATTGAGAATTGATCATTGATTACTGAACATTTTTTTGCGCTGTTGTTGTTGAGTCGTTATTCATAACCTCGGAATAGTCAGTCCTCCATCTACCATAATCACCTGGCCGGTACCATAGTTAAAATTTCCATTGGCAAGAGACGCCACAACTTTTCCAACATCATCAGTATCGCCCCAGCGTTTTTGCACCAGTAAGCCCTCGCTGATCAGTTTATCATATTTCTCTTTAACCCCAGCAGTCATATCTGTGCTTACGATACCCGGTCTCACTTCAAAAACAGGAATATTAAATTCGCCCAATCTCACTGCGAAGAGTTGTGTTGCCATACTTAAGCCTGCCTTTGAAATACAATATTCACCGCGGTTTAACGAAACAACTGTTGCCGATATGGAAGAAATGTTAATAATGCAGCCTTCGAACGTTTCATCATTTTTCTTTTGTTGTATCATCCAGTTGGCTGCTCTTTGCGTCAGAAAATAGGTACCCTTGAGATTGACAGAAATAACCTCGTCAAAACTTTCTTCTGTTGCCTCGAGTATATCATTACGCAATTTTGGCGCGACGCCAGCATTGTTTACAAGTACATGAAGGGCTCCGTAATGTTTCTTCACTTCATTAATAATGCGTTCTCTGTCTGCTGACGATGATATGCTTCCCTGGCAATAGATAACATCACTGCCGAGATCCTTTAATTGTTTTACAGCATCTTTCACATCATTGACGCTCCTTATGCCGTTGATGGCAATATCAAAACCGTTAATGGCAAGTTGCGTGGCAATGCCAAAACCAATACCCCTGCCGCCTCCCGTAATTAAAGCAACTCTTCTCATGCTTCTAACAATTTATTTAAAGTTCAGGAACATCCACCCAGCATCTTTTGCTCCAACTCTCTAATCCTTTCTCCGCAAGTTGCACACCTTTTACACCCTCGTACATATCCCAGGAAAACGGATCGTTTTTTACAACGTGCTTTAAAAACAATTCCCATTGTATCTTAAACGCATTATCATAATTCTCTTGCTCAGGGATCTTTGCCCAGCCCTCAAAAAAATTGATCGGCTGTGGAATATCAGGATTCCAGACAGGCTTTGGTGTATTTCCATAATGTTGTATATAACATTCGCGCAAACCTGCAACAGCAGAGCCCTTTGTTCCGTCAACCTGTAACGTCAAGAGATCATCACGCCTCACACGCACTGTCCAGGAAGAATTGAATTGCGCAATAACATCGCCTTCGAGTTGAAACGTTGCATAAGCGGCATCATCTGCCGTGCATTTGTATGACTTACCCAGCTCATCAACTCTTTGAGGTATATGTGTGGCACCGATACAAGACACAGACTTTACTTTTCCAAATACATTGTCGAGCAGGTAGCGCCAGTGACAAAGCATGTCAATAATAATACCCCCACCCTCTTCTTTCCTGTAATTCCATGAAGGCCGCTGCGCAGGAATAATGTCGCCTTCAAAAACCCAATAGCCAAACTCACCGCGAACGGAAAGTATTTTACCAAAGAACCCTTCCTGGATCAATCGCTTTAATTTAATGATGCCAGGCAACCAGAGTTTATCCTGCACCACACCATTTTTTACACCAGCTTTTTTACAAAGCTGGTACAATTCCAATGCCTCTGCTGTATTTACTGCAACAGGTTTCTCGCAGTAAATATGTTTGCCGGTAGCAATTGCTTTTTTTACAGCATCTGCACGCCTGGTTGTTGTTTGAGAATCGAAGTAAATAATATTGTTGGGATCAGCGAGCACACTATCAAGATCGGTACTCATTTTTTTTACACCGGACAATGCGCAAAGTTTTTGCAGTTTATTTTCATCACGTCCTACCAATACCGGGTCAGGGATGATAGTTTCACCGGGACCAATTTTTACACCACCCTGTTTTATGATTTCAGCAATGGACCTGAGCAAATGCTGGTTCATCCCCATCCGCCCGGTAACACCATTCATGATAATGCCTACTTTAGTTTCCTTCATAAAAAATTACTGGTTTATAAAAAATTTTGGTGACCACATAATTATTCCCACCGTCCCGCGAATTTGCCGGGAAAAAGGAAGGTATTAATTTTATCCTTGCACATTACTTATATTTTGAGTTTTCAAATTTCTGCGACTACAGGAACGATTTGTAAATTGTGGCGGCAGGTTTTAAAAAACCTTACCCTTAGGGCTCTGCGTCGAATAGAAGAAAATCTTATCCTGGCGAGCGTCAACGTTGAAGTTCCTGATCACCCGTCCTTGGATAGTCAGCAAAACTATATCCTGGAGTTACACCGGATTTCCGCATAATATTTATTTCAAAGGCCTGCAATTGCCGCGGAATGTGGTTGACAAAATTTATTACAAGAATGCTGAAAAATGGTATTTCAACAAAAGAAGATAATGCAATTGGATCAACATATCCCCGAAGGTTATGACCATGTAAGCGGACACAGCTGAGCAGCATAAAGAAACATCAACAACGAAAACATTGATCTAACTTTGTACCTCCTGAAACCATCCCAAAACTCAAGAGCAGAATAATTTTCAACTCACAATTCGGTTTGACTATGACTACAAAAGAACTCCTTGACATCTATTACAAGGGATTTGCTGAAAAGCAAGGTTGGGAAATGGTAATTTCTGATGACTTCAGATTTGTTGGAGGCGATATGACAAAAACAGATCCTATCGTAGGAAAGCAAGCGTACATTGACATTATCAAACGCTTCTCGCGATTATTTCAAAGTATGCGACCAAAGAAAATGATAATTGACGGCGACGGTGCGTGTGTTGTCGAGAACTATGATTATATTTTTCCCAATGGCCAGGCAATTAATGCGGACGTCGCAGCGATTTGGAAAGTAACGAATGGTAAACTGGGTGAACTCAGAATATTTTTCGATACTTTATCCTTCCAGGCAAATACAAAGTAGGCCACACCATTCGATGATCTGCCAATACTTGTTAACTAGTCATAACTTCGATCTTGACGGTCCGATATATCAACTCAAACTATAAATGCATTGTGTTCTTCGTGGGCCTTTGTGCACTTTGTGACCTTCTTCCCGGAAAATAGGGGTCAAAATGCCCATAAACCTGCGTGCCGCACGGAACCACAATGAACACAAAGGCTCGAAAAAATGCATCTCTCGATTCACCCAGTGACGAAGGAGCGATGGCCCGACCTGGAACAACTCTTCGGAAGACATGGCGCATGCAATGGGTGTTGGTGCATGTATTGGCGGATAGGGGCCGCTTATCATAAGAGAGATCGATCATTAAACAAAGCGGACCTTCAGCAAATAGTTTCGTCAAATCTGCCAGTGGGCTTGCTTGCTTATGTTGATGAGGTTCCAGTAGGTTGGTGTCAACTTACGCCGAGGCAAGATCTTTCCTGGCTTATTAAAAATGGATATGGAGACTTTAACAATGGTTCGAACGTTTGGTGCATTTCGTGTTTCTATATAAAAAATCGCTTCCGCAAAAAAGGAATAACTCTTGCATTAATAAAGGCCTCGATAGATCATGCACAAAAAGCCGGAGCAGATCTGTTGGAGGCATATCCAAGAAATTCGCCAAATTCATACACGGGATACTCATCCACATTTTCGAAAGCGGGATTCAAAATTGCAGGTGCAGGCAAGTATGGAAGAACTATTGCCACCTTTAAATTCAGAAAACGGAATACTTAAACTGCGAAGTGTCAATGATGCAAATAACAAGCGAGCATAACAAAGTGACAATTCCAGCCGATAGGCAAACCTGGGATGGCGAAATAGCAACATACTGGTGGGAAGATGGCATCTTAGTTTCACTCTCCAAAGGGACGAAAAGAACTGTTGAAAGCATTTTCAAAAAATATTGCCCTTGTTAAACAGATTACAAACAACCATCCGGTTCCTCTTCTCATTTATTTAGCGGACAGTCCTGTTCCGGATAAACAAACCCGAAAATTTTCGACCGAACAATTGCCAGTCATTTAGGGCTGCCTAATCTCAGCTGATGAAAATCGTAATGTTCATGGTACTGTTGTTAACTTCCGGTTGCATCCTCCCCAAAAAAACAGACGGGCAAACGAATGATGCTGCTGATTCTTTGAAAAAATATAGTTACTTATTGACAGCAAGCTTTGAAGAATATAGCCAACAAGGAACAGGATTTTTTATCAGGACAAAAGGACAATTGTATCTTATAACTGCCAAACACTTTATCAGCGGCGGCCGTTTTCCAAAAACTCTATATGTATGGCTGTCGACGGTTGGAAGTGATACATCCGATGTGAAAAAGGTTGACATGCACAGGGTAATGGAAAGATGGAAAGGGTCTGCGAAGCAGATCAAACCTCAATGGGACGTTGTCGCTATTCCTGTCAATGCAACTATTTTTAAAAACGTTTACAGCGTAGAAAGTTTTATAAGGCCCATGTCGCGCACGATGCAACAAATCGAAATCTACGGATACCCGATCAAACCGAATTGGGACTACTCCACAGTTTATGGTCCACCGTCCTATCTACACATCCCTGCTAAAGAATACACCTTAGCAATCGGTGTTGATACGAACAAACAAAAAGAAGATCAGATCAATTACTATATGTACACAACTGCAATAACTATTGACAACAACCTTAGGGGCTACTCTGGTGCACCGGTTTTTGCTAAAAACCAAAACAATAACTGGTGTATTTTGGGATTATTTGCCGGCCATACCGATTCCAATGATGCAACTGAGAAAGCAATAAGAATTGTCCGACTTAAATATATTTTAAAAGAGAAAAATATAGCTCGTGCTTTTTGAGAGGCAATATAAATATACAAGGCAACGTTAGCACATGACATCCTGATCCGAAACAGTTGTAAAAAAGCTTTAATTTACGGTTACTATGAAGATGAAAAGTCTTTTCAACTACGCTTGTCTTGCCTGTATATTTTTTTGCAGCTGTACAAAGCAAGGAACGACAGGCCTGAGCTCGTTGCTTAGTTTAACTACCGAACCACCTGGCGCTAATTGTCCTTTTGGTGGGACTAAAGTTGTGTCAGGTCTTGATGCAAATCGGGACAATGTTCTTGAGGACAATGAGATCCAAAATGTCAAGTACGTATGCAACGGAAGCAATGGAAGCTCAGACAAACAAACAATATTATATTTCCCCGCCAACGGTGTCGCATATTCTACCTCTTCTGCTGCTGGCCAAATTGACAGCATTGAAGTCATCAACCATTTCGATATATCAAGTTACCCGGATATAGATTCGATCGCATTCAGCTCTTACCTGCAAACATCGGATCCAAATGTAAATGATACACTCAATCTCTGGGACCTCACAAATAATAGGATAATCGATAGCACCACTCTGACGACAAACACAACCGACCTGGCATGGCGATCAACTACCGTTAATTTTCTTAACCAGTTGCAGCCGGGGCCGATAAATGTAGGCATACAACAAAAAAGCGGGCTGGAAGGGACTGCTGTGAGTTATTATCTACCGATGATCACAATATACAGGCACTAACAAATGAACATTCGATACTGCGCTTGTTTCACCACATAGATTCTGTGTTAAGATCCAAGTGATTTTAATTTTTTATTTTTGTGCTTTAGGCGGCTTAAGCCAGCCTGTTTAGGGCGGTCTTT
>Ga0068853_100004060_pt1 | contig 11266 bp, 11 predicted proteins | sample KBSCornC32_FD_65655 | JGI IMG/M metagenome (GOLD analysis project Ga0068853, IMG submission 65655) | Corn rhizosphere microbial communities from Kellogg Biological Station, Michigan, USA - KBS Corn C3-2 | ecosystem: Host-associated > Plants > Roots > Rhizosphere > Soil ... | reverse complement strand
GCTTTTTGAGAGTTGCAACGAGCTGGGGATCATTCAGATCGTCCGACTGCAAGATAACCTTAACGGTCCTATCCTTGTCGGTCCCTATCGTTAATTCCCTGAGGTCTGCTGAGAGCTTGTCACCTACGAAAGGATCCGCATCCTGCTCGTTCTTAAAGGCGACCTTCTCAAATTTGCTGCGAAGGTTATTGTCCGCAACGACCTGCGATTCAAAGCTCGCATTGTCCGACGCCGTGAGGACCTGAATGCGTCCTTGTGCGACGGCGGTGTAAAGCCTCGCGGCGGCCGTGCGTCCAAGCGTCGGCATCGCTGCCGTGAACGTTGATAGATCGTCTAACCACACAACGCTGTTATGTGAGCTCTCGACGCTCGCGATGATCTGTGTCAGGGCCGTATCAAGCTCGACATCGTTCTTCACGCGTCCAAAGAGCGACGGCCAATTTATTCGGTAGATGCGCTTGTCGCTCTTTAAAGAAGCGAGCTGTGTAACAGCGGCACCGAGAACGAGGTCACGCGCGTAGCCGTGCTCGTCGATCAGAACGACGTTCTTCGTTCCTTTCGAGAGGAGCTGAGCAATTCGCCTGGCTTCTGTCTGGTAGGTACCATCCGCATTGCCTGTGGGAACTTCGATAAGCAGATCGTTGTAAGAACGCTTTTCGCCAGCGGATGGTACCGCCCTGGCTATTTCCGCCGTTCTAACGTCCTGCGCGAAGCTCACCATCGGCAACATTAACGCGGCTATCAACAAATAGCCTGTCGCGATCACTGTCGGGATTTTCATATGGTCTTGTATGCCTTTACAAGCTCCTATATCGGGATATGGAGCTAGTGCTCCGCGGCTCTTATTAACAACCGCCGTGCCATCGGCGTCGGATGAGCTAAGTGCTTGAAAACAGGACTCTTAGGTCCTAGAACTTTGGGATCTAAACTTTGACCTTGGCCGCCATCGGTCAAATTGACCGAACGAAAACTCATCAACCTGAACGGACACCGCCAATAAGCGCGTGATAACCTCGACCATGAGTATGAGAAAAAGAACACTCGGAAACAGCGGACTCGAGGTGTCGGCGATCGGGCTCGGGTGCATGGGCCTGAGCCACGGCTATGGCGCGGGAACGCCCACACAGGTCGGCGTCGATCTGATCCGGGCGGCGGTCGATCGCGGGATCACATTCTTTGACACTGCTGAGATGTACGGGCCGTTTACTAACGAAGAAGTTGTTGGCGAGGCTCTTGCGCCGGTACGCGATCAGGTCGTGATCGCGACAAAGTTTGGCTTCGACATTATCGACGGCGTCCAAAAAGGCCTGAATAGCCGCCCCGAGCACATAAAGGAGGTCGCCGATGCCTCGCTCAGGAGACTCCAGACGGATCGCATCGACATTCTTTATCAACATCGAGTAGATCCAAACGTTCCGATCGAGGACGTCGCCGGAGCCGTCAAGGACCTGATTGACGAAGGCAAGGTCCTGCACTGGGGTATGTCCGAGCCCGGCGTTGAGACGCTCCGCCGCGCACACGCGGTGCAGCCGCTGACGACTATACAGAATGAATATTCGCTCTGGACGCGGAATCCCGAGCGAGAGATCTTACCGGTTTGCGAGGAGCTGGGGATCGGATTCGTACCATACAGCCCGCTTGGTCGCGGGTTTCTGACCGGTAAGATCGACGAGAATACGACGTTCATCGAGAAGGACTTTCGTAAAAACCTGCCGCGCTTCTCCGAGGAGAATCGCAAAGCAAATCAAAAACTGATCGATCTCATCAATGATGTCGCGAAGAAACACGACGCGACCGCCGCTCAGATCGCCTTGGCGTGGCTGCTCGCGCAAAAACCCTTTATCGTGCCGATCCCGGGCACGACAAAGGTGCATCGGCTTGAGGAAAATATCGCTGCAACCGAGATCGAATTATCGCCTGCCGATCTTCAGGAGCTAGATGCCGCAGCCAGCGTGGTGTCCGGCGAACGCTATCCCGAGGCTCTCGAAAAAATGACCGGATTGTAGGCAGACGTACACTAAGCCGGTCGCGGAGGCCCTAAAACATAATTGAGGATCAGGCTTGATCCTCGGGTTTTGCACACGACAACTTCAGGGGCCCCTTCCAAATTGCCCCGACGTATGAAGAACTCGTGAAAGGTCCGGCCGATCATTCGACCGGGCCTTTTGCACTAGAGGTATGAAGCTAACTGGAAACACTATCTTTTTGACCGGCGGAGGCAGTGGAATTGGGCTCGCGTTTGCGAGACGATTTCTCGAGCGTGACAACACCGTCATCATTTGCGGCCGACGCGCTGAGGTGCTTGCGGAGGTAAAGCAGCGGCATCCGGAGATCCACACTCACGTCTGCGACCTGGCCGAGCCAGGCGCTCGCGAGAATATTGCGGCGTGGCTCGCCAGCGAATTCCCCGATCTGAATATTCTCGTCAATAACGCCGGCATTCAGCGGAGCGTCGATCTCACGCAGGAGGGAGATTTTTCGCGGATGCATACTGAGATCGCGATCAATCTCGAAGCGCCAATACATTTGTCCCGGTTGCTGTACGAGCAGCTTGCAGGGCAAGAGAATGCGGCCATCTTGAATGTAACCTCAGGGCTGTCGTTCGTGCCGCTCGCAAACGTGCCGGTATATTGTGCGACCAAGGCAGCATTGCACTCCTTCACGCTCTCACTGAGGAGACAGCTCGCCGACACCACGATAGAGGTGATCGAGATCATCCCGCCCGCCGTTAACACGGACCTGCAGGCCCCGGGTCTGCACACGTTTGGCGTGAATGTCGATGAATTTGCAGATGACATTTTCCTCGGCCTCGAACGCGGTCAACAAGAGGTTGCCTACGGCACAGCGCTGCAGGCGAGCCGCGCGTCGAGGGAGCAACTCGAAGCGATATTCGACAACATGAACGCCACGCTCAACTGGCCAAGTTAACCTTTTTACTTCTTCCGTCGGTCGACCCTCTCACTGAGCACTCGTTGAAACCGCTCCGCATCTTCTTTCATCGTGATGTTGTTAAAAAAGACGTACGCGAGCCGGTCGTGCGGAATGATCGTGGCGAGTTCGTAAAGGTCTTCGTCGTCGAACGTATACCGCCAACGCGGGCGGCCGTGCAGGCGGTAATAGCAGTTATCGGGCGTGACGGTCCGCCGCTCAAAAGGGTTAACGCAGTGCCAGAGGTCTAGCTCGTCGCAGATCTCGCGAATGAGGTCGTCCTCCCACAGCTTGCCGCGAGGTTCCCAGACACAATTCACCCCGGTGCGGTCAAAGCTCGTAAAGAACTGCTTCATGTTGAGGATGTTCTCGGGCAGCGGTTGGAATTTTGCGGGACATTGGAAGAGGATCGTCCTCGCTTTGAGAGCCTTGGCGCATTCGAGGGTGAGATTCAACGCGTCGCGAACAGTGTCGGTCGGTTTAAAAAAGCCCGCCTCATCGCATTCCTTCTCAGTCATGGGCCGCTTGAGCCGCTTGTAGGTCGGGCTGGAGCCCTCGTGCGTGATCATCTGCCACGCCTTGAGCGTGCATTCAAAGTCGTCCGGCAGCTCGCCCCGCCACTTTTCCAGCGTCTTCAACGCAGGCGGATCGTAGAACGTGTGCTGGATCTCGACGGTCGGGAAGATCTTTCCATACGCGGCCCTGGTCTCCCGCCTAAACCCGCATGTCCCAACCTTGATGCCGTCCGTCACACAAAAAGTATCGCGCGTTCGTGTTATTTCGTGTTATTTCGTGGTTGCCGTTCTTTGCCTATGATCGCGGTAAAAGGTAACCGACGATCGCGGCGTAGTGGAGGATCGAGCCGCCTAGTACAAAGACGTGAAAGATCGCGTGATGATGACGGATGCTGTGCCAGCCGAAGAAGATCATGCCGAGCGTGTAGCTGATGCCGCCGCCGAGGACGAGGATGAGCGGCGCGAGACCAAGCGCGTCGTACACGGGTTTGACGGCGAAAATTCCGACCCAGCCCATTAGCAGATAAAAGACGATACTGATGGCGTTAAAGCGGTCGCGAAAAACGATCTTCAGAATTATGCCCAGCAGCGCAAATCCCCACACGAAAGCCAGCATCGCCCAGCCGCCGTCCGGCCTCAGCACCGTCAGCAAAAACGGCGTGTACGTGCCCGCGATCAGGATGTAAATGCCGCAATGGTCCGCGAGCCGGAGCATTCGTTTGCGATGCAGATCGATGACCGTGTGATAAAACGTCGACGCCGCGTAAAGGATGACAAGCGACGAGCCGTACACGAGAATGCCCGCTAAATACCAGCGATCGCCATAGAGCGACGCCCACACGATCAGCACGACGAAACCGACGACACTCAACATCAGCCCGACCCCGTGAGTGACCGCGTTCGCGACCTCCTCAATGGCCATTTCGCTGATGTGTGCTCGGATCATCTCTCAGGAATTGGCTGCAGAATCTGCCATGTCAAAATCATCCACCCTCTCACGCCTTGCGACGCCGGTCGCGTAGGCGGCTTCTTCGACGCGGGCGGCGACGGACTCGGCTACGCGGCGGTCGAAGACCGACGGGATAATGTAGTCGGGGTGAAGCTCGGCGTCTGAGATGGTCTCGGCGATGGCATTGGCTGCGGCGAGCTTCATCGCACCATTTATCTGCGAGGCACGGCAATTCAACGCACCGCGAAAGATACCGGGGAAACAAAGCACGTTGTTGATCTGATTTGGATAATCCGAGCGGCCCGTCGCCATCACCGCGACAAGTCCCGCCGCGTCCTCGGGCATGATCTCGGGCGTCGGATTTGCCATCGCAAAGACGATCGGGTCCTTGCCCATGTTCTTGAGGTCGTTCTCGTCGATAACGCCTGGCACGGAGAGTCCAAAGAAAACATCCGCGCCCCTGATGATGTCGTGGATCGTGCCCTGCTCGTTATTCGGATTGGTGTTGCGAGCGTACCAGTCCTTGACCCAGTTCATATTTTCCTTGCGGCCCTGGTAGATTGCTCCGGTTGTATCGCAGCCGATAATATTGGTCACGCCCGCGCTCATCACGATCTTTGAACACGCCACGCCCGCCGCACCGATACCGTTGACGACGAGCTTAATGTCCTCGATCTTTTTGCCCGTGATCTTGAGAGCGTTGAGCAGCGCGGCGAGAACAACCACGGCCGTCCCGTGCTGGTCATCGTGAAAGACGGGAATATTCAACTCCTCTTTCAGACGTTCCTCGATCTCAAAACACCGAGGTGCCGAAATGTCCTCGAGGTTGATCCCGCCAAACGGTACGGCGATATTCTTGATCGTCTGTACGATCTCGTGCGGGTCCTTTGTGTTGAGGCAGATCGGAAACGCGTCAACGCCGCCAAACTCTTTGAAGAGCTGACACTTTCCCTCCATCACCGGCATCGCCGCCGCGGGACCGATGTCACCTAACCCAAGAACGGCCGTGCCGTCGGAGACGACAGCGACCGTATTCTTTTTTATGGTGAGCGTAAATCTCTTTTCAGGATCTTTTGCGATCGCCTCGCAAACACGCGCGACGCCGGGCGTGTACGCCATCGATAGGTCGGCACGCGTCTTGAGCGGCATCTTTGAAACGACCTCGATCTTGCCCCCGAGGTGCATCAGGAACGTGCGGTCCGAGACGTTGATCACCTCAACGCCGTCGATGTCCTCGATCGAGCGCTTTATCTCTTCGTCATGATTCTCGCTCGCGGCGTTGACAGTTATGTCGCGGATCAGCGAGTCCTTGCCGACGGAAACAATATCAATGCCCTCGATATCACCGCCCGCACGGCCGATCGCCGTCGTGATCTCGCCGAGCTTTCCGGGAGAATTTTGTATCTTAACCCGCAGCGTCAGGCTGTAACTGGCATTTGGGGTCGGATTTGCAGTCATAAAGTGTCAGTAGCCCGCACGCGAGTGAGGGCTCTTGTGTCAGTAGCCCGCACGTCAGTAAGGGCCCTTCTACTATGAAAGTATGTCGGATTTAACTTAGGTCAGCAATGACGTGCGTCACACGCCTGCTTTCTCGGTGTGCTCGGTGGCTAGCTTCTCCGCAAGCTTTGGAATGAGTGACTTCGCCGCATCGATCGCTCCCTTTATATGTCGCTGGTGCGTAAAATGTCCCGCGACATAAACGCCGGGGACGTTTGTCTCAAAAGTCTCGGGATCATAAATTGGCGTCTCGCCGTACTTCCCTTTCTCAGTCTCAACGCCAAGCGATTTGAGCATTGTCAGATCAGCGTCGGAGCCGATGAGCACAAAGACGACGTCATTTTGAATTGTGACGCGGTCGCCATTCTCGTTTTCGAGCTCGACCTCGTGCTCGCGGATCTCGATGACCTTACCAAGAAAAAAGAGATTGAGGCAGTGCTCCTTTAGCTCATTTTCGAGCGGCTCCTTGACCCAATATTTGATGCAGCCCTGCTTCGGATCATTATTCTCCCAATCGCCGCGAAAGATCGCGAGCGTCGTCTTCGCACCCTCCTGAGCCAGGAACAACGCCGCCTCGCCCGCGGAATTACCGCCGCCGACAATGAGCGCCTTTTTCTTGACCCACGGATACGTCTCACGAAAATGGTCCGAGACCTTTGGCAAGTCCTCGCCCGGGACATTGAGCTTGCGCGGATAGTCCATCGCACCGACCGCAAACAGCACATTGCGCGCGTCGTACACACCCTTGTCAGTCGTGATGCGGAAACCAAGTCTGGTTTTGTGCAGCGTGAGGACCTTTTCCTCGGTGTTCACATTCAGCTCGTTGTCGAGCACAAATCGAACATAGTACGAAAGCAGTTCCTCACGTGTCGGCTTTTCGCGTGCGGGTTTGAGATCGCCGTCCTTGAACTCAAGCTCGTTCGTCGTCGAAAAAACCGTCAGGCCGACTGGATAGTGATAGATCGTGTTGGCTATGAGTCCCTTTTCAATAACGACATACTCGAGCCCAGCTTTTTTGGCCTCGTACGCCGCCATTAACCCGGCAGGTCCGGCACCGATGATGATGAGATCGTACATTATTAATAAAGCCTTCAGCTTTCAGCTTTCGGTTTTTAGATGCTTTTTTCCGGGTCGTCCAGGGTCTTCAAAGTCTCAACAAATTTATCGATCTGCGCATTTGTCACGCCCATATTCCGTTTGGATTCGAGATACTTTTCCCACTCGCCTGTCGCCGTCAGGGCCTTGAGCGTGTCCTCGTCGAGAGCGTGCGACATCACCACGAGCAGATCGCTGAGCGCCTCGTAGCCGTCGAGCAGCGACTGAATGATCGTATACGCGAGCCGCGCATTTGGGAGGTCGATGTCGAGTTCGTCGGTATTCATCTGTGCGACATTCATTTTACTTGATGAATGGCAGCTCGGTAACGACAGCCTTTGCGTCGCCGACGAGAAGCTCGGTGCCGGAAGCAAGATAGTCGTAGCGGACGTAGGCGAGAGCGATGGTCTTATTTAGCTGCGGCGAAAAGCACGTGCTGGTGATCTTGCCGGCGGGTTTGCCGTCGAGAGCGAATAGTTCAGTGCCGCTGGGCACGCTCCCTACGGGTCGCGTCTCCGTTAGAACGACGCCGGTCAACTGCTTCGCAACATGCCCACGAAAATGAATACGCGCAATGATCTCCTGCCCGATGTAGCAACCCTTGTTATATGAGACGAGACCGTCGAGGCCGAGCTCGGGGACGACGGTCATCTCGTCCATGTCGATGCCGTATTTTGGAATACCGGTCTCGATCCGCAACGTCTCGTAAAGTTCGTCGTCGACTTGCTGACAATCGTTCTGCTCCTTCATTGTCAGGAAATCGCGAAATTCGTCTGCCAGATCCTTCGGCATAAAATATCCGGCACCGTAAGCCAATTCAAATGCAAATGCACCTGCAAACCGCTCGCCGACCTCCGGATGGTACACATCCTCCTTTGGGCCAAAAATCTCAAAATAAACGAATTCATCCGACAGGTCCTCTACAAAAAAATCGCCCGCGAATGTAAATCTAAAAAGATTCTGGTGAACGGCCTCGCGCGTGGCAGCCTCCGTCTCAAACAAAAACCGATCACCCATTCTCAGCACCCGCACAACCGCGATCAGCCGACCCTTTGCATCTGGAAAGGCCGCGAGCATCTGCCCGCCGTCTTCCAATCCCTTGATTGAGTTTGTGATCAACCCATCAAGAAATTGCACGGCCTCCTCACCCGAAACAGCGATCAGACCACGCTTCTGTTCATAAAAACCGGCGCGGCCGGAGCGGATAAGGTTGTACTTGTCACGATCGATAGCCACAGCTCGATTGTAGAAAACGAAAGCCTTTTCCGAAATAACTGATAGCTAAAAACTAATAACTGATAGTTACGCTTTACGCCGGATCACGTCCAACAGTGTTTGAAAGTGGCTGAGCTGCATGTCAAGCCCTCGCTGCGAGGCGACCACCTGCGGGCTCGGATGATACAGCGGAACGAGTATTCGTTCATTCCATTTAACGACCGTACCTGCATCTTCTCGCAGCGTTAGAGAATGCGGCTCGATCATTTTCAATGCATCTAAGGCGACACTGCCGAGGGTCGCAATGACGGGAGCATCGATAAGATCTAGCGTGCTGCGAAGGTGCGTTAGACAATTCCTGATCTCGGCACGTGTCGGCTTTCGGTTCGCATCCGTCGGCGATCTCGGGCTGCAAAGGACTGCGCTTGTGATGAAGATCTCCTCGCGACTCAATCCGATCGAATCGAGTAATTTTTGCAAATTATCGCCTGATTTGTCTCCGTAAAACGGCCTTCGCGTCCGGTCTGCTCCGACCCGTCCGGGAGCCTCGCCGATGAACATCACTTTCGGCTGCAATGATCCGTTCAGATCACTCAGCACCGCCGTTTTATCCGCAAGATCGGGGCAAGTTCGGCACGATTGTGCTGTTTTAGCGAGCTTTGCAAAGCGGCGTTGTATCGGCGTCAGGTTCACGGTTTGTTACAATCCTTGTTTACTTTAGTACGCGGATTTACCGCAATCATAATGAGCCAAGTAACAGAAGAAGCAGTTCTAAACGCCCTCCGCACGATCATCGATCCGGACCTGAGGAAAGATATCGTCAAGCTGGGATTTATCCATGACCTCTCCATCAATGGCGGCGATGTGTCGTTTCGCATTGTCCTAACGACGCCCGCATGTCCAGTAAAGGAAGAGATGGAAGCGCAGGGCCACGATCTTGTCGCCGCTCTGCCCGGAGTGACGAGCGTCAAGGTCACCATGGATGCCGAGGTGCCGCAGGGCCGCGGGATCAAGAATAATGTCGCTATTCCGGGTGTCAGGAACATCATCGCGGTCTCCTCCGGCAAAGGCGGTGTGGGCAAATCGACAGTTGCGGTCAACCTCGCCGTCGCGCTGGCGGCGAACGGTGCGAACGTCGGCATCATGGACGCCGATGTCTATGGCCCTAATGTGCCGATGATGCTCGGCACAGGATACGGTCAGCCCGAGATCGAGAACAATCAACTCATCCCGATCGAGGCGCACGGCATAAAGATGATCTCGATGGCCGTGCTCGTACCGCCCGACAAGCCCATGATCCTTCGCGGGCCGATGCTGCACGGCGTCGTCAGACAGTTTTTGAGCGACGTCAATTGGGGCGAATTAGACTATCTCGTCGTCGATATGCCTCCGGGCACGGGCGACGTTCAGCTCTCGCTCGCTCAGCTTGTGCCCGTGCAAGGCGCCGTTCTTGTTACCACCCCGCAAGAGGTTTCGTTATCGGATGTACGGCGAGCGGTCAAGATGTTTGAGCAGGTGAATGTGCCGGTCCTCGGCGTTATCGAGAACATGTCGTACTTTATCGCTCCGGACACGGGCAATCGATACGAGATATTCGGCAAAGGCGGCGGCCAAAAACTCGCCGATGAATACGGCCTCAATTTCCTCGGTCAGGTGCCGCTTGGAATGGAGGTCCGCGAGGGCGGCGACAACGGTATACCGGTCGTCGTAGGCTCGCCCGATTCCCCCCAAGCCGCTGCATTCCGCAAGGTCGCGGAGGAAGTCGCACGGCAGGTCTCGATCGAGGCGATGAAGCCGGAGCTTGTAATTATGAGCCGTTCTAATTCATAATTACGTTTAAGTAAGGATTCGCATCTAAGCTTTAGGAGATAACGATTTTATGTCAGCAGTTGCAGCACCCTCCGTCGAGTTGAACGTCACCGAGCCGGCGATCGCGGAGATCAAAAAATTTATCGCGAGCGAAGACGACCTGCCGGAGACGGCTGGTCTCCGCGTGCGTGTCGTGCCGGGCGGATGCTCGGGTTTCCAGTACAGCCTCAACATTGAGGAAGAGTCACGCTCGGGCGATTTCATCGTCGACAAGGGCGGTATCAAGCTTTTTGTCGATATGTTCTCCGCCCAATACCTGAATGGCATCACGATCGATTACACGTCGAATATGATGGGATCGGGGTTCACATTTGAGAACCCGAACGCCACCGGCGGCTGCGGCTGCGGTACGTCGTTCTCCGCCTAAGATCTTTGCAGAGGCCCGTGCGTCAGCAAGGGCGGTACATACCACGTATCGCTTCCGCCCTTGCTCACGCGCGGGCCTTTGCATTTTGTGGAACGGCCATTCAATTACCACTCTTCAACTACATCCAAAACAACTGAAGGCTAGGCGGAGACGAGGCGGCGGGGTCCACTAAAAAAGTGGGCCTCCGTCATTTTTGCCATAACGATTCCACGTGGTTTGCATCTAAATAGCTGATAGGGCATACTCTTATCTATTGAGTATTCACTCAAACAAATCAGGGGTAAGACAATTCGATCGTAGTTGAGATCAAGAAGATCTCGGAAAGAGAACTGCGTTAGAGATTTATTTAGATAGGCGGGAAGTTTCCGCTCCTGCTTATCTCCTTCTCACACAGCTAACTCGGAGTTTTATTTTGAAGAATTTTAGGAGAATCCTCATTGTCTCGGCCTCAGCCGTGTTGTTTACGGTTTCAATCTCAGGCCAGACACGTGAGCGGGTCGCAAAGCAAAGCGACAGCCGACCCGTAAATGCACCGGCCACGACGCCCGTCGAGACCGTCAAGACAACCGGCTTATCGCGTCCGGTACTCAGCAATCAGATCGTTGTTTCGCCCCAACTCACTGCCCCCCAGCAAAAATTAGTTCAGAAGACCGGCTCGAGCCAGGCTGTGAACAGCGTCGCGTCGATGGCCGCCGCTGGTCATACGGCCTATGATCTCAATACAAGCGTAAAGATGGATTCCGCGATCAAGTCGCGGTACGGACTTCCCTACCATTACGGATCGACCGGTCCTAACAGCTACGACTGCTCGGGATTTGTGTGGAGCGTTTT
>Ga0068853_100004057_pt1 | contig 11269 bp, 10 predicted proteins | sample KBSCornC32_FD_65655 | JGI IMG/M metagenome (GOLD analysis project Ga0068853, IMG submission 65655) | Corn rhizosphere microbial communities from Kellogg Biological Station, Michigan, USA - KBS Corn C3-2 | ecosystem: Host-associated > Plants > Roots > Rhizosphere > Soil ... | reverse complement strand
AATCTGCATATTTCATATAAGTCTGCGAAATATAACTGGGAGATGATTGGAAGCAAGGGGAGCTACGCTCACCGGCAAATAAAGTTGCGACAAGTGATTATCAAAAATAGTTTTAAAAGGTAGCCGGCTATCTTCAGTATCGTCGTTATCGCTTTGGGTTTCTTTTGTATAATGTATTTTAAGAAAATCTATCAATGTCAAAGAACCATTCTCCATCTTGTGTTTTTTGTAGTGTTCGATAAGCAATGGAAGCTTACTCAATTCAACAAATTCTCTTGAACTGCTTAGAAATAGAAACATCATTATGGTCGCAATAACAAACCTCATTTAACCTTAAACTATTTGAAGCAAATTACTTTGCTACTCATGAATGAAACATGATTTTTATCAGTCGCGCTGTTAAATTATACAAAAAGAAAGTCGCATTGTTTGTTTGTAAGCCGGACTGAAATGATGGTGACATTGCCTGTTGTGTCGCACACTTGGGTTTCAGCGTTTGATTCAGCTCATAAATTATTTTACTTCTTATTTTTAAATATTATTTTTAGTTAAACAACTGCTTTCATCCGTTCTCATTATTCCTAAATCTTCAATTATGAATACTACTTCATTTGCACAAGCATCGCATGGTATGCAATATCAATTGCAGATATACATCAAAGGAATGCAGAATGTAAAACCACAACTGCCGGTTTCATTCGAAGAGCTCGAACAAAAAGCAAAAGAAATAATGAAGCCTGAAGCATTTGCCTATATTGCCGGAGGCGCGGGGAGTGAGATTACGATAAGCAATAACAAAGAAGCTTTCAACAAATGGAAGATCGTGCCGCGAATGCTGGTTGATGTTTCGCAACGCTCTATTGAAGTGGAATTGTTTGGTAAAAAGTTCTCAACGCCGGTGCTATTGGCTCCCATAGGTGTTTTAGGCATTGCACATCCTGATGCGGAAATAGCAGTTGCCAATGCTGCAAAAGATTTGCAAGTACCTCAAATCGTAAGTACCGTATCATCAAAATCTATAGAAGAGATTGGAAGTGTTCACGGTGATCATCCTCATTGGTTTCAATTATATTGGGGACGTGATCATGATTTTACACGAAGCTTAATTAGTCGTGCAGAGAAAGCGGGCTATTCAGCGATTGTAGTTACACTTGACACAAGAATATTTGCATGGCGTGAACGTGATCTTAAACTTGCTTATTTGCCTTTTTTATATGGCGATGGTTTGATCAATTATTTTACCGATCCTGTTTTTATTGCCGCAGTTGGTGATCCTCAAAAAAATAAAATGCAAGCAATCATGCATTTTGCAAATCTGTTTGCAAGTCCTGGTCTTACATGGAATGATCTGTCCATTATAAGAAATGCAACAAAGCTTCCCGTTATTCTTAAAGGTATTCAGCATCCTGATGATGCAAAGAAAGCAATCGACAATGGTGCTGATGGAATTATAGTTTCAAATCACGGCGGGAGACAACTCGATGGAGGTATTGGTTCGCTTGATATGCTCGCATCCGTTGTTAATGCAGCAGGTGATAAAACAACAATATTATTTGATAGCGGTATTCGTCGCGGTGCGGATGTTTTTAAAGCGATGGCTTTAGGTGCGAAGGCGGTTTTGGTTGCAAGACCTTATGCTTATGGCCTGGCTATCGCAGGCGAACAAGGTGTGAAAGAAGTAATAGGAAATTTATTGGCGGACGTTGATCTTACACTTGGTCTTGCGGGATGTGATTCGTGGAAAGATGTTTCGAAAGATAATCTAATAAGAGAGTGAAATGTTTCTGTAATTGTATTTAATTTACTCTTTTGCCGCAACGTGTACAAAAAAGTTGAGATGGCTTAATTATGTTACCGCAATTTCTGCAAAATTTAACCTGAGGTGTTGGTTTAATTTCCGGCTCCTTTTGTGGTGGCGGTTCTATTGATCTTTCCTGCACTTGTATGATCATTTCCCAATTATCTAAAAAAGTTTCTTTTGTAAGTCCGCCATTGAGAAATGCATCTAAATTTCTTTTCAGCTTTTTTTCTTTATTACTCAATTCATAGTCCGATTTTTCCAGCAACATTATTGATTGAGTATAGACAGGGACATTTAATTCATCATTTTCATACATATCAGTTAACTTCTTCCGTTTCAGCTTTAATTCCTCCAATTTTTCTTTGAGACGCTCGGCATTAACTGTCAAAAAAAGATCTTTTGTAATGTCTCCTGCTAATAACGGTTCCTGAATACTCCGTGATAATTTCCGTGCAGAACCGGGAACATTGTCCTGGAGATATTTATATACTTCCGATAAGCTCACATACCCGTCGTTATCATAATCGGCTTTTCCTGATAAGGCATCCAGTAAATGATAAGTGAAAATTCCATGCCCTATACTTTCGTCTTCCCATGATCTTTGATTTGATTTTGCAGAAGCAATTACTACTCTTCCTTCTGCTTCAGCAATTGTCTTTCCGAAATCATCAACGTTGCCAAAATCACGGGCACCTTTACTGCTCAGACCACCTGCATAACAGGAATCCATGAAAAAAATAATGTTTTTGGCTTTTACCGTAGAAAGAAGTTGACGCAGTTCAGAATTTGAAAGTGCTGAAGCATATAGATTATCGCAATTACAATCCCAGGGTAATAAGTATTTTGAAATTCCATCTTTTTCTTCTCCTGTTCGATCGCTTTCCAATCCTCCATGACCCGCAAAATAAATAAGAACAGTAGAGTTTATAGTTGCATTCTGAAATAGCCATCCTGAAACTGTATTTTTTAGATTAAATAATGTAGCGTCATCATTGAGCAATAACTTTACATTCTCTTCTTTCAATCCGGCTTTAACAGGATTAAGTAACAACTCATAAATCGCTTTCGCATCAGCATAGGTATAATTCAATTTTGGTATCCGGCTATCTTTATAACTATTAATTCCTACTATGACTGCATAAGTATCATCAGGCTTTATTTTTAAAAATTTGGAACCAGGAAATTTATTCTGGAAGCTGCCTTGATCTTTGATCTGTGTATAATTAATATATGTTTCTTCTTTAACTTTTGGTTGAGGCGAATAATTTTTATACTCAGGCTCGCTGTCTTTTTGCTTTGCCTCATCTTTTTTAAGAAATGTCCCTGATCCTTTTTGTAAAAAGTTCTCCTTAGTTTTTGGAGGATCTCCGATCAACCTTTTGATTTGTCGAAGTAATTCTGACAACTCATTTTCATCTACTTCATTATTATCATTCCATTTTATCGCTTGTATCATTCCAAAACCAAAAGGCGGAGTGATATCTCCCACCAATATAGGAATTAACACGTTGCGGCTTAAACCTACATTCGCTTCATCCTTTACATTTCGGGATTTAACTGATAATGCCGACCACAGAACAATGACACATTTTGATAAATTAAGTTGCTCTAAAATTACCTCATCATAATCTCTGCCTGCGGGTATTTCATGGTCCCACCAAACAGTCCAGCCTAAGTCGGTTAACTGCATTGCGAGAGCTTTAACCAATGGTAAGTCTTCATGTTTATAACTGATGAATATATCTGACATGATTTTTCAATTCAAGGTCAAAGTATGGATGTATTTAAAGAATGATATTTTTCAAAAGGCGTGGTCAATAAAGATATAATTTTTAATGAACATTGTAAAAATTAAAACGTAACAATAATCTGCTAAAAGGCATTTATTTTTTTGCAATTAACTTAATCAAAGCGAGTAGCATATTTGAAAAAAATAAAAGCATTCCTGAAGTTGTGAGAATAACAAGTGCATAAAAAACGAAGGATGACGACATAAAAACAAGCGATAAAATAAATAGTGACCCAATTATTGCCGGAATAATAAAACAAAAAAAATTTATTTTTTTAAAATGATGTAAATCGATATTGTTGTTTCGAATAGAAATTAAAAATAAAGGAAGCGAAATTCCACATAACATACCCGTTATTGAACGTAATGGACCGGGAGTATTCCATAAATAGAAATGATTGGCGAAACCATCAATATACAAAGGCACAATAAACATTGATAACAATAATGCGGTTTCCTTATTCAAGGAAAAAGTCTTTCTTTTTTTGAAAAGTAAAAAGATATAAGATGATATTATACCTAAATACAATCCTGTACAGCGATAGCATGCGGGAAAAATTTCACCGGAATATTGCGGTGAGCGATCAATATACTGATGACAGCATATACTGAAAAGAGCATGAATGAGGTTCATTTAGTAAATCATTAATATCCACTACCTCCTGCTGCTCCTATTAATGCAGCAAATAAGCATGCTAATACAAGGCCGCCAAGCCCAAGAAAAAGATAAGTTTTGCCGGCCGCCTTTTTAGCCGGGTTATTCATATAACTGATACCTAAAATAATTCCCACCAGAGGAATAAGAAATGAAAGTATTCCCAGTCCTATGTTCGTACTTTCCGAAGCTCCTGTATTCGATGGGCCGGCATTAAAGTGTTGCTGCACATTGCTGCTCAGAGCTGCTCCGCATGTTTCGCAAAATCTTGCATCATCAGGATTTTGATGACCACAATTTGGACAATTTTTCATGAGACGTTTAATTTGATGAGGAATAAATATCAATACCAGGAATAAGTAACACGTTTTGGTTTAACAGGATGGATAGTCAATTAGAAGTTACACTTTGTTACAGGTACTTGAACACCATTATAATTCAAGATCAATCAAATTTAAAATATTTTTTAATATTATTAATCTTCTTAACCATAACTATTGATTTGATTTATAAAAAACTTTTTATTCTTTCTTCTGCTTTCCAATTTCTTGAGAGATGCTTTTGCTTTGCCTTTTATTTCCAATTTATCCTTTCGGTTCAATTGCGAAATGAAATATTAATAAAAATGCGGAAAGCAACTACATGTTCATGTAAAAAGATAATCTACCTCCGAAAAATTTAACTATAGAGAAATTTATTACTACATATTTCTAATCGATCACAGACATTGCAGTACATCAGTTGAATTCATCAACCTATTTTGTTGCTTCCTTCACAGCGAGCAAATAAATTAACGAGGCTGTTCCATCCATAGTGGGTTCATTGGTGCTGTAATCGCCGTAATCATCATGGTACACTGCAACATTGCTTTGAAATTCCGTGTATTCATCAGGCTCGTGAAGTTCAATACCAAGAAGATTATTATAAATACTTCCATATACAGGACCATCAACCAAACCTCCATCGATGGGGTAATGACCTATGTGTGTAAATGCAGAATGTGGATCGGTTGGCGTATCACCCCATGAAGGCAAACCATACACCATGCTTGTGCCCCAGGGATTACAGCCAAAGAGCCAGTCGAAACAAGCCTGCTCAAGTTCTATAAATGAATTATCGCCGCTGAGTTTGCGATACCAATAACATTGAATGGCAAATGATGTAGTTAAATTGTTGCTGCACCAAATGAAAGGTACACCGCGATAAAAAGCATTTTGCTTTGCTTTGTTCCAAACACGTTTGATACCTTCTTTGTAGTAGCTGATAATTTGTTTTTCCTGCGTACTTTTTAAATTTTTTGCAAGCTCATAATGACCTATATTGATAAAAGGATACCATTGATAATGCTTTGCGGTATCTGCACCGAGCCACGGAGTAATTTTTTCCTGTTGCGCATAATCAAATGCTGCCTGCTCATAAGATGTATTATTCGTGATGGTAAATAAGCTTATTGCAGCAAGTTCCATATCATCAGTCCAGTTGTCTTCTTCATAAAAATAGGGCGCAAGATTAGGCGCAGTTTGACAAGCACCCGGCTTCTTCAAACCAAACGCATATGCCGCAATGCTTTTGTGATGCAAGCTATCCGCATAAGATTTATCTATTCCATTAAACAACACAGAACCCAATGCAAACGCACCTGCAAATTTTCCTGCTGTAGATGCGGTTCCGGTTGCCTTGTTTTTATACTTACCCAAACCTTGCGGTTCACCTGTACAAAAATAAACCGGGCGTTCATAACCTTTGCCATAAAAACTGTCTTCCTTTGGAATACGCATGCCGTGATGGTCTCTGTCATCCGCCAATTGATTGAACATCCAGTCATCCCGGGGATTCATCTTAATCAGCCAATCCAGACCCCACTTCGCTTCATCAAGAACATCTGCAATTCCATCGCTTCCCAGTAAACCATTTGCAGCATATCCGTCTTTAAAAATATTCGGAAAATCTCTGTAAGCTGCAAGCAGATGATATGTCGCATTCGACGATGTTGCAGAGTATTGCAAATAATCAGAAGCATCGTGCCAGCCTCCTGAAACATTAATGTGCGTACTATCCGGCATTGGTCCATACATGGTGTAGCCATCATGCGTGTGACAGGAATCTTTTAAAAAAGGATTAAAGCCGCTACGTTGCTGGCGCATATAACGCAAACAAAAATCTGCGGCACCGTTATAAACATCATCAGCAATTTTAAATTCCGGTGATTTTACAGAACCCGCCTGCAAATAATATTTTCCCGCTTTTTTAAAAGAAGAAAAATTCAGGCGGTATGTTTGTGCGAACGGTCCGTAACTGCCAAAAGCTTTGCCTGCATTTTCTGTAAGAACAATTTTGTTTGTTGATGCATCTACAAGCTCAAAATTTTTAAGTGCAGATGTGTCTTTGCTGCACCACACTGCAACCTTTGTATTTGTTGGTTTATAACCAAGCAAGTTGATGCGTATCCATGTATTTGTAGTTTCACGCGGAATGAAGGATGTTAAAAATGCAATAACTAAAAAAAGCAGAATAAAATTTTTCATAAGCAGAATTGATTGGCTCAATTTACGAATTCAATCTTTCATACAGGCATATTAATTGTACAATGGTTTTATATGAAAACACATGAAACAAGATTAACGTTTCCGCAGCGCAATTGGCTATTGCTTTGCATTTTAACAGCGATCATTGTAGCGATTGCATATTATTTAATCGAAACAAACATGCATGCAACTGCACGGCCCAACGAAATACAAACAACAAGCGGTACGGCAAATGGTGGGGACACCTCGCATACTGAAGGCATTCCACCTGATTCCTTAAAACATTGAGGAAAAATATACTCATCCTTTTTAATGAGGATATATCAATACTCAAGCCTGACCTTTTGCCGGAACATTGCACTTTTATCTTAAAATATTTTACTTATTAAATTTTTAAGGTTTTCATCCTTTTTATTTCAAAAAGTTTTGAATTATATTTATACAAGAAAAGTTGCTAACGGAAAATATTTTAAAATGAGAAATCAAAAACTTGCAATAAGCATGACGGCAAAACAAAAAAACCTTGCAATCCTTTTATGCGCTATAGCATTCTTCTCCGCATACTTCGTCACACATAAACATATTGCACTGGATGATTACGACAGGCTGATGCTTTAGCTTTTTAAAGTATTGCCGCAATCAGTTGCAGATAAATATCAGACGAGTCTTAAACAACTTGCAAAGGTTTTATTTTTTAAACCAAATTGTAAGTTATAATATGTTTTATCAGGTGGGTATTTATGCAGTAACTGTTTTATTTTTTTCAAACTGCATGTTATGCAACCTTGCGTAAAATCCTCCTTGTGCCAATAACTCTTCATGCGTTCCGGTTTCTTTTATTTCGCCTTTATCAAGCACAATTATTTTGTTGGCTTTACGAATTGTTGAGAGCCGGTGCGCAATTACAATGGATGTTCGTCCTGTGATCAACGTATCAATTGCATTTTGAATCAGCAATTCACTTTCTGTATCAATGGAAGATGTTGCTTCATCAAGAATCAGTACAGAAGGATTATATAATAATGCTCTTATAAATGATATTAATTGTCTTTGTCCCAAACTCAAGGTAGTACCGCGCTCCATTACATTATAGCTATAGCCTCCGGGCAATTGCATAATAAAATCATGCACACCAATCATCTTTGCAGCTTCAACTACTTGTTCTTTTGTGATATCAGGATTGCGAAGTGTAATGTTATCCATCACTGAACCGGAGAAAAGAAAAACGTCCTGCAACACAACACCGATGCTGCTGCGCAAAGCATCAAGTTTATAATCATCAATGTTTACGCCGTCAAGAGTTATTGTTCCTTTTTGAATGTGATACAGTCTGTTCAACACGCTGATGATAGAAGTTTTACCGCTTCCCGTATGACCAACTAAGGCAATCGTTTCACCTGCGTTTACATTGAAGCTGATATCTTTCAAAACATAATTTTCATCGTTGTAAGCAAACCAAACATCATTAAAAGCAATGCTGCCTTTAATGTGTGCGGGTGCATAATTACCTTCCTTTTTGATAACATCATCATTATCCATCACACGAAAAATTCTTTCTGCGGAAACCATTCCCATTTGAATAGTATTGAACTTATCTGCAATCACGCGCAACGGACGAAATATTTGATTGAGATATAAAACAAATGCAACAAGTTCACCTGCGAGATTTTTATTTGCAACAGGATTATCAGCAGCCAATCCTGCCAGCCACCACACAAGTAACCCTGTAGAAACTGCTAACGTAATTTCAACGATAGGAAAAAAAACAGAGTACGCAAATATTGACCGGATATTCGCATTCCTGTATTGCATGTTTATGTTCTTAAATTTTTTGAATTCGCGGTCTTCCGCCGCAAACGCCTGTACCACATGCATTCCCGTGATATGTTCCTGAACAAATGCATTCAATGCGGCAACGGCGTTGCGCACTTTTATAAAACTTTTGTTCACGCTTTCTTTAAAATAATAAGTGGCGAGAATAAGAAATGGAAAAGGGATTAATGCAATAAGTGTAAGTTGCCAATCGGTGATAAACATTATTACCAACACTACTATTATTGAAAGTAAATCAGAGATGATGGGAATTAATCCATCTGTAAAAATATCGTTGATGTTTTCAATATCGTTAATAGTGCGTGTGGTGAGAATACCGATAGGTGTTGTATCAAATTGCCGCAGGTTTAACCCAAGGATTTTATTGAACACGCTTACACGCATATCTCTCACTACTCTTTGTCCAAGCCACGCAGTTAAAAAAGAAAATAAAAACCGCAAAGCAGTTTCAGCAAAAATAAAAACCACCTGGAAAATAGTAACTGCAACAATAAATTGAACGGCATCACTCAAATTGCTGTGAGGAAAAATCCATTGCAAAAAACCGGGCGTGTCAACATGTTTGCCGGTGGCTTTATCTATCGTTAATTGAATGTATCTGGGACGAACGGGTGTAATAAAAGCAACAACAATAGCAAGAATTACGCTTGAAATGAATTGAAAGCGATAAGGCTTTACAAATTGAAATATCCTGCTCAACAATGAAAAATCGAAAATCTTCTTTTTACCTTCTCCGCTCATAATTATTTTCCAAAGATAAAAAAGATAAAGGAAGGATTATTATGTACCAAACTGCAGAATAAGAATTAAGCTTCGTTGCATCGCACTCTTGTACTGTCGGATCGTGAATGATCAATCGTGGATCGTCAATAAACAGGCAAACTATTCACGATTCACGCTTCACGATTGACGAATAAAGTTCCGAACGTATAAGGGAGTGACACAACAGGCGATGCCATAAAAAACTGCCGGTCGCTACAAAAAAATAATCATTACACAAACGGAGAACGTAAAAGAGAGAAAATAGTTATTTTGTGCGCATGGAACATATTGCTCACTTTCAGAAAAAAGATAAACGGCTTGCACAAATTATCAACCAGCCGGTAAGAGAATTACGTCTGTTGAAAAATATTCCGCTTACACTTATTGCAAGCATCATGAGCCAGCAACTGAGTACGAAAGTTGCCGATGTAATTCATAAAAGATTCCTGGCGTTGTATGGTGATAAAGAACCAACGCTTCAACAAATTCTCGATACGCCTTTAACTACACTCCGCTCTATCGGATTGTCAAATGCAAAAACAACATACGTGCATAACGTAGCAAAGTTTTGCTTTGAACATAACATCACCGATAAAACATTAAAGATGATGACGAATGATGAGGTAATTGAATTGCTTACACAAATAAAAGGTGTTGGTCGCTGGACAGTTGAAATGCTTTTGATGTTTACACTTGGCAGGGAAGATGTGTTTGCAATTGATGATCTTGGTTTGCAGCAATCAATGATAAAATTATACAAGCTTGATCCATGCGATAAAAAACAATTGCGTGAAAAGCTTTTAAAAATATCTTCTAAATGGAGCCCGTACAGAACTTATGCATGCATGTACTTATGGCGATGGAAAGATGGTAAAGTGATTTGAAAATAAAACACGCGGCTTTACCTGCCGCGTGTTATTTTTGGTGCCTTAATTAAGATTACAATTTTGTTACTACAACATCATCTACTGTTTTGGTGACAGTACTGATGAAAAAATGATTTTCCAATTCTTTGTTTGAAGAACGGATACTGATGTTGTAACGATTATTATCGCCGGTTTTTAAAATTCTGATCTTCTTTGCGAATGCTGTATCACTGTAGTCTTTACTGAACAGCAACTCTCCATCTTCGTTTTGAATAACGAGTGTGAATTTATCTCCCTTTGGATTCTTAACGTTTATATTGAGGAGATAAGCATTGTCGGTGCTGCCTGTAAATTGAACTGAGGCTGTATTTTCATTTGAAATGATCTCGATGTTTTTTGCATTTGCTTTTGTTTGGGTGGGTGCACATGCTAACATAGCCGCAGTAAAGATCAATGCCGGGATAAATTTTTTACTTACGATTTTTACGATTGTCCTTTTCATTGTTTTGCATTTTTTAATTAACAAAAAGAGTTATCATCTGCAATCAATCGGTTTGCAATACAATCGCGAAGGCAATACAACCGGAAAAGTTTGAGTTATGTTCTTGTTAGCAGACCTGCTTTCAAATCTTTAGGTACGGTTAGCTACTGTGTCAGTTTCTGCCGCAAATATATACCAAAAATTCAAAAGAGTAACCCTTCACTTAAAAGATTATATTTTAATAACATTGTAGAATCAAGTGCAGGTAAGGATTTGAAAAGTTTGTAAACAAATAATTGTCATTTTAACAATTATTCAACAGGCTTATTCAGTAACAACCATAACTTATCTTTCAATTCATTCAAACCTTTATGTGCAACAGATGAAATAAAAACATGAGGAACATCCTTTGGCAATTCTTTTTCTATCGCATCATTCAATTCTTCATCGAGCATATCGCTTTTGCTTATTGCAATCATAAAATCTTTTTGCAGCATTTCAGGATTATATTCTCTTAACTCATTCACCAAAATTTCAAACTCTTTTTTGTGGTCTTT
>Ga0068853_100004055_pt1 | contig 11277 bp, 12 predicted proteins | sample KBSCornC32_FD_65655 | JGI IMG/M metagenome (GOLD analysis project Ga0068853, IMG submission 65655) | Corn rhizosphere microbial communities from Kellogg Biological Station, Michigan, USA - KBS Corn C3-2 | ecosystem: Host-associated > Plants > Roots > Rhizosphere > Soil ... | reverse complement strand
GGCGCCCCGCTCGTGCAGGCGACCAGGCTCGGGCAACTCGTCTTCTGTTCCGGGTGCTCGCCACGCGACCCGAGGCGGGGAAACGCGGTCGTGGAAGGCGGGTTCCGTGAGCAGGCCACGCAGGCGATGGAGAATCTCAAGGCCGTACTGGAAGCGGCGGGCAGCGGCTTCGAGCATTGCCTCAAGGCAACGGTCTACATGGTGGATATCGACCGCAACCTGCCCATCATGAACGAGATCTGGGTGCAGTATTTCGGCAGCAACGTCCCGGCCCGCACCGCGCTCGGCGTCTCGAAACTGAGGGAGAACTACATGCTCGAAGTCGAGGCTACTGCGTACGCTCCGTGAAATAAGTTGCCGCAGGTTCCGCTACTGCGTCCTCGTACCGCCAGTCACAGGTCAACTTCCAGCACGTACAGGCCGCCGATGTGGCGGTCCACCGTGTAAAGCACACCCCGATCGTCGACGAGCACGTCGTTCAGTTGCACCGTGCCCGCCGGCGATCCCCGCGGCGCGACCGGAACGTAATACGCGATCTCGCGTGGCGCGAACGCATTGCGGATGTCGTACGCGCGTACCCCGGCGTTGAAGAACGTCCCGACGACCACGTTCTCCGACTTCCATGCGCCCGGCACAGGCGGATTCTCGTGCAGGTTGTGCGCACCGAAGCGCCCGCCGCGCCGCATGTAGTCGTCGGGCGGCGCGGGAAGTGTCGCAATGCCGAGCGGATGGCGCTCGTCACGAGCGTCGAGCAGCCATACGAGCTTCGGCCAGTCGGCGCCGTGATCCATGACGCTCTCGTCGCTGACGACAAGCAGATTGCGGTCGAACAACGGCAGCACCGTATGGGTGAATCCGTTCAGCGGGGGCGAGTCGCGCCATTGCGAGACGAGGACGGGCCGCGCGGGATCGCCGATGTCGAGGATGATGGCTCCGCCATCGAGATAACCCAGGTAACAGCGATCCGGCCGCTCCGGATAGACGTTGGTGTTGTGCGCCCGAAAGCCCGAATCGAAACGTGGCGGCAACCGCAACGGCGGCGCCTCGTTGTCACCTTCCATCGTCCCCGGCAAATGCCACGAGCCGACGGCCACGGGATTCGACGGATTGGCGACGCTCACGATTCGATAGATCTGGTCGTCCTTCGGATTGCGCGGCCGTTGTGCAGGATCGCTGCACGTCATATGTACCGTGGTGCCGTCGACGAACCAGAGGGCATGGCAACCCCTTGAGTGCGGCGCGGATGCATCGAACGACGCTATCGAACGCGGCCGCTCGGGAATGCTCACGTCGAAGAGCTCGAAGCCGGCAGGCGCCAGGCCCGGCCGGCTGACCTGATACGCAACCGCCATGAGGTTGCCTGATACCTCAAGCGAATTCGAGCGCATCGACGCGTGCGGCAGATCGGTTTGCACGATGATCCGGGGCGCGCGCGGCTCGGTGACATCGACGCCGGTGAAATTCTTCGGCGCGCTTTCGTGAGCGAGCCATAGGACACGCCGCCCGCCCGGAAGGCTTTGGATCGCAACGCCCTCGCCCATGCCGCCCGAACCGTTCAGCGTGTGGTGCGCAAGGAGCGTCATGTTGAGGCTCGCGGGGCGGGTCGTATCGATCATGGGCACGCTTCAATCGTTCGAGGAATCATGGAGCGAGGATGGGCTGCAGAGCCGGGTTGCGACGGCCACCCTGCCTCATCGGCGGCTGATTTGCGGCGCCGCCACACCGTCGATCATCACGTTGATGCATGACGGCAGGCGCGAAGCATGCGCACGCGCCAAGGCGGCCGTCATTTCGCCCGCGCTCGACACGAGCTCGCCGTGGCCGCCAAGGGCCGCGCACACCTGGTCGTAGCGCGTCGGCGCGAGCTCGCATCCGACGAGCCGCCCCGCTCCATATTCACGCAGCTGGATCTGATATTCGGCGTTCCAGCGCGCATCGTTGCCGACGACGCCGACGAATGGCAGGTTGTATCGCGCGGCGGTGTCGATTTCCGTGGCGTGGAAGCCGAACGTACCATCACCCAGTGTCGCGACGATCGGCGCAGCACGCTCGCCACAGCGTGCGCCGATCGCATAGGCCAGCGCCGAGCCGATCGAACCCGCCATGCCGTTGATCACGCGGTGCGGCGCACGCAGGCACGCCTGCGCCCATTGGCCGAATTCGCCGCCGTCCGAGACGAACACCGAATCGGGGTCGCTGTCGAGCAGCGACTGCAGCGGACGCAGCGCTTCGAGCGGATGCAGGCGATGGGGATCGCTCGACGAGAGATCGTTCGAATCCGCCGGCCGGTACGCAATGGCCGCTTCCACTTCGTGTCGCCAAGCCGTGTGCCGGCCTCGCAGCGTCGCGGATGCGCGATCGGCGAGCCGCTGCAGCGCTGCACCAGCAGCGGCACGCGCAACAAGCCCGAGGCGATCGCCGACCGCACGACGCGTTCGCGCGAATTCGTCGGCATCCGCATCGATCTGCAGGAACGTGCAATCGGCGGCGAGCGCCGGCGGCTTCGCGAATCGCAGTGTGAAGTCGACGCGCTTCCCGACCAGCAGCACGCAATCCGCTTGCGCCAGCATTTCACCGAAAGCGCCGAGCGACGGATCGGCGATGCCGCGCGGACTTTCCATGCCGACCACCGGGATGCCGGTCGCGGCTTCCATCGCGATTGCGCCGATGCGGCCGTGCCGCGTCATGCTCGCCGGTCCGACGATGACGATCGGCCGGGCCGCCTGCTGCAGTCGCGCCAGGATTAAATCCGCCACGGGGGGATCGAGCGTTTCGGGCGCCGCTTCCGAATCGTGACCGATGTCCGATCCTGCTTCGCCCTCCAGCGCGTCGGACGGCAGGCTGAGACTCACCGGCCCCGGCCGCCCCGCGCACGCGATGTCGATGGCGCGCGCGACATCGCGTGCCACCGCATCGGGGCCGCTGCAGGTCCACGCCGCCTTGGTCAGCGGCACGGCGAGCTCGGCTTGCGCCATCTCCTGGAACGCGCCCATGCCGAGCTGCCCTCGCGGTGCATGGCCGGATAGAAGAACCACGGGCGCCTCGGCCATTCGCGCCGTGTACAACGCCGAGATCGCGTTGGCGTGGCCGGGACCGCCGGTGACGAGCGCGACGCCCACCTCCCCCGACACCCGCGAGCACGCATCGGCCATGTGCACGGTGGCCGCCTCGTGGCGCGCATGCACCAGGTCGATGCGGGCATCGAGGGCGGCGTCGAATGCGGACATGACGTGATTGCCCGATACGGTGAACACCTGCGACACGCCGCGCTCGCGCAGCACGCGCATCAGTGCATCGGCGCCGCGGGTCTTCATGGGCGATTCCACGGGAACATGGCGAGACCGGCCGAAAAACGATGGCCGATCATCGCATACGATGGCGTCATGCGCGGAATTGCGACATCATGCGCGGCGTCGCCCGATGGCACCTTCGAGGAAGTCGATATGAAGCACCTTGTTCAGCGCGGCCTGTTCGCATTCGCGTTGCTGCTCGCGGTCGCGCCCGCATCCGCCCAGGATGCGTGGCCGACGAAGCCCGTCGTCATCATCGTGCCGTTCGCCGCGGGCGGGGTTGCCGATCTGCTGCCGCGTATCGTCGGCGCGAAGCTTTCCGAAAAGTGGAAGCAGCCGGTGATCATCGAGAACAAGGTCGGCGCGTCCGGAAACATCGGCATGGCGGAAGGTGCGCATGCGGCGCCCGACGGCTACACGTTCGTGCTCGCGCCCGCGGGCAACCTGACCGTCAATCCGATCCTGTTCAAGCACCTGTCGTTCGACACGTACAAGGACTTGACGCCGGTCACCAACCTCGCACAGGTGCCGAACGTTCTCGTCGTGCATCCGTCGGTTCCCGTGAAGACCTTCGCCGAGCTGATCGCGTATGCAAAAACGCATCCGGGGAAGCTCAATTTCGCCTCTCCGGGTGCGGGCAGCGGAGCGCACCTGGCGGGGGAATTGCTGAAGGTCGATGCGGGCATCGACATGGTGCACGTGCCCTACAAAGGCCTCGCACCCGCGGTCAACGACCTGCTCGGCGGCAACACGCAGCTGATGTTCGCCGGCATCTCGACCGTGATCCAGTACGTGAAGACCGGCAAGCTCGTGGCACTCGCCATCGCAAGCCCGCGACGATCGCCCGAGCTTCCCGACGTGCCGACGGTCGCCGAGAGCGGCCTGCCCGGCTTCGAAGTGACCTCGTGGTACGGGATCGTGACGCGCGCCGGTACGCCGGCAGCGATCATCGCGAAGGTGCAGCGCGACATGGCGGAAGCACTGCGGGACGACGATGTGCGCGCGAAACTGGCCAGTGCCGGGCTCGAGCCGGTCGGCAACACGCCCGACGAGTTTGCCGCGATGATCAAGGCGGAGACGCGCAAATGGGGAGACATCGTGCGCAAGGCGAACATCACCGTCGACTGAAGCCGAGCCCGATGACTGCGCATATCGACATCACGTATCTGAATGCGCGCGATGTGGAACAGCTCGCACTCACCGACGACGAGATCCTTGCCGCCGTCGAATCGGCCCTCGCCGCACAGGGGCGGCGCGAAACGGTGATCGAGCCGCGCGTGCACCTCGTTCCGGAAAGCCCGGCGAGCGGGCATTTCAACATCCTGCGCGGCTACGTGAAGCCGCTCGACGTCGCCGGCGTGAAGATCGTCGGCGATTTCGTCGGCAACTATGCGCTCGGATTGCCGTCGGAAATGGCGCTTCTCAACCTGTTCGATCCGCACACCGGCATGCCGCGGGCGGTGATCGACGCGACCGCGATCACCGACATGCGCACCGGTGCGATGACGGCCATCGGCGCCAGGCACCTCGCGCGCCGCGACAGCAAGGTGCTCGCACATATCGGTACGCGGGGCACTGCGTACTGGAACGTGCGCCTGCTCGATCGCCTCTTCGATTTCGCCGAGATTCGCGTGCACTCGCGCCGCGCCGAGAGCCGCACGGCGTTTGCCGAGCGGCTCGCGCACGATCTCGGCAAGCCGGTGAAGGTCACGAGCGACTGGCGATCGTGCGTGCAGGACGCCGACATCGTCGTCGAGGCGTCGCGCCTCCCGGAACCGTTCCCGCATCTGAAGACCACCTGGATCAGGAAGGGCGCGCTGGTCGTTCCGTACGGCACGATGAGCGCGGTCGAGCTCTCGCTCACCGACATCATGGACAAGATCGTCGTCGACGACTGGGGCCAGTGCCGCAAGGGGTTGCCGTTCGGCGCGCTGCGCCAGCACGTCGACACCGACCGGCTCACCGAGCGCAACCTCCATGCCGAGCTCGGCGATATCGTCGCGGGGGCGAAGCCGGGCCGTGAGCGCGACGACGAAACGATCCTGTTCTGGCATCGCGGACTCGGCACCACCGACATCGCGCTCGGCCATGCGCTGTTGCAGAAGGCGCGGAGCTCGGGCGTCGGACAGACGCTGCGATTCATGTGATGGATACGGTTGCACCACGGCATCGCGGCCGCTGCGAACGCACGCCGTGACCGGGCTCCTCACGTCGTTCCCGAAGTACGAGGCAACGCCGTGAGCGCGCTCGTCACGTCGTTCCGGATGTACGACGCGACGCCGGCCGTTGCCGCCGGGTGGCGTGAATTGTTCGAGCGCGTCTTCGACGCGGTCGGCGCCGATGTGCGCTTCGTTGCGCATCGCTACCCGCAGCCGATTGCGTCGTTGTGGCGCGAGCCGGGCCTTTGCGCCGCATTCATGTGCGGCTGGCCGTTCGTGCGCGCCACGGTCCGCATGCAGGCGATCGCAGCGCCCGTCCCCTCCCCGCCGCGCTACGCCGGGCTTGCCCGCTACTGCAGCGAGTTCCTCGTGCGCGACGACAGCGGATGGGCATCGCTCGAAGACACGTTCGGGCAACGCATCGGCTGGATGCCGCCCGATTCGCAATCGGGCTTCAACGCGCCGCGCGCAATGCTCGCGCGTTACGTCACCGAGGGCCGGCGTACGCTGTATCGGCAATCGTGCGGGCCGTTCATGACCCCCGCGAAGCTGATGGACGCATTGCGCGCGAACGAAGTCGACGTCGTTGCGGTCGACGGGTTCTACCTCGATCTTGTCCGCCATTCCGAGCCGGCGATGCTCGCGGGCGTGCGCACGGTCGCCACGACGCCGTGGACGCCGATTCCACTGCTGGTCGCTGCACCCGGCGTCGATACGGACCTCGTTGCCCGGTTGCGCGAGCACCTTGTGACGTTGCACGAGGACAGCGCGTCGGCCGCGTACCTTCGCGATGTCGCGCTCGCGCGCTTCGTCATTCCCGATCTCGCGTCATATGCGCAGCTCCCCGCGCTGGCGCGGTTTGCCATCGAGCGCGGCTACGAGACGATCGTCTGAGGAAACAACGACGCACGCAAAGCGTCGGCGCCAATCGACGCGGCGGAGAAACCATGGCGAGCGCAGTCGACATCAAGGCAATGATCCGCACGATCCCCGATTTCCCGAAAGCGGGCGTGCAATTTCGCGATATCACGACGCTGCTGAAGGCACCGGGCGGGTTGCGCGAAGTCGTGGACCGGCTCGTCGCCGGGTACGCGAACGAGCGCATCGACAAGGTCGCGGCGATCGAATCGCGCGGATTCATCCTTGGAGGTGCGCTCGCGTACCGGTTCGGCGCCGGGTTTGTCCCGATTCGCAAGAAGGGCAAGCTGCCAGCCGAAAATTTCGGCGAGGACTATGCGCTGGAGTACGGCCGCGATCGCCTCGAAGTCCATCGCGATGCGCTGGCGCCCGGCGAGCGCGTGCTGCTCGTCGACGATCTCGTCGCGACCGGCGGCACCGCTGAAGCGGCGACTCGGCTCATCCGTACGGCGGACGCATCGCTGGTGGGCTGTGCGTTCGTCATCGACCTTCCCGACCTCGGCGGGCGCGCCAGGCTCGAATCGCTGGGATACCGAGTGCTCACGTTGTGCGAATTTTCCGGGCATTGACAGTTCTATAATATCAATGGCCTGATGTATTATTCTCCTGTTCTACTTTAACAACGCTTCGCCGACTGCCGGCGCCTCCAGCGCAAACTCGGCGAGTGCATCCTGAACCTGCTCGCTCTCGCCGGCGGCCTGGGTCACGACGAACGCCACCGAGGGCGCAGCCTTGCGGGCCGCCTCCAGCTGGCGCGGAAAATCATCGCGCAGGTGCCCGCCGCGGCCGAAGAACATCGGCACGATGCGCACGGCAATGGCCCCGCGCGCTGCGAGCTGTACGGCGGCGCTCGCGAGATCCGGCGCCATGTGCTCGAGAAACGCCACCGTGACGATGTACTGCGGTGCCCGCGCGGCGATGCGCTCGCGCAGCCGCTCGAACGGTTCCGCCCAGCGTCGATCGCGCGCGCCGTGCACGTACAGGATGAGTCCGTGCTTGCGGCCCGTCATCCGTCGATTATAGGCATGCCACCGGCCGCAGCAGGCCAGGCATCGGGCCACAGCACGCCAGCAACGAGCCGCAGGCTCATGCGGACGGGCAATAAGTGCATAGCCTGTGATTCCTTCTGTTTGGCGCCGATGGCATGTACTGTCGTGGGCTCGCTCGCCGCACACCGGGCGGGCATCGGACCCTGCGAGGACAGCGCCCATGCCAGGTCTCATTCGCAATCGTTCAATCGTCGACGACAGGTACACGCTGGTGCGCGCCGCGGCATCGCTCGCCGATGTCCCCGACGGCGTGCCCGTCATCGTGCCGCTCACGCTATGGACGCAGCGCCGCGCTGCGCTGATCGCTCGCGGCGAAGCGGGCGTCTGGTTGGCGCCCGGCGACGATCCCGCCGCATTGACCGATGACGTGGGGCGCCTCCCCGTCATCGCGATCGACTTCCCGCATTCCACCGACAGCCGCAGCCATGCGCATGCGCGGGCGCTGCGCGATCGGTACGCGTTCGCAAACGAGCTGCGTGCGATCGGCGATGTGCGCTGCGACCAGATCGACGATCTCGCCCAATCGGGTTTCGACACCGTGGCGATATGACGGGAACCGTCTACCTCGTCGGCGCGGGCCCCGGCGCTCCCGATTTGCTGACGCTGCGCGCCGCGAAGCTTCTCGCGCGTGCCGACATCGTGTTCCACGATGCGCTCGTCCATCCCGGGACGGTCGCGCTGGCCGCGCAGGCGGAAACGGTCGCCGTCGGCAAGCGCTGCGGCCGCCACTCGACGGCGCAACGCTTCATCAACAAGCGCCTGATTGACGCGGCCGCGAAATTCGCCATCGTGGTCCGTTTGAAGGGCGGCGACCCGATGCTATTCGGCCGAGCGCAGGAAGAGATCGACGCGCTCGAAGCGGCGCAGGTCCGCTACGAGGTTGTTCCGGGCGTGACGGCGGCGCTCGCGGCCGCGGCAACCGTCCGGACGTCGCTCACCCAACGCGGCAGCGTGCGCTCGTTCGCGTTCGCGACGCCGCGCGTGGGCGCGGGCCAGGACGCGAGCGGCTGGGTCGGCGCGATCCGCCATGCGGACGCGGGCGCGATCTACATGGGACGTACGGAAGCGGCCGCAATTGCCGCGTCGCTGATCGCAGCCGGGTTGGCAGCGTCGACCCCGGTCGCGATCGTCGTCGACGCGTCGCTTCCGACCGCCGAGACGTACTACACCACGCTCGACGGGCTCCCCGGCTTTGCCGAGCGCCACATCGACGGTGCGGCGCTGCTGTTGATCGGTCCGCAGTTTCATGCGCGCCGCGCGCGCGACGTGGCCACACCGCTGCACAATCGAGTCCTCGCCACGCGCGCCTGAGGCGGTATCATTCGGCGCACGGCCGCAGTTCCCGGCCGGCTCCTCGCGCGATGCCCGCGGCTCTCCGCCTCCCGCTTTTCGATCTTGCTCCCGATTCGCAGCGCGCCTGGCTCGTCGAGCGGCTCGCGCGGCCCGCGCCGCCTGCCGCCCGCGGACTGAGCGACGGCTTCCGCCTCCCGGGCCGCGAGGGAATGAGCGTGCCGGCGGCGGTGCTGGTTCCGCTCGTGAACCGGCCGCAGGGTCTGCAACTGCTCCTCACGCAGCGAAGCGCGCACCTGCCCGATCATCCCGGACAGATCAGCTTTCCCGGGGGCCGCGTCGAGCCGGGGGACGCCGATCCCGAGGCGGCAGCGTTGCGCGAAACGAGCGAGGAGATCGGGCTTGCACCGGTCAGCGTGCAGGTTCTCGGGCACCTGTCGCCGTACGAAACGGTCAGCGGCTTTCGCGTGCAGCCGATCGTCGGCTGGATCGACCCGCCGTTCGAGCTCGCGCCGGATCCGGTCGAAGTCGCCGATGTGTTCGAGGTGCCGCTCGAATTCATCCTCGATCCGTCGAATCACCAGCGTCACTTCCGCATGCTGGGCGAGATGCGCCGCGACTATTGGGCAATCCCCTGGCTTTCGCGCTACATCTGGGGCGCGACGGCCGCAATGCTGCTGATCCTCGATCGTACATTGCGGGACGAATGATGCCGATCGTCGACCGCACGTTGCGGGACGAATGATGCTGACGCAAACGACGCCCCGCACCTGCCATTTCCGCGGCCTTGCTCCGCACGGCTTTCACCGCGTCGTCTACTACGATTGGGGCGCGCGCGACAACGCGAACGTAGTCGTGTGCGTGCACGGCATCGGCCGTAACGGGCGCGACTTCGACGTGCTCGCCGAAGCGCTCGCCCCGACGCATCGCGTGCTCGCGATCGACATGCCGGGTCGCGGCGCCAGCGAATGGCTGCGCGACCCGATGGACTACGTGACGCCCGTCTATCTCGGCACGCTGACGGCACTCATCGCGGCGAGCGGCGCCGACGAGATCGCGTGGGTCGGCACGTCGATGGGCGCGCTGCTCGGGATGATCGCCGCCGCGCAACCGGGCACGCCGGTGTCGCGGCTCGTCGTCAACGACGCCGGTCCGACGCTCGAACCGGCGGCGCTCGCCCGCATCGCGCAGTACTTCGGCGCCGACCCGCGTTTCGCCTCGTACGCCGAGCTCGATGCATACGTGCGCAACATATCGGCGCCATTCGGCCCGCTCACCGACGCGCAATGGGAGCACGTCGTGCGCACCAATGCGCGCCAGCATGCGGACGGAAGCTGGGGCGTGGGATACGACCCCGCGATCGCGGTGCCGTTTCGCGCGTTGTCGGCGCCGCCCGACCTGTGGCCGCAATGGGATGCGATCCGTTGTCCGACGCTGGTGCTGCGCGGCGCGCAATCGGATCTGCTGTCGCATGCCACCGCCATGGCAATGGCTGCCCGCGGACCGCGCGCCCGTGTTGCGGAAATACCCGGCGTGGGCCACGCGCCCATGCTGTTCGCGGCCGACCAGGTCGCGACGGTCGTTGAATTCCTCCGATCGCCCGTATAATCGTCGCGCCGCCTCCGCCACCCACTGCATTCCGGCGCAACTGTCAGGCTCCATGTCGCTCGCACTCCGACTGCCGCCGTTCGCCGATCGACCGCGCGAAGCCCCCGAAATCCGGCCGTCGCGTCTCGCAAGCTGGCTGACCGAAGCGTCGACGCGCGAACCGGCCTTCGCCGCGCGAATCATCGGCGAGGCGCTCGCCGCCACCAATCGCGTCGCGATGAGTCATTCGCGGCGCCTCGATCTGACCGAACAGTACTGGAAGACCGCAGCGCTGCTGTGGCCCCGTCTCGAGCATCGCTTCATCCGCGCTTCGCATCCGCTGCAGGGCGACGACCTCGAGGCGGCCAAGGCTGCGTTGACGCTCGCCAATGAGCTGTCGACGTCGTACAAGCGGCTGCTGGCCGGGGAGGCATCGCGAAGGCTGCGCCTCGGCGGACCGCGCCGCCTCGTGGCGCTCGTGCGCCGCGCCTTCCAGGCGACGTCACGCGTGCTTTCGAACAGCTACCTCACGTACGCACCGGTGCCCGCCCACACGTGGTACGACGCGCACGAGATCTACATGTTCACGCGCGAGCGCAAGATTCACCGGCACGCGGTCACGATCGACCAGCCCGACATCACGCTCGAGCGGCTGTATACGCAGTCGCTGCTGCTCGCGCTCGCCAATCCGTACGGATTCCTGCCGAGCCAGCTTGCCGTGGTGCTGCATTACCTCGAGGAGAACGCGCAGCTCGCGAAGCTGACGCCGGTGCCGCCGGTGCACCGGATGGCGAAGGCCGTCGCCATCGTGCCGGTGGGCCACGACTTTCCGCCGTTCTCGGCGAACAAGGGCGGCAACGCCGAGGGCACCAAGCTGTTCCTGCTCACATTCGACCTGGCCTTCGAGTTGCAGGAGCAGATCCGCGCCATCGAATCGGGCGCCACCCTGCCGCGCGAAGCCGGCAGCGACGCCGATGCGCGTGT
>Ga0068853_100004051_pt1 | contig 11281 bp, 13 predicted proteins | sample KBSCornC32_FD_65655 | JGI IMG/M metagenome (GOLD analysis project Ga0068853, IMG submission 65655) | Corn rhizosphere microbial communities from Kellogg Biological Station, Michigan, USA - KBS Corn C3-2 | ecosystem: Host-associated > Plants > Roots > Rhizosphere > Soil ... | reverse complement strand
TGATGGTGATAGGTCTCGGTGCCGGTCCGTTCGCGCTCGACAACGCCGCCAAGCCGAAGAAGCGCTAGCCGAGTTTCGCGCCGTCCGCGCACACCGGCGTATCGATCCGTCCGCGCTTGATGTCGCCGGCGAGATTGGCGAGCGCATCCGGTTTCAACGCGAGTCCCAAGATGCGTGCGGTGTTGACCGGGCCTGGCATGCGGACATTTGCGATACGCGCAAAGCCGACGCGCTGATAATACGCTTCATCGCCGACAAGGATGATTGCGCTGTGTCCCTGCGCGCGTGCTTGATCGATGCCGTGCTGCATCAGCGCGATCCCGATGCCCTGTCCGCGCAATTCGGATTTCACGGCGAGTGGGCCAAGCAGCAGCGCGGGCGCTCCGCCGATCTTGATCGGCCAGAAGCGGATGGAGCCAAGCGCCTTTCCGTTCTCGATGGCAACGAAACTCAGGCTCGCTAAAGGCGCCACACCTTCGCGCAGGCGATAGGCTGACTTTGCGTAACGTCCCGGACCGAAGCCGTCATTGTCCAACGCTTCGACGGCGTCTGCGTCTTCCGGACGCTCCGGGCGTATCTGCCAAGTCCCGGTCATCGTGTTAGCCTTTGCAGGATCGCAATCATCAAGGGAGGTAACGATGGGTGTGCTGGATGGCAAGGTCGTTCTGGTAACGGGCGGCGCGAACGGCATCGGCAGGGAATGTGCGCTGCTGGCGGCGCGCGAAGGCGCGAAGGTCGTCGTCAACGATCTGGGCGGTGGCGCGGCGGGCGGCGATGCTGGTTCTGCGGGCCCGGCGGAAGAAGTCGCGGCCGAAATCCGCAAGGCGGGCGGCGAGGCGGTCTCGAACTCTGACAGCGTGTCTGACCGCAAGGGCGTCGCGCATATGATCGAGCAGGCAATGGATACCTATAAGGGGCTGCACTCCATCATCAGCCCGGCCGGCATTCTCCGCGACAAGATGTTTCACAAGATGAGTGACGAGGAATGGGATGTCGTCATCGATGTGCACCTGAACGGCAGTTACAACATCACGCACGCCGCCATCAATCATTTCCGCGAGCAGGAAGAGGGATCGTTCGTTCTCTTCTCCTCGACCAGCGGCCTCATCGGCAATGTCGGCCAGGCGAATTACGCTGCCGCGAAGATGGGCATCGTGGGTCTGTCGCGCATCATCGCGATGGAAGGATTGCAGAAGAACGTGCGCTCCAACGTCATCGCGCCGTTCGCGTGGTCACGCCTGATCGCGACGATCCCGATCAAGGATGAAGCGTCGGCCAAGCGTGTCGAGCGTATGAAGAACTATATGCGCGCCGATCAGGTGGCGCAGCTCGCGGTCGCGCTGGCGTCGCCGGTAACGAAGGACGTGTCGGGCCAGATTTTCGTCGCGCGCGGCAATGAAATCTTCTTGATGAGCCAGCCGCGTCCGGTGCGCGGTCTCGCTAAGATCGAAGGCTGGACACCGCAGACCATCGCGGAACACGCAATGCCTGCGCTCAAGCCGAGCTTCCACGATCTCGGTGCGACGGTGTCGGTGTTTGGCTGGGAGCCCGTGTAATCAATACGCAAACGACCGCCCCTTCTTTCGAAGAGGCGGTCGCCACGCGTAACTTAGGATCGGCTTAGAAGCGGATCCAGATGCCGTTGCGCCAATAGCCGCGGCCCGTGTGTTCGCGCCAGCGATAGTGGTCGCGCGCGCCCCACTTCCAGCCGTTCTCATGAACGACGACGCCGAACTCCGGCTGATATTTGTAAGCGTTACGGACGTGCCAGCATTCGCCTTCGCGATTACAGGCGACAGCGGCAGAGGCGTCAGACGCCAGAGCCGTCAAACCCAAAAGCGCCACAGCGGCGCCAAGTACAATCTTCTTCATCTGAATTCTCCCGGTTTACCTAGGCGATATGGTTACAACGCGGAAGGATCGTCCGGGTTCCGCCAGAGAAGTTCCCCAAAAACACAAACGCCCCCTCTTTCGAGGAGGCGTTTGGAACAGTTTTGCGTGTGAATCTTAGAAGCGAATCCACACACCGCTGCGCCAGTAGCCACGCTCTTCGCGCACCGGCTCACGCCAGCGCCAACGCTCACCGGCGCCCCAGCGCCAGTTGTTCGGATGCACGACAAGGCCCCACTCGCCACGATAGGCATAGCGGCCCTTCACGTGCCAGCAGTCACCTTCACGGTTACACACGATCGCCGCGGATGCGCTTGTCGCCAAAGTGACGACGCCGAGCGCTGCCGCAGCAACTGCGATTGCGATCTTCTTCATTCGAAATCTCCTGCAGGATCTATGATGGTCTTTGGAGGTATGAACACTCCCCCGACTCCTGTTTACCAGAAAGGCGAGCGCGGTTGAATCCCCGCATACTCCTTGAGACGGTTTGCGACAGAGCGCGGCGTACCTTCCGGCGGATTGGTGGGATCGGTGAACTGGATTTCGCGGATTTCGGCGTTGGGCACAAAGGTGAACTGGGCGTCACGCAACAGATACAAAACGATCACGTTCGTCGCCCAGCCGGTCTTGCGCGAGTAGAGGCCGAACAGTTCGGGCGCTGCCGCGCGCTCCAGTCCGATCTCTTCTCTCATCTCACGGATGATCGCGTGCTCGGCTGCTTCACCGCGGTTAACGCCGCCGCCGGGCAGCAGCCACCCGCTCACATAGCTGTGACGGGCGAGAAGGATTTTGCCGTCGCGCTCAATCAGCGCGCAGGCCGCATAGGCGACCGGCGCCAGCATCGCCTGCGCCGTGATCTTCGCAACCAGAGCCATCCGTCGAAGCACCATGGCGCCATCTCACCCGCCAAATTTTAAGATTTCGGTAACGGTCTCACGCCGCCGTTTACGCCTTTCTGCGGCGGAGAGGGCCGGGATTTATCGCTCTTTAAGCCCTCTCCTTAATACTGAACGCGATCTTAGGGCTGGTTCCAATGCTGCAAATCGGCGGTCTCGTTGTCCTGTTCGCGTGCGTGTTCGGGGGCTACCTGATCTCAGGCGGTTCGCTTGAACCGGTCTTGGAGGCATTGCCGCACGAGATGCTGACCATCGGCGGCGCCGCACTCGCCGCCTTCCTGATCGGCGGCTCGATGTATTCGATGAAGAAGGTTTTGGGCGCGCTCGGGAAAGTCATTTCCGGTCCGAAGTGGAAGCCGGCCGACTATCGCGATCTGCTCACGCTTCTCTATCTCCTCACCAAGACGATGAAATCGAAGGGCTTGATCGCGCTCGAAGCGCATATCGAAAAGCCGGAAGAGTCGTCTATCTTCAAACGCTTTCCCAAAATCTCCGAAGACCATTTCGCCTGCGATTTCATCTGCGACACGCTGCGCATGATGACGATGAGCCTGGAAGATCCGCACCAGGTCGAAACCGCGATGGAGAAGCAGCTCGATAAGCATCATCACGAAGCGCTTGAAGCGCCAACCGCGCTTCAGACGATGGCCGACGGTTTGCCCGCGCTGGGTATCGTGGCCGCGGTGCTCGGCGTCATCAAAACCATGGGCGCGATCAGCGAGCCGCCGGAAGTGCTCGGCAAGATGATCGGCTCTGCGCTTGTCGGAACGTTCATGGGCGTGTTCCTGGCCTACGGCATCGTCGGCCCGATGGCGACGCGTCTCAAAGCCATTCTCGACGACGAAGCGCATTTCTATCAGGTGATCCGCGATGTGCTCGTCGCCCACCTGCACGGCAACGCTGCGCAGGTGTCGGTCGAAATCGGCCGCGGCAGCGTGCCGTCCGAATCTCAGCCGACCTTCAAAGAGATGGAAGAGTCGCTCAACAACATCCCGCCGGAGCCGGCGTAGTTTAGCGGCGGCGAATCCGGATCGGCGCGGGCTCCGGTTTTGCCGCGCGATATTCGGAAGCGGCCACGAACAGCGTCGCCAGTGCGCCCGCGAAAATGCCGAGCGGCATTGCGTAGTACACATCCATGTCGGTTCCGAACACGATGATCGCGGTGACGATCATCCCCGTAAACTGGGCCACGTTCTTCGGCATCCTTGGGCCACCCCTTATTGTTGGGGAAGCGTAGGAGCCCGGCTCGACCGGTTGAAGAAGAGAGTTAAGCGGAGGTTAACGCCGGCCGGGCGCTAACCGCCAAGGTCCTGTTTTTTCTGGAGATATTCGTCGCGCTGGATCTCGCCGCGGGCATACCGGCTCTCAAGCACGTCGAGCGCCTCCTTGCGGCCGTTGGCCGGCGGCGGGTTCGAGCCGTGCCACCAATAGGGATGGTAGCCGTAATAATAGTACCGGCGCCGGAAGATGGCGCTGATGATCAAGGCGATGATCAGCAGCGTGAAAAGCCCGTGAAACGGCCAGAAAACGAAAAACGGCCAAATCCAAAGCGAGTGGAACATGATGCCCTCCCAAAACCCGGCACCCTCTAGATAGGGTTGGCCGCGGGAATTGCGAGGGGTTAGGCGAGACCGGCGATCCAGTCTTCGTAACGGCGGTCGCCGACGCGGGAGTCAAGTGCGCGGCCTTCTGTGCGCCAGCTTGTGAGTGCGCCCTCGCGCGCATCCGTGGGCGAACAGCCGAAGCGATCGCGGAAGAGTCGTGAGAAATGCGCCGCATCCGTAAAGCCCCAGCGCCACGCGATCTCCGCGACCTGCGCATCGCGGCCTCGCTCGCTGACGAGATCGGCGAAGCAGCGGCGTAGGCGCTGTTCACGGATATAAAAAGCAATGCCGCCCGCATCGCGGAACAGGCGATACAGCACAGAGCGTGACAGGCCCATCGCGCTCGCGACTTCGTCCGGATCGAGCGTTGGGCTGCCGAGATTGTTCTTGATGAAGGTCTTCGCCTTCAGCGCAAGCGCCTGCAAAGCGATTTCCGGCGCGTCGTTGGTGGCGAAGGTCTCGCCGTTGAACGCGGTCGCGATCAACTCCGTCAACGCGCGCGCGGCTGATCCTGTCTGCTGCGGTGAGAGATCGGGCAGGCCGACAAACAGATTGGGAATGAAATCGGCAAGCAGCTTTCCGCCGCCATCGTTCGACGGCATTGCGCCTTGCAGCGAGTCCGGCCGCGCGAGCAACGGCGCGAGGCGCGCGCGCGGGACGAGGGCGCAGATGATGTCGAAGTCGCTGTTGACGCTGTCGAGAACTTCGCCGAGATCGAAGCCGACCACGCGCCGTTCGGCGCGCAGCGAGCGGCGGCCCATCGCCATCTCCGTTCCGCCATGGGCGAAGAACTGGATCATGTAGTGATCGATGCCGTCGCGCGCGATGCGCGGGCTGCCGCGGTCAAACTTTTGTCCGTTCGCGCGCGGACGCGAGATCACGATGTCGTCGAGGAGATAGCTCTCCACATCGCCGGCAAAATCCGACGCGTCACTGCGCGGGTCCAGCTGCGCGTCCAGAAACACGCCGACGCTTTCCTGCCAGGCGCCGAAGCGCTCGGTGTGCGGCAGGGTCTGGGTGCGGAAAAATGAGGCGGGAATGCGCGAGCGTTCGACCCGCGCAGCCTTATTGGGATGATCATCCAAAAGATTGGGACGTATCGACAAGCGAAGCCCCCGCTCCTGCCACCAGCCGCAACTATAGTGCTTCCCGTACCAACAGGGGAGATCGTCATGAAAACATTATGGGTGCTTGCGGCGCTTGTGGCTTTGGGCGGCGCGGCAGAAGCCAAGACGCAGGTTGTCAGCCTTAACGGTCACTGCGATGTGCTCACATTAAAAATCAGCAAGACCAACATTGTAGGCGCCGACGATCCGAGCTGCGCCACCGGCATGGGCATCGGCTATGTCAGCAAAGTGAAGGGCTTCGGAACGGCAATTGTCGCTGGCGTTCAGTTCAGCGCGGTGCCGGGCGCGCAATTTGTCATGCGCCTCAGCTACCCGTTGGTCACCGGCGGTAGCTGGGACCTCTCCCTGACCACCGATGGTTCAACTTTCACGCCGTACGAATCCGGCATTTACACGGTCGAAGGCACAGCGAGCAAAGGCCCGCGTGGTACGACGCCGGTGATCGCCGGACAGTAAGACAAAGATCGGCGCCGCCTATCGATGACCATCGTTCCCGAAGTCCAACCGGCACTGGACGCCGACGACAAGCGCGTGCTGCGGGACGCGCTTGCCCATCTCGAATTGGAAGAAGCCGGCGCGCCGCCCGAGATCGTGCTGACGATCGCCAAGATGAAGGGAGAACTCGACGATGCGCGCGGCGCGGAAGAGACGCTGGCGCGTGGCATGGTGCGCTATCCTCATAACACCGCGCTGGCCGAACAATGCGCGCATTACCGGCTGAAGCTGGGACAAACGGAAAGTGCCCTGGCGCTGCTCGAACCTCTCGAGTCAGATGGCAGGCCGTATGTGGCTCTGATGCTCGCCCGCGCGCGGGCAGACCTTGGCGACATGCTTGCCGGGTCGGAGACGTTGGCCAATGCCATCGCGCGTCACCCCGACAACACCGGTCTGGCCGAGCAATGCGCCCGCTACAGGATGAAACTGGGAGACGCGAAAGGCGCGCTCGCCGTTCTCGCGCCGCTGCGCGAGCAATTGGCCGCGCCGGCGCTGGTGTTGATGGCGCGCGCCGCATCGGAAATCGGAGACATCGCGCAAGCCGAAGCGATCCTTGCGGACGGTCTCGAACGATTGCCGCGCGATCCGGTCCTTACCGGTCATCTCGCGGAATTGCGCCTGGATGCGGGCCGCTCGCGTGAAGCCGCGATGTTGCTCGCAGACATCGAGGATAGCGCCGGACCGGCGCAACTGTTGCTGCTCGCCAAAGCGCGGCTGTTCAGCGGCGATCCGATCGGGGGCCTCGCGACACTTGAGCGCGGCGTGGAACGGTATCCGGACAATCCGGATATCCTTGAAGGTCTAGCATCCGCGCGCCTAGCGATGGGCGATGCGAAGCTTGCGCTGTCGCTGCTCGATCGGGTGCCCGAACCACCCGACGTGAAATGGTACATCGCGCGCGCGCAAGCGTTCGAAGTGCTTGGCGATATCCCCGGCCACGAAGCCGCGGTGCGTCAGGGGATACTCGCCTTTCCAGACGATCTGCATCTTCTGGCCCAGCTCTCCAAATCGCTTGCCTCACAGGGCCGACCGGAAGAAGCCGCTGCTGTCAGCGCCTCCATCGAAGACAATGTCATTGCCAAGCCGGACAACATCGCCGGCTTCGTGACCTCGCACTTCATCTTCGGCGATGCGCAGGGCGCGGCCGAACTCGTCTCGCGGATCGTGTCGAAACTGGATTCGGTAGAGATAAACCGGACGTCCGTGAAAGCCTTGATCGATCTCATCGCGGGCGCACGGCTGCTCCTGCCGGAGATCGGCGTTCCGATCCTCAAGCGCATCCTTGCACGGATCGACAGCAAGTCGGCAGCGCTCAATGTTGAACAGCAGATCGTTCTGGCCACGGCCTGCGGCGCAGTCGGTGACATCGCCGGCCTGCGCGAATACCTCGCGGCGATGATCCCGCAGATGGATCGTCCCAAGGACATCATCGAAGCCGCGTCGCTCGCCGCCTGGGCGGACGATCCAATCGCGCTCGCCGATTTGGAAGATCTGCTGCACAAAACCGTCGGCGGCATGCAACGCAACCCGGGTGCCGTTCCTATCGAGAACACGCAACTCTTTTGGGATCGCGAACTCGGCGCCGCGGGATTTGATGCGGCGGGCAGCGAGGTCGCAATCCTGTTTCCCGGTCTCTACAGCGTGCCGAGCGTCGCACAGCAGAAGCTCGTTCTCGGTCTGCTCGCGCGCGGCATCGATGTCATCAGGCTGATCGATGTCCGACGCGACGTGTTTCTGTCCGGCATTGGACCGCTTGCGGGCGGGCGGCAAGAGTCTGCGACAGCGCTGAAGCGGCTTGTTGCCGAACGTGGCTATCGCCGCACCATCATCGTCGGGACCTCAGGCGGCGGTATGCCGGCTGCGATCTACGGCGATGCCATCCAGGCCGATCGCATTGTCGTGTTCTCGACCGGGACTGTCTTTCCGCCCGATGACGATCCGCTCGAGCGGCGCGCACGTGCTTTCCTCGACAAGGTTCGCAAGCCCGGTCTCGACATCGGCACCGACAATCTGGAGATATGGCAACGGCCTGGACCGCATCCGGAGTTGCACATCCATTATCCGATGGGAAACCGTCAGGATGCGCGTCATGCCTTGCGCATGTGCGAGGCGGCCAACGTCTTCCTCTATCCGGTCGAAACGGCGCAGCACAATTTCTATTCGACGCTGAGCGCTGAGGCGTTGGCCGACGCCGTTCTCGGTACAAGTTGAACGCGGTTCGTTCCGCTAATTTGCCCCAAAGCGGAAAACGACGCCTCCGTTTTGTGCGCCGCCGGCCGATGTTGTGCCGTAGAAGACGCCATTCTCATTTAGAACAGCGGCGCTAAACGGCGCGCCGCCGTCGGCGCAACTCGCTTTGGTGCAGAAATCGTAGAGCACTTTCAGATTCCAAGGATCGCCAGCGCTGGCGGGCGGCGTCAGCTGGTAGAAGGTGCCGGCATCATTCTGACCGCCGCGCTGTGATGTCCCGTAAAGTGTCACGCCGTTCTTGGTTTCCTTGATCGTCAGATCGCCCGAGGGGACCACAGGCAGGAATGGGTTGCAGAACTCCTGCACAATTCTGTAGGTGGATGTGACCGTATCGAAGGAATACACACCGCCTTCGGCGCAACTGTTGTTCCTCAGTGTCCCGTAGAGAACGCCCTCCTTATCGGAGACAACACCTGCGTCGGGGAAGTAGCCGGGGCGATCGCCAAACTGATGCAAGACCTGAAAGTTTCCGCCGTCGGTGTTCAGCGAATAGAGGGTGCCGCCGTTGCCGGTGTTTTTCGATGCCGTTCCATAAAGCGTACTGCTCTTCGTCAGTAGCAGGCGCGGCGCAAGCGGGTTGTTCCCATCACCGCATCCGCCCTCATCGCAGAAATTGTGCAGCACGGTCTCCGTCCACGCGCCGTGCTTGCCGGGCGTAAGCCGGAAGACAGTCCCGCTGTTCGGCGTTACAGCGCCCACGCCGCCGGTCGCGGTCGTTCCGTACAGTGCGCCATCCGGACCAACAGTAACCGGACCTTCCGGTGTCGCGCCGTCGGCGCAATTCGTCTGGGCACAGAAATTGTAGAGGACGGTTTCTTTCCAGCCGCCATCGCTTTTCGGTTTGAGCTGGAACACGACGCCCTGATTGTTCGCGCCGCCGATCACCGTTGTGCCGTAGAGATTGCCTTTCTTGTCCATTGTGAGTGCGGCTGCGGGCAATGCGCCGTCGCTGCCGCCGAACGCAAAAAGCACGGTCTCAACGCCGGCGGGGGTGATCTCGAACACCGTCCCGTCCTGGCCCTGGCCGCCGCCGAAGGTCGTGCCGTACATGTTGCCGGATGCATCGGCAATCAATCCCGCGATCGGCTGAACACCGTCGCCGCCCTGTGTCGGGAAATTGTAGAGGACCGTTTCCTTCTGCTTCGCAAGCGCTGTCGCTGGAAGAAGAAGGGTCGCGACGAAAAAGAATTTCGTAAAATTCGAAATATGGGGCGTCATGCGAACCTCTCGAAAAATGTTCACAGCCCGCCCCCGAGCTGGAGCGGACTGTGAACGATTTTTGAGATGCGCGCTAGACGTGTGTCAGACGTCGAACTCGATGCCCTGTGCGAGCGGGAGTGCGTCGGAGTAGTTGATGGTCGCGGTCTGGCGGCGCATGTAGGCGCGCCACGAATCCGAACCGCTCTCGCGTCCGCCGCCGGTTTCCTTTTCGCCGCCGAACGCGCCGCCGATCTCCGCACCGCTCGGACCGATGTTCACGTTGGCGATGCCGCAATCCGAACCCGCCGCCGCGATGAAGCGCTCGGCTTCCTGCATGTTGGTCGTGAAGATGCAGGACGACAGGCCTTGCGGCACTTCATTGTGCTTCGCCATCGCCGCGTCGAAGTCGGTGTACTTCATCACATAGAGGATTGGCGCGAAGGTCTCGTGGCAGACGGTTGCGGTCTGCGACGGCATTTCGACGATTGCAGGGTGGACGTAATAGCCGTCCGCATATTTGTCGCTGAGCGCACGGCCACCACCGGTGACGGTGCCGCCTTCCGACTTCGCCGACGCTATCGCGCGCTCCATGCCGTCGAACGATGCCTTGTCGATCAGCGGACCGACGAGGGTGCCTTTCTCCAGCGGGCTGCCGATGGGAAGACCGGCATAGGCCTTCTTCAATGCAGGCACGAGTTTGTCGTAGATGCTCTCATGCACGAACAGGCGGCGCAGCGTGGTGCAGCGCTGGCCTGCGGTGCCGACCGCGGCGAACAGGATCGCGCGCGTCGCGAGGTCGAGCTTCGCGCTCGGCGTCACGATCATCGCGTTGTTGCCGCCGAGTTCGAGAATGGATTTGCCGAAGCGCGCGGCGACGACCGGCGCCAGCTCACGGCCCATGCGCGTCGAGCCCGTGGCGCTGACCACCGGAATACGCGCGTCTTTCGCCAGCATCTCGCCGACGTCACGCAGACCGAGCACGACTTGGCTCAAGTTCGCGGGGGCCGTGCCGAACTTCGCGAGCGCGCGCTCGAACAGCGCCTGCGTTGCGAGCGCCGTGAGCGGCGTCTTCTCGCTCGGCTTCCAGATCACGCTGTCGCCACAGACGAGCGCAAGACATGCATTCCACGCCCATACCGCAACGGGGAAGTTGAACGCGGAGATCACCGCGACCGGACCTGCCGGGTGCCACGTCTCCATCATGCGATGGCCGGGGCGTTCGCTGGCGATGGTCAGGCCGTAGAGCTGACGCGAAAGACCGACCGCGAAATCGCAGATGTCGATCATCTCCTGCACTTCGCCGAGGCCTTCCTGCAGGATCTTCCCGGCTTCGAGCGTGACCAGCTCGCCAAGTGCGTCCTTGTGTGCACGCAGCTCCTCGCCAAACAGACGCACGAGTTCGCCACGCCGTGGCGCGGGAACGTTGCGCCATTCCTTGAACGCCACAACGCTCGCCGCGATCTTCTTCTCGACCGACGCCGCATTGTCATACGTCACGCGGCCGATCTCCGCGCCATCGACAGGCGAGCGCGCGATTACGTTACCGTCGGCTTTGACTCCAAGGAGCGTAAGAAGCATGGCGTTCTCCGGTGTTGGTCTTAATGGCCCTTGGCGTAGTAGCGGCCGAAGCGGTTGTTGAGGAAGTCGTTTAGGCTTGCCTCTTCCTGACGCACGAAGCCCTTCTGCGGCAGCTTGCCATCGACGAGCATATCGCACATCGCGCAGATGCCGGCGGCGGTCGTGATCTGGATCGCGCTCATCAGGCGGTCGCCGACCGTCTGGCTGTAGATCTTCTTGGCATAGCTTTCCTGGGTCAGCA
>Ga0068853_100004050_pt1 | contig 11282 bp, 6 predicted proteins | sample KBSCornC32_FD_65655 | JGI IMG/M metagenome (GOLD analysis project Ga0068853, IMG submission 65655) | Corn rhizosphere microbial communities from Kellogg Biological Station, Michigan, USA - KBS Corn C3-2 | ecosystem: Host-associated > Plants > Roots > Rhizosphere > Soil ... | reverse complement strand
ATCCAGAAGTCCGGCAAGCTGACCGTCGGCGACCTGCTGCAGCAGCTGCCGACGATCGCCGGCATGGCGAACAACCCGAACGTCAACAACGGCGGCGGTACCGGTGGCGCGTTCATCTCGCTGCGCGGCCTCGGCAGCAACCGCTCGCTGGTCCTCGTCGACGGCAAGCGCATCACGAATGGCGACGTCAACGCGATTCCCAGCATCGCGATCGAGCGCATCGAAGTCCTGACCGACGGCGCTTCGGCGGTGTACGGTTCGGACGCGATCGCGGGTGTGGTCAACTTCATCACGCGCAAGGATTACCAGGGCGCGGAGCTGCAGCTGAACTATGGCATCTCCGATCGCGATGACGGCACACGCCGCGGCTTCTCGGTGACGTTCGGCCAGACCTCGGACAAGGGTAGCCTGATCGGCGGCATCGACTACAACAAGACCGACCAGATCCTCGCCGGTCACCGCGATTTCTCGCAGTACTCGCTGTCGTTGAACCGCACCGGCACCGCGGTCAACCGCGCCGGTTCGTTCACCGGCCCAGGTGGTTTCTTCGTCGGCCTGCCGCAGTTCGCGAATTGCAGCTACTACGGTTACGGCACGGTCGATCCGAGCGCGCCGGGCGGCGGCGGCATCCCGCAGGGTTACCGTTGCTACGAGCCGGCTTCGCCGACCAGCACCGGCGACACGTTCAACTTCGCGCCGGTCAACCTGATCACGACGCCGCAGGAGCGCACGAACTTCTTCCTCAACGGCAACTACAAGTTGAGCGATTCGACGGAAGCCTACATGCAGGTCTTCCACAACAGCACGAACTCTGCCGGACAGCTGGCGCCGTTGCCGATCCAGTTCGGCCCGTCGGGCGTCACCGTCACCGCCGGCAATCCGTACAACCCGTTCGGCGTCGACGTCGGCGCGGGTTCGGCCGATGGCTACGACTTCGGCGTGCGCCTGACCGCGCTCGGTCCGCGCATCATCAACTTCAGCTCGAAGACCGACCAGGCGCGACTCGGCCTCAAGGGCAACATCTTCGACACCGGCTGGCAGTACGACCTGTGGGGCAATTACGGCCACCAGGCGTTCGTGTTCCGCAACATCAACTACTTCAACGCGGCCGGTGCCGCGCGCGCGCTCGGCGACAACTGCACGATGCCCGAAGCGGGCGTGCCAATGGACACCAATACCTGTCTCAATATCTTCAACCAGCAGGATCCGAACACCGCGACGCTGCTGCACCAGTTCTATTCGCTCGGTGTCGACAACGGCAGCCTGCAGACCGAGCGCCAGGGCGGCCTCGACGTCAACGGTCCGCTGTTCGACCTGCCTGCGGGGCAGGTCAGCGTCGCCGCGGGCGCGAACTACCGCAAGTTCTACCTGCGCCAGTACGCCGACACCGTCACGCTCACCGACCCGGTCACCAACACGTGCCCGGCCGGTTCGGCGTCGCTGTGCAACGCCCCGTACGCGGGTGGCTTCAACGTCAAGGAGGCCTACGTCGAGGCCTTCGTGCCGGTGCTCAAGGACCTGCCGTTCGTGCACAGCCTGAACGTCACGCTCGGCGACCGCTGGTCGAAGTACAACACGTTCGGCAGCACCAACAACTGGAAGCTCGCGGTCGAATACCGTCCGATCGAGGACCTGCTGCTGCGTGGCACGGTCAGCAAGGTGTTCCGCGCGCCGAATACGGCCGAGCTCTTCACCGGCACGTCGAGCTCGTTCGACTCGTACACGTTCAATCCGGCGTACAACGAACCGCGCTCGACCAGCAACACGCAGGTGCAGACGATCTTCTCCGGCGCCGCGGTATCGGGCTTCCCGATCCAGCCGGAGCAGGGCAAGTCGTTCGACTTCGGCGTGGTGTACGACCCGCAGTGGCTGCCGGGCCTGTCGCTGAGTGCAGACCTGTGGCGCATCTACCTCAACGACAACATCCAGCGTCCGAGAGGCCAGACGATCGTCGACCTGTGCTACATCCCGACGCATGCCTACGATCCGAGCAATCCGTATTGCGGCTACATCAACCTCAATGCGCAGGGCACGATCACCAACATCACGGGCGTGTCGGTCTTGAACCTCGGTCGCCTGGACGTCAAGGGTGTCGACTTCGCGGGCGTGTACAAGCTGCCGGAGACCTCGTTCGGCAACTTCTCGCTCGGCCTGAATGCGACGTACCTCAGCACGTACAACAATGCGGTGCCTGCCAGCCCGACCTCGTTCGTCGCCGGCACGTACAACCAGCAGTTCGGTTCGTTCCCGCGCTGGCGCGCACTGGGCAGCTTGTCGTGGCAGATGGGCGACTTCTCGGCTAACTGGCAGCAGCGCTACATCGGCCACCTCGCCAACAAGGCCGGTGCGTTCCGCGGCCTGCCGCAGGGCTTCCTGCCGATCGGTGCGGTCGTCTATCACAACGTCTCGTTCGGCTACAACATCGAGGCGCTCAACACGCGCATCGACGTCGGTGTCGACAACATCGGCGACAAGCAGCCGCCGCTGTACTACCAGTCGGTCACCAACGCGAACATCGACATCAACACCTACGATCCGATCGGCCGCTTCTACTTCGGGCGCGTGACCGTGAAGTTCTGATGTCCTTGCTTCAGCGATAAGTTCGGACCAGGGCCACGCGACGACGGTCGCGTGGCCTTTTCTTTTGCGCGCGGTCCTGGAGCGCCGAGTCGCTTGTGCCCCGTCCCTGCGCAGGCGACCCGCCTCGGCCTGCCGGCGTACCGCGGCCCCTCCATCGAAGGACGTCCGTACGCCTGCTCACGTAGATAGACGTACGAAGATTCTCGTTGACTGGCCGCAACGAACGTTCTAGCCTGTGTCCGTCGGATGCGGACCGGATCAATGGCCGGCATCCGTCGGAGCCGGGCATCGGCTCCCTGCAACGATCGCATCCGGGGAGCGACGGCGCTGGATCCGCCGGCCGCGCCGGGCGTTCGTCCCGTCGTCGCGAGCTGGAGGAAACAAGGCCGATGAGCGAAGCACGCTTTCCCGTCGTAGCCCAGTCGATCGGACACGGTGCCAGTGCGGACGTCAGCGCGAGGGGCGCGACGCACAGGAGTCTCGGCGCGATCCTCGGTCGCGGTCGTGGCTGCCAGCTGCGCACGGATTCGGCCGTCTGTGCGATCTGGATACCATTGCGCGGTCGCGTCCAGATCGGCAACGGCAGCGACAGCCTGCTGCAGGCGGGCGAAGCGCGCGTGACCGAAGCGGATGCGGATGCGCGCATGCAGGCGATCGGACGAGGAAATTCCCTGTGGGTGGCGTTGCTCGGCCGGCCTGCGGCCTGGCGCCAGGTCATGCAGGGACAGCTCGGCATTGCGCCGATGCACGCATGGCTGTTTCCCGCGCGCCATGCGGCCGACCTCGACCTCAAGCGCCGCGCCGTTGCCCTGGCGCGGGCGATCGCGGCTGGCGAGGGCGTGGAAATCGCGGCCGAGAACGTGGTCGAACGCGTCGTCGCCATGCAGGCGGGATTCGCCGAAGCGATCGCGCGTTGTCCCGGCAGGACGTATGCGCAACGCCGCCAGGTTTTCGTGCGCCTGCAGCGGGTGCGCAACTACCTGACCGCGAATTGTCACCTCGAAATCGACAACGACGAACTCGCGCGCATGGCGAACTATTCGCCGTCGCACTTCATCCGCGCGTTCGGTTCCGTCTACGAAGAGACGCCGCACGCGTTCCTCATCCGCCGACGGCTCGAGCGTGCCCGTCGCTTGCTGCGCATCAGTCCGTTGGCGATCAACGAGATCGCGCTCGAGAGCGGATTCGAGAACGCCAGCGCGTTCTCGCGCTTGTTCCGCCAGCGTTTCGGCATCACGGCAGGCACCGCGCGCCGGCGAAACGATGCCGTCGACGCAGCCGCGGTCTAGCGAACGCGCAATTTTTTCATGTTGCCAGCGTGCGCACGGCCAAGGCCGTCGCTTCACGTTTTCTTAATGTGCGCGTCAGATTGCCGTCTTTTGCGGCAATCGGATCCTTTTTTGGAGAGCCATATGACAAATACAGTGCTCCGAAGCGCGATTCGCAAGGGTTTGCGCGCTTACGGCATCGCCGGTGTTTCGACGCTGATCGGTCTCGGGGTCGGTACCGCCTCCGCGCAGGACGAGGTCGGTACCAGCAAGCTGGACACCATCACCGTGACGGGTTCGAACATCCGTCGCGTCGATATCGAAACATCCAACCCGGTCATCACCGTCGACCGCTCCGAGATCCAGAAGTCGGGCAAGCTGACCGTCGGTGACCTCATCCAGCAGCTGCCGACGATCGCCGGCCAGGCGAACAACCCGAACGTCAACAACGGCGGCGGTACCGGCGGCTCGTTCGTCTCCCTGCGCGGACTCGGCACCAACCGCTCGCTCGTCCTCGTCGACGGCAAGCGCGTCATCAACACCGACATCAACACGATTCCGGCGAACGCGGTCGAGCGCATCGAAGTGCTGACCGATGGCGCCTCGGCCGTGTACGGTTCCGATGCGATCGGCGGCGTCGTGAACATCATCCTGCGCAAGGACTACCAGGGCGCGGAACTGCAGCTCAACTACGGCGTGTCCGATCGCGACGACGCCGCGCGCCGCGGCTTCTCGGTTACCTTCGGCCAGACGTCCGAGAAGGGCAGCCTCGTCGGTGGCATCGACTACAACAAGACCGATGAAGTGCTCGCCGAGCACCGCGACTTCTCGCGCAACCAGCTCACCCTGCAGAACGGCGGCGTGTTCATCGGCGGCGCCCCGGCGGGCCCCGGCGGCAACTACGCGGGCTTCGAGGCATTCGCCGGCTGCGCGAGCGGTCGCGGCGTATTCGACGCGGCAGCCCCGGGCGGCAATGGCATTCCGGCGCATTTCCGCTGCTATGTCGACTCATCCGCCGCCGGTCCCGGCGATACCTTCAACTTCGCCGCGATCAACCTGATCACGACGCCGCAGGAACGCACGAACTTCTTCCTCAACGGCAACTACAAGTTGTCCGATTCGGTCGAAGCGTACATGCAGGTGATGCACAACAAGACCACGTCGGTCTCGCAGCTCGCCCCGTTGCCGTTCTCGATCAATGCACGTTCCGGCCTGACGATCACCGCGGACAATCCGTACAACCCGTTCGGGGTGGATATCGGTCTCGGCTCGCCGAACGGTGAACAGACGCAGATCCGACTGACCGGCCTCGGTCCGCGCCAGCTCAATTTCGCGTCGACCAACGATCAGGCACGCCTCGGCCTCAAGGGCACCCTGTTCGACAACTGGCAGTGGGACCTGTGGGGCAACTACGGCCATACCGGCACGATCACCCAGAACGTGAACTTCCTCAACGCGGCCGGTGCCGGCGTGGCGTTGAGCGGTGCGTGCGAGATGCCGACTGCGGGCGCGCCGCTGTCGACCAATACCTGCCTCAACATCTTCGACCAGAACGACCCGATCACGCAGCAGCTGCTGCAGCAGTTCTATTCGCTGTCGACCGACGCGCGTACGGTGTCGACGGAGCGGCAGGGTGGTTTCGACATCAACGGCACGTTGTTCGACCTGCCGGCTGGCTCGGTCGCGCTCGCGGCCGGCGCGAACTATCGCAAGTTCTACCTGCACCAGACCGCCGATACCGTTTCGATCACGGATCCGCTGACGGGTGGTTGCCCGGCCGGCTCGCTGACCCTGTGCACGAATCCGTTCACCGGCGGCTACAACGTGAAGGAAGCCTACGTCGAGGCCTTCGTGCCGGTGCTCAAGGACCTGCCGTTCATCCACAGCCTCAATGTCACGCTCGGCGATCGCTGGTCGAAGTACAACACCTTCGGCTCGACCAACAACTGGAAGCTCGCGGTCGAATACCGTCCGATCGAGGACCTGCTGTTGCGTGGCACGGTCACCACCGTGTTCCGTGCGCCGAATGCGGTCGAGCTGTTCCGTCCGCTCACCGGTGCGGCCGACAACTACATCTCGCCGAACCCGAATGATCCGGCGTGGGATTCGTTGCTCGGCGACCAGATCCAGACGTTCTTCACAGGCGCCGCGGTCGGCAACTACCCGATCAAGCCGGAGCAGGGCAAGTCGTTCGACTTCGGCGTGGTGTACGACCCGCAGTGGCTGTCGGGCCTGTCGGTCAGCGCGGACCTGTGGCGCATCTATCTCAACGACCTGATCGTGCGCCCCACCGGCCAGACCGTGGTCAATTTCTGCTACGCGGATCCGAACAGCCCGTACTGCGCGCTGATCACCCATGGCGGCGGCGCGATCGATTCGATCGCGGGCCTCACGTACCAGAACTTCGGCCGACTCGACACCAAGGGCGTCGACTTCGCGGTGAACTACAAGCTGCCGGAAACGGCGTTCGGCAACTTCTCGCTGGGCCTCAACACGACGTACCTCAGCCAGTACAACGTGTCGACCCCGGGTGCGCCGACCGTGTACAACGCGGGTGTCTACACCGCGCAGTACGGCAACTTCACGCGCTGGCGTGCGCTCGGCAACGTGAGCTGGCAGATGGGCGATTTCTCGGCCACCTGGTCGCAGCGTTACTTCGGCCGTCTGCGCATCGACAACGCGGACTTCGGCCTGCCGGGCGGCGCGTTGCGCATCGGTGCGGTCGTGACGCACAACCTCACGTTCGGCTACAACATCCAGGCGATCAACACGCGCATCGATGTCGGCGTCGACAACATCGGCGACAAGCAGCCGCCGCTGTTCTATGCGAACACGACGACCAACGCGAACATCGACATCAACACGTACGATCCGATCGGACGTTTCTACTTCGCACGCGTGACCGTCAAGTTCTGATCAGCGGGAGTCCGTAGCACCACGTCGAGCCGCGCGGCATGAGCCGCGCGGCTTTTTTATGTCCATGGGACGGAGTCAGGCGCGTTTGCAGCGCCCTGCAGATCCCGCGTGCTCCACCGTCCGATGTGCCCCGCAGCTTGATTCAGCAGGACGCCTCAGGGAGCATAGCCGCCCCCGCCGCCCGGTCTCTCCATGCCGCCGCCCCCACGCGACCCCTTGCACGCGCGCCTCGAGGAGCTGTTCATCGCCTATGGCGCCCGCGTGAAGCGGCTGTTGCTGAACTACGGGCTGGACAAGCACGGCATCGACCCGGCCGACATCGAGCAGGAAGTCCGCATCCGGCTGTGGCATGCGCTGGAGCGTGACCGGTCCGGCGCCTTCCATGCGTCTTATGTGCAGAGGGTGGTCGCGAGTACCGTGATCGACGCCCTTCGACGGGCCCAAGTGCGAGCCGCCGAGCCCTTGCCGGAAGACGACGAGGAGCCCGTCGATCTCGGTGAAGGCCCGGTGAGCCCCGAACGCAGCGCCGGGGATGTGGAAAAGATGCAAGGCCTGGAGCGTTGCCTGGCCGAGATTCCCGAGCGTCGGCGTTTGCCGATCGCTTTGAATCTGCAGGGGTTTTCCCTGCAGGAGATTGCCGATTTGGCCGGGATCCCTTCGGTCGAAGCGGCAAGGAAACTGGTGTCGCGCGGGATGGACGAATTGAAAGCCCGCCTGCGCGATCTGGGTTACGGTGATTTTGAAGACTGAATGCCATGAACGAGATGTCGCTTTCCCGCCTCTATCGTCGCCTCTCCGACCAGCAGCCCGCCCTGCCGGAAGCCGAGCTCGGACGTCTGTTGCGCGAACTGCAGCCGGAATCCGAGGCGCTCGCCGCCGCCGTCGCACGGGCGCAGCGCCCAGCCCATCCTTTGCGCGCACGCGAACTTCGCGTCGCCGCAGGCGGACGCCGTCGAGCGGCGCCGGCACGCTGGATCGGGGCACTAGCGGCCTGCCTCGCGCTTGCGATTGGCGTGTTGTTCTCGCTGCAGGGATCGCACGACCGGCGCTGGACCAATGTCGCCGGAGCGGCACACTCGATCAGCCAGCCGAACCGCATCTTCGCGTCGAGCGACCGCATTTTCGCGGCCTCCAACGATCTCGTGGTGCCACCGCCGGGCGACGAGATCTTCCGCGGGCGCTTCTCCGGCGGCTGAAGAACGCTGCCCCATCATGTCAACGACGCCCGGCCTCGGCCGGGCGTCGTGCTTTTCAAGGCCATGGATGGCCTGAATGCTGAAAATGCAGGAGCAATTTTCAGCAAGGCCATGGGATGGCCTGAATGCTGATCCGCTCATGTTCCCGACATCCGCGAACACTCCTCACATCCCTGTCTGTCGAAATGCAGGAGCAATTTTCAGCAAGGCCATGGATGACCCGAGTGCCTCAGCGCGGCGGTTCCTGCCGACGTCCTGTCACGAAATGTGAAACGGATCACATGTCCACCGTCGAATCCGCGGCGGAGTCTTTCGACGATCCTCCCTAGGCTCTCTCCATCGGCTGCGCAGGGCGCCGCCGAACCCGCAATCAGGAGAGAGTCATGCGCTACACCGAAGCCCATCGCCGCCTGCGCGAGATCCACTGGTTCGACCACGCCGACAGCTACCTCGCCGTGGTGCGTGATGCGTTGCAGGAAGATCCGCACGACAAGGAATTGCGCGAGTTGATGACGGCGATGGAGAACGCGATCGCTGCGCAACGTCGCCAGCCGCTGCATTGATGCGGTCCCGGCGTACGCGCCGGCTCCGTCCGCAGTCGGCGCGGAATCGGACCGTGGTTACGCCGCCGTCTCCACCGCGCTCGCATGCTCGCGCGTCGCGGCGAACGTGATCGTGGGCCAGCGTTCCGTCGTCAGCTGCAGGTTGACCCGCGACGGTGCGAGATAGACCAGTTCGCCGGCGGCGTCGATCGCGAGGTTCAACGCGTTCTTCTCGCGGAACTCTTCCAGCTTCTTTGCATCGCTGCAGCGGATCCAGCGCGCGGTCACCACACCGACGTTCTCGAACGCGGATTCCACCCCGTATTCGTCCTTCAGGCGATACGCGACCACGTCGAACTGCAGCACGCCGACGGCGCCGAGGATCAGGTCGTTCGACATGACCGGGCGGAAAAACTGCGTCGCGCCTTCTTCCGACAGCTGCGCGAGGCCCTTCTGCAGCGCCTTCATCTTCAGCGGATCCTTCAGGCGTGCGCGGCGGAACAGCTCCGGCGCGAAATTCGGGATGCCGGTGAAGGACAGCGCCTCGCCCGCGGTGAAGGTGTCGCCGATCGAGATCGTACCGTGGTTGTGCAGGCCGATCACGTCGCCCGGATACGCGGTCGCGACGATTTCGCGGTCCGACGCCATGAACGTCAGCGCATTCGCGATGCGCACCTCCTTGCCGGTGCGCACGTGCAGCATCTTCATGCCGGCGTCATAACGTCCCGAGCACACGCGCAGGAACGCGACGCGATCGCGATGCATCGGGTCCATGTTCGCCTGGATCTTGAACACGAAACCGCTGAGCGCCTCCTCGCCAGGTGCCACCTCGCGTGAGGTCGTGCCACGGCCGCGCGGCGAGGGCGCATGCTCGACGAAGAAGTCGAGCAGCAACTGCACGCCGAAGTTGTTGACCGCCGAGCCGAAGAACACCGGCGTCAGCCGGCCGGCGAGATACTGATCGAGATCGAACGGATGCGACGCGCCCTGCACGAGCTCGAGTTCGTCGCGCAGCTCGGCCAGCGCTTCGGCGCCGATGCGCGTGGCGAGCGCGGGATCGTCGAGTCCCTTGAAGATGGTGGAATCCTGCCGCGTGAAATTGCGCCCCTGCTCGAAGATGTGCACCTCGTCGAGCAGCAGGTGGTAGACGCCCTTCAGGCGCGAACCCATGCCGATCGGCCACGTGATCGGCGCGCACGGGATCTGCAGCACCGACTCGACCTCGTCGAGCAGTTCGATCGGCGCGCGACCCTCGCGATCGAGCTTGTTGACGAAGGTCATGATCGGCGTGTCGCGCAGGCGGCACACGTCCATGAGCTTGATCGTTCGTTCCTCCACGCCCTTGGCGCAGTCGATCACCATCAGCGCCGAGTCGACCGCGGTCAGCACGCGGTAGGTGTCCTCCGAGAAGTCGGCATGGCCGGGCGTGTCGAGCAGGTTGACGATCTTGTCCTCGTACGGGAACTGCATCACCGACGACGTGACCGAGATGCCGCGCTCCTTCTCCAGCGCCATCCAGTCCGAAGTCGCATGGCGCGCCGCCTTGCGCGACTTCACCGAGCCGGCCATCTGGATCGCGCCGCCGAACAGCAACAGCTTCTCGGTCAGGGTGGTCTTGCCCGCGTCCGGATGCGAAATGATCGCGAACGTGCGGCGGCGGCGGGTTTCGGTCAGATGGTCGGGCATGGCCGTGGGGTGGGGCGGGCAAGCCGGCTAGTTTATCAGGGTCATTGCTGCGCTTTGCTCCTTGCCTCCAGGAGGCTAACCCTCCCCTTCAAGGGGAGGGCTGGGTGGGGATGGTGTCGCTTGCTCCCGCCCTCCGCCCTTTGGGCCAGCTGTGCTGTTCGCGCCGCTCCCGCGGCGCAGTGCTTGCCCAAAGAGAAGTAACCAGGAGAAAAGGCGCCCCGCGCGACCCGGGAGGTCGACGCGCGCAGCGCGACGGGTGAGGGGCAGCGAACCGGAACGATTCGGCATCTTGCGAAGTGCCACGCTCCGACGTCCCCTCGCCCCAGCCCTCTCCCGCAAGCGGAAGAGGGAGCATCAGCGGCTGCCGGCGTCAGGCTGAAGCATCCCGCTCACCGCCATCGAATCGCGTTCCGCTCTTCGGTCGGTCGGCTGGTCATTCCATTTTCTCATATGGCAATTTAGACGGCTAAACGTCTATTGACTGCGCTAACCACCGCCGCTACAGTGCGCCCACTGCTCATCAAGACCGGTCGAGGGACAGGCCCGACGACGCCGGGGCAACCAGCGGACCATTCCGCCAGGTGCCAACTCCCGCGGGGACGCGCATTGCGCGGTCCGCCGAGAGATGAGTTGCGACTTCGCCCGGCGCCACGCGCCGGCGCGGCGACGCAGCGCACTCCGGTTTCCCGCGGATCGATGGGCCCGACCGGAGGAGCCGCGATGAGCTTGCATGCAGAAACTGCCCGATTCGCGCCGCACCACGCGGACGATGTGCCCTATGCGGCGGACGGTGGCGGCGACATCGCAATCGAACGACTTCTCGGCGAACGCAGCGTGCGTCTGCATCCGCGCCACGCCGACGGCGTGCGCGACGTGCGCGTGCGCTGGTGGCTGCACGGCGCGGCCGATGCGCCGATCGTGATCGTGCAGGGCGGCATCTCGGCCGATCGCCGCGTCACTGCGAGCGACGGCGACGCGGGCTGGTGGGACGGCGTCGCCGGCGACGGTTGCGCGATCGACCCGAAGCGCTTTCGCGTCCTCTCCATCGACTGGCTCTCGCGCGCCGATCTCGGCGATGCGCTTGCGGTGACCAG
>Ga0068853_100004048_pt1 | contig 11283 bp, 7 predicted proteins | sample KBSCornC32_FD_65655 | JGI IMG/M metagenome (GOLD analysis project Ga0068853, IMG submission 65655) | Corn rhizosphere microbial communities from Kellogg Biological Station, Michigan, USA - KBS Corn C3-2 | ecosystem: Host-associated > Plants > Roots > Rhizosphere > Soil ... | reverse complement strand
CCTCCTCGGGCTTGGAACCGCCGAGGCGGCGTTCATCCGTGGCACGGTAGATCCACCGTTCAATGGCGGCGGCCCCGCAGCGGGAACGTACTGGTCCGCAATAATCCTGTTCGATACGGATGTGAGTTGCCTGCAAGAAGGGCTTAACGTTCTGTTAGCGCCTCCCGTAACGTGTGCTAACAACGCGCCGTTCAACGGTTATTCGAATTTGTCGGTGAACGCGACCCTGGGCGGACTGCCAATCAGCTTCCCGATAATCCCGTTGCAGAGTATCGCGCTCAGTGTCGTCGGCGGCGCGCCTGTCGCAATCAGCGCCCCGGCCGCAACGGGCGCGTTCGGAGCCGCCCCCTTCTTCCTGAGCTCGGCTATCCAGGGGAACGCCTGGCTGTCGTTTAGCTTCAACTCTCCAGTGGGCGGCCTTGTCACTGGAGGCTACGGAACGTTGTTCCTGGAGATATGCGGTGAAGGGACGGCCTCGGGGGCGGCGTGTACGGGCAACATCGCCAACGCTTTTCAAGGCACCGGGGTGGCGGTAGTCAACGTCATCGGCCTTCCAGAGCCGCCGATCACCTTGTTGCTCCTGGCGGCAATGCCGGTTGCGTGGCTCGTGCGTCGTCGTCGGGCGCAGGCGCGCTGACGATTCCATCAGGCTCCAGAAAAGGCCACCCAGCAGGGTGGCCTTTTTGTTGCGGTGGGCGCGGAGCGCACCGTCACGCCGCGGCGGTCTCCCGCGACGCGGGGGCAGCGACTTCCGCAGTCAGCGCGCATTGAACGGCATCGTTGGTTTGCCAGGACTCACCCTCGGACCATGCGCGCTGGAAATCTGCGTCCGTCAGCGCCGAACGGGTTGCCGCCACGCCCGCCGTCCATCTTTGCTGCTGCCGAGGTGGGCGTGGTAACGCATACAGCTTGCGAGCCGCGTCTGCAGCGCCATAGAGTCTTGCCGACACGCCCGCATTGCCCGCCGTCTGGAACAGCGCGGCATGGTCCTCCAGACATCCGATGAGCTCCGCATACATGTCGAAAGCCTGAAACGCGCGCAGCGCGCCCGACAACCTGATCTTGGCGTCGTCGAGGTTGCCTGCGGAGAGTGCTGCCTTGCCCAATTGCGAGAGCGCAGTGGCTTCGCCTCGCTTGTCGCCGCTGTCGCGCGCGATCTCCATCGCGCGCACGAAGCGCGCGCGGGCGCTGTCGACCTTCCCTGCCTGCAGTTCGAACCCGCCGAGCATCAGCTCGCATTCGCTCTCAAGCTCGGGGTACTCGAGCTCGCGTGTCACGTTCAGGCACTGCTGGATCTGGCTCAGGGCGAGCGCATCGTCGCCCACGTAATCGGCGATCTGTCCCAATTGCATCAGCACAATCGTCTCGTTCACGCGATCACCCAGCTCTCGAACGATCTCGACGGCTGAAGTCGCCGCCCCGAGCGCGCCCTCCGGGTCGCCGAGATTCAGCTTCACCATGGCGAGCGTCGACAGCGTCGCGGCGATCTCGGGCTTCTTGCCGTCACGGGTACGGATTTCGAAGCACCGCTCCAGCATTTGCTTGGCCTCGGCGTTGCCGCCCTGGCTGCAGGCGAGCACCGCGCCGACGTAGAGCGCATGTCCGTGGATGAAGTCCGATGCCTGCACCGCCGGCTCGGCGAGCGCCGCGCGGATGTGCTTGCGGCCCTCGGACGCGTAGCCCCGCAGGATGCGAAACCACATCAGCGCGACCTCGATCTTCACGGCGATGATCGGATCGACGGTGGCGTCGAGGGTCAGCTTGATGGCCGCGCGCAGGTTGTCGAGCTCTGCCTCTATGCGACGGGTCCATGCCGCCTGCTCGGCACCCTGAGATTCCCGGTTGGCCTGCTTGGCCATCGCAAAGTAGTAGTTGCAATGCGCGATGCCCATGGACATGCGCTCGTCGCGCATGATCAGCTTCTCGTGCGAGTAGTCGCGAATGGTCTCGAGCATCCGGTAGCGCGCCCCGTCATCGCCGTCCTCGACGCGGAGCAGCGACTTTTCGACGAGCGACGTGATGATGTCGAGAACGTCGGCCTCGTCCAGTGGGTCGGTGCCGCAGATCTTTTCGATCGCGGCGAGGTCGCATCCGCCGGCGAATACGGCAAGCCGCGCCAGCAACACCTGTTCGCTGTCCTCCAGCAGGTCGTAGGACCAGTCGATCAGCGCGCGCAGCGTCTGCTGGCGCGCCTGAAGCGTACGGTCGCCACCCGTCAGGATCTTGTAGCGATCGTTGAGGCGCTTGTTGATGTCGGAGATCGTCAGCGAACGCACGCGCGCGGCGGCGAGCTCGATGGCGAGCGGAATGCCCTCCAGCCGGTACACCAGCTCGGCGATCGCAGGCGCTTCCTTGTCGGTCAGCGCAAAGCTCGGCTTGTGGAGCTTGGCGCGCTCGACGAACAGCTGAACCGATGGGGTCCTGGCCAGCATTTCCGCGTCCGCATTGCGCGTCGGCACCGCCAGCGGCTGCACGATGTACGTCTGCTCGCCGGGCACACGCAGCGCGATCCGGCTGGTGGCGAGAATGCGCACCTCGGGCGCCGCGCGCAGGATCGCGTTGCACAGGTCCGCGCACGCATCGATCACCTGCTCGCAGTTGTCGACGATCAGCACCACTTTGCGCGTCTTCAGGTGCGCGCACAGCGTCTGCATCAAGGGCCGCCCGGGTTCTTCGCGCACGCCGAGCACGCGCGCGGTCTCGCTCGCGACGAGAGAGTCGTCGCGTGCGGTCTGGAGGTCGACGAACCAGACGCCGTCCGGATAGGCGTCCATCACGCTGGTGCCGATCTGCAGCGACAGGCGCGTCTTGCCGAGGCCGCCCATGCCGAGCAGCGTGAGGAGACGCGTGGCGGTCAGCATCTCCTCGATCTCGCCGCGCTCCTTCTCCCGGCCCACGAACGACGTGAGCTGCTGCGGCAGGTTGTTCGGGGTGGCCTCGAGCTCCCGCAGCGCCGGGAAGTTCTGGTAGAGCCGCGGGTGGACGATCTGGAACACCGACTCCGTCGTCGCGAGGCCCTTCAGGCGCACGCTGCCGAGGTCCTTCAGCGCCACGCCTTCCGGCAGCGCGCCCTCGAGCTGCTCGGCGATTGCCCGCGACACCAGGATCTGGCCGCCATGCGCGGCGTTCATGATCCGCGCGGTGCGATTGATCGTGCTGCCGAAGTAGTCGTTGTCGCGCGCCTGCACCTGCCCGGTGTGGAGGCCGCAGCGCACGCGCAGGCCGAGCCCGGCCGTGGTGGCGGGATCGAGCAGCGCGAGCTGGATGTCGACGACGGCGCCGAGCCCGTCGACGGCGCGGTCGAACGCGGCGTAGATGCCGTCGCCGGTCGTCTTGACGATGCGGCCGTGATGCGCGTGGACGGCGTCGCGCAGCAGGGCGTCGTGCCGGCCGACGGCCTGCGCCATCTGCTCGGGCAGCTCTTCCCACTTCGAGGTGCTGCCCTCGATGTCGGTGAAGAGGAAGGTGAGGGTGGGGGACTCTGTCATGCGCTCACCGGCTCCCGGAACATCCTGCCGCTCGGCCGGTCACCTACTGTAGCGGTGCCGGCGTCCCCGGGAAGTCGAATTTTCTCGTCAGGGAAGCTGGATCTTTCCCCCGCCGCCCAACCCGCCGGGGGGCAGCCCGGCGGCGCCGGCCTGCGGAATCACGATCGACGACGACGCCTGTCGGCGCATCTCCTGCAGCTCGCGCATCGCGCGCTCGACGCCGCTCTTCGTCGCCTCCGCGTAATTGGCGACGGCCTCGGCGAGGTCCTTCGCCTCGATGTCGAAGCTGATAGGCAGCGGGCCCATGTTGGTCATCAGCTGCGCCTCGCCCTGGAAGACCGTGGGGCGGGCGGCGTCCGGCGCGCCATCCGGCGTGACGGGTACGAGCACGCGCAGCGTGCCCACTTTGCGATCCGTGTAGATTTCCTCCCGATAAAGGGAAGCGGCATCCATCGTGGCGTCGGCGGGTCGGAGCGAAGGATCGGCAGCCATGCGAAAGTCCGTGGGCGGTGAGGTGGGAATCCGCCATTTTAATGGCAATTCCTACAACACCGCCGGGTAAGGGTTGCCCGGCGCTCGTGGGGCGGATCGACAAGTCACTGATTCAGCGGCTGCAAAGGCTTGGTACGGCCCTTGCGCCGCACGCTGATGTCAGCCACACATTGGAGTATCCGCCATGCCCGCCGTCAAGTCCCGTTCCCGCGCGCCCGCGCGGCGCGCGCAGCGCGAAGATGCCGTGACGATGCTGAAGGACGACCACGCTCGCGTCGACGGGCTGTTCAGGCGTTTCGCCGCGCTCAAATCCGGCGGGGCGCGCAAGGGAGCGCTGGTGGCGAAGATCTGCGACGAGCTGGATGTTCACATGGACATCGAGGAGCAGATCTTCTACCCGAGCATTCGCGCCGCGATCGGCGAGGACGACCTGATGGACGAAGCGGCCGTCGAGCACGGCTCCTTCAAGGCGCTCATCGAGGAGCTGCGCTTCCTGAAGCCCGGCGACACGCAGTACGACGCGCGGGTCACCGTGCTGGCGGAATACGTCCGCCACCACGTGAAGGAGGAGGTCGAGCAAATGTTCCCCAAGGCGCGCAAGACCGACATCGACCTGTTCGCGCTGGCCGACGCGATGCGGGCGCGCAGGCGCGAGCTGACGGGACCCGCGGCGCGCACGCAGGAGCTTTTCGCGCTGTCGCTCGCGTATCCGGGAATGATGGTCTGACGGGGAAGCCGACTCCCGGCGAGGGTGGTCAGGAACCCGGCGCGAAGCCTTCGACGCAGACGAAGCGGAGCACGTCGCCGGTGCCCGTCTGGCTGGTGTGCCCGAACGTGATCTGGCCCTTGCCGCGGAGGATCTGCTCCTCGCGGCGGAGCAGGATCTCGCGGTCGCCGTCGACGGTGAGGTAGGTGCCGTTCGAGCTCTGGTCGACGAGCACGAACTTGTCGCGGCGGCGCTCGATACGGGCGTGCATGCGCGACGCCATCTTGTCGTTGATCACCACGTCGCATTGCGGATCGCGGCCGAGCGTCACCTGCGGCTGAGCGTCGCCGAGCTCGATCTCGCGCTCGCCATGTTGCAGCCGGATGCGCGCCGGCGAGACCTTGGGCCGCGTCGACAGCGCGGTCAGCTCGTCGGCCGACTCCTGCCATAGCAGCTCGAAGATGCCGATATCCTGCGACTTGCCCTTGACGGTGAGGGAGTCGAGCTCGCGGAGGCGGCTGCGAAGCCACGGCGACAGCGCGGCAGCCGTCTCGGCCGACGTGATCACCTGACCGCCCTTGGCGAGCGCGACCATGCGCGCCGCGACGTTGACCGAGTCGCCGAACACGTCGCCGTCGGCTTCGATCGCCGGGCCGTAGTGATAGCCGACGCGGATCGCGAGCCGCGTCCCGCCCACCGGCGCAAGCTCCGCGAGCTTCGCCTGCATCTCGGCCGCGGCCTCGGTGCATTCGTCGACGGAGGGGAAGACCGTCATCGCCTCGTCGCCGATCGTCTTGATCAGGCGGCCGCCGTGGCCCTCGCAGACGCCCTTGACGAGCTCGAGGCAGCGGCCGACGGCCACCAGCGCCTGCGCATTGCCGAGCTTCTCGTAGAGGCGCGTGCTGCCGGCGACGTCGGCGAACAGCACGGCCAGCGTGCATTCCGTGCGATTCATCCGTTACCCGAAGCGAGAGATCATGTCGTCCATGCCGGAAGTATAAAAAACTCCGTTTCGGTGCGGCGGCGACCGGCCGTCGAAAATTCCGCGCCTAAACGGACGTTAATTCGTGTGGCGGAGACCCTGCCATCCCCCATTATCGTACCTAACCGTGGAGCATTCCCGCCCATGCTGCTAGTATCTCCGACTTTCCCCGCGCGACGAAACCCGCGTCGGGATGTCCACGCCCCCTATGCGTAGTGCCGGTCTCTGTCTCGGTATCGCCCTGGCGCTGGCGGCACTGCCCGCCCTGGCGGCGGACGCAGGCGTCGTGACCATCGTCGACGGCAGCGCCCGCGTGCTGCGCGGCACGGTATGGTACAAGCTCGTCGCCGGGGCGACGTTCCAGGAAGGCGACGTCGTCGACGCGGGCGAGCGCACGACCGTCCAGGTCGAGCTCACGCCCGGCGGCACGCTGAACCTCGTGGGGCCCGGCGCGCTGTACGCCGCCTCCCTCCCCCCGCGCAGCGACAAGGCGGACGCCCCGGCGGAATTCGCGCTCGATCGCGGCTGGCTCAAGTTCGTGGTTCCGGCCACGGCGGGCAGCGCGCGGCTCCGCACGCCGACCGCGCTCGTCAGCACCTCCGAGGCGGTGTTCGTCACCCGCGCGGACGTCCGCACGTTCGAGCTCTTCATTGAGTCCGGCGCGGCGAAGGTCTTCGAAGCCGGGCGCACGGGCCGTGAGGGCGCGGCCCACGACGCCAAGGCCGGCGAGTACTGGATGCGCGACGGCGACAAGCCGTTCTCGTCGGAGCGGCGCGCCCCGGTGAAATTCGTCGCGTCGATGCCGCGGCACCTGATCGACAAGCTCGCGAGCCTCGCCGCCAAGTTCAAGGGCAAGCGGCCGCCGCTGGCCGTCGACCGCGAGGTGACGCTCGCCGAGGCCGATCCGTGGCTCGCGGGACCCTACCGGCGCGCCTTCGCGCGGCGGCTGGGGGGGAGGCTCGCCGACCCCGCGTTCCGCAAGGCCGTCGAGGCCAACATCGCCGCCTATCCGGATTTCGACCGGGTGCTGCACCCCGAGAAGTATCCTGCCGGCGTGGCCGCGCCGGCACCGGGCGCGGCGCCGGCGGCCACCGCCGCACCCGGCGCAACCGCTGCGCCCGCCGCGGCGCCCACCACGGGCACGGCGGCCAAGGGCGCCACGCCCGCGCCGGCTTCGCCGCCGGGCGCCGTGGCTCCGCCGCCGGGCGCGCCGGCGCAAAAGGGAGCGCCCGCGGCCGCGGTGCCGCCGCAGGCGCCCACCACGCCCGCCAAGCCGGGGGCCCGCACGAGCCTGCTCCCGCCGCCGTTCACGCTGGCGCTGGGCATTTTCAGAATTCCGGGGAGTGTGCTTTGAAGCTGATATGGAAGTTCAACATGGTGCTCGCGGGCATCTTCCTCATCGCGTACGCCGCGGCGGCGCTGGTGGCGTACGGCGTGCTGCAGTCGAACGCCAAGGAGGAGATCCTGCGCACCGGCCGGCTGATGATGGAGGCCGCCACCGCATCGCGCGACTACACGACCGCGCACATCAAGCCGCTGCTCGAGACGCAGCTGAAGTACGTGTTCCTGCCGGAGACGGTGCCGGCCTTCGCCGCGACCGAGCAGTTCAACGAGCTGCGCAAGCGGCACGAGGACTTCGGCTACAAGGAAGCCACGCTCAACCCGACCAACCCGCGCGACCGGGCGAGCGACTGGGAAGCCGACATCATCAACAAGTTCCGCCAGTCGCAGGATTCGCAGGAGCTCTACGGCGAGCGCGACACGCCCACCGGCCGCTCGCTGTTCGTGGCGCGGCCGATCCAGATCAAGAACCCCGCGTGCCTCGAATGCCACAACACCGCGGAGACCGCGCCGAAGACGATGATCGACGTCTACGGCAGCTCCAACGGCTTCGGCTGGAAGCTCAACGACATCATCGGCGCGCAGGTCGTGTCGGTGCCGATGGCGGTGCCGATCGCGCGCGCGACGCAATCGTTCCGCACGTTCATGCTGTCGCTGCTCGGCGTGTTCGTGCTGGTGATCGTGCTGCTCAACATCATGCTGTACACGATCGTCATCCGCCGCGTGACCAAGCTCTCGCGCATCGCCGACCAGGTGAGCCTCGGCAACATGGACGCCGGCGAGTTCAAGACGAAGAGCAAGGACGAGATCGGGGTGCTCACCGAGGCGCTGTCGCGGATGAAGGCCTCGGTCGTGCAGGCGATGAACATGCTGGACGGATCCAAGTAGGTCGGGCTGCAGCCCGACGGAAAGCAATGGCGGAACCCAAGACCCTCGGCAAGTACGAGATCCAGAGCGTCCTCGGCAAGGGCGCGATGGGGGTCGTCTACAAGGCGTTCGATCCGCACATCGAGCGCACCGTGGCCATCAAGACGGTGCGGAAGGAATTGGTCGACCCGGACCTCGCGCAGCAGTTCATGGCGCGCTTCAAGAACGAGGCGAAGGCCGCGGGACGCCTCCACCATCCGAACATCGTCGGCGTCTACGAGTACGGCGAGGACGATTCGGTCGCGTTCATCGCGATGGAGTACGTCGACGGCACCGGACTGCGCGAATACCTGAACCGCAAGGCCCGGTTCGAGATCGGCCAGATCGTCGCCATCGCCACGCAGCTCTTGCAGGCGCTGGAATTCGCGCACGGCCGCGGCGTGGTTCACCGCGACATCAAGCCTGCGAACCTGATCCTCACGTCCGACGGCGCGCTCAAGGTCGCCGATTTCGGCATCGCCCGCATCGACACCACGAGCCTCACGATGACCGGCATGGTGATGGGCACGCCGTCTTACATGTCGCCCGAGCAGTGCCAGGGCAAGGACAGCGACCACCGCACCGACCTCTTCTCGGCCGCGATCGTCATCTACGAGCTCCTGACCGGCGAGCGCCCGTTCACCGGCTCGCCCGAGATGATCGCGTACAAGATCTGCCACGAGCCGCCGAAGCCCGCGTCGCAGGTGTCGGCGCTCGGGTTGCCGCCGGGCGTCGACGACGTGCTCGACACCGCGCTCGCGAAGGCGCCGGAGCAGCGGTTCCAGAACGCGCTCGCATTCCGCAACGCGTTGCAGGGCGTGACCGGCGTGTCGTCGGGCGCGAGCCCCAACGTCGAGGCCACGGTCGTGAACCTCGCCCGCGTCGAGCTCGACCCCGCGCCGGCGCAGCGCACGGAATGGGACGACACGACGCTGTCGACCGTGGAGCGGCAGCTCGCCCGCTACGTCGGCCCCATGGCCCGCGTGCTGGTGCGCAAGGCCGCGACGCAGACGCACGACGTGCAGGAGCTCTATTCGCTGCTGGCCGCCAACATCGGCGACCGCGACGAGCGGCGGCGCTTCTACGCGACGATGCCCGGCCACGACTCCGGCTCCGTGCGCGTCGTGCACACGGGCAGCATGGGCACGGGCATGCAGGGCCTCACCGGCCACGGCACGCTCGCCCAGGGCTCGCTCGGCACGGCCGCGCGGCCGTCGGCGCCGCTCGAGGACGACTTCGTTCAGGTGACGACGCAGCGGCTCACCGTGTACCTCGGTCCGATCGCGCGCGTGGTCGCGCGGAACGCGGCGGCCAAGGCGCACAGCCAGGAAGAGTTCGTGCAGCTCGTCGCCGGCCACATCGGCACGCAGGACCGCGCCGCGTTCCTGCGCGACGTCGGCTTCGAGCTGGAGTAGCCCGCCCGCGCTAGTGGGCGACGGCCGCGGCTGCGAGCAGCGCGGCGAACGCCTCGCCCGGCAGCACGCCGTGGAAGAGGAAACCCTGGAACTGGTCGCAGCCCATCCGCCGCAGCACGTCGGCCTGCGCTTCCGTCTCCACGCCTTCGGCGACCACCTTGAAGCGAAGCGTGCGCGCGAGCGCGATGATCGTCGCGACGATGGCGCGGCCCTCGTTGCCCTCGTCGAGGGCGGTGACGAACGACCGGTCGATCTTCAGCGTGGACGCGGGAAGGCGCGCGAGGTAGCTGAGCGACGAATAGCCGGTGCCGAAGTCGTCGATCGCGATCTCCACGCCCAGCGCGCGCAGCCCGTTCAGCGTGGCAATGGCGCCGGCGAGGTCGGCCATCAGCGCGCTCTCGGTGATCTCGACGTCGAGGGCCGCGCCTTCGCCCGCGGCGGCGACGGCGGCGCGCATCTCGTCCAGGAAGTCGTCGCGGCGAAGCTGCAGCGCCGACACGTTGACGGCGATCCGCGGCACCACGAGGCCGCGGGCGCGCCAGCGCGCGAGATCGTCTGCAACCCGTGCGACGACGAAGCGGCCCGCGTCGACGATGAGGCCCGTCTCCTCCAGCAGCGTGACGAACTGGTGCGGCGCAGTGAGGCCGTTCTCGGGATCGTTCCAGCGGAGCAGCGCCTCGGCGCCGGCGATCACACCCGTCCGCGCGTCCACCTTCGGCTGGTAGTGGACGACGAACTGCTCGTCGACCACGCCGTGGCGCAGCCGGTTCTCGATCGCCACGAGGCGGGACAGCCCCGCGTTCATCTCCGGCGCGTAGAACAGCGCGGCTTCCGGCGCGGCGCGCGCGCGCTCGCACGCGGCCTCGGCATTGCGAAAGAGCGTGGCGGCATCGCCGCCGTCGGCCGGCGACAGCGCGATGCCTGCCTTCGCCGACAGGCGGAGCTGCTGGCCTTCGACGACGATGGGAACGCCGAACGTGTGCGCGAGGATGCGCTCCACCTCCTGCGCGATGCCCGCGGCATGCCGATGCCCGTCCAGCACCAGTCCGAACGCGTCGCCGCCGATGCGCGCCGGCGGCTCGGGGCCGGAGGAGGCGAAGCGCAGCCGCTCGGCGACGGCGCACAGGACCTCGTCGCCGGCGGCGGCGCCATAGGTGTCGTTGATCGAGCGGAAGCGCTCGATGTCGAGGAGCATCACGGCGAGCGTGCCGGCGTGGTCGGCGACGCGCTTGCCGATGCGCTCGAGGAACCGCGCGCGGTTCGGCAGGCCGGTGAGCGGATCGTGCGCGGCGAGGTACTGCGCCTCGCGGGTCTGGCCGATCATCGCCATGCCGAGCGAGACGTCGGCGGCGAGCTCCTCGAGGAGCCGCACCTCCTCGGCGTCGAAGTGGCCGACCTCGCCGGCGTAGAGCACCAGCGCGGCCACCGCCTTGCCTTCGACGCGCAGCGGCAGTGCGATCGACGCCCGGTAGCCGCGCGCGACGCATTCGTCGCGCAGCCGGCCGCGCGCGGAATTGGCGGCGATGTCGTTGTTGACGGCCGTGCGGCCTTCCGCGACGGCCGTGGCCGTGACGCCGCGGCCATCGGCGGCCGTCGCTTCGGGAACGATGCGCACGCGGGTGAAGAAGCCGCGCTCGTCGCCGGCGTGCGAGACGGCGAACACGGCGTCCGTCGGCGCCGTGCCCGGCAGCCCGATCCACGCCATCCGGAAGCCGCCGTGCGCCACCGCCACGCGGCACGCCTCGTCGAACAGCTCCGTGCGGTCGCGGATGCGGACGATGGCGGCGTTGACGGCCCGCAGCATCGTGTACGCGCGCTCGAGGCGCGCGAGGCGCTCTTCGAGCGCGGCGGTCGTGGCGGGCGGAGCGGGAGGCGGCGTGGGAAGCATGGCGAAGGCGGCCGTTCCAGTATAACTGCGCAGCGGCGCGCGGACAGTCCGCTGGCGGCGCTCCG
>Ga0068853_100004047_pt1 | contig 11285 bp, 10 predicted proteins | sample KBSCornC32_FD_65655 | JGI IMG/M metagenome (GOLD analysis project Ga0068853, IMG submission 65655) | Corn rhizosphere microbial communities from Kellogg Biological Station, Michigan, USA - KBS Corn C3-2 | ecosystem: Host-associated > Plants > Roots > Rhizosphere > Soil ... | reverse complement strand
TGGGGCATTTGCGCATTGCGTTGATAACGCCTGCAAAACCACTGAAGAATTTTAATCCCTCTGCTTCTGATTTAATAGATACCAGTTCATCAAAACTGGCCCCACTGCAAAAAGTTTTGTCGCCTGCGCTTTTAAGGATAATAACTTTTGTATCATCATGTGTGCCTGCAAAATGAATTTCCTTTGCCAACTCTTCCAGTATCTTACCGGGTAGGGAGTTACTTTGTGGATGAAAGAATTCGATCGTATTAATGCCGTGCTCGATATGGCTTTTTACATATCCGTGGTTCATAAAAATATTTTATAAAAGTTATTAAGTGCAATGGGTTTATTGAGTTGTCATGTTGAGCTTGTCGAAACGGGTTGAATCAATTAACAATTGCCTTCGTCCCGATTAGATCGGGATCAGGCAGACAATTTTTTTGGATTATAAAAGTTACTGATTTTTCTTCTTTACCATTGTTAAAATTGTTGCAACCCCCGTTATTTCATCAGTCTCATCAAAAAATTCCACCAGCCATTTTACGATGCCTTTTTCTATATCGTCACCTCTTTTAAAATCTTCCGGCTTTTCAACGATACGTTTATCATTGGGTAATTTTTCTTTGCAGGTAAAGCGGATATATACTTCTGCTCCGGGATAAACCGGTTTTGTAAAGCGCAATTCGTCGATACCGTAATTCAGCAGCACGGGGTTGATCTCGTAACTGTCTACAAACAATCCCGCCGCAAGGCTCATGATAAAATAACCGTGTGCCACCTGTTGTTCAAACATAGTGCCTGTAAAATCCGTTGTTTTTATATGTGCATAAAAATGATCGCCGCTAAGATCTGCAAAGCGGTCAATATCTTCACTGGTGATCGTTCTTTTTTCAGTTATGACCTGGTCGCCAATTACCAGTTCTTCAAAATATTTTTTAAATGGATGTTTGCCGGGATCTTTTCCTTTGGCATTGGGTTGATAAACATTGGTTATTTCTGTAAGCGTGGTTGGTGAACCCTGCAATGCTGTTCTTTGTAAATAATGTTTTACCCCACGTATGCCGCCCATTTCTTCTCCACCACCTGCACGGCCGGGGCCGCCATGCACCAATAACGGCAACGGTGAGCCGTGGCCAGTACTTTCTTTGGCGCATTCATTATTCAGCACTAAAATTCTTCCATGATGTGATGCTGCGCCTACAACATATTGCTTTGCTGTTTTATGATCAGCAGTAACAATTGTTGAAACAAGGCTTCCCTTGCCGAGTTTACTCAGTGCAATGGCATCATCCATGTTTTTATAAGGCATGATGGTGCTTACCGGTCCAAACGCTTCAATATTATGCGGCTCAGGAGATGAATGTGGTTTGTGATTCATTAAAAGGATGGGAGAGAGGAAGGCGCCTTTAGCAGCATCCGCATCAATAACTTCAACACTATCCATACTGCCATAAACAATTTGCGAAGAAGCCAATAGTTTTTGCACCTGTTGCCTTACTTCATTGCGTTGTGTTTCGCCGGCAAGGCTGCCCATTCTTACTTTTTCATTCAAAGGGTTACCAATAGTGGTTTGGGCAAGTGATGTTCCAATTGCTTTCCACATATCCTCCATTTTATTTTCGGGAACAAATATTCTTCTTATGCCGGTACAGCGTTGCCCCGCTTTCAATGTCATTTCGCGGCGAACTTCTTTTACAAAAATATCCCACTCGGCTGTACCGGGTGTTGCATCTTCTCCCAATACGATACAATTCAAACTATCCGCTTCCATTGTAAAAGGCACATTCTCTTTTAAAATATGCGGGTTGGTTTTTAATAGCAACCCTGTTGAAGCGCTTCCTGTAAATGTCACCACATCCTGCGATATTACATGATCCAGGAGATCGCCTGCACTGCCGCATATCAATTGCAATGCCCCTTCGGGTAATATTTTCGATGCAATGATCTCTTTCACCACAGCTTCGGTTAAATAACTGGTAACCGTAGCCGGTTTTACAATACAGGGCATGCCCGCCAATAAATTCACCGCTATCTTTTCCAGCATCCCCCACACAGGAAAATTAAATGCATTGATATGAATGGCCACACCTTCTTTTGGAGTAAGTATATGAAGGCCCATGAAAGTATTATGCTTACTCAGATTATGGCTTTCACCATCTATACAAAATACTTCGTCAGGAAATTTTCTTCTCAAAGAGGCATTGGCAAAAAGATTACCAATGCCGCCTTCAATATCTACCCAGCTGTCTGCTTTAGTAGCGCCTGTTTGGTAACTGATAGCGTAAAATTTGTCCAGGTGATTTCTCAAATGCAATGCCAATGCCTTAAGCATATTGCCTCTTGCATGAAAGGTCATTTTACGAAGCGCGGGGTTACCAACAGTTCTTGCGTAATTTGTAATAGCTGCAAAATCCAATCCTTTTGTGCTGGCAGCACCTAGGGGTTCTGCAGTAACTGCATTGTACAAAAGTTGCCCATCTCCATCGCCTGTGATCCAGTTGCCGGTGATATAATTACCAAGTTTATCCATAAAAGCAAAGCTGTTTGTAATACAAATCTACAAATCTAATATGGGATAGATTTTGTAAATTTGAAGTAATAAAATTTTAAGATTATGAGTGTTCTAGAAAAAAAGGCGCTTGCATTTGAAAAATTAGCCGCACTGCAAAATGAAGAAGGAATTGATGAGATCCTCGCACATCTGGAAAAGTTGAATAATGAAACAAAAGCTCATGATTTGTCAAAGAACTTAGATTCAATAAGCAAGCGATTTGATGAAACTTTAAAAAAGCTAGCTCAATGATTTTATTAGATGATATTTTAAAAGTTCATCAGTTTTCAATTACTAAATTTGGTGGTGGTGATGGTGTTAGGGAAATGAGTGCTTTAGAATCTGCAATTGCCCGTCCATTTCAAACCTATGACGGCAAAGAATTATATCCAACTATTTTTGAAAAGGCTGCTGCTTTAGGAGAAAGCCTTATTACAAACCATCCCTTTATTGATGGAAATAAACGTACTGGTTTCTTAGCTATATTTTCATTACTGGAAAACGAAGGCTACATATTAACAGCTTCCCAGGAAGAAGCTTATAATTTTATCATTAAGATATCAACTGGTGCGATAAAATTTGAACAAATAGTTGAGTGGTTAAAGCAAAATACTTCCTCCTTAGCCTAGTTATTACATTAACCCAAACTGCTTTGCATGATGCAGCAAATGTTTATAATGCAGCAACACCCATTCTTCAAAATTCAGTTCGCCGAATACGGGATGTAAAGTTGTTTTATAAGAATCGCCTTCAAAATAATCTACAAATTCTTCGATACTCTGTTGAAGGGCTTCGATGGCTTCTTCCATATTATTACTTCTAACGGGTAAAGGCTCTTCACCGATCACAGATGTAGGTGCTTTTGTATTTTCCCTGAATTCTTTATCGCTGTGCAAAAATGCTTTAAGCTTTGGCAAATGCTCTGAAGGAGACACCAAAGGAAATTGTATCTTATTAGCCGACACTTTAAAAAAGGCGGTAACATGTTCCACCATTTGCTGCGCATTCATTTTACCCCATTTACCTTCGGCGTTTACCGGCAGGCTTTTTACCAGCGCAATAAACCTATGCTCTATAAAATCAAGTTTTGCTGCATCCATATAGCTTGTTTAGGTTGCACAATTTATAATAAAAAAGCATCCGTCAGCTGACGGATGCCTTGTATTAAATGTTTTTAGTTCATTTATATCCTGCAGTCGATCTCTGCACACAGCGACCTGAAGATATCATCCACAGTTCCTTCTCCTTTTACCAGTACCACTTTATCAAAATTCCTGTAGTAATCTGCTACCACGGCTGTTTTATTATGGTACTCTGTTATCCTTGCCCTTATCACATTTTCATTGGTATCATCGCTCCTGCCACTGGTTTCGCCACGCTTCATCAATCTTTTAACCAGTTCTTCTTCGCTTACGCTGAGGGCAAGCATTACGACTATTGAAGTTTTTTTAAGTTCTAAAAGTTTATCCAGTGCTTCTGCCTGGGCGGAAGTACGGGGAAAACCGTCGAATAAAAACCCTTTTGCATTGGGGCTTGCATCCAGTGAAGAGCTGATCATTCCTATCACTACTTCATCAGGAACGAGTTGGCCTTTATCCATGATCTTTTTTGCCTCAACACCCAATGCGGTCTGGCTGGCAATCTCACTCCGCAACAGGTCGCCCGTGCTAAGATGTTTTAAACCGTATTTTGCAATGAGTTTTTCGCTTTGCGTACCCTTGCCGCTGCCTGGAGGACCAAACAATATTAAATTAAACATATTTACTTGCTAGCCTGATGATGTAAGCAAATATAATATACGAACTTTAAATATCCTTTAACAATCACAAGAAACTATTGAAAATCTTAAAGTATGCCTGATTCGTATATTTAAAACCTTTTATAAAGAGGCTTGTTATTATAATTATGAGGATATTCTTTTACATATCATTGATACTGGTGATCGGGCTGCAGGCCTGCAACAGTTCTAACGATAAAAAAATTAAAACTTCGATCATGGATACGCAAAAAAACAACCCGGTATTTTCAACAACAGACAGCAACAAGGTAAATATCAGCGATTCTGAATGGAAAAAGATATTACCCAAAGATGTGTATGAAATTGCAAGGGAAAAAGGGACCGAAAGGGCATTTACCGGTAAATATTATGAACACAAAGAAGTAGGTACTTACCATTGTGCGGCTTGCGGCAATCCTCTTTTCCGCAGTAATGGTAAGTTTGAAAGCAGCTGTGGCTGGCCAAGTTTTTTTGAACCCATCAGCAAGGGCAGTATCATCTATGCTCCTGATAATTCTTATGGCATGAAAAGAACAGAGGTCATGTGTGGCAGGTGTAAAGCGCATTTAGGCCACGTGTTTGAAGATGGCCCACCACCAACAGGCTTACGCTATTGCATCAATTCGGTGGTCCTTGATTTTGAAAAGAAAGAAGAAAGTAAATAATAGGTTGCAGGTTGTCAACCTGATCCCGGTACACCAGGGCAAAAAAAGGTTTCAATTGCAGATTTCATTTGCTTCGAATCACCAGTAATAAGCGAGAACATCAAAATGAACCACAATTAAAGGAAAATCTAAAATCGGCAATCTAAAATTTAAGATTTTTTTACTGCCTTCTATTTATTTATACCGAGTTTCTTTTTTACTTTATCCGTGATATCATCTGCTGCGGGAAAAACAAGCATCTGGTCTTTATAAGCAACATGAGTGTAGCCGTTTTCTTTTGCTACATCCTGTATTGCTTTAACTAATTTATCCCGGATAGGTTTAAGCACCCTTTCTTTTTCGTTTGCAAGAGCATTATTGTTTTCCTGTTCTTTTCCCGATAAGTCGCTAAGCCTTTTTTGAAGGTCGGCTCTTTTTATCTCCTTCATCGACTTGGTCATATTGATGGAATCTTTATAGAATTTTTCTATTGCTGCATTCAGGTCCTTTTGCAGGTCATTAAAATTTTCTGCCAACGCCTGTTGATAGGCGCCTAAAGAGCTGTCTGCTTTTATTGTTTCAGGCATCATGGCAAAAACATCATCTACGCTTACCACGCCAAATTTCATTTGTGCGCTGCTTTTGTTAACGGTCAAACAAAGTATAACAACAGCTGCTATTACTATTTTTTTCATTTTTATAATTTTAATTCTTCTTCAATAATATTTTTCGCTGGCTAAAATCATAGGCGGCATCCAGGAACTCCAGCATTTTATTAAAGTCTTCTTTTTTTATTTTGGTTTGCTTGTATATTTTTTTAATGTTTAATTTCAGCACATTGCCTTCAATGGTAGCCTTGGTAATAAAAGCGCCGGTTTCATTTTCTACAGACTGGTTCAATCCTGCGAGTCCTTTTACAGTAAACCCTGCAGGGATGCTGTAATTGATATCCCATGTTAATGTATGCGGGTAACGCACATCCACATCATATTTACGTTGCCTGTCTTCGGCTTTTACCTGGAATTGCCCGCCCATTAATAAAGGCACATTCACTAAATAATTTTTCCCCGCTTTTCTTGTAAGATCACCCAATACAAATTTCTCTGTATATTTTAATTCCTGGTTCTTGAATGTTCTGCCATCTGTTATCAAATTAAAATTATCATAACTCACCACGTTGCTGTATTCATTTTGCAACTGGCGCTTCATGTATTCTGGTTTGCGTTTTTTAAACTCTTCTTTTCTTGCAAAGATGAGGCGGTCGTATTCTTCTCTTTTTTTATCAGACAACATATCAAGATCATTATCGCCAAAATATGCCAGGAAATCTACATCGTACACATTTGTATACAATAAAGCCGCTCCTTCATTATCATGTTTAGATATGCCTTTGAATGAAGTGGTGGAAGTGATATTTGTTTTTTCAAGATCCGCATCCATTGCTGCGTCAATAACAGTATTGTTATAATTTTCTTCTGCTGTAGTTGTGGGTAAAGTAACAGGGCTTGCAGAAGGATTTTTTCCTAACGTGATCACATAGGCTTCATTGCCCAAATACTCATCTTTTAGATCAAATGGATTGGAGTTGGTACTAAAATTAAAAACGAATTTATTTTTTGCCCTTACCAGCCATTGCAGTTCGGTACCAAAGATCACGTTGGCCATATCGGTGGTACTGTTATCGGTGGTAACGATCAGTTCTGCAGGGATATTCTTCCTTTTTAATTTTTCCATCATTACATAAGCAAAGAACTGGCTGCCCAGCCTTCTTCCATAAAGCCCATTGGTATGACGTAAAATATAATACACTCTTTTGATAAAGTCATCATCATTCAGATCATAAGCTTCGCCTTTGCGCAGGTAAGCTTCTGTTTGTGCCAACAGGTTGGTAGTATAAGCTGCTAAAATATTATCCTGAGTCAATTTTCTCCCGGCACCAGCATCCATCTTATCATAAATGCCATTTACTTTTTTTGCCAGCTCTTCGGGTGTGATGGACTTTTTTAAGTCGCCCCTGTCGCTGATGAACAGGTCCTGCGCATCATTATTCTTTGAATAAATGATCTGGAATTTTGTCATCGGTAAAGCGAGGTATTCGTTTACCCAGCGGGTATCCTTTATTTTTTCCCTGTCATTATCGTCCCACGTAAATGTTTTATAACCACCGGAAGATCCTTCTTTAAATTCCGGTGCGCCGTTTATAGACTTGCTGTTCACATAACTTTTTTCATCCGTATTGATCTCGAACTTCTGGCTCACTACAGGATAACCTCTATGGCATAAATAATATACAGGATCAAATTCGAGTGAATTCATTTTAGCAACATCATTGTCGTTAAACACCGTGCTGGCATAATCAATGATATCTCCGGGCTCCAAATTTGATACAGCGAGTTTGAAATAAATATTCTCGCTCTTGGTCTTATTCTTTATCGTGCTTTGTTTTTCAAAATAAGGCGTGAATGTACCGGGTACATCATCGTTATCTTCAACCAGCACAGCTGTCAATAAAGAAACGGTGTCAACAGTTCCATCGGGTTTTATAATGTGCAGTGCAAAACCATCATTGTCGTGGCCGCGCCTGAAATAAAATTCTGAAAAACTATTTACGCCGTCTTTATCCAGCAATTTTATTTTACGGTGCGTGGTTTCATATACATTCAGTTTATCAGCACCCGAACCTTTATCGAATACAAATTTTACTTTTTGTGCAATGATCACACCGGAGTAACCTTTCCATTTATCAGGCACCGTGTTACTGGCAAAGCTGGCATCAGCTTCTCTCCAAACGGCGTCCATGTTCGATTGCAGTTTATTGGCCAGTTCTTCTTTAATGGTTTGTGCGAATGCTGATGTGCTTACCGTAACAGCAAGCAATAAAAATTTTATATAAAGTTGCAATTGTTTCATTATTGTTTTTTTACGGGTGTGGTTTTAACTGGAGTTTTTACGGGGGCGGTTTTTAAAGGAGCTGCTTTAGCCGGTGTTTTACCTGGAGCAACAGGTGTTTCTTTAGGTGCAATATAGTTCGGGTCTTTTTCTACCATCACAATATTGTTATTGAAATCCTTTAGCTTTTTTAAAAAATCTTTCCAGTTGGTAAAATCATCTTTTTTAATCACGCCTGTTTTTATGGCTAAGGATTTTTTTAAGATGATCTTATCGCCCTGTTGTGTATAGCTTCCTGAAAAACCATAGTCCGTTGCCTGCTGTGTGAATGCTTCGGGGAGATCTTTTATTTTATAACCGGGAATAGATAATTCAATCTCATCTTCCGCGGTATAAGTGCGGTTGAATTCATAAGGGTTCACTCTTTTTTCATCCGGTGTAAAACCGCTGAGTTTCCTCGGGAAGAAATCTATTCCTGCATACACTTCTTTGTCTTCGCGGATAATATTATTGCTGAGGTCGATATCACCTTCTATCACTACAGGTACTTCCCTGTTGGAAAGATCGGATGTTTTTATATTGGTAGCATTCAAATTATCGTTGCCAAATTCAAGTATCCTTTGCAGCACTTCTTTTTTTCGGTCGGTTGGTAATTCCTGGAAGTACTGGTGAAAGTTGGTTCTTTCTTCACCAGTGAATGTAACTTTCAAATGCCCTTTTAAAATATTATCATTTAAAGCAAAGGAGGCCTGCGTTAATATCTTATTCTGGTTGATATCCGCTACCGGTACTTTGATGATCTGGTGGTCGGTGCCCTTTCCTATCAATGCTTCTTTTCCCTGTATGCGGTAAGCATATTCACCAATGGGCACATAATTTTCTGTTGCATCTAAAAAATAAGTTTTGCCTCCAATGAACACTGTGGAGATACAATGGTTGTCTACACATAAAGACGGCACTGCATAAGTGTAAGGCAAATGCTTGGTGCCGATCCATGTCATGTGTGCGTCAAGGCCGGCCAGCTTCAGCATTTCTGTAACAAGATTGGCCATTCCTTTACAATCGCCGTATTTGTTTTTAAAAACTTCCTGCACTGTTTGGGGTACAAAGCCGGCATAACCATCTTCAAAAGCGATATAACGTATATTATCCTGTACCCAGTAAAAAATAGACTTTGCTTTTTCAAGTTCTGTTGTTTTTCCTCTTACCAGTTCATCTACTTTTGGTTTTAGTGTAGCCGTTTTATTATCTGCTTTTGAATACAAGTACTGGTACCATTTATACAGGTCGGCTGCACTTTCAAATCCTTTTTGTTGTGTACCGTCTGCTGTAAATGACTTTACCAAAACGATAATATGCGGGTAAGTATAGCCGATAGGCAGCGCATTTTCTTCGCTGGTCAAAGGCGGCAGGTCTTTCATTTTGAAAGTATATACCGTTTTCTTTCCTTCTGTTTCGGTGGATTTGGTTACTGTATAACCAGCAAAATTCATTTCCCTGAAATCAAGCTGTATATCAGCCGGTACTTTAAAACGTATTATCTTTTCGCTGGTAGCATACTGGCTGTGAAACATCACACGGGTAACATACTTCGCATCTTTAATTTCTTTTTCCACTTCTACCATGGCGCCCATGCCCATTTTTGGAATAACGATGTTGAAATATTTCACCCTGCTGTCATCATAAAATATATCGCCCGATGTGGCAGATTTATCAATGGGCTTATTTTTAGAAGTATAGTTAACAAAGGAATTGCCCGTTTTATAATATTGTTTGATCTTGGTGATAGCAGAGAATTTATTGTAAAATTCTCCATACTGCACCATCGTGGCTTCGCGTAAAGAAATGAACTGCACCTTTTGGTTCATTACAGCGGTCACCACGGGTCCGTTGCCATCTCCTTTGCCAACGGCAAAATCATATTCTTCAATATCAGAAATCACGGCTGACCTTTCATCGGGATATTTTCTTTTTAAGCGATAGGCAGTGGCTTCGTCATCATCGCTTACCAGCTGGGCTTTTGCGCCGGGTGTTAAAAACAAAAAAGCTGCCAGTAATAACAGGGTAATTTTTTTCATACAGATCATTTAGGGAATTATGGATTATGAAAATAAACAAATAATAGTTAACAGCGTTCAAAAAATAGTAATGCCTCAATTTGAAATTTTCCCACAAAAACACAAAAAACCACAAAGACGAATAATTGTAAAAGTAAAAATTTGTGTTCTTTGTGCCTTAGCGGGAGATCAATAATTTTCAAAATGTACATTACCAAAAAAACAGGCATTCCGCCTGTATAATTCTTTTGCATTAGCTGTGATTTTTTCGCAACTTCATGTAACTAAACTAATTCTAATGAAAAGATGTAACGTCTTATGCAGCCTTGTATTGTTGCTGTTGATAAGTACAGGGGCTCATGCGCAAAAAATTAACGTAAGCCAGTTTAAAAATTTAAAAGCCCGTAGTATTGGTCCGGCCGGTATGAGCGGACGTGTAACATCCATTGATGCTTTATACAGCAATCCCAATATCATTTATTTGGGTACCGCAAGTGGAGGTGTTTGGAAAACAGAGAATAGTGGTGCTAAATGGGAGCCGATCTTTGATGATCAGCCCATTTTAAATATTGGGTCTGTAGCCGTTCAGCAATCTAACCCTTCTATTTTATGGGTGGGCACGGGCGAGGGCAATCCAAGAAATTCTATTAATATCGGTGGCGGCATCTTCAAAAGTTTAGATGGTGGAAAGAACTGGAAAATGATGGGGCTTGAAAAAACAAGGAATATCCACCGTATCATTATTGATCCCAATAATCCCAACATTGTTTATGCAGCAGCCATTGGCAATCCATATGCCGAACATCCTGAACGTGGTGTATATAAAACAACAGATGGCGGTGATACCTGGAATTTGATCTTACATACCAACGATACCAGCGGTTGTGCTGATCTTATCATTGATCCTGCCAATCCCAATAAACTGATCGCCGCTATGTGGCAGCATCGCCGTACGCCTTATAGTTTTACAAGTGGTGGGCCGGGGAGCGGCTTATACATTACTTATGATGCAGGCAAGAACTGGAAAAAATTAGGCAAAGAAGAAGGTTTGCCCGAAGGTAATTATGGCCGCATTGGTTTGACCATCTGCGCCAGCGAACCTAAACGCATATACGCAATGGTGGAAGCTGCAAAGAATGGTTTGTATAAAACTGATGATGGTGGATTTAAATGGGAACTGGTGAACAGCAATAAGGGCGATGTGACGAACAGGGCTTTTTATTTCCAGGATATAAGGGTGGATCCCAAAAATGAGAACCGGTTGTACAATATCACGCAAACGATCACGATGAGTGAAGATGGTGGCCGTACATTTAAAACGGTGATCCCATATGCCGGTATCCATCCCGATCACCATGCATTCTGGATAAATCCCAATGATCCCA
>Ga0068853_100004042_pt1 | contig 11289 bp, 4 predicted proteins | sample KBSCornC32_FD_65655 | JGI IMG/M metagenome (GOLD analysis project Ga0068853, IMG submission 65655) | Corn rhizosphere microbial communities from Kellogg Biological Station, Michigan, USA - KBS Corn C3-2 | ecosystem: Host-associated > Plants > Roots > Rhizosphere > Soil ... | reverse complement strand
TACCAGGATAAAACATTGAGCAATGGCAGCATCAATATTGCATCAAAAAATGAACGGCTCAATTACGATATAAAATTTGATACACTCAATACAGCCTCCAATACACTTTATGCAACACGCCTGAACGGCAGCGCTGCAAACGATAGTATCATGATGAACGTTGTTACGCAGGATAATAAAGCAAAAGACTGGTTTGGATTAAAAGCGTCTTTTTATGCAAAGGATAAAAATTATTCATTCAGATTAAAGGATAGTCTGCTGCTTAATTATGAAAGATGGAATGCCCCTTCGGATAATTATATCAGCTATTCAGCACAGGGATTGATCATCCATAATTTTGTGATCACCAGTGATACCGCGAAGATTTTTATTAATAGCAGGCAGGAAATTGCAAATAGTCCTGTTGATATTGAGATTGATAATTTTAATCTGAAGAGCATCAGTTCTATCCTGAATAATGATACGGTTTTTGTTTCGGGTGTCATGAACGCGAAAGTGGAAGTGAAAGACCTGGAGAAAAAACTGCCCTCGTTTAGCGGAGATATGGTTGTCAGCAATCTTGCTATTATGGAAAACCCGTTGGGGACGTTGATCTTATCTGCACAAAAGAAATCTAACGATAATGTTACGGGTTATATGACACTGAGTGGTAACGGGAATAATATTACTGCCAAAGGAAATTATTATTTAAACAACACAGAGCAGCAATTTGATGCCACGGCGAATATCAAGAGCCTGAATATGCAAACCCTGCAGGGGTTTTCAAGAGGCGCATTGACGAATTCCAGTGGGAATTTGTATGGCGACTTTGCAATGAATGGCAAATTTTCGGACCCACGATGGAAAGGCAATTTAAATTTTGATACCACGAAATTTACCATCTCCCAACTGGGAACCGCATTTAAAATAAACAAGCAAAAAATTATTTTTGATTACCCCGCCGCAACCTTTAATAATTTTATTGTACTTGATTCACTTAACCATCCGCTGAAGATCGACGGTACTGTTTCGGTGAATTCAACAAAAAGCTATGATGTAAACCTGGATATGAATACCAAAGATTTTATGGCGCTCAATGCACCCAAGGCCATCAACAGTGAGTTTTACGGCCTGGCTATCGTGGATGCAGACATAAAGATCACGGGCAATTCGGTTTCGCCAAAAATAGAAGGTGATATAGCTGTAAAAGACAGGAGCAATATTACCATCATCATACCCGAAAGAAGCTACAGCAAAGACGAAGGAAAAACGATCGTTCGTTTTATTGATCGCGATACTTTTGATATTAATCCACCTGTAATACCTTTTGTAGAAGAAAAAGAAGTGACGTCAAACTTTGCACAGTTCCTTAATTATAATCTCAATATTGAAATACAGAAAAAGGCAGCTTTAACCATCGTTATCGATCCCGTTACGGGCGACGAGATAAAAGTGCAGGGAGCGGCCAGCCTAAATGCAGGCGTTGATCCCGGTGGGCATCTTGTGCTTGCCGGAAATTACGAACTCGATAACGGGCACTATCTTTTCAACTACCAGTTCCTGCAGCGAAAATTCATACTCGAAAAAGGAAGTACCATTATGTTTGCCGGTGAGCCAATGGATGCAAGGATGAATATCACAGCTTCTTATACGGTCAATACATCATCCAAAGATTTGTTGGGAAATGAAGTTGGAAGTGTGGATCCGCTTCTTGCAAATTCCTTCAATCAAAAAGTGCCATTTAAAGTGATACTTTATTTAACTGGCATACTTAGTAAACCAACCATAAAATTTGATATACAATTACCCGAAGAAAATTCTGTGATCAACAACGACCTGCGTACAACTATCGAAAACAAGCTGGCCCAGATAAGAGGAGATGAATCGGCGACCAACAAACAGGTTTTTTCATTACTGTTATTGAACAGGTTTGTTGGCGAGCAAAGCAGCGATTTCTTTAAAGGGAACGGCGATGATTTTAATGATCTTGCCCGCCAGAGTGTAAGCCAGTTCCTGTCATCTGCGCTAAATGAAATTGCAGGTAATTTAATAAAGGGTGTGGATATAGACCTTAACCTGAGCAGTTACCGCGACTATAATAATGGTGGCAGCGCCCAGCGAACAGACCTGAATGTGGCACTAAGCAAAACCTTCCTGGATGACAGGTTAACCGTAACCCTTGGCAAGAATTTTGGCATACAGGGACAGGACGCCACATCCAAATCGAACAACAGTTATATACCGGATGTAACGATAGGGTATAAGCTTACAAAAGACGGAAAATATTTAATAAAGGCATATCGTAAGAACCAGTTTGAAGTGATACTGGATGGTTATGTAGTGGAAACAGGATTGGGCTTTGTGGTAACAATGGACTACGATAAGTTTAATGAACTGTTCAGGAGAAACAGGAAAAAATAGCACTTGAGTACATGAAGAAAAAATATTTCATAGCGTTTTTTTTAATAGTTGCTGCAACTTCCTGCAGTGTGAGGCGGTTCTTACCTGCCGGTGAAAAGCTGTACAAAGGATCCACGGTCATCGTTCAAAAAGATCCTGGGGTAAAAAACACGAACAAGCAATTAAAAAAACATTTGAAACTGGCTATTACGCCAAGGCGTAATAAATTTTTATTGGGGCAACCATATAAAGTGTGGTGGTGGTATGTGATCGGCGAACCAGACCCCGAAAAAACGGAGAAAGGCCTGCGCTCTTTTTTAAGAAAAAAACTGGGTGAAGCACCGGTATTAAGCAGCAGGATAAATGCACCGGTTACTGCCGAAAACATGCAGGCCTTTATGGAGAACACCGGCTACTTTCATACCAGGGTGCAGGGAGATACCGTAAACTCCGGTTATTTTACCAAAGCAGTTTATACTGCACAGGTACAACCGCAGTACCATATTAAAAGCATTACCTGGGTCAGCGATAGTTCTGCACTTTTAAAAACACTGGAAGAGCGGCAGAAAAGCAGGGGCATATTAAAAGTTGGTGCGCCATACCAGTTGAGTGATATCAGCGCCGAAAGAGACCAGCTTGACCTTTATTTAAAAACAAGAGGCTACTATTATTTTAATCCCGATTACCTGATGGCTTATGCCGACAGTACTGTTGGCAACCGCCAGGTAGAGCTTTATCTAAATGTAAAGAAGACAATACCGGAAGCCGCAAAATATCCCTACCGTATCAATAATATTACGGTGTTCCCCAATTATTCGCTTGTTTCCAAACAGCTGGATACAAGTATCGTTGGTGCGATAAAGTATGACGGGTTATATATAAAGGACAGTGCTAAAAAATTCAGGCCACGATTGTTTGCACAAACCATCACCTATAGGCCCGGCCGCTTATACAGTAGTCGCTCACAGAATTCAACATTGAACCGCCTGATCAACCTGGGCGCTTTTAAATTTGTAAAGAACAGGTTCGAGGCCGTACAGGATTCGGGCGACCTCCACCGGCTGAATGTGTATTATTATCTTACCCCGGCAAAAAAGAAATCCTTCCAGGGAGAGCTTGATGCATATACCAAAGAAAATAATTCGCTTGGTGCACAATTGAGTGTGAACTGGAAGAACAGGAATCTTTTTCATGGGGCCGAATTGCTCACCATAAAAGCATACACCGGTTTCGAAGTATCTATTGCTGATTCGTTGCGTAATAACAACAGCTACCGCATTGGCGGAGAAGCAAGCATCAAATTTCCACGCTATGCTGTGCCTTTTCTGCACATCAAAGAAAATAATTTTTACCCGCCGAATACCAATTTACTGCTGGGGTATGAGCTGTACCGCAAACAATTGTATTACACCAAAAACCTCTTCCGCCTGCAATATGATTTTACCTGGAAGACTAATATCCGTACAGAATATACAGTTGCGCCTTTGGCCATCAGCTATTTAAATGCAAGTAGTATAACCGACAGCTTTTACAGGCAGGCACTGGTTACACCGGCTATTTTACTGAATGTGTATTCTGAAGCCATATTGGGCAGTTATTTTTCGTACACTTACAATAACGGGCTGGGCAGAAAAAAGAATAAACTTTACTTCAATGCAAGTGTCGATCTTTCGGGGAACATTGCAGGCCTGGTAACAGGCGCAAAAAGATTCCGCGAAAAAACAATATTCAACACGCCATTTGCACAATATGTAAAAACCGATTTCGATCTGCATTATACACGCAGCCTGCCCAATAAATGGGATTGGGCCAGCCGGCTGCAGCTGGGGATCGGCATGCCTTACAGCAACTCTGCATTGTTGCCTTTTGCAAAGCAATATATTATCGGGGGCTCAAGTTCTATCCGGGGATTCAGGGTACGTAATCTTGGCCCGGGAACTTATAAACCAACAGCAGAAGATCAGCGTTTTTTCCAGATCATCGGCGGCGACTATAAATTCCTGGTAAACTCCGAAATAAGAATTCCGTTCACACCGAGCATTGGTGGCGCGGTTTTTATAGATGCAGGTAATATATGGACAAAGGATACTTTGCTTTTCGGCCCCGCAGGAAAACTTACAAAAAACTGGTATAAAGAACTTGCAGTTGCCGGCGGTATTGGATTGCGTTACGACGCCAAAGTTTTAATAATAAGAGCCGACCTGGGGATACCCTTTCGGAAACCTTATTTGCCCGACGGCCAAAGATGGGTGTTAAACAAGGTAGATTTTGGCAGCCGCTCCTGGAGAAGAGAAAACCTTATTTTAAACATTGCATTGGGCTTACCGTTTTAAGTTCTGCAAGCAAATGAAAACTTTTGAAAAAATACCTGGTAATAATATTTGTTGTGCTGGCACTGGCTGTTATTGGCGGCTGGATATATTGGCAGCAGTATAAAAAGAGCATTGTAAAAAACACAATCGAGAATGCCATCAGCAAAGGAACTGATAGTTTGTATTTTATTCACTACGATAGTTCTGTCATAGATGAGGTTAATGGAAATGCATCCTTTTATAATGTTACCCTGCAGTCAGATTCTTTGCAAAGGCAATTGCAGTTGTTTGACACCGCTTCTTCCGCCACCATTTTTAATGTACAGATCGCGGAGGTTTCCATCCGGGGAGCAAATATACCCGGCCTGCTCAGCAACACATCCATCCAGGCAAATTCGATCCGCATTAAATACCCTGTTATATATATTATCAACGCTGGTAAAAAAGAAAAGAAAATTTTCAACAGTAACGACAGCCTGGCCATTTATGAAAAACTGCTGGGTAAATTCAGCAGCGTAAGTGCCAACGAAATAATTATTGAGAACGGCATTTTGAATTTTGCAGATAAGACCGGTGCGCCGCGTACAGCCTTCCGTGACATTAATATCCAGCTAAAAAAATTCCGGATAGACAGTACCAGGGATTACCAGAATATTGTGAGCTATTTTGTGAAAGATGTAGTGGCCAGGGTAAGAGAAGTTTATATAAAAGGAGATAAGAACAAGGCCACATTTACCGATGTGGAATACAATGCCCCCGGCAGGTTTATCAGGCTTAAAAAATTTCAGCAAAAAAATAGTGAGGATAAGGTCATTTTTGATATCAATAATACCTCCATTAATAATATTTCAACAGATGCCTTTATATTGAACCAGCAGGTAAAAGCCGATGAACTGATCAGCGAAGGTGGCATGCTTACTTTTTACAGCAAGCCCAAAAAAGATAAAGACAGTACCAATGACGAACTGGAAATTGATAATAATTATTTTGATGAGGCACTGGTTAACCACGTATCTATAGGTAACAGCAATATCTATATTTATAACAAAGCCAAACCCCCCCAGGAGCCGTTAACGATCCGTAACGTAAAGTTTAATGCGGTTGATATTCAGAAATTACACTCCGGTACCAATGTAAAAAATCTTATCAGCAGCAGTAACTGGATATTAACTGCAGACGGCTTTTCGTTTCTTACCGCAAATAAAAGGTATAAAATAAATGTTGGTCGCTTTGTTATCAATAATGCCAAAGCTTCTGTAAATATTGCAACAATTAGTGTTAAGCCCACGCTTACAGAAGCGGCTTTTTCTAAAAGCATTAATCACCAGGAAGACCTGTATAACCTGGATCTTAATAATATTGAATTAACCGGCATTGATACCCGGCTGCTCATTACACAGAAAAGGCTGGAAGCGGCCGCTGGAACACTGCAGCCTGTTATAAAAATTTACCGCGACAGAACAATTGCCGAAGACATGACGAGCAAGCTTGGAAAATATCCGCACCAACTCCTGCAAACGATCAAATTTATGTTCAGCATAAAAAAACTGAACATAAAGAATGGCATGGTGGCTTACACCGAAAAAGCCGCAATTTCAAAACAAGCGGGTACAGTATTCTTTAAAAATATTAACGGAACGGTATCAAACATTACCAATATCAAAGACCTGATCAGCAGGAATAACCTGTTGGTACTGGATGCCAATGCCAGCTTCATGGGTTTAAGCCAGTTGCAATCAACATGGAAACTTTCGCTCAACAGCGGCAACTTTGATATATCCGGCACGGCAGGCGGTTTTTATGCACCCTCTTTAAACCCGCTTATTGAACCGATGGGAATGACGTCCATCAAAAAAGGGCAGGTAAATAAATTTACTTTTAATATGACCGGCACCGACCTTGCCACCAGGGGCAATGCCACGCTGTTGTACGAAGACCTGAAGATCGAAGTGCTGAAAAATGATTCGGGCGATGTGAAGAAGAAGAACTTTCAAACCTTACTTGCCAATGCCCTGATGAAGGATAAGAACCCGGTGAACGGCGTTGTAAGAACGGATGAGATCAATTACCAGCGGGATATCACCAAATCCTTTTTTAACCTGCTTTGGAAAAGCATTTTTTCGGCAGCTAAAAAAACGGTGCAGAAGCTTTAACGGATGTTATAAAAACATTAAGCAAAGTGCTGATACGTGGGGATGCAATTAAAAATTAAGTATTTTTAGTTGTGCTTTAAACCATCGGATATTATTATGGTCATACAGCCGTTCAATTGATCAGTTAAAACCATCCCGTATTATGCAGGTCTCCAACCGTCTAAAAAATCAACATCTTTTATGGCGCAGTGCATTTGGCCCAATGGCCGAGAATGCCGCTATACTGGAAAGCATTTCTCAAAAAAATCTTTGGGCACTTTTGGTGAAAACATCTTCCAAACCGGTTGAGAAAATTGAAGTGACCAAAAACCCGGTAGATGAATATGGCATGACCACGGCAACTCCCGGCGAAATGCAAAAAAAATTAAATGATCCTGAGATAAGAAAAAAGATCAGGGAACAGTCGCGTGACGATATAAAGAACATGAACATCCGCTGGCTGGATACCATGGTCAACAGTGAAGCCCAGCTGAGGGAAAAAATGAGCCTGTTCTGGCACGGTCATTTTGCATGCCGCATACAAAACAGTTATTTCTCGCAGGAGCTTTTGCATATTATCCGCACAAATGCCCTGGGCAGTTTTGCCGATATGTTGAAAGCCGTGAGCAAGTCGCCGGCCATGTTACAGTTCTTAAATAACCAGCAGAATAAAAAATCGCACCCCAACGAAAACTTTGCCCGTGAAGTGATGGAATTGTTTACCATGGGCCGGGGTAATTATACAGAGACCGACGTGAAAGAAGCTGCAAGAGCCTTCACCGGTTGGGCTTTTAATCCTGGTGGAGAATTTGTTTTCAGGAAGAATCAACACGACGATGGCAGTAAGACCTTCCTGGGTAAGACAGGCAATTATGATGGCGATGATATTCTGAATATGCTGTTGGAGCACAAACAAACCGCAAACTATATCAGCAAAAAAATATACAGGTATTTTGTAAATGAAAATGTGAATGAAGAAAACCAGCAATGGCTGAGTACGCGTTTTTATGCAAACAATTATGATATTGCAAAACTGCTGGAAGACATTTATACCAGTGACTGGTTCTACAGCGAAAAAAATATCGGTGTAAAAATAAAATCACCGGTTGAATTGCTGGCAGGTATCCGGAGACTGCTACCCATGCAGCTGGAAAATGACCAGGCACAGCTTTTATTTCAGCGTGCCCTTGGACAAATATTATTTTACCCGCCAAATGTAGCGGGCTGGCCCGGCGGCAAAAACTGGATAGACAGCAGCTCACTGATGCTTCGCCTCCGCATTCCGCAAATTCTCACCATCAACGACGCCATAAATATCATGCCCAAAGCAGATGATGATGTGCAGATGGGAATGATGGAAATGACAGTCAGAAAAGTAAAAGATACAGTAAGAGGTGGTACAGCTACGGTTGACTGGCCATCAGTAAATACCATATTTGAAAAGGTACAGCGTGAACAACTGCTGGAAAATATAACAGCAACTGTTCTGCAAACCAGGGGTAAGGTTAGTATTGAAGTGCTGAACAAATATGTAAATACCGAGAGCAGGGAAAATTATATCAAAAGCGCCCTGGTAAACCTGATGGCGACACCGGAATACCAATTATGTTAACTCAGCGGTCAGCCGTTAGCCGTTAGCCCTTAGCTAGCAGCTAATAGCTAAATGCTAAAAGCTTTTTAAAATGCTAATCAAACGCAAAGAATTCATTCAGATCGGTTCACTGGCAACAGCATCCCTTATGCTGCCTAAATTTTTAAAGGCTTTCGAAAAGCCAATGATGGTACCGCCCGGAAATAAGGTAGTGGTAGTGGTGCAGCTGAGTGGCGGTAACGATGGATTAAATACAGTGATACCGGTTCGTAACGACATTTATTACAGGGAAAGGCCCGTACTTGGCATTACAAAAGATAAGGCCCTGCTGTTAACAGATGAAACCGGTTTAAACCCGGCACTGCAGGCTTTTAAAGGATTGTACGATGATGGCAACCTGGCCATCATGAACAGCGTGGGCTATCCCAATCCCGATCGTTCGCATTTTCGCAGTATGGATATCTGGCATAGCGCCAGCGAAAGCAATGAATATATAAACACGGGCTGGCTTGGCCGCTACCTGGATGCACAATGTAAGGGCTGCGACAAACCAACACAGGCCATGGAACTGGATGATGTGCTCAGCCTGGCATTAAAGGGAGAAGTAAATAAAGGATTGGCCTTTACAGATCCGCGAAAATTATTTAATACCAGCAACGGAAAGTTTTTGAAAGATGTAAATAGTGATCATAAGCCAGGAGAAGAAACGATTGACTATTTATACAAAACAATGAGTGCTACACTCAGCAGTGCAGAATATATTTTTGAGCAGAGTAAAGCACATCCCAGTTCACAAACCTATCCCAACAGCGAGTTGGGTAAGGATCTGAAAACAATAGCCTCGCTTATCTTCTCTGATATCAACACCAAGGTTTATTATGTAAGCCTGGGTAGTTTCGATACCCATGTTGGCCAGGAGAACCAGCAAAAGAGATTATTTACCGAATTGAACGAAGCTGTTAAAGCATTTACCGACGACCTGAAAAGCAACAACCGTTTTGAGGATGTACTGATGATGACCTTCAGTGAATTTGGACGCAGGGTTACGCAAAATGCCAGCAACGGAACCGATCATGGAACAGCAAATAATATGTTCTTCATCAGTGGCGGATTAAAGGAGAAGGGCGTGCTGAACGCGATGCCCGACCTCAGCGACCTGAATGAAGGCGATCTTAAACACAAAGTCGATTTTAAAGATGTGTACGCAACCGTGCTAAACAAATGGCTGGCAGCAGATGATAAGCTGATACTGGGAAAAACGCATTCGCATTTGAATTTTATATAAAAAAAGCCCGGATAATGTATCCGGGCTTTTTTGTAAATACTGGTATTTATTTTTTCATCGCTGTTTTATACAGCATCCATCCCATGGTTGCAAAGAATAAAACACCCAATAAATAATACAGGTTTATACCAATGCCCCCGCTAATGCCTTCTTCCAGGCTGATGGATTTCATCAGCTTTTCGCCACTATCGCTGCCCACAATAAAAGCAATTACAACACCGGCAACAGCGCCACCCGCTACAAGTCCTGTTGCAAATAAACTTCCTTTACCAAGCTCATCTTCTTCAGGGTTTGTTTCGATACCGTCTTTTTTCTTCTTTCTTTCCACCAATCCTTTAATGGCACCTCCAATAGCAATTGGTAAAGTGGTAGATAAGGGAAGGTAGGCACCCACTGCAAAACTTAACGACCGGATACCGCACAACTCCATTACTACTGCAAGAAAAACGCCCACAAAAACATATTGCCAGTCTAAATTAAAAGATAGAATACCCTTAATCAAAGTTGCCATTAAAGTTGCCTGTGGTGCGGGATATTTTTCTGTGCCAATAGCATGGTTTATCCCCTGCGCGATCATTTCGCTGTTGGGCTTATCCAGATATTTTATGGTGATACCAATAACAATAGAAGAGACAATGGCTCCAATGAACAATGCAATTTGCTGGTTACGGGGTGTGGCGCCAACAATGTAACCGCTTTTCAGATCCTGCGATGTTGCCCCGGCATTTGCTGCAGCAATGCAGATCATTCCACCTACTACTAAAACCAATGGTTCATAGGTCTTACCGGTCCAGCCCACGGCGATAAAGATCAAACTGGTTCCCATCACGGTCGCAATGGTCATGCCACTTATGGGATTATTGGAAGAGCCGATCAAACCCACGATCCTGGAGGACACCGTCACGAATAATGCACCAAAAATCAATACTAAAATGCCTATCAATATTTTCTGCAAGATACTGTCACCAGGTACCTGCGGTAAAAGAGCAATTAAAGCAACAAGGGCCAAACTGCCGATCCCTACTACTTTCAAACTCAGGTCCCTTTCTGTTCTTAAAACACTATTGGTTTCACCGGCATTATTTTTTATCGAGGTAACACTTCCCTTAATAGATTTAATAATGGTTGGTACGGTCTTAATTAAAGTGATGATACCACCCGCTGCCACAGCGCCTGCGCCAATCTGGCGAATGAACGCATAATAAATGGCGGCAGAATAATCATTGAAAGTATGTGTGGCTGCATTCCATCCTCCTTTGCCCCCATCTTTTGTAATATCAGTCAGGTACCCGAGTTTATTAAGTTGGATCGCAATGGTATCTGCCGGCACGATGGATGATAAAAGCGGGATCAGGACAAGCCAGCTTAATACACCGCCGGCAACCAATACTCCGGCTATACGTGGGCCAATGATATAACCAACACCCAAGTATTCAGGTGTTATTTCACCGCTTAATTTTGCCGATGGAAAAAATTTATTGGTTTGCCTGGTGATCCAGAAAGGGGTTTCAGCAATGATGTGCAGTATTTTTTGCAGAATAGCATAACTGAAAGCAACACCTAAACCCCAGAAAGCGGTCTTGGCAAAAT
>Ga0068853_100004039_pt1 | contig 11293 bp, 9 predicted proteins | sample KBSCornC32_FD_65655 | JGI IMG/M metagenome (GOLD analysis project Ga0068853, IMG submission 65655) | Corn rhizosphere microbial communities from Kellogg Biological Station, Michigan, USA - KBS Corn C3-2 | ecosystem: Host-associated > Plants > Roots > Rhizosphere > Soil ... | reverse complement strand
GGGTTTGTTCGGGTTCCGTTCGGCGACGCGGACGCGGTGCGGGCAGTCATCGACGATCGGACCGCTGCGGTCCTTATCGAACCGATCCAGGGTGAGCGCGGCGTCATCATCCCGCCGGACGGATATTTGCAGTCCGTGCGCGACGCGTGCACGGAGGCGAACGTGCTCATGATCGCCGACGAGATTCAGTCGGGGCTCGGCCGCACCGGCTATACCTTTGCCTGCGATCACGAGGGAGTGCGTCCGGACATCTACGTTCTGGGCAAGGCGCTCGGTGGGGGCGTGTTGCCGTTGTCCGCGGTCGTATCCCGACGCGACGTTCTCGGCGTGTTCCGGCCCGGCGAGCACGGAAGCACGTTCGGTGGGAACCCACTCGCGTGCGCGATCGGCATCGAGGTCGTCCGCATGCTGGCCACCGGCGAGTACCAGCAGCGCGCCGCAATAGTGGGCGAGCAGTTCGCGCAGATGCTCAAGAACCTGCCAGCTGACGAGGTCGATGCGGTCCGGAGCCGAGGGTTGTGGGCGGGCATCGACCTCGCGCATCGCGACGGCCGTGACGTCTGTGAGGGTCTGCTGAATCGGGGCGTGTTGGCCAAGGAGGCACATGACCGGACCATCCGGCTCGCGCCGCCTCTGGTTATCGAACCGACCGATCTCGAATGGGCGGTCGGACAGCTCGCAGAGGAGCTCAGCAACGCCTGAGACGACCAGATCTGACTGGATCGATCCGCTCGAGTCGGAGCAGCGAGTTGGGTAGGGCCTCGAGGTCGTTCTCACGCAAACCGAGGACGTGCGAACTTGATGACGTGGCAGAGGTCAACTGGGCGGTCGGCCGGCGGGTGGACGTTTGACCGCCGCCGCCGGCGCGACTTCAAGCGGAGCTCAGCAAAGCCCGGAGGGCACGGGGGTGTTGCAGAGGTTGTTGGCGAAGACGTTGCCCGTACCGCTTCCGTCCCAGAAAATGTCGGGGTCGTTGCCCTTGATGACATTCGCCTTCACGACGTTCCCATTGGGGTCGACCCGCCGAACGGAGTCGAGTCGACGACAGCCACCCCACCTTGGAACGCCGAGGGACCAGATGGCCTGTTCCCGGTTATGAGGTTGCCGGTCACGAGGTAGTTGTCCGGACCGAAGATCGCGACGCCAAGTCCAGACAGTGTAGGTCCCCACCGATTTCTCATCGAGCGCACAGTTTTACGCCGGTGATCCGACGGCGTGCTAACTACGCGTTCGCCGTCGGAACGCCAGATCTGAGCTCTTAGGCGGCGGCCAGAGAGAATGGCGGATATACGTCCGTTACCAGGAGGAAGGCATAACCGATCACCCGCTGCCCCCACCGCAGGACACCCTCCACGAAGTCGAACATGCCCCTCGGGTATCGCCCGGTGAACACAATGGCGAACCAGGCGATGATGACGACCACAACGGCGGCAGCCCAGAGAAACAGCAGGATAATCAGGTGTGGAATGACCAGTAGCCATTTCACCAGGGGGAGCCACCGGTTGAGCTCCCGGCCGGCATCGGGGTAGCGGTACTCCAGATGGACTGCCTGATGGTCATCGGTGGACGGATACTGGTCATCCATGAGCGCGAGATAGACGACCACGCGATTCGTGAACCGCTGGAGTTCCAGGTTCCAATCGAACCACCAGCGCGGGTATTTCCGCTTGAACAGGATCATTAGGAGCGGGCCTAAGAAGAGGAGGCCGCCTGCCCCGATCACGACGTATCGCGCGTTGGTGCCATAGGCAGCGTGACCCCAGCCACCCGCTGCGACGACCGACGCCCCGGACACCGTCTGCAGCACGATCATGATAGGTATCACCGCGAAGATCCGAAGCGCAGTTGTCACCCGGTTCAGTGGCCGATCCGGATAATCGACCGAGAATTGCACTGGATACATTGCCTGCGGTAACGACATTTGTCTCTCCCTTCGACTGCGAGCTCGGAACGCCGGGAAGCGAATGGCTCAGATCGACCTGAGGGTCGCTGAACCACAAGTGGAACTGTCAGTCGCCAACTAACCCCGCAGCCGCGGCGGAGTCCAGTCTGACTAGCGGACACGCGAGATGGTTGGGAAACCGTACCGCGGTCCCAGCGTCGGACACGTGAAGCGAGAGGTGACCGAGAGCATGTCTCCAATATCGGCCGCCAGCCGGGGTGCTGAGCTCGCCAAGGCGCTAGACGGGCCAAGCCTCCGATTCCTGGATCCGCCCATGGCCAATCTTGATCCAGTTGCGCGCCTCGCCGTTGTTCCTGATCGACCGAGCGGCAGCCGGACGACCGTGCCGCCGCACTTGCTGCAGAGCGCGGAGTTTCGCCTGCCGGAGCTCTGTCGTCGGGTGGCGACGGAGATTCGAGACCAGATGACCGTGTATCGGATCGAGTCCGCCGTCGTCTCCCGGGATGACTTGACCCGCTCGGTAATGGCGAACCTGCGGACCGTGATCGACGCCCTCCGCACTCCCGACAGCATCGATTTGGCTCAGGCGATCGCCACCGGTAGCCGTCGCGCTCGGCAGGGGGTTCCGCTGCCAGAGGTGCAGCGCGCGTTCCGGATCGGCTTTTCTGGGCTGTGGGACGTCCTGCTCGATGTGGTCGCGGTGGCCGACGACCATCAACGACAGGCCTTGGCGAACGTCGCCGCGACCTTCTGGTACCTGATCGACCGGTTTCTCGAAGCCGTCGGCACCGCGTATCGGCAGACAACGGCCGAGCTCGTACGGGCGCAGCGGCGCCGTCGCGTCGCCCTCCTGGATGCCGTCTTCTCTGGCGGCGCGGTCACCGACACCACGCGGTGGGAAATCACCCAGCTCCTCGATCTCCCGCATGACGGGACGTTTGCCGTCGTCGTCGCCGAAACCGCTAGTCCCACAGCCGGCGCGCGCCTCGAAATCGAGAGCGCACTCGACGCGATACACATGGGTTCGGCGTGGCGACCTACTCCGGCCTACGAACTCGGCATCGTTTCCATCGGAAGCACCGAGCGTCTGGGCCTTCTGGTGCAGATACTGCGCGAATACGCTACCGGGCGGGTCGGCGTCAGCCCGGCTTTCACCGGGTTGGAGGACGCGTCGCACGCGCTGCGCTTGGCCCACGTGGCGCGGGCCAGCATTGCTGACGGCGCGGCGACCGCCGCATGCTTCGATGAGTCGCCAGTGTCCATGATTGTTGCTGCGGCCCCCCAGGAAGCGACCAGGATCGCCCAATCCCTCCTCGCGCCAGTTTTGGCACTCCCCGCCGCTGACCGCGACATGCTCCTCGACACCGTCGATGCCTGGGTCGCCAACGCGGGCTCGGCGAAGCGCACGGCCGGCCAGTTGTACTGCCACCCGAACACGGTGAGATACCGGCTGCAGCGCGTGCAGAACGAACTGCGTATGTCGCTAACCGACCCGAGCGCGGTCGCTCAGCTGGTCGTCGCCCTTCGGGCGTGGCGGATGCTCGGCGACGCTCGGCCGCCGGCCACGCGTCAGACCGGCCGTGCATTGTGGCGCGCGCCAACGCGAACTAGTCCAAGTTGTGGGCGGTCACAGACCTCACCCGACCGCTGAAACATCCGCTGGTTGCGGCGGTACGGTCCGCCGCACTTCCTAATCCGTCCGCTTACAGAAGGAGAGGTGTTGGGACGTGTCCGCTCAGACTGCAGCCCCACCACAACACACGTCATTGGCCGTCGCCACGTCGCCGGTCGAGACTTCGGCTACGTCTCCAACAATGGCCGATCCGACGCCGGTCGCGTTCGCCCTCTTTGCGTTCGCACTCGCGGTGTACGGCGTTCGCTTCGTGAATGTCAGCGCCTTCACCGTCGCCGCCGCCCCGACGACAATCGCCTTGGATTACGCGATTCTCGTCGCCGCCATAGCGGAGACCCTCGTAGGCGTGCTCGCCGTCATTCGGGGCCTGGCCTACCGGGGATACGTCACGACGATCTTCGGCATCTGGCTACTCGGCTTCTACTTGCTCATCACCTCGGGCGCGGCGAACAAGGCGTTCACGCCGGACGCGCTCGCCTGGTATGTACTCGTACTGGTGGTGCCGGTCGCGCTGCTCGCCGTGCCGTCGATCGTGCATCGCAACATCCCGTTCATCATCGCCTTCGTGGCCATCCTGGTTCTGCTGCTCCTGCTGGGTCTCGGCTACCACGAGCTGCACAATGCGATCGCTGCTGCCACCAAAGCCAAAACGGCCCCTGATCTGTCCGGCGCGGTGAACCTGCTCAAGGCGTCCGCGTGGTTCGGTTTCATCGGCGCGGTGGCAATCTGGTGGGTGTTCGCGCGGGACGTCTACCGGACTACCGGTGTGTTGCGCGGTCCAGCCCGCTGACCCACGCAGTGAGATACCGCAGCTGTCGAGGCTGCGGTATCTCACTTTTCGGGTTAACAGCAGACTACGACTGATCAGATTTGGTTGGCCGACGTTGTTGGTGGACTCGTCGGCGGCGAGAGCAGCCGCACCGCCACCAGCAGATCGATCACCTCGGGAAGCTTGCGCAGGTCGAGCCCGGTGCGTTCTGCGATCCGCTCCAGGCGGTAATAGGCGGTGTTGACGTGCAGATGCAGCAATTCTGCGGCCACCTTGGCATTCAGATCGCTGGCGACATACGCGTTGATGGTGTCGAGGTAGCTTCCGCCCGCGGCCAGGTCCTCCTCGACAAACTGCCGGATCTTCGGCGCGATCAGCCGCCGCGCCGTCTCCTCCTTGCTGAGCACCAGGTAGTTGAACGTCGACAGGGAAGACAGGGCAAGCACGCCTCCGCATCCAGCTAGTCCGTCCCGGGCTACGCGGGCCTCGTCATACGCCTTCGGAACGTCAGTCAGGTGGGCATGCACCGTGCTCGCGCCGATCGCAATCTCGACGCCGGCTGCTCGAAGTTCGGCATGCGCGCGTTCGAGCGCCCGGATCACCCGAGCGCCACGTGCAGCAACTGGAAAGAGGCCGACCACCTCGTCGTGCCGCAGCGCTAGCAGTCCGCCCGCGTCCCGGCCCACGGTGCGCCGTATCGCGGCCGCGATCTCGTGCATCGCGGGATCAGGAACCGACGACTTGATCAGTCGGGTCGAGATGACGAGCGTCCCCTTCTCAGGAAAGAGGCCCGCTGCCCGCAGGATGCCCAGTCGGGGCTCGGTCGCAGCCGGGTGGCCGAGCAACAAATCCTCGATCAGGTCCCGGTTGTGCCGCTCGCTGTCTGCTACCCGATATTGCTGGGCTTGCAAGTACGCGTCGGCCGCGATCGAACTGCCTACCTCGATTACCTGCATGAGCCGGGACACTGCGGCAAGCGCAGCCTCCTTGACCGCGGGATCGGTACCGATCGCCTCCCGAAGACCGTCCCAAAATGTCAACTGGCCGATCCGGAACGCTCGCAGAAAGTCCGCTAGCGACACTCCCTGGCCGACCCGGTACAGGGCCTGACTACGCGTTAGCGGGAACTCTTCGCGGATCGGCAGGCGGTCTTCCCGCACGATCGTCACGAAGGTCTCGAACATCGCCCGGCAGTGGTCGACAACCTGTAACCGGAGATTCACATCAAGGTTATCGCGATAGGCCGGCAGCTCGCGCCAGATCGCATCGGTGGCTGCGGTCGCCATCTGGTCCAGTAACGGCTCCGCGGCGCGGACGAGTGCCATCCGCGCCTCGTCTGCGGCCGCGGCTCTGCCATCCGGCCGGTCGTTCGTCTCGATGGCCTCTTCGGCGGCTGGCCGGGCACCTCGACCCCGCGGAATCGCTTCGCGATTTCGCGGGGGCCCGGCACCTGCACCCTGGCGCGGCTTCGATGCTCTCTCGCTCATGCGGTCAGCCACCCCTCGCCGTGCCGGACTCCCTGCACCGGTCCCAGTCAAGTTAGTGTCCCGCTAGCGAGGTGTGTTGACCCGTCTGCACGGCCCAGCCGGCGGCTCGCTTCGTTGTCGTCGTCGCGAATGGCGCTGCCATGCGCCTCCTCCTCCGTCTTGCGATCCATCCGCCTGGATCCGCGCATCCAGGCAAAGAACCTCCCTAGCGGGACACTGGGTGTCCCGCGCGGGACACTAAGCCGCTCGCTTCATGAAAGGGCGCAGGGTGGGCCGGCCGTTGGAGGGCGCCGACCGCTCACTCGTGGCAACTCGTCATGCCGTTGGGACAGGGGGTTTGATCTCGCGCCGCAGAATCTTGCCGGTCGGCCCCTTCGGCAGCGCGTCGACGATCCACACCTGTCGCGGGTACTTATAGCTCGCGAGTCGTTCCTTGACGAAGTCCCGGATCTCGTCCGGATGGGCGGATGCCCCCGGAGCCAGAGCGACAGCGGCGCCGATCTCCTCACCGAGGGCGTCGTGGGGAATGCCGACGACGGCGGCCTCAGCGATGGCTGGATGCTCATAGAGCACTTCCTCGACCTCGCGCGGGTACACGTTGTACCCACCGCGGATGATCAGCGCCTTCTTGCGGTCGACGATATAGAAGTAGCCCTCCTCGTCCATCCGTCCGAGATCGCCGGTGCGGAACCAGCCATCGGAGGACATGACCTCGGCGGTGGCCGCTGGCTGTCGCCAATAGCCCTTCATGATGTTGTGGCCGCGGATGGCGATCTCGCCGATGTCGCCGATCGGCAAGTCGGACCAGTCGTCAGCCACGATTCGCATCTGCACTCCGTCGATCGGGACGCCGACTGAGCCCACCTTGCGCACCCCTTCTGGTGGATTGAACGAGGCGACCGGTGCCGTTTCGGATAGTCCGTAGCCCTCAATGATCGGGCAGCTGAAAGCCGTCTCGAAGACGCTCAGCACCTCGAGCGGCAGCGCAGCGCCGCCCGACGCGCACAGCCGCAGCGAGGACGTGTCATAGCGGTCGCGGTCTGGGACGTTGAGCAGAGCGGAGTACATCGTCGGCACCCCGAGAAAGATGCTGACCCGGTCTCGCTCGACCACCTGCAGCGCCTTGGCGCCGTCGAAGCGGCTGATCATGGTGAGACACGCGCCACTGAAGATGGCGCAGTTCATACCCACCGTCTGGCCAAATGTGTGGAACAGCGGCAGGCAGCCCATCAGAACGTCGTCCGGGGTGAGCTTGAGCCAATCGTTAGCGAAAATGTCGGCGTTGCGGCGCAGATTGGCATGGGTAAGTTCTGCGCCCTTCGGCTTGCCTGTAGTACCGGAGGTGTACAAGATGACGGCCGTGTCGTTATCCGCCCGGTCAACCACCGTCGCCGGATCGTATGGCCCCACGGGCGGCGTCTGGAGCACGATGAGGTCAGTCCCTAGCTCCCCTGTACCGGTCCTGGCCTGATCAACTGCTTCCTGCGACGTCAGCAGGATCATTGCGCCGGAATCGCCAATGTAGTGGGCGATCTCCCGTCCTTTGAGCAACGGATTGATCGGCACGACGACGCCACCTGCCACCAGAATGCCGTAGTAGGCGATCGCGAATTCCGGAACGTTGGGGAGCATTACCCCGACCCGATCACCCGGCTGGAGTCCGCGCTCCGTGAGACATTTCGCGAGTCGACAACTTGCGCTGGCCAGGTGCGCGTAACTGAGCGTTACGTCGTCGAGCCGAATCGACCGAGCCGAGGGATCGGCTGATGCCGATGCGAGCAGACGATGCGCAAGGTTGGTCATGGTGCTCTCCGGGGTCGCAGGTGCTCGGATCAGATGATTGCCGGAAAGCATCGCCTGACCGATCTCGAGAGCGTTAGTCGGGCGACCACAGAAAGGCTTGTTCCCGACTAACGAACCAGCCTCCACCCGGATTACGTTCGGTCGGGCCTGCCGAAGCTCACGGTCGAGCCGATCACCGCCGGAACGAACCGGAGGATCAACGTATCCGCGGTGAACCCTCCGCTGATATCAAGCGGAACCGGGTGCCGTCGCGCCTGATGTGTCCGGCAACCGGATCCGCGAAGTGACTTCCGATAACCAACGTGTCAGTGCCGGCGAGCCGCTCGACGAGATCAGATCTGGAGGCGCGGGCCTGGTCAGGATTGAAGTCGGAGCCCGCTCCCCAGCGGGGATAAGCGATTTGACATGGGTGATGCATCACGTCACCGGTGATCACGGCCGTCTGACCATGTGACTCGATCTCGACACTGACGTGGTATGGCGTGTGACCGGGCGAGGGCACCAGACGCACGCCGTCGATGACCACGTGATCGTCGCTCACCAAGTCGACCAGCCCAGCCTCGTGAATCGGGGCGACCGAATCGGCAAAGCCAGCGAGTTGATCTTCGATCTCGTGCTTCGGTGACCCCTTCCAGTAGCCGAATTCCTTGGCCGACATCACGTAGCGGGCGGCCGGAAACGTGGGTTGCCAGGTTCCATCGACGAGTCGGGTGTGCCATCCGACGTGGTCAAAATGCAGATGGGTGCTTACTACATAGTCGACGTTGCCCGGCTGGACGCCCGTGCTCGCGAGTCGGTCAAGGAAGTCCGTATGCAGCTCGTTCCAGCCCGGGACCGCGGTTCGGTGCTTCTCGTTCCCGACGCCCGGATCAACGACTATCACCTTGCCGGCGATGAGGACCACAAACGCCTGCACCAATCCCTTGAGGCGACCGACCTCATCTATGAAGTGCGGCGCCAGCCACGAAGCGCGGGAGACCTCGGCCGGATCCAAGTCCGGAATCAGCCCTTGAAGCGCAGCGGTCGCATCCAACTCGCCGACACGGACAACTGTGGCGTCACCGATATCCCATCGGAGGATCTCCATGTCGGTACGATCCCATGTCCGGCCCGGTCAGTGTCCGGGCCAGGAATTCAGACGACAATTCCGCGCCCAACTGCACACTCGCGGCCTTATCGCCGACCCCACAAAACCACGCCACAAGATCGCTGCGCGACTTCGGGGGACCCGGAGCGCTGCGTTACGAGGACATTCGGTCGACTCCCTTACGGACCTGAACCGACCGGTTGATGAGCTCACCAAGCGCGTCACGATCCACATCGTCGAGACGCTTGATGTACAAGCACCCTTTCCCGGTCTTGTGCGGGCCGAGCCGGGCCAGCACCCGCTGGTAGCGGTTCTCGAAGCCTCCGATCAGGTAGATCGCGAGGTGCGCTCGACGCGGCGAAAATCCAGCCAGCGCCGAGTCGCCCTCGTGGCCACTCGCGTAGCGGTAGTGGTACGCGCCGAAACCGATGATGCTCGTTCCCCACATTGCCGGTGGCTCACCAGTGATCTCCTCCATAACGGCGCAGAGCCGACGCGCATCCTCACGTCGCTGTGGGTCGGGTATCCGGGCGAGGAACTCCGCCACCGCGGCGCCGGTTCGGCCCGTCGCCGGGCCCTTCGTTGTCGCCATGCCGCCATGGTCACATAGCCCGCCGATGAGCCCGGCACAGTCACGTCGTCATGCCGCTTGTCTGCAATCTTGATCACCTGCAGGATGAAGTCGAGTGCGGCGGGCGGAGGCCGGGTGAACGACCAGGACGGGATCGTCATCGGCGTCGACATGGGCACGACAAGCACGAAATCAGTCGCCTATGACGTCTCCGGTCGGGTCGCGGCGTCACATGCGGTCGGGTACCCATTGCACGAGCCGAAGCCCGGATACGCAGAGCAAGATCCAGATGCAATCCTTGCCGCGGTTGCGCAGACCGTCGCCAGTGTTGCTTTGCAGTGTGACGGCCGGATACGGGCGTTGTCGTTCAGTTCCGCGATGCATACCCTGATTGGCCTTGATCGGGACCGTGAGCCACTGACGCCCGTGATCACCTGGGCCGACCAGCGCGCCAGCGGGCAGGCCGAACGGCTGCGGGCCGGCCCCGGGGGGTTGGCCTTGCATCGGCGCACCGGCACGCCGCTACATCCCATGGCGCCGCTTCCGAAACTCGTCTGGTTCCGGGAGGAGGAACCGGAACTGGTTGCCCGAGTGCGGCATTGGGTCGGCATCAAGGACTATGTGCTGTGGAAACTGCTGGGTGTGCTGGTCACCGACTATTCGATGGCGTCGGGCACCGGTCTCATGGACATTCACCGGTTGCAATGGGATCCGGAGAGCTTGGACCTTGCCGGAATATCGCCAGATCAGCTGCCGGAACTGGTCGGGACGACGACGGTGTTACCCGAGCTACCACCCGAGACGGCGAACGTCGTCCAATTGCCCAGCGAGACGTCCGTGGTCGTCGGTGCGGGCGATGGTCCGCTGGCCAATCTCGGCCTGGGTGCGGTTCGTCCAGGTGTGGCCGCCTGCTCGATCGGGACCAGCGGGGCGCTGCGGGTGATGGTCGAGCAGCCGACCGTGGACGAGCAGGGGCGCGTTTTCTGCTACGCGCTCGCCGATCAGCGGTGGGTGGTCGGTGGGGCGATCAATAACGGCGGTTTGGTGCTGGCGTGGTGCGGGGACGCGCTGGCTCCGGAGCTCAGCACCGGGCGAGAAGATGAGCTGTTGCGGCAGGCGGGCACGGTTCCAGCCGGCGCCGACGGGCTGATCATGCTGCCGTACCTGCACGGAGAGCGCGCTCCGCACTGGAGCACGCTACCCAGCGGCGCCTATGTCGGGTTGCACGCCGACCACCGCCGGCCCCATTTGATCCGCGCCGCGCTGGAAGGCGTGTGCCAGCAACTCGCCCTGGTCCTGGACTCGGTTCGCGCCGCCGGCAACGAGGTTAACGAGATTCGCGCGACCGGCGGGTTCGCCCGAAGTGCGCTATGGCGGCAAATGCTCGCCGATGTTCTCGGCACACCGATTGGCTTTCCGGCTGGACATGAAGGCTCCAGTTTCGGTGCAGCGCTGCTCGGCATGGATGCGCTTGGCCTTGTTCCGACGATTGACGTCGCAGCCGACCTAGTGGAGATCAACGAAGTAGTGCCGCCCGACCCGGCCGCGGCGCAGGTCTATGCCGACCTGCGGCCCACCTTCGACCGGCTGTACGACGAATTAGTCCCGACGTTCCGCGCGTTGCTGCGGCCCGGCCAGCCGTAGCAACAAAACCCCAGCTACCCGCAGAGTCGGGCGTCACTGTTCTCACCGCCGGTCGAGGAATTCTGAGCATTGATCGACGACAAGGGCGACCACGTCGGTGTCGACGCCCAGCGCTGGATCCAGCCATGCCAGCACGCGCGGTACGGCGTCTCCGAGGCGGCCGGTTGCCAGTGGCACGACTTCGTCGGCTCGCGCGTCAGCGACTGGCGCCCCCATCCCCCGTAAGTGACATATCCAGGCGGCGAGAACGCGCGTCGCTGCTTCCGGGAGCCGTCCCGCGGCGCGTTCGGCGCGCAAGACAGGCAAGATTCGGATAGGCAGTTTTTGCGACCCATCGGCCGCGATGCGATCGAGCCGATCACGCATCCGCGCGTTGGTGAACCTGTCGAGGAGCGC
>Ga0068853_100004038_pt1 | contig 11294 bp, 9 predicted proteins | sample KBSCornC32_FD_65655 | JGI IMG/M metagenome (GOLD analysis project Ga0068853, IMG submission 65655) | Corn rhizosphere microbial communities from Kellogg Biological Station, Michigan, USA - KBS Corn C3-2 | ecosystem: Host-associated > Plants > Roots > Rhizosphere > Soil ... | reverse complement strand
AGCCTGTCGCCGGGCTCCCTGGCCGTGACCCGATACCTCCGGGACACCGGGCTGCTCACCGACCTGGAGACGCTGGGCTTCCACATCGCCGGCTACGGCTGCATGACCTGCAACGGCGGTAGCGGGGCGTTGCACCCGGACGTCGCCGAGGCGGTCGACCGGGATGGGCTCGTCGCCGCGGCGGTGCTCAGCGGCAACCGCAACTTCGAGGGCCGGGTACACCCCCAGGTCCGCGCCGGTTACCTCGCCTCGCCGGCCCTGGTCGTCGCCTTGGCGCTGGTCGGCCACGTGCGGATCAACCTGGAGACCGAGCCATTGGGCATCGGCAGCGACGGCGAGCCAGTGTTTCTGCGCGATCTTTGGCCGAGCTCGCAGGAACTCGCGGCACTGTCCGACGAATGCCTCAAGCCCGAGGTCTTCACGGCACCGATCGCCGCGCCCGACGGGTGGGCCGGCATCCCGGCCCAGACCGGCGAAGTCTTCGCCTGGGACCCCGATTCCACCTACATCCGCCCGCCGGCCTACGTCGACGGCAAGCCCCTGACGACCGACCTCCGGAATGCCCGTGCGTTGGTGGCGCTCGGCGACGACGTCAGCACCGACCACATCTCCCCGGTCGGCGGCATCCCCGCCGATTCCCCGGCCGGCCGTTACCTGACTGTAAGAGGTGTAGCGGACTTCAACTCTTACGGTTCGCGGAGGGGTAACCACGAGGTGATGGCCCGTGGCACCTTCAGCAACCCCCGCCTGCGCAACCGCCTGGTCGGTGAGGGCGACGGCCGTGGCCTGACGCTGCACGTCCCGACCGGCGACACAGTGCCGGTGTTCGAGGCGGCGCAACGCTATGCCGGCACGCCGCTGATCGTGTTGGCGGGCCAGAACTACGGCATGGGGTCGTCCCGTGACTGGGCGGCCAAGGGACCGTGGCTGCTGGGCGTTCGGGCGGTGCTGGCCGAGAGCTTCGAGCGGATCCACCGCGCCAACCTGTGCGCCATGGGCATCCTGCCGCTGCTGCTGCCCAAGTCCTGGACGGCCCTCGGCCTGACCGGTCACGAGGAATTCCAGCTGTCCCTGGACGAGCACGCCGGTCAGGTCGACGTCACAGCCGGCGAAGTGACCTTCACCGCCCGTGCTGATGTGCACGCGGCCGAGTGGGCCCTGTTGCGCTCCGGCGGCACGCTGCCGCACCTGGCCCAGCGGCTGGCCGAGGAGGAAAGGTGAGCCAGCACATCCTGGAGGAGCTCGGGCTGGCCGAGGCAGCCGACGGGCTCACCAGCCGCAAGCGCACCTTCTCCCCGGTGCACCTTGGCCTGCACGATGTCCGCATCGGCGATCTGCTCGACGCCGTGCGCAAGCGTGACGGCCTGCTGCCGCCCCGCACCGGGCACCTGGGCAACTGGACCGACATCGCCCAGGGCCGGGCCGGCGCGATGGACTTCAACACCGCCATCTGCGGTGCCGGCCACGGTTATCCGCTGGTGTACGGAATGAACCGCACTGAGGCCGAGACCGAGGGCGGCGACGAGGTCTACCAGCCCGGCGCGATCATCGAGGCGGGGGAGCGCAAGCCACTTCCACTGTACACATGGGACGGTCATACCTTCGCTGAACGTGGCCGCGGCAAGCCACTGTTCTGCCCGGTGGTACAGACTGAAGTGGACGGTGAACTGGCCGCTCTGATCGACGTGCAGTGGCGGCGGCTGGCCGACATTCCGGGCTACCGGTTCAAGAACTGGGCGCACTCACTGGTCGACAACGAGCCGCTGCTGCTGGACATGCTAACCACGCTGATCACCGAGGCCGGCAAGGGCAAATACCCCGACCGCACGCTGATCGAGCTGATCAGCCACGCCGCCACACTCGACGGCGGGGTCGAGCGCTGCGACCTCCGGCACGACAGCGCCGGTTACCTGCTGGACAACTACCGCTACGGCTCGGCTCGTGAGCTGGCCGAAGCGGTCCTGTTGCCGCTCAAGGCACTCACCGACCCGCAGTGGTTCTTCGCGCGCATCGCCGACATCCCCACGGTGTTGCCGGTTCCCTCGCTGCTGCTGACCAACGTGCTGTTCGCGGTCTTCGGCGATCACCGCCCGGACGAGACCGGCGTGCCCGATGAGGGGCCGTTCATCACCCACCTGCACTGGGGCGCTCGCGCGATGGCCGGTTGTCCGCCGCGCCGCAACGGCTACTTCGGCCGACGGTCGCGGGTGCGGCCGATGAAGGACATCGTCGCGCCGCTGGTCGAGCACTTCCCCGAGGTGAGCCCGATCTGTTTCGTGCTGCTGCCGGCCCAGGTGTTCATGCTGTGCCCGCCCAGCACTGAGCCGCAGGATCTGGCCGTGATGGGCGGGCTGGTCAAGTCGGTGCTCGCCGCCGAACCCGACGCCGCGTACGACACCGCGCTGGCCGAACTGGGTTCGCGCGGCGACGAGTTGTCGGCCTACCTGCGCGCCCGGTTCGCCGCCAACAGCGGCGTGCCGCGTGGCGGCGAGGTTCGCGAGCCGGCGGTTCCGACTGAGCCGGAAGGCTTCCGCGACCTGACCTTCAAGCAGGCTTCGGCGATCGTGGCGGCGTTCGAGGAGGTGTACGAGCGATGAGACTCACGCACCGGGACGTAGCTATCGCCTTCAAGGAGCCGTTCGTCAGCAGCCGGGGCGTGGTCAGCGAAGTGCGCCAACAGGTTGTCCGCCTCGACTGGCAGGGCCTCGTCGGCTACGGCACGGCTTTGGCTGCTGAACCGTCCGAATTGGACGGATTACTGCTCGAAGGCGCCAGCCCGTTCGCGATCAGGTCCACGCTGGCCCGGCTCGACGTCCGACCGAACGTGCTGGCCGCGATCGACATGGCGCTGTACGACCTGCTCGGCAAGGCGGCCAACCTGCCGCTCCGCCACCTCATCGGCGCGGCCGACCTGCCGCTGACCCCGACAGCGGTGTCGATCGGCGCCTGTCCGGACCACGAATTGGTCCGGCGGGGCCAGGAACTCGCCGACTGGCCCATCCTCAAGCTGAAGATGACCTCGGCCGACGACGGTCGGCGGGCCGGTTTGCTGCGCGAGGTCTACGACGGCCGGATCTGGGTCGACGGCAACTGCTCCTGGACGGCCGAGCGTGCCGTCGAGGTCTCCCACGAGTTGGCCGAACACGGCGTCGAGCTGCTCGAACAGCCCGTCCCGGCCGGGCAGCTCACCGAACTCCGCTACGTGCACGAGAATTCGCCGATCCCGGTGCTGGCCGACGAGGACTGCGTTGGCCGGGACGACATTCTCAAGCTTCGGGGTCACGTCGCCGGCGTGAACATCAAGCTCACCAAGTGCGGCGGCCTGCTGGCCGCGCTCGACATGATCACGCTGGCCCGGGCCGCCGGACTGCGGATCATGGTGGGCTGCAAGAACGAGAGCACGCTCGGCGTGACCGCGATGGCCCAACTGGCCGGCCTGGCCGACTATCTCGACCTGGACGGGCAGCTGCTGCTGGTCGACGACCCGTTCACCGGCCTGGCGATCGACCGGGGCGTGCTCACGCTGCCGGCCGCCCCCGGCCTGGGCGTCGGCACCTACGACATCGGAGAACACTGACATGCGCTGTGCCGTCCTCGACGACTTCCAGCGGGTGGCGACCACGGCGGCCGACTGGTCGCCGATCGCCGACCGCGTCGACGTGACCATCTTCGACCAGCACCTCAGCGACTCAGCACTGGCCGAGGCATTGGCCGACTTCGACATCGTCGTCACGCTGCGCGAACGCGTCCCGTTTCCCCGATCCCTGCTGGCAAAGCTGCCCAAGCTCAAGCTGCTGATCGCCTCCGGCATGCGGAACTCGGTGATCGACTACGCGGCCGCCGAGGAACAGGGCATCACCGTCTGCGGCACAGCCAGCTCCTCGACGCCGCCGGTCGAGCTGACCTGGGCGCTGCTGCTCGGCCTGGCCCGCGGCATCGTCACGGAGAACAACGCGTTGCGGGACAACGGACCCTGGCAGCAGACGGTCGGGGCCGACCTGCACGGCAAGACCCTCGGCCTGCTCGGCCTCGGCAAGATCGGCAGCCGGGTCGCCGCGGTCGGTCTGGCCTTCGGCATGAAGGTCGTGGCCTGGAGCCCGAACCTGACCAAGGAGCGGGCCGCTGAGCACGGTGTCGAGCTCGTCACCAAGGAAGACCTGGTGGCCGACAGCGACTTCGTCTCCATCCACCTGGCCATGGGCGACCGGTCCCGCAACCTCATCGGTGCCGACGAATTAGCCGCGATGAAGTCGACCGCGTTCCTGATCAACACCTCCCGAGCGGCCATCGTCGACCAGGACGCGCTCGTCACTGCCTTGAACGACAACCGAATCGCCGGAGCCGGTGTCGACGTCTTCGACGTCGAGCCGCTGCCGGCCGACCACCCCATGCGTACGGCACAAAACCTGCTGGCCACGCCCCACCTCGGCTACGTCTCGCACGACAACTACCGGCGCTACTACGGCGAAGCCGTCGAGGACATCCAGGCTTTCCTCGCCGGATCCCCCGTTCGCCGCCTGCCCTGACAAACAAGGAGAGCACAGCAGTGAACCGGATGATGAAGCTCGGGGCCTTCCTGCCGGCGCCCGGACACCACGTCGCCGCCTGGCGCCACCCCAACGCGTACCCGCAGGGCTGCCTGGACTTCGACTACTACCGCAAGCTGACGCAGACCGCCGAGCGCGGCAAGTTCGACATGATCTTCCTGTCCGACGGCGCGGGTGTCCGCACGCACTACCGCAACGCGGAGGAGCTCAGCCGGCAGGGCCGCATGGTCCACTTCGAGCCGCTGACCCTGCTGTCCGCGCTGGCCGTGCACACCAGCAACATCGGCCTGGCCGCCACCGCGTCCACCAGCTACAACGAGCCGTTCAACGTGGCGCGGAAGTTCGCCTCGCTGGACCATCTGTCGCACGGCCGCGCCGGCTGGAACGTCGTCACCTCCGCGACCGACGCCGAGGCCCGCAACTTCAACCTGGAGCAGCAGGCCGCGCACGCCGACCGCTACCGGCGCTCGCGCGAGTTCATCGAGGTCGTCACCGGTCTCTGGGACAGCTGGGAGGACGACGCCTTCACCTACGACAAGGAGAGCGGCCGCTTCTTCGACCCGGACAAGCTACACATCCTGGGGCACAAGGGCGAGCACTTCTCGGTGCGCGGCCCGCTCAACGTGGCCCGCCCGCCGCAGGGCCACCCGGTGATCGTGCAGGCCGGTTCCTCGCCGGACGGCCAGGCCTTCGCCGCGCAGTGGGCCGAGGTCGTCTTCACCGTGCAGCAGACGCTGGAGCAGGCCCAGGACTACTACCGCGGCATGCGCAAGCAGATCGCCGACGCCGGCCGCGACCCCGAGCACGTCAAGATCCTGCCCGGCGCGTTCATCGTCATCGGGCGCACCAAGGCCGAGGCCGAGGACAAGTACGAGACGCTGCAGGACCTGGTGGATCCGGTGCTGGGCCTGAGCCTGCTGACCGCCCAGCTCGGCGACATCGACCTGTCGGGCTACCCGCTGGACGAGCCGCTGCCCGAGCTGCCGCCGACCGAGGGCAGCACCAGCAAGCAGCAGATGATCTACCAGCAGGCCAAGCGGGAGGGCCTGACCCTGCGCGAGCTGTACAAGTCGGTGTCGGCCGGCCGCGGCCACCGCCGGCTGATCGGCACCGCCGAGACCATCGCCGACGACCTCGAGGAGTGGTTCCTCAACGAGGCGGCCGACGGCTTCAACATCATGCCCGACTACCTGCCCGACGGCCTGGACGACATCGTCGAGCTGCTGGTGCCGGAGTTGCAGCGGCGCGGGCTGGTCCGCACCGAGTACGACGGCCGCACGCTGCGGGACAACCTCGGCCTGCCGCGGCCGGACTTCGCGCGATGACCGTCGACGGCCGGACCCTGCGCCGCGTCCTGCGCTCGCACGCCGCCGGGGTCGCGGTGCTGACCGCGCCCGGGCCGGTCGGGGTCACCGTCACGTCGTTCACCTCGCTCAGCGCCGACCCGCCGCTGGTGTCGTTCGCGCTGGCCGAGACCTCGTCCACCTGGGGCCGGGTGGCCGACGCCGAGTGGTTCGGCATCCAGGTGCTGGCCGCGGACCAGGTCGCGGTGGCCGAGCGGTTCGCCGCCAAGGGCGTCGACCGGTTCGCGCCGCCGACCAGCTGGCGGCCCGGCCCGCACGGCGTTCCGCTGCTGGACGGCTGCCTGGCCTGGCTCGTCTGCTCCCGGCACGGCGTCTTCCGGCTCGGCGACCACCACCTGGTGGTCGGCGCGGTCGAGCACGCGGAGGCCGGCGAGTCCGGCGACGGCCTGGTCCACGTGCACGGCACCGTGCGCCCCTCCCACGCAAGGATCTGATCATGCCCAAGGTGCTTCTGCTGTCCCGGCAACCGCTGGCCAAGCGGCCGTTGCAGGACTGGCTGGACGACACGTCGTCGGTCGTCCTGTTCACCACGCCCAAGGCGGTGGCCGGGTCGGAGGCCGAGCTGGCCGAGCACTTCCCGCGGCACCGGCTGGTCGAGGACTACCACGGCTGGTCGGCGCTGCGGGCCGCCGAGTCGGCGGCCCGTGCGCACGGCGTGGACCTGGTGGCCAGCACGAGTGAGCACGACGTGCTGCGGGCGGCCCGGCTGCGGGAGCGGCTGGGCCTGCCCGGGCAGGGCGTCGCGTCCGCGTTTGCGCATCGGGACAAGGTGGTGATGAAGCGGTTCGCCGTCGAGGCCGGGGTGCCGGTGCCGGCCTTCGCCGCCATCGATGACCCGTTGGACCTGCTCGATTTCGTTGACGCGCACGGGTTTCCCGTGGTGGTCAAGCCGCGGGACGGGGCTGGTGCCTCGGGTGTGAGTGTCCTGTCTTCGATGGGTGATCTTGACGAGTTCCTGGCCCAGCACGGCGATGTGCCGCACCTGCCCGGCCAGTGGATGGCGGAGTCCTTTGTGCGTGGGGACTTCTTCCACGTGGACGGGGTCATGGTCGACGGCCGGATCGTGCACGGCTGGCCCTCGCAGTACAACGGCGGTGTGGCCGAACGGGTCCGCGACTCGACGTGCTTGAGCAGTGTTCTACTGGCTCCCGAGGACCCGCGGAATACGCTGCTCATGGGGCTGACCGCGGACGTGATCGCGGCGCTGCCCCGCTGCGAGGAACCGTTGGTGTTTCACCTGGAGGCCTGGATCCGGGCCGACGGCGAGCCGGTGTTCTGCGAGATCGCCAGCCGCTCCGGCGGGGCGCTGGTCGCGGAGACCTACGAGCGGGCCTTCGGTGTGCACCTGGCCAAGGAGGGGCTGCGCGTGCAGTGTGGCGACGACCTCACCCTGACGGAGCAGCCGGCCGCGCCGCGCTCGGCCTACGGCTGGATTCTGGTGCCGCCCGGTCACGGCAAGCTGGTCGGGCCGGCGGAGCCGTGCCCGGTTCCGGGCGTCGAGATCGTCACGCAGCTGGCCGCCGGCACGGAGCGTGACGGCCTGGCCCACGCCACCGACGCCGCGGTCGGCGCGACTGTCTTCGGCGACACGCCCGATCAGGTGGACAAGCGGATGACCCAGTTGGTGGACTGGTGGCGGCTGAACACGAGCTGGGTGGGGGAGTCGTGACCAAGGAACATGTTCTCGTCGTCGGCACGGGCCGGGAGTTCCCGGCCCGTTTCCGCGAGGCCGGCGCCGAGACCTCGGTGATCGTGCGGGTCGAGTCGCTGCACAAGGTGCGCGAGCCGGCGTTGAACCGGCGGGTCATCGGCGTGCGGGCCGACGCACCGGATGAGGAGTGGGTTGCCCTGGCCGCGGCGGCGCACGCCGTGCACCCGTTCACTCGCATCGCGACCGTCGGCGAACGGGAGCAGGACCGCTGCGCGGCCATCGGTGCGGCGCTGGGCTTGTACACGCACAGCGTGGAGACCGTGGCGCTGGTGCACGACAAGCTGCGCATGCGGGAGAAGTTGGCCGATCTTGGCATCGACTCGACGGCTTTTGTCTTTGCTGAAGCCGAAAGTGACGTGCTGGCGTTCTTCAGGGCGCATGGCCCCTGCGTGGTCAAGCCGATCGAGGGCGCCGGCAGTGCCGGGGTGGCCCTGGTGCGCTCGGTCGAGGACGTGCCGGCGGCGTGGGTGCGGGCCAGCGGTTCGCACGAGGGCATTCCCGCGGCCGGCGTGATCGTCGAACAGTTCCACGACGGGGACCAGTACAGCGTCGAGGGTTTCGCCGAGGCCGGCGAGCACGTGACCGTGTCGGTCACGCGGAAGTACTCCGATCCCTCGACCTTCGTCGAGCTCGGCCACGTCGCTCCCGCGCCGCTCACTTCCGCGGAACGGTCGGCCATCGAGGAGTACACGAATCGTGTGCTGGCCGCGCTCGGTGTCGAATTCGGGCCGACCCACACGGAAATCGTGCTCGGTGCCGACGGCCCTCGACTGATCGAGACGCACGTTCGCTTCGGCGGCGACGACATTCCGTCGCTGACCCTGGACGTCACCGGTGTCGATCTGTCGGACTGCGTGGTGCGGCAGACGCTCGGCGAGAAGGTGCTGCCGTCGATCCGTTCTTCCTCAGGGCAGGGCAGTTCGGCGATCTGGTTCGCCGCGTTGGCCGGATCGGGTGTGCTGGCGGACGTTTCCGGTCAGGACGAGGCATCCGCGGTCGACGGCGTGACTTCGGTGCGGCTGCTGGCCAAGCCCGGTGCTGTGGTGGACGGGCTGGCGTCGTCGGAGTCCCGGGTGGCGCAGGTGCGAGCCGTGGCCGACAGTCCTTCGGCGGCCGTCGAAGCCGCCCGCGAGGGCGTTCGACGGCTGGGATTCCTGGTGCGGGCCAAGGCCCACGACGGCGCGACCGTCTGAAGGGGGAGGAAAAACCTCGTGTTGAGCCGTTTTCTGCTGCCGCCGGGCCCGGTCCGGCTGTTCAGCATCCTCAGCGGGATCATGACGCTGGGGCAGGGGCTGTGGATGGCGCTCAACGCGATCTACGCGGTGACCGTCGTGCACCTGAGCCCGGCCCAGCTCGGCATCAGCGCCACCGTCGCCGCCGGGATCGTGCTGCTGTTCAGCATCCCGTTGGGGCACTTGGCCGACCGGTTGGGCCCGCGCGGCGTGCAGATGTGGTCTTTCCTCCTGCTGGCCCCGCTGACCGCCGCCCTGCTGTTCGTCACCGGGTTCTGGAGCTATCTGGTGGTGGTGTCCGTGCAGGGCATCGCCTACCGGGCCGGGCGCAGCGCGCGCAAGGCCATGATCGCCGGTCTGGTGCCGTCCGGGGAACGGGTGAAGGTGCTGGCCTACATCCGGTCGGCGTGCAACGTCGGCGTGTCGATCGGGGCCATGATCGCCGGGCTGGTGTTGGCCTCGCAGTCTTTGCTGGCCTACCACGGTGCCGTGCTGCTGACCGCCGCGTGCTTCCTGACCACGGGCCTGTTGACGGCCAAGGAGCCCAAGGTGCCGCCGGTGCCGCCCAAGCCGGGGCCGACCTTCGGCGTGCTGCGGGATCTGCCGTTCCTGAGCTTCACCGTGTTCGACGGCCTGCTGTCCACACATTCCGTGCTACTGGACGTGGTGCTGCCGCTGTGGGTGTTGAACCACACCAACGCCCCGAAGTGGATGAGCGCCGTGATCCTGTTGACCAACACCATTCTGGTTGTGCTGGTGCAGACGCGCGCCGCTCGTGGCACCGACACTCCTGCCAGGTCCGCGCGGGCCAGCCTCCAGGGCGCCGGTTGTGTCGCCGCCGCCTGCGTGATCTTCGCGTTCAGCAGCGGAACCGACGTCTGGCTGGCCTGTTCGCTGCTGGTCATCGGCGGTGTGGCGCACGCGCTCGGCGAGGTGCGGCAGGCCGCCGGCAGCTGGGGCATCGCCTTCGAGTTGGCCCCGGACCACGCGATGGGGCAGTACCAGGGCACCCACGCCATGGGCCAGGACATCGGCCAGATGATCGCCCCGGCCATCTTCACCTCGTTGACCCTGGTGCTGGGCTTCCCCGGGTGGTTCGTGCTGGCCGCGGCGTTCCTGGTGCTGGGGGCGGCCATGCCGCCGATCGTCTCGCTGGCCACGCGCAAACGCAGCCTGGTCGCGGCGTGAGAACGTCGGGCCGGTCGGCGAGCGCCGACCGGCCCCGGTGTTGCTCAGCCCACGAAACCGTTGTCGGCCAGGGTCTTGTCGATACGGGCCCGGTGCGCCTGCTCCCAGTCGTCCAGGGTCTCGGCGGCCTCCTTGGCCAGCTTGGCCTGCGCCTGGGCGAGGACCTCGTCCTGCCGGCCGGCCGGCACCACGACCACGCCCTCCTCGTCGGCCACCACGATGTCGCCGGGGTTGATCCGCACGCCGCCGACGGTGACCTCGCCGCCCAGCGGGAGGACCTCCTTCTTCGTGCCCGGGATGGGGATGACGCCCCGGCCGAACACCGGGAAGCCGTCCTCGCGGACCTCGCCGAGGTCGCGGATCAGGCCGTCCACCACGAACGCGGCGACGCCGCGGCGGTGCGCCACCGCGCACACGTTGCCGCCGGCCAGCGCGTAGTCCAGGTCACCGGACTCCACCACGATCACCGAACCCGGCTCCGCGCGGTAGATCGCGGCATGCAGCATCAGGTTGTCGCCGGGCGCGCACTTCACCGTGAACGCCGGACCGGCCACCCGCGGCGCGCCCGTCCACAGTGGACGGATGCCGATGTCCATCACCTGCTGGCGGCCCAGGATGTCGGCCAGGGTGGTCGGCGGGACGTCCTTGAAGCTCATGCTGTTCCCTTCAGGTCCTTCTCGTGGCCAAAATCCTTTTCAGGACTGTAGAAGTGCTGGTCCCACGTTGCGCCGCCGTCGTCGGTGGACAACACGGTGCCCTCGTCGCCGACGATCCACAGCCGGTCCGGTGATAGCACGGCGACGTCCCACAGCGACATGCCCGATCCCGTCGAGCCGACCCGCCAGGTGTCGCCGCCGTCGCGGGTGATCGCCACGACATCGCTGCGGCCGACCGCGCAGCCGGTGCGGCCGTCGGCCGAGAAGTGCACGGTGACGAAGTTCTGCGTGGTGCCGCTCTCGTGGCTCCGCCAGGTCCGGCCGCCGTCGGCGGTGCTGACGATCGTGCCGCCGTCCCCGACGGCCCAGACCCTGTTGGCGTCGATGACATGCACGCCGAGCAGGTCGTCCACGGTGCCGCTGTGCTGGTGGATCCAGGTGCGGCCGCCGTCGGTGGTGGCCAGGATCTTGCCCCGCTCGCCGGTGGTCCAGCCGGTCGTGTCATCGGCGAAGCCGATCTCCCACAACGGGATGTCGGCCATGCCGGTGGTCGGCTGGTGGACCCAGGTCGCGCCGCCGTCGCTCGTGTGCACGAT
>Ga0068853_100004037_pt1 | contig 11294 bp, 9 predicted proteins | sample KBSCornC32_FD_65655 | JGI IMG/M metagenome (GOLD analysis project Ga0068853, IMG submission 65655) | Corn rhizosphere microbial communities from Kellogg Biological Station, Michigan, USA - KBS Corn C3-2 | ecosystem: Host-associated > Plants > Roots > Rhizosphere > Soil ... | reverse complement strand
GGCCGTTGCCTCGATCCACACCGGCACCGACTTGAACGCCGGCGTCTTCGAGCGCGGATCGACCGCCGTATCGCAGAGCACATTGGCCTCCGGATAATAGGCCAGCGCCGAGCCGCGCGGCAGGTCGAAGCCGTGCACGACGACATCCTGCATGCGGCCAGTGGCCGAGGCGAGGGTGATCTTCTGGCCCTCGGCGATGCCGAAGTCGGCGAGGTCGTCCTGGCTCAAAAACACCGACCAGCGCCCGGCCTTGCCGCGATAGCTGTCGGCTTCCTCGTAGATGATGGTGTTGAATTGGCCTTCGCTGCGCACCGTCGCGAGGCGCAGCGGCCGCGCGCCCTCAGGGGCCCGGACCGGCTCGGGGATGGGCGTGACGACGAAATGCGCCCGGCCGTCGGGGGTGCCAAAACTCGGGGTGTGCAGCACACGGTTCCTGACGTGGAATTCGCGCTTGGCGACATCGATATCCGCCAGCTCCTCGAGCCCCGGCACGATCTTGGCGATCGCCTCGCGCACCCGCGCGTGTTCCTTGAAGGCGGCGAACGGTATTTTGCTTCCGGGCAGGAGTTCCGTCGCAAGGTCGGCGAGGATCACCGTCTCGGGGCGGACGTTGTCGAGCCGGTTGATGCCGCCATCGCTCAGCCGGATGTAGTTGAACATCGATTCCTGCGTCGTCGGCGACCACTCCTCGTCGCGCGCCGTGACCGGCAGGATCAGGACTTCGCCCTCGCCCAGCCCGTGCACGTGACCGCGGTTGAGCGTCGTGGTGAGAAAGAGCTTGAAGCCGATCGACCCCATCGCCCGCCCGGCAAAGGCGGTGTCCGGCGTTGCCTCGTAGAGGTTGCCCCCCATGATCACCGCGGCGTCGATATTGCCCGCCTCAGCCGATTTGAGGCCGGCCATGGTGTCAAAACCCTTTTCGCGCGGCAGCGTCACGCCGAACGCCGCTTCCATCTTTGCGTAGACCTCGGCGGCGAGCACCGGCTTGACGCCGATGGTGCCGATCCCCTGGACGTTGGAGTGCCCGCGGAGCGGCAGCAGTCCTGAAAAGCGCTTGCCGATCATGCCGCGCAGCGTTGCGAGATTGGCGATCGCCTCGACATTGGCGACGCCGTGGAGATGGTGCGTCATCCCCATGCCCCAGGCGAAAACCGCGTTCTGGGCCTTGGCGTAGCGGCCCGCCACCCGCTCGATATCCGCCTGCGCCACCCCGCACTCGGCAACGATCCTGTCCCAGCTCAGTGCATCGAGGTCCGCGCGGAAGGCCTCATAGCCGCTGGCGTGCGCCGCGATGAATGCCGCATCGGCGCCGCCCGCGGCGATCACCGCTTTGGCGACGCCCTTGAACAGCGCGATGTCGCTGCCGATCCGCGGCTGGAGGTAGTCCGACGCAATCTCGGTGCCGCCCTTGAGCATCGAGACCGGGCTCTTGGGCACCGCGAACTTCACCAGCCCAGGCTCCTTGGCGGGGTTGATGACGATCACCTTCCCGCCCCGGTCGCGGCAGGCCTTCAGCATGTGGATGAAGCGCGGATGGTTGGACGAGGGGTTGGCGCCGATGACGAAGATCAGGTCGGCGCCGGTCAGATCCTCGAGCTCGACGCTGGCCGTAGCCTTGCCGATGGTCGTCGCGAGCCCCTCGCTCGTCGCCTGGTGGCAGTAATAGGAGCAGTTGTTGACGTTGTTGGTTCCCCAGGCGCGCGCCAGGAGCTGGAACACGAACCCAGCTTCGTTCGAGGAACGCCCGGAGGAATAGAAGAACGCCCGCGCCGGGCTGGTTTCGCGAAGTTTGTCCGCAGCATGGCGGATGGCGAAGTCCCACGTTACCGGCGCGTAATGATCGCTGCCCGCCGCCTTGAAAATCGGCGTGTTGAGCCGCCCGAGCCGTTCCATTTCGCGGCCCGACAGCTCCTGCAGTTCGCCGATCGGATGATGGGCGAAAAGCTCGACCGGGATCGCCGGCTGGATATCGGTCGATTGCGCCTGCACCGACTTGTTACAAACGGAAGGAAATTCGCCGAGCTCGTTGGTCATGCCGCCGCGCTGGCCGCCCATGCCGTAAGCGCAGGCTTTGCAGGCATTTTTCGAGGTGAGGGCCTTGGTGGCGCGTCCGACGCCAATGCGTCTCAACGTTTCCAGCGTGTAGAGGACCTTCTTCGGGCCGCCGCCGACGGTGCCGCGATGCGCTTCAGACACGTGTTTCTCCTCCTCGCGGGCGAAGTTAGCACAGCGCGAGGGGCCCTCGTCACGCACGATATTCTTACTACGAATTAACGTGCGCCTTATTGCCGCAATGCTATTTTTGCATGGAATTAAATCCGTGCGGCGGGTGGATGCTTTGGGGGCGAGGCGCATTCCGGGGGGAATGGCGCCCCGTTTTTTGTGGGACAGAGGAAGCCGGGGTTGATCAGGCAGATATTGGTTTCAATCGTCGTTTTGGTGCTGGCCGGCGCGGCGTATGTGTACTTCGTGCCCGGCTCGGACGCGACGTTGCGAAGCCTCGGCATCAACGTGCCGTTCCCCACCGCCTATGGCAAAGCCGAGGTCGATGCGGTTTCGGCGGATGCGCCCGCGGGCACGGCAGCCGGGCAAAACGGCAATCGCAGCCAGGGCCAGCGCGCCCAGGCGGGCGGCGGACGGAACGGTGGCGCGGGCGGCGCCGGTGGTTTCGCCCGGCAGACGCCGACGGTCATCACCGCGCCGGTCACCACCTCGACCATCAACGACAAGCTCACGGCGATCGGCCAGGGCATGGCGGTGCAGTCGGTCAGCGTCGTGACGCAGGCCACGGGGACGCTCGAAAAGCTCTCGGTGCAGCCGGGCGCGACCGTCAAGTCCGGCGACGTCATCGGCCAGCTCGATGACGATGCCGAAAAGATCGCCTTCGACAAGGCAACGCTCGCCGCCAAGGACGCGACCGACACGCTGCAGCGCACGACGACGCTCGCCAAGACCAATGCGGCGACCGCGGTGCAGCTCGCCGCGGCCCAGCTTGCCTCCGACAACGCCAAGCTCGAGCTGCGGAACGCCAAGCTCGCGCTCGACAAGCGCTCGATCGTCACCCCCATCGACGGCACCGTCGGGCTCTTCCAGGTGACGCCCGGTAATGCGGTGACGGCGCAGACCGTGGTGACGACGATCGACGATACCTCGAGCATTCTCGTCAACTACTGGGTGCCGGAGCGGTATGCGCCGATGATCAAGGTCGGCATGCCGGTCAGCGCCCTCGCCGTCGCCCTGCCCCAGAAGCCGTTCGAGGGCACCGTCACGGCCGTCGACAGCCGCGTCGATCCGGCGAGCCGCACCATCCAGTTGCAGGCGACGATCCCCAACGGCAGCCACGCCATCACCCCCGGTATGTCGTTCTCGGTCGAGATGGGCTTCCCCGGCGAGACCTACCCGGCAGTCGATCCGCTGGCGATCCAGTGGGCCGCCGATGGCTCGTTCGTCTGGCGGCTGACCGATGACAGCAAGGTGGCCAAGGACAAGGTGCGCATCATCCAGCGCAACAGCGATGGCGTCTTGATCGCCGGCGACCTCAAGCCGGGCCAGCAGGTCGTAACGCAGGGCGTGCTGCAGATTTCCGATGGCGCGACCGTCCGCAACCTCAGCGCCACCGATACGGCCGCGGCTGGAGATGCCGCACCCGCGACCGGTGACAAGAGCCAGCAGCGCGCTGGCGGCACAGCCAAGCCCGACGGCGGCAAGCCTGCCGCCGGCACGGCCTCGTAAGCGGAGCCCGGGCGATGTCGATCGAAAAGCAAAACGAACAGGGCGGCATGATCGCCTCGCTGTTCGTCCGCCGCCCTGTGCTGGCGATGGTGCTGAGCGCGCTCATCATCGTGGCCGGCATCGCCGCCTTCCTCGGCGTCGAAGTGCGCGAACTGCCCAACGTCGACCAGCCGGTGCTCTCGGTGAACACGAGCTATACCGGCGCCACGGCGCAAACCGTCGACAACGAGATCACCTCGACGATCGAGGGCGCGATTGCCCGCGTGCAGGGTGTCAACTCCATCTCCTCGACCTCCTCGCTCGGCCAGAGCCGCGTCTCGATCGGCTTCGTCGACGGCACCAACCTCGATTCCGCAACCTCGGACGTGCGCGACGCCCTCGCCCGCGTCACCAACAAGCTGCCCGACGTCTCGAACCTGACGCCGCCGGTCGTGGTCAAGGCCGACCCCAACGCGCAGCCGATCATGCAGCTTGCCGTGACGTCCGACACGATGAAGAAGGACGACCTCACGACGCTGGTCGACAACACCATCTCCGAGCGCCTGGCCGCGGTGCCGGGCGTCGCCGACGTCCAGGTCTATGGCGAGGCGCAAAAAGCCTTCCTCATCGACGTCGATGCAGCGAAGCTTGCTGCAGCCGGCCTCACCGTCGCCGACCTCGCCTCGGCGCTCGATTCCGTCGCGTTCGACTCGCCCTCGGGCAGCCTCAACGGCACCAACCAGAACATCGCCATCCGCGCCCTCGCCGCCGTGCAGAGCCCGGCCGAGTTCGAAAACATCGTCATCAAGAACAAGGTCCGCATCGGCGACATCGCCAAGGTGGTCTTCGACTCGCAGAACCCCGCCAGCGGCCTCCGTTCGGACGGCAAGTCGGGCATCGGCCTCGGGATCATCCGGTCTGCCTCCTCCAACACCATCAACATCTCGAACGGCGTCCGTGCCGTCGTCGCCGACCTGCAGAAGACGCTGCCCCAGGGCGTCAGCCTCAAGATTTCGAGCGATGACTCGATCTTCATTCGCGGCGCGGTCGAAGAAGTCGAGCGCTCGCTGCTGATCGCCATCGGCGGCGTCGTCGCGATCATGTTCGTCTTCCTGCTCGACTGGCGCGCGACGCTCGTCCCCGCCATTTCGATGCCGGTGGCGCTGGTCGGCACCATCGCCGGAATCTACATCGCAGGATTTTCGCTCAACATCCTGACATTGCTGGCGATTGTGCTGGCAACCGGCCTCGTCGTCGACGATTCGATCGTCGTGCTCGAAAACATCACGCGCCGGCGCGCCATGGGCCTCGGGCCGCGCGCCGCGGCGGTTTTGGGCACCAAGGAAGTGTTCTTCGCCGTGGTCGCGACCACGGCGACGCTGATCGCGGTCTTCGTGCCGCTGTCGTTCCTGCCCGGCCAGACCGGCCGCCTCTTCCGCGAATTCGGCTTCACCCTCGCCATCGCCGTCGCGCTCTCGGCCGTCGTCGCCCTCTCGATGGTGCCGATGCTCTCCTCGCGCCTGCTCAAGGGGCACGAGGACATGGGCCACCACAAACCGCGGCGCGACCCGATCCACCTCTTCGGCGGCTTCCTCGCCGGGCTCTACCGGCGGCTGCTGCATGCCGCGCTCGCCGGCCCCCTGGTCGTCGTCATCATCGCCGTGCTCGTCGCCGGCGGCGCCGTCGCCACCTTTGGCTCGCTGCGGCAGGAACTGACGCCACCCGAAGACCGCGCCGCGATCCGCATGCTCGTCACCGCTCCGCCGACCGTCAGCCTCGACTTCACCCAGACGCAGATGCGCCGCATCGAGGATCTGGTGAAGCCCTTGCGCGACTCCGGCGAGGTCATCTCGACCTTCGCGGTCGCCGGCTTCGGCAGCGACGCAACGCGTGGCTTCATGAGCCTGACGCTCGCCGACTGGGCCGACCGCAAGCGCACGCAGGCCGAGATCACCGCGCAGGTCAACCAGCTCATCCAGCAGGTGCCAGGCCTCCGCATCACCACCTTTGCCGGCAACAGCCTCGGCATTCGCGGTGGCGGCAACGGCCTCCAGTTCGCGGTGATTGGCGACGATTACAGCCAGCTTGCCGATACGGCGCAGAAGATCGTCGACCAGATGCAGGCCGACCCGCGCTTCGGCCGCGTCGTCCTCAACTACAACACCACGACCCCGCAGCTCACCCTCTCGATCGACCGCGACAAGGCCGCGGCGCTCGGCATCGACATCAACGGGCTCGGCCCAACGCTCCAGGCGATGATCGACGGCGACCAGATCGGTAACATCTTCGCCAACGACACCACCTATCCGGTGGTCCTCGTCTCGACCACCAACCCGGTCAACGATCCGCACGACCTCGAGAACGTCTTCGTCAAGACGCAGGACGGCCGTTTCGTGCCGATCTCGTCGATCGCGAGCCTCACGGAAGGCCCGATCGCGCCCTCGCTCGAACGCGAGCAGCAGCGGCGCGCCGTCTCGGTCACCGCCTCGCTGACACCCGACCTCGCCCTCGGCGACGCCTACGCCATGGTCCAGGCGATGGCGAAACCCATCATGCCGACGAGTCAGACCATCATCCCCCTGGCCGAGGCGCAGACGCTCGGCGTCAACAACAACGGCCTCGTCATCACCTTCGGCTTCGCCCTGCTCGTCGTGCTGCTGGTGCTTTCGGCGCAGTTCGAATCGATCCTCTCGGCCATCATCGTCATGTGCACGGTGCCGTTTGGCCTCGCCTGCGCGATCTTTGCGCTGAAATTCACCGGCGGCACACTCAACGTCTATAGCCAGATCGGCCTGATCCTCGTCGTCGGCATCATGGCCAAGAACGGCATCCTGATCGTCGAGTTCGCCAACCAGTTGCGCGACCGCGGCCGCACCGTGCGGCAGGCGGTCGAGGAATCCGCCAACATCCGCCTCCGGCCTGTGATCATGACCATGATCGCGACGGTCCTCGGCGGCATGCCGCTGATCCTGGCGCAGGGCGCCGGCGCCGAATCCCGCCGCGCGCTGGGCTTCGTCATGGTGGGCGGCCTGACCCTCGCGGCCGTTGCGACCCTCTTCCTGACCCCGGTCGCCTACCTCATCCTCGCGCGCTTCTCGAAGCCGCGTTCCGCCGAGCAGCACCGCCTCGAGCAGGAGCTTGCCGCCGCGCCCGACGAGGATTCGCCCGACGAGGCCGACGATGTGGTGCACCTGCCTGGGCCCGAGCCGGTCACGGCCCGGCCGCTCGCGGCGGAATAGCTAGCGCCAGGACGGCAGGCCGCTATTGGACGAGCAGCCGGGTTCGAAAGCTCGGCCCCTGGCCGTTTGGCGCGGTTGCATACCCTTGGAAAAAGTCCGTGCCCTTGTAGCCGGGTCGAGACGTGTAGGTAATTCCGATCGTGGAGCCTTTCCCGCCGGAACACTTGATCGTCGCGAGGCCGATCGTGCCGTGATTGGGCTTTGTGCCAAGCCGGATATCCACCCCGCCCGGAATGCGTGTGCAGTCACCGTTCGTATCGAGCTGCATCGTTGCGATCACTATGGATTTGCCGGAAGGGACGGTGGCGTCGAACGGCCGCGTCCCCGCATGCGCGGCCCCAGTTAGCATCAGCAGCGGAAGAACCGCTCGTACAATTCGCATCATTGGATCGTCCCCCTTGGTTTGCACCAGCTTGCCACAGGCAATCGCCGGGCGCACGCTACGTCGTGGACGATGTCCGCTGGTGCTGCGATATTCGCCGCTCCAACTGGATTGAGTCGATGAGCCCATTTGATCTCGTCGCGAGCCGCGACAATGCGGGCTTGCAGAAGGCCCTGGCCGACGACCCCAAGGCGGCGACGGAGCGCAATGGCGAGGGCGCGTCGCTGCTGGCGTTTGCCGCCTACAACGGCAATACCGAGGCTCAGGAGGCGATCCGCAAGGCGCTGCCCTCGATCGACGCCTACGAGGCGATCATCCTCGGCGACATCGACCGGGTGAAGGCGTTGCGGGCCGAGGGCTGGGACGCCAATGCCCGCTCGCCCGATGGTTTTACCCCGCTGAGCCTTGCCGCCTTCTTCAGCCGCAAGGACATCTTCGACCTGCTGCTGCCGCTGACCAAGGACGTCAACGAGCGGGCAACCAACAATCAGCAGGTCGCAGCGCTGCATGCAGCAGCCGCCGTCCGTGCGGTCGGCGCCATCAACCTTCTGCTGCGCGCCGGCGCCGATCCGAACCTCACGCAGCAGCAAGGGTTTGTCGCGCTCCACACGGCGGCGATGCACGGCGACGCCATCATGTCGGGCCTGTTGCTGCTCTTCGGCGCCGATCCGACCCTCAAGGACACGAGCGGCAAGTCCGCCGCCGACCATGCCCGCGCCAATGGCCATGGCTGGCTGGCGGAGCGGCTGGAGAAAGCCCTGCCCGCCAAGGCGGCTGGCGCCGCATAGAAGAAGGGCACGGGGTGTGACACCCGTGCCCTCCCTTGACGCTCTCGCGGAGCGCCGCTGGCTGCGAAGATTGGCGGCGGGTCTCCGCAGCAAGGCTCAGTAGACGTAGACCGTCAGCGTGCCGTTGCGCTGCGCCACGCCGAGCACGTTGCCGGCGTTGTAGCGGGTGCGGCTGAGCGAGGTGCTGATCAGCGGATCGGCCGCCGCCACGCCGCGGAGCGCGCCGATCGAGGCGTTGGCCATGGTGGCATTGTTGAGCTGGCGGCGGATCTGCGCACAGACCTTGACCGGCACGACCTGCACATTGGCCGCGCGTGCCCAGCTGTTGAACGCCTGGCGGGTATATTTCATCTGGAGGAGCTGGGCGAGGCCGCGCGTATCCTGGTTGCAGCCGGGGCCGCCAAGGAAGCCGTAGGCGCCGGCCGTCCCGCCGCCCCACCGTAGTTGATGACGGTGGTATCGCCCGGCGGCACGACGCCCCCCGGAAGGCCCGGCAAGCCGAGCCCGGGAACCAGCGAGTCGATGACGCCGCCATTGCCGGTGATGCCGTTGACCGTGTTGGCGACCGTGCCGAGCGTACTGTCGACGGCCGAAATGCCAGTGCCAGGCAGCGTCACGCCGAGATTGCTGTTACCCCCAAGGACGCTCGAAAGCCCGACATTGATCGTGCTGCCGCCGCCGCCGAGCGCCGTGGCGTTGCCGGTCGTGCCGCTCGAATTGTTGTTGAGCGAAACGGTCGCGACGCCCGGCACGCCCACCGACCCCGTATTGGTGACGCCGGTATTGGTCGACCCCGTAACGCCGCTCAGGATGCTGCCGAGCGAGGCGGCGCTCGACGGGCCCGCGATCAGGCAGGCGGCCAGCAGCATCGGCACGACGAATTTGGCTCTACGCATTCAAGACCTCCTCTATCGGACCGACCTTGCGGCCCGGAAGCGGCTCGACCATCGAGCCGCATCAAGTAAACATCGGCCGAAAGCACGGGCCATGTTCGAATAAAGGGTTTAGATGTTGCCGGTTATTCGGCCGGAACCGCGGTTGTTGCTATTTTTTGCGCAATTGTGGCGGCCGGTTATCTGCTCATGTCAAAGTATATCTGCGTACGATGTGCGGGAAACAGCGTAGGAAGGGCCGGCAGGTACGGCGGACCTTGCCGAAACAAAAAAAGGACGCGAGACCGAAGTCTCGCGTCCCGCTCAGGGGCAGCGACAAGGGAGCGTCAGCCCTTGCCGCCGCACCACCGAACACCGTCTGGCTCGACCAGGGATGGGGGAGCCGCCGGCAGGAGCAACGATGGGCCGCCCAATTGGTTGCCGGATGTGATGGTCGTCGCCCGCAGCAATTCGCCGCCTCGCCGACGCGCGCTAAAACAAGTCGCCGCCAAGCCGGCGGGCGCCGCCATCTGGACTTTTGCCCCAAGATCGCCGACGACACGCCCTGGATCGCCGCGAGATTGAGAACGCCGGCCCGCCGGTGATCCCGACCCGCCCGCGATGCGCCGGCATCCGATGGTGAAATGGCGACCGCAACCGCCGCCGACAGCCTCGCGCCAACCATCCGCCTCGAGCGCGTCCGCGGCGAAGGCCGGCTCGAAACGCAGCTTCTCGACGGTCGTACGCGGATTGCTGCGCTCTATCAGGAAGGCGCCGCGAAAATCCGCCTGCCCCGCACGCACGACCGAAGCCTCCAGGCGGTGCTGATGAACACGGCCGGCGGGCTCACGGGCGGCGACCGGCTGAGCTGGACCACAACGGCAGCGGCCAACACCCACCTCGTGCTCACCACCCCGGCCTGCGAGCGCGTCTATCGCTCGCTTGGCGACGATGCCAACGTCGAGACCCGCCTCACCGCGGGCGCCGGTGCCCGCCTCGACTGGCTGCCGCAAGAAACGATCCTCTTCGAAGGCGCGCGGCTCAACCGCCGCATCGACATCGACCTCGCGCCCGGCGCAACGTTGCTGGCGGTCGAAGCGATACTGCTTGGACGGGCGGCGATGGGCGAGGCTGCCGAGACGGCCCGATTCACCGACAATTGGCGCGTCCGGCGCGATGGCCGCCTGATCCATGCCGAGGCGACGCGGCTTTCCGCCGATCCGCTCGAGCGCCAGGGGCTTTCGCTGCTGGCGGGCAACAGCGCCTTCGCCACTATCCTTTATGTCGGCGCGGATGCGGCGCGGCGCCTCGAGGCGGTGCGCGCCCTCCCCGGCCACTCCGTCCTCGGCAGCTCTGCAATGGGCGAAAGGCTGGTTATCCGGGCGCTGGCGCCATCGGGACTTGCCTTGCGGCGCGCGATCGTCCCAATTATCGCCATGCTGTCGGGCGCCGGCAGCCTGCCCCGCCTGTGGAACACCTGAAGGGACATCCATGAACCTGACGCCCCGCGAAAAGGACAAGCTCTTGATCGCCATGGCGGCGACCGTTGCCCGCAAGCGCCTCGAGCGCGGCGTCAAGCTCAACCATCCCGAGGCGATCGCGCTCATCACCGACTACGTGGTCGAAGGCGCCCGCGACGGCCGCTCCGTCGCCGACCTGATGGAAGCCGGGGCACATGTGGTGACGCGCGCCCAGGTCATGGACGGCATCGCCGAGATGATCCTGGACGTGCAGGTCGAAGCCACCTTTCCCGACGGCACCAAGCTCGTCACCGTGCACGAGCCGATACGGTGAGGACCGTGCCCCGCCTTGCCTCCTTCCACGGCGTCATTCCCGCGCAGGCGGGAATCCAGTTTTGTTGCAGACACGGCGTTTTGGCCAAACTGGATCCCCGCCTTCGCGGGGATGACTATGAGATCGGGGCGCCAACCCGCCACCAAGGAGAGTCACCGTGATCCCCGGTGAAATCATCACGAAACCCGGCGAAATCGAGCTCAACGCCGGGGCGCCGCAGGTGACGCTCGAAGTCGCCAACACCGGCGACCGGCCCATCCAGGTGGGCTCGCACTACCACTTCTACGAGACCAACAATGGCCTGCGGTTCGATCGCGAAAAGGCGCGTGGCATGCGGCTCGATATCGCGGCCGGCACTGCCGTGCGGTTCGAGCCGGGCCAGACGCGCGAAGTAAAACTCGTGCCGCTCTCCGGCGCGCGCACCGTTTATGGATTCCAGCAGAAGGTGATGGGGCGGCTCTGACCGCTCGTTGAGGCATGGCGACAAAAGAAGAAGAATTCAAGCAGC
>Ga0068853_100004036_pt1 | contig 11295 bp, 13 predicted proteins | sample KBSCornC32_FD_65655 | JGI IMG/M metagenome (GOLD analysis project Ga0068853, IMG submission 65655) | Corn rhizosphere microbial communities from Kellogg Biological Station, Michigan, USA - KBS Corn C3-2 | ecosystem: Host-associated > Plants > Roots > Rhizosphere > Soil ... | reverse complement strand
CACAGGGTTTGCCGAAAACGCTGCGGTCGGTAATGGCCATTTGGGAACTGGCATGGAGGTCTTGACAAAGCCATTCGTGATGACCGAACTGGCAGCCAAAATCAGCGAAATGATCGACGGTTGACCAGGGTTGGTAAAGCTGCGCGTCCTTCCATGTCTGCCAGCGCTTCCATGCCTTGACGGCTGGCGGAAAGCTGCCAGTCGGCAACCGACCATTTGCAGAAACTGGCTCTTGCGAGCCGTGCGTTCGCGCGGCAAAAAGATTTCATGCTATTGACACCAGAAATGAGCCGCGCAGCCCGTGCTTTACTGAAATGGAAGCCTCAGCAGCTTGCCACGGCCGCTGGGCTGGATGTCTCGGTGGTCGAAAGCTTCGAGGATGACGGCATCGTTGCGCCGGCGTCGGTGGAGGCGATGCTGGAGGCGCTGCGAGGTGCAGGGCTTGAGTTTATAGCGGCAGGCGGCCAGTCGTTAGATGGCGGTCCTGGCCTTCGCACGATCCCCAAGCGAGAGCCCGAAGTAGCAGCGGCTGAAGAGGTCGTGGAGCTGGAGGAGCCATTACTTCCGCCTGCCGTAAATGACTCAAATGATACGATCGACCAGGTCACCTAGCCACCTTTTGGGCCGATTTCAGATGCGACATTTTGACGCACCTGAATTTCTGAACACTGCTGCTCCAACAATTCAGCATGGCGGCGAATATGCTCGTCGCGCTGCTTCTTGGTCAGGTCGAGGCGGTGCCGGCGGAACCGCCGCACTAACCACCCGTTGGCTCTGGGCTGGTGCTCCTTCGCATCTCGCAGGAGTTGGTTCATGCGTCGCCGCCCGTTCAGCCGTGCAATAGTCGCACTAATCGTCGTGCTCATCATTGGGCTGATCGTCGTCGGATATTGGTCGTTCCACAACCCCCCGCCGGTCGAAGAGCCGCGAACTGATCCGTTACTTCGCACGCCAGTCGCACCGCAGGGTGCACCCCGGCCGCAGCCGTAAGCGCGGCTCCTTCCAAAGGCCATGGTTCACGCGATCTTCATCAGTCGCGGATATGCGGTCTATCGGATCACCTGCTTTTCCACCTCAACGCGGCAGGTGATCCACCTCGTGTCTGAGCCTTTTTACCGAACACGGTAATGTCCCTTCTGACATAGGTACAAGAGGGCTTCCTACACGTTCAAATCCTAGGTCTACACTGAATGTCAGGGTATCCCCTGGCCGACAGGAGATCAGCGATGAAATCTTCTGGAGCACTCTTTGCGGCGGCCGGGCTGACCGCGATTTCATACGCGAGTGCGGGCATCTCAAATCATTACTCACCATTCTACATGCCTTGCCTGCGTCGTGTGTAGGTGCTGAGCCTCAAACTTGCCCTGATCTAGCGCCTCCGGCTCAGCAGCACCTTATTGGCCGCAACAAAGATATGGCCGAAGAGACGGACGCGCGAATGAGCTCACAGCCCGGACTGATGCATGTTATTGATTGTGGAGGAGGATCAGGGCGATCTGTCGCCAAGACGTCCTAGGTTCCCTGAGGGTCGCACCTAGGGATTCTGGGTCAGTCGCGGTGTTTCTCCTTTCGGTCGCGGCTGGCCCTTTTTTTGGAAGGCATACCTAGCTGACTGGGCTTGTTCGGGGAGCATCCTCTCCGGAAACTTGAGGGCCGTCCTTCGAGGCGGCCCTTTTTGCTCTGGAGAGCGGGTGCACGGCAGCGGTTTGGGTTCATAGCTGCTCCCGATTTCCAGACCCTACTGGCATAATGGACTGGCCGGATCCCGGGATGCCCACGAAAGCCGCTCGCGTAGAACTGATTGCCCGGTCCGATCAACAAAGCGTTGGGCTTGGTTTTGTCTCCGTGCGCTGGTGTCAAGCACTCTGACGCCAACAACCCATTGCACCACAAACCAAAAATCCGAATCGCCCCGGGCCGATCGCGGCCTGTCGTAGATTTGGTGCGGTGCAGCACTAAAAGGTAGGCCGACTCTTGTCCCTCGGACGATTTTCGTATGATTGCGCTTGGTAGCGACTATTTCGACATGCCAGTCTGATCTTGATCAGCATCTGCGGCGAACGGCGGGAGAGTTAGTCTGATGGCACGATTAATGCAGCGACTGCAATAGTCCGCTGTTAGCGATGTTTTCTCTTAGGAGACAAATATGACTAACGACTATGATGATATAGTGATCGAGCACGCTCGAAAAATCATTTTTATGACGTCTAGTCACCCATTGCGACATCTTTTAAACGGTGATGGATACTGGCTTGATAGAACGTCTCATGCAGCATCATTCGACATAGATGGGTACTTAGAAGATGGCGTCACGAACTGCAAGGACAACGATCAAGAATGTACATGCGGACGGAGGAATAATGTCGAGAACGAGGTCAGCCATGATTCGGCAAATCAGCCCGACCACTGCGAAGTCCACTTGCTTGATGGCCTGTTGGGAAAACTGAAGGAGCGCAGTTGATGATGCACCCGGATTTTAGCGAGCTGCGACCATCGGGGCACTTCAGGCTGCCCAGCTTCCTGCTCTTTGGCATCCTGATGCTAATGCTCTTTGTGATTGTGGCAGGCGTTGTATGTGCCTGGTGGTGATTCGTCCTGCTTGCCGGGCCGTCAAACATAAGGGCTTTACAGGCGGGGCAAAGGCGATCTCCTTTCTGCCGCGCTGCCCCACTGCCGTTCTCAAGCGTTATTGCCAGCTCATCTCATATACGGCTCCTCCCTGCCCTCTGAAGGGGAGAAACATGTCGTATCCGCCTATCTAGAACCAGCGGCTGTCCGATCCCGCTCAATGAGTAACATTTGAGCAGCACCGCAGCCCCATCCTTGGACGCGAAAGCGCCTATTTAACCACTGGTTGTTTGAGCGCCTGCACGTTGATTGCCACGCCTGTGCGATAGCCAGGTGCTTGGGAAGCAATGGCCTTGCCCACTCCAAAGGGACTGACGAGCGATTACAGAGACAAGCGGATGCCGGCTTTGAAGTTAAGCGCAAATCACGCCAGTCTCATGCAATGGCGAGATTTAGCCGTGCGCGCTACCAACAGGAGCGGCGTTACCCAGATGTTACCCCAAAGGCCTTTTAGGCCGGTCTCATCTGGCCCGACCAATCCCTAAACCATTGATCTATAATAAGAAAAATGGTGCTGCCGGTGAGGATTGAACTCACGACCTCAGCCTTACCAAGGATGCGCTCTACCACTGAGCTACGGCAGCCCATCAGACGCGGAAAAAATGGCCCGCGTCGAAAGGAGCCGCGCCTATGACGGTACGCGATGGGGCTGTCAAGGCTCGAAGCTTGCTTCCCGATCGAGTCTGGCGCTAACGGATTTGCCATGACCAATCCGCCCGACCCGAAAAAGGAAAGACTGGCGGCGGCGCTGCGCGCCAACCTTCGCCGTCGCAAGGCGCAGGAGCGCGAGCAGACAAGCTGCGAGCAGGCAACCGCGCCAGCGAATGGTGCAAAGTCGGAAGAGTCATAGCTGAAACCCGGCCGCCCCTCCCTGTTGGGCCGGATAACGGTGTGACCACCGCCCGGCGGTAGCGAATCCCGCTTTGGCGGCAACTGCGGCACCTTTGCGACGAAGGGCGACGCGGCGGTCAAAAATACTGGATCGAACAATGAAAGCCAGCGTTTACGGGACAGGTGATGTGCCTGCGGCACTTTCGCCCTCTTTGTCGTACGTCTGTCACCGTTAGGGACTAAGGGGACGGGACAGGGAAGAGCAGCGCAAGAAGCAAGAAGAGGATAACCGATGTTCGCCCGAACGGAACGACTGATCCTGCGGCCCAGCTGGCCTGAAGACGCGGCGTCGCTCGCCAAGGCGATCGGCCACCCCGATATCAGCCGCAACCTGCTCCGCCTTCCGGAACGCTATGACGAGGCGGCGGCGGTCGACTGGATCAAGCGGCCTCGCGACCCGCGACTGCCCGAATTCCTCGCCTTTTTGCGCACGCGCGGCGCCCCCCGGCTGGTCGGCGGCGCGGGGATCGCGCGCGCGGAGAACGGGCGGCTCGAACTCGGCTATTGGATCGAGCGGTCGCACTGGGGCCTTGGCTTCGCGACCGAGGCGACACGCGCGGTGATGCGCATCGCCCGGGCCACGGGACTGATCGGCGTCGCCTCCGGCCATTTCCTCGACAACCCCTCCTCCGCGCGGGTGCTTCGCAAGATCGGCTTTCGTCCGACCGGCACGGTCGAGCCGCGCGTGAGCCAGGCACGCGCCAGCGCGGTGCCGATCGTGATGTTCGAGGACAAGGGATCGGTAGAGGAACCGCGAGTCGAGGCGATGCTGGAATTGTACAAGGACAAGATGCCAGTCTGGGCCTGATCCTTGCGCGCGCGCCAACGCCTGCTAGAGTTGGGCAGGCAATGGGATGCCACAAAGGGACAAGCATGATCTCGGGAGCGCATGTCGTCCTCCATTCCCGCGACGCGGAGGCGGATCGGGCTTTTTTGCGCGACGTCCTCGGGCTTGGCCATGTCGATGCCGGGCATGGCTGGTTGATCTTCGCGCTGCCGCCGAGCGAGATCGCGGTGCATCCGGCCGCAACGGGCGGTAGCGAGAGCCTGTATCTGATGTGCGACGACCTCGACGCCACGGTCGCCGCGCTGGCGGAGCGGGGAATCGCATGCGAAGGCCTGGAAACGCCCCGCTGGGGGCGGGTCACGCGGATTGGATTGCCGGGCGGCGGGACCGTCGGCCTGTATCAGCCGAACCATCCCCGTCCTTAGGACTTGGCCAGAGACTGGGCCTGACCCTTTCCCTTTGGTCGCCGGACCTTTAAGGGGCGAGCCATGCATTTTCTCGATCAGGCCAAGATTTTCATACGCTCCGGTCAGGGCGGCCCCGGCGGGGTCAGCTTCCGGCGCGAAAAGTTCATTCAATATGGCGGTCCCGATGGCGGCGACGGCGGCAAGGGGGGCGACATCATCTTCGAGGCCGTGGCCGGCCTCAACACGCTGATCGACTTTCGCTATACCCAACATTTCAAGGCACAGCGCGGCGTCCCCGGCATGGGCAAGAACCGCACCGGCGCGGGCGGCGCCGATCGGATCATCCAGGTGCCGGTGGGCACGCAGGTCATCTCCGAGCCGGACGAGGAAGGCTATTCGGAGGTGCTCGCCGACTTCACCGAGGCAGGCCAGCGCATCGTCTTTCTGAAGGGCGGCGACGGCGGTCGCGGCAACCTCAGCTACAAGACCTCCACCAACCGCGCCCCGCGCCAGCATGGTGAAGGCTGGCCGGGCGAGGAAAAATGGGTGTGGCTGCGGCTGAAGCTGCTGGCCGACGTGGGGCTGGTGGGCCTGCCCAACGCGGGCAAATCGACCTTCATCAACGGGGTGACCAACACCAAGGCGAAGGTCGGCGCCTATGCGTTCACCACGACCAAGCCGCAACTGGGCGTGGTAAGCCACAAGGGCACGGAATTCGTGGTCGCGGACATCCCCGGCCTGATCGAGGGCGCGTCGGAGGGGGCCGGCATTGGCGACCGCTTCCTCGGCCATATCGAGCGGTGCCGGGTACTGCTGCATCTGGTCGACGCGACCGGCGACGATCCCGTGGAGGCATGGGAAATCGTGACCGGCGAACTGGCTGCCTACGGCGAAGGGCTGGACGAGAAGCCGCAGATCGTGGCGCTCAACAAGGGCGATCTTCTCGACGAGGAATTGATGGAGGACATCGCCGGGCAACTGAAGGATGCCGGCGTGGAAGAGGTGTTCATCATCTCCGGCGCGACCGGCGCGGGGGTGGAGGAACTGCTCGACGCGCTGGTCGAGCGGCAGGGGCTGGAGGCGCGCGAGGCGCTGTCGGCGGGCGGAGACGATGATGGGGAGGATGACGGGGAGGCGAAACCGTGGTCGCCGATCTGATCTCGATCTCCAGACCGTTCGGGCTGAGCGAAGTCGAAGCCTTCTGCCGAGCGGAGCCGAGGCACGCTTCGCCTCCGCTCAGCGGCGTCCTTCGACAGGCTCAGGACGAACGGATAAGATGACCACTGACCTCACCGGCTTTCGCGCCAATATGTGCGGCCGGATCATCGTCAAGGTGGGTTCTGCCCTGCTCGTCGGCAAGAACGGCGAGGTGCGGCGCGACTGGCTCAGGACGCTGGTCGCGGAAATCGCCGCGCGGCACCGGGCGGGGCAGCGGCTCATCATCGTGTCGTCGGGGTCGGTCGCGCTCGGCGCCCGGCGGCTCGGCCTCGCCAAGGGCGGGCGCGCCAGCCTGGAGGATGCACAGGCCGCCGCCGCCGTCGGCCAGATCATGCTGTCGGGCATTTGGGCAGAGCTGTTGCAGGCGGAGGGGGTGCCGGCGGCGCAGATCCTCGTCACGCTGGACGATCTTGAGCATCGGCGGCGCTATCTGAACGCATCGGCGACGCTGGAGCGCCTGCTGGGGCTGGGCGTGATTCCGGTGGTGAACGAGAATGACAGCGTGGCGACCGAGGAAATCCGGTTCGGCGACAATGACCGGCTCGCCGCGCGCATCGGGCAGGCCGCCCATGCCGACGCGGTGGTGCTGCTGTCGGATATCGACGGCCTGTACACCGCCAATCCGCATGTCGACGACGCCGCCGAACTGATCCCCGTGGTCGAGCGGATCGACGCGCGCATCACCGCCATGGCGACGGCGGATTCGGCATCGGGCATGGGGTCGGGCGGCATGGCGTCCAAGGTGGAGGCGGCGCGCATCGCGACGCGCGCGGGCCTGCATCTGGCGATCATTTCGGGCCGGGTCGATGCGCCGTTGACCCGCTGGGTGCAAACCGGGCGTGGCACGCTCTTTCGGGGCGACACGCGCAAGAAGGCGCGGCAGAACTGGCTCGCTGGTCGCTTGACCGCGCGCGGCACGCTGGTGGTGGACGAAGGCGCGGCGACCGCGCTGGGCCGGGGGCGCAGCCTGCTGCCGGCAGGGGTCAAGGGGTCAAGCGGCGATTATCGGCGCGGCGATGTCGTCAATATCGCCGGCGAGGACGGGCATGTGATCGCGCGTGGTCTCGCGGAGTTCGACGCCGGCGACGCGGTGCGCATCATCGGCCATCGCAGCGAAGAGATAGAGGCGATCCTCGGCACGGTGCAGCGGTCCGTGCTGGTCCATCGCGACCATATGGTCGTGCTGTGATCCCGGCGCGGGCTCCCAAGCGGTGATCGTCGCGCTCACCGGCGCCACCGGGTTTCTGGGCGGGGCGGTGCTGGAGCGACTGCTGGCCGAAGGGCATGAGGTGCGGGCGCTGACGCGGCGGCCGCAGCCGGAGCGGACGGGCGTGACATGGATCGCGGGCGATCTGGCCGATGGCGATGCTCTCGGCTCGCTGGTGGCGGGTTTGGACGCGGTGATCCATGTCGCGGGCGCGATCAACGCACCGACCCGCGCCGCCTTCCATGCCGCCAATGCGGACGGCACGCGGATGCTGGCGGAGCGCGCGAAGGCGGCAAGCGTGGCCCGTTTCGTCCTCGTCTCCTCCCTTTCCGCGCGCGAGCCGCAGCTTTCCGACTATGGCTGGTCCAAGCGCGAGGGCGAACGAATGCTCGACGCTGTCGGCGGGCACGGGACCGACGACAGGGACCTCGACTGGACCATCGTTCGCCCGCCGGCCATCTACGGCCCCGGCGACCGCGAGATGCTGGAGATGTTCCAGATGGCGGCACGCGGACTGGTGATGCTGCCCCCCGCCGGGCGGCTGTCGATCATCCATGCGGACGATCTGGCGCGCCTCCTGGTCGCCCTCGCTGACAGAGGGTCGAATGAAACGCGGCACCGGACCTATGAAGTGGACGACGGGACGCCGGGCGGCCTGACGCATATCGGCTTTGCCCATGCGCTGGGCCGGGCGGTGGGGCGGCGAGTCTGGCCGCTGCCTATGCCACGCTTCGCGTTGACCCTTGCGGCGCGCGGGGATCGGCTGGTGCGCGGCGATAAGGCGAAGCTGACCCCCGACCGCGTCCACTATTTCTGCCATCCCGACTGGGTGGCGGCGCAAGACCGGCATGTCCCGGCGACGCTGTGGCGACCGGAGATCGGCGCGGAGCAGGGGCTGGCCGCGACCGCAGCGGGCTATCGGGCGAAGGGGTGGCTCGGTTGATCGCTCAGAAATGCCGCCCGCTCACCAACTCCCCCAGCGCCGTGAGCGCGGTCAGCACCATGCCCGTCAGGAAAATCCGGTAGGCATAGCCAAGATAGCGGTATTTCTTGTTCTGAAGGACCGAGCCTGCCTGATAGGTGTCGCGCAGCATGGCGCGATAGGTGCTTTCATCGCTTTCCATATAGTCGAGCACCCGGTCGGCGAACTCCTGTTCGGGAACGGCGGTGAAGATACCGAAGAACAGCAGATTGTCGGACGATCCCACGCCTTCGGGCCGGGCGCGCGTAACGGTGGGCATCACCACGAAGATGGCGAAGAGGGCCGCAAAGAAGGCCGTCACGGCGAGCATCAGGATCGGCAGCATCATCCCGCCGCCCCCGCGCATCTGCCCCACCGCGACCGTGAAGACGAGCGACGAGGCGCCCATCAGCATGCTGGCCTTCTGGTCCGCCATCTGACTGAGCTGCAACTGCATCTGCTGGTTGGTGCGGACCAGATGGATGGCGTTGGGCGGAAAGCGCCTGGGCTGCGCGGCTTCCTCAACTGATGACATAATCGGCTTCCCCTATGCTATGGGGCTTGCCATGATGCGTGCGGGCCTTCAAGAGCGCCGCGACAGGCGATGCCCGATTGCCGCCGCATTCGCCTGCCATGGGCGCAGCCAGAGCAGGCGCGGCCTATCCGCGCTTCCATCGGATGAAAGAGAAGAACCGTCGCATGACCGACCGTCAGACTATTTTCGACAGCATCGCCGCGCAGGTTGCGCCGTTCAACAAGAAGGGCGTCGCCCTGACCGACGCCACGACCTTCGCCGGCGACCTCGAATGGGACAGCCTGACCGTGATGGACTTCGTGGCGGCGATCGAGGACGAATTCGAGATCATCATCACCATGAACATGCAGGCGGAGATCGAGACGATCGGCCAGTTGGTCGACGCGGTGGTGAAGTTGAAGGCGGAAGGCTGAACGCCCTTCACCCTCGACACGCCTGAACCGAACGGATTCCTGACATATGAGTGACGCGATAGACACCGCCGCCGATGCGCACACCCCGCCCGAAGTGCCCGGCGCGCGCGACCTCTTCTCCAAGTTCGACGGCATGATCGCCGAGCGCGCGGCGCTGCTCTCCGCCGGTGTGCGCGATCCCTTCGCCATCGTCATGGACGAGGTGAAGTCGCCCACACTCGCGGTCATCAAGGGCAAGGACACCATCCTGCTCGGCACCTATAATTATATGGGCATGACCTTTGACCCGGACGTGATCGCGGCGGGCAAGAGGGCGCTGGACGAGTTCGGAGCGGGCACGACGGGCAGCCGCGTCCTGAACGGCACCTATCAGGGCCACAAGGAATGCGAGGACGCGCTGAAGGCCTTTTACGGCACATCGTCGGCGATGGTCTTTTCGACCGGATATCAGGCCAATCTGGGCATGATCTCGACGCTGGCGGGCCGGGGCGACTATGTCGTCCTCGACGCGGACAGCCATGCCTCCATCTATGACGGCTGCTTCCTGGGCGACGCGGAAATCGTGCGTTTCCGCCACAACAGCGTCGAGGACCTCGACAAGCGCCTCGGCCGTCTGCCGGTGGATGCCCTGAAACTTGTCGTCCTCGAAGGCGTCTACTCGATGATGGGCGACGTCGCCCCCCTGCCCGCCATGGTCGCGGCGATCCGCAAGCATCCCAATTGCATGATCCTGGTGGACGAGGCGCATGGCATGGGCTTCTTCGGCGCCAACGGCCGCGGGGTGTACGAGGAACAGGGCGTCGAGGATGACGTCGATTTCATCGTCGGCACCTTCTCCAAATCGGTCGGCACGGTCGGCGGCTTCTGCGTCTCCAGCCATCCCAAGTTCGAGGTGATGCGCCTCGCCTGCCGCCCGTACGTCTTTACCGCCAGCCTGCCGCCCAGCGTCGTGGCGACCGCCGCCACCTCCATCCGCAAGCTGATGCATGCGGGCGAGAAGCGCGAGCGGCTGTGGAAGAACAGCCGGCGGCTGCACAGCGGCCTGCGCGATCTTGGCTTCACGCTGGGGACCGACACGCCGCAATCGGCGATCATCTCCGTCATCCTGACCGATCAGGTACAGGCGGTGGCGATGTGGCAGGCGCTGCTGGAGATCGGCCTGTACGTCAATATGGCGCGCCCCCCCGCGACGCCGGCGGGCACATTCCTGCTGCGCTGTTCGCTGTGCGCGGAGCATACGGACGAACAGGTCGGCGAAATCCTGGGCATGTTCGAACGCGCGGGCCGCGCTACGGGTGCGCTCGCCTGAGCAGGACGGCCGAATCGTGATGGGATTTCCATCTCAGGTGGGGTCAGGCCTTTCCCCAGCGGGACGCTTGGAGTAAACAGGCGGCATGCGGGGGTTCTCCCACGGCCGCGGGTCGGACGATCATGTCGATGAACTGCCACGCTGGCGCCGCCATATCGCGGTGGCGCTGGGGCTGGCGCTCACCCTTGCGCTGGGCCTCGCCTTCTCCCTCGCGAACCGCGCAACGCAAGAGCGCGAGGAGGCGCTCGACAACCAGCGCCGCAGTTATGAAGTCATCGCCCTCGCGCGCAGTCTGGAAGGCACGGTGGCGCGCGCCGAGTCGCAACTCGCCCGCTATGTGGTCAGCGTCGATCCGAAGGACGGGCAGCGCTATAGCGACGAGTGGCGCTTCGCCGGCACATTGATCGAAAATCTCCGCCGCGCGTCACGCGGCGACAAGCGCAAACGCTATTACAACGACCTGTTGCGCGCCGCCTATATGGCGCGGGGCGTGACGCTCAACGACGTTGCGCTGCGGACCACATACGACCAGCGGCTGGGCGCGCTCGGCCGGCTGTACGAGGCCAATCGCTCGCTGGATGCCGACCGCATCCACAGCCTGCTGACCGAAATGATCAATTATGAGATGCGGGTGCTGAACGAGCGCAGCACCGCGCTCGACCGAAGCACGATGCGGTCGGACAAATTCGCGGGCAGCTATGGTCTGGTCGGCGTCGTCCTGTTGATTGCGGCGCTGGTGGCGCTGTGGATCGCCAACAGCGCCTTTACCGAACGGCGCTACGCCCGGCGGCTGGCGGATTCGGAGGCGCGGCGCGTCGACAATCTCGAACTGGCGGTACAGGCGCGCACCCGCGAACTGGAGGTGGCGGCCGACCTGCTGCGGACCGAGATGATCGAGCGCGCGCAGGCGGAGGAAAGCCTGCGCCAGCTGCACAAGAT
>Ga0068853_100004034_pt1 | contig 11297 bp, 12 predicted proteins | sample KBSCornC32_FD_65655 | JGI IMG/M metagenome (GOLD analysis project Ga0068853, IMG submission 65655) | Corn rhizosphere microbial communities from Kellogg Biological Station, Michigan, USA - KBS Corn C3-2 | ecosystem: Host-associated > Plants > Roots > Rhizosphere > Soil ... | reverse complement strand
GGTGCGCACCCAGTCTCCCTGCGAGCCATCGGCGTTCTTCCTGTAGAATTCCCACGCCGCGTTGGCCGTCTCGGGCACTGCGTCGCCGCCCTCGTCGAGCACCATCGTGGGCTTGAAATTGATGGCCGCCGCCGGCTCCTCCGATGATGATGACGCCGGCTCTTCCGACGAGGGCGCCTGCGTCACCTCGCTCACCACGTTGGTCAGCGCGTTCTTGAGCCCGTCCTCGTCGTCGGCCTGCAGGTACTGGCCGTTGGTGTTGTCGGCAATGCAGCGGACCTGGTCGGCCTCCTTCTTGCTGAGCGCCAGGCCCACCACGTCGACCTTGAAATCGACCCCCGCCCTGGCGAGAGACGTCGCCAGCGCGCATGGGTCCGCATCACAGGTCTCGAGCCCGTCGGTGATCAGGATCACCGTCGCCTTGTCCTCGGTGTATTTGAGCTCCTCTGCCGCCATCTTCACCGAGGCCGAAAGCGGCGTCTTGCCCTTGGGATTGAGCTGCGCCGCCGCCGCCGCGATCGCGTCCGCTGTGCCGGCCGCCGGTTGCACCAGCGTCTCGATATCGTTGCAGTCGCCCTTGCTGCGGTGGCCATAGGCCATGAAGCCGAGCTCGAGCGTGTCGGGTACGCCCGCCAGCACGTCCTTGAGCGTTTCGCGGGCGATGTCGATGCGCGCCTTGCCATTGATCTGCGCCCACATCGAGCCCGACGCATCGAGGATGATGATGGCCCGGTCGGCCGCCATCGCCGGCAGCGACAGCACGATGATGGCCATGAAGCCGGCAATCAGGCGGAGCAGATGACGCATGTCTTGTCCTCGTGGGGTGCAGGCCGGGCGCGGCCTCAGTAGTGGAGCAGGCGGGATTTCGCGACGCAGAAGCCGTGCCGCTTGTCCGGGGTCTCGCAGGTGAGGCCCGCGGTCGATGAGGTGCAGACGAACCCGTCGAGATGCGCCGTGTTGCCGTAGGCGAACACATTGCTGCCGCTGCAGCAGGGCTGCTCGCCTGGATTCTCGGTGAGCACCGCCGGTCCCTTGGGCCCCAGCGTCATGTTGACGTAACTCGGCGCGATCCGGTCGCAGCTGATCTCGGGACCGCCATCGGTCGGCTGATAGGTCTGGGTGCCGCCCTTGGGCGTGTAGATGCAGCCGATATTGTTCGACGGCATCACGAAGGTGATCTGCCCGTTCGGCTCGGCCTTGAACTGCTGCTCCTCGGCCGCCGCCGGGGCGGCCGTGAACATCGCCGCTGCCAGCAGCAACACCAATCCCGGCAATGACTTGAGCACCGCGACCTCCCGCAGCCGAAGGCTGCCACCGTCACGCCCACAACATGAAGCACGGATGAACCCGCCGTTCATCTGCCGCTGAAATCTGCACCCAACCGCGGGCCTCTGGCAATCGTCCCGGCGGGGGGAGCCGCCGCGGCGCTTACGCGTTAGGCTAGCCTCAGCACAGGGAGAAAAACATGTTCACCAATACCCAGGCCACCGCCATGCTGCCGGCCAAGGACGCCGCGCGCGCCAAGAGCTGGTACGCCGACAAGCTCGGCTTGAAGCCGGTCGAGGATTTCGCCGACAATGGCGCTGCCTACAATCTCGGCGGCACGCGGGTCTTCCTCTATCCTACCCAGTTCGCCGGCACGGCCCAGCACACCGTCCTCACCTTCAACACCGACGATCTCGCCGCCGACATGAAGTCCCTGCGCGCCCGCGGCGTCAGCTTCCTCGACTACGACCTGCCGGACCTCAAGACCAAGGACGGCGTCGCCGAGTTCGGCGAGATGAAGAACGCCTGGTGCAAGGACAGCGAAGGCAACATCTTGGGCTTCGTCGAAGGCGAGATGTAGCCACCAGGCGCAAAGCTTGCAGTCAGGATCCGCTCCTGCCGCGAAGCGACGGGGAGGGGACTGGGAGGACAAGTTAGGCGGGCGCAGGGGCGGCCGCAAAACACCGGGCTTGCTTCCTACCCGCAACCGTCGATCATAAAGGTGCTCGTCACGTCCGCAGCGAGGAAACGTCATGCTCGAAGCTGACAAGGTGTTCGCCGGTTCGGTCCCGGCGAACTACGACCGCTACATGGTGCCGCTGATCTTCGAACCTTACGCCGCCGATCTGGCGCGCCGGGTGGCGGCGCTGGCGCCGGGCGCCGTGTTGGAGACCGCTGCGGGCAGTGGGGTCGTTACCCGCGCTTTGGCACCGACGTTGCCTGCGCGCGCGCGCTATGTCGTCACCGACCTCAACCAGCCGATGCTCGACTACGCGGCCTCGCGGCAGCCGCCCGACAGTCGCATCGAATGGCGCCAGGCCGACGCGCTGGCACTGCCGTTCGACGCCGCGACCTTCGATCTCGTCTGCTGCCAGTTTGGAGTGATGTTCTTTCCCGACCGCGTCGCCGGCTTCCGTGAAGCCAGGCGGGTGCTGAAACCCGGCGGTCGATTCCTGTTCAACGCCTGGGACCGCATTGCGGAGAACGTCTTTGCCGACGACGTGACCAATGCCCTCGCGGCGATCTTCCCCGACGATCCGCCGCGCTTCATGCCGCGGACGCCGCACGGCTACCACGACACCGACGTGATCCGCCGCGACCTGGAGCAGGCGGGCTTCACCGACGTCGTGATCGAAACGCGAGCCGAGCACAGCCGCGCCGCCTCGCCCTCCATTCCCGCCATGGCCTATTGCCAGGGCACGCTGTTTCGCAACGAGATCGAAGAAAGGGCCCCGGGCAAGCTCGACGCCATCACCGATCAGGTCACTGCCGTGATCGCCGCCAAGCACGGCCATGGCGCTGTCGACGCCAAGATCCAGGCGCATATCGTTACAGCGATGACCTGAGTGCGAGACACGCAGTCGGCGCTCTCAGCCGTCCCTTGCGGCGCGCCAGAAGGGGCGACTGCCGGCCAAGCAGGTCCACAAAACGAAAACGGCGCCCCTCAGGACGCCGCTTTAGTGAGATGGTGGAGCCAATCGGAATCGAACCGACGACCTTCTGAATGCCATTCAGACGCTCTCCCAACTGAGCTATGGCCCCATCGTCTTGGGATCGCCGCGGCGGGCAGGGCCTGCCGAAGCGCGGGTGTTCTCTAGTCGAGGCTCCCTGAGGACGCAAGCGGGAAATCCCCGCGCGCCCCATGAGGACTTAGCGCTCGTCGCCGCCTTCGACGTCGAAGTCGAGGTTCTCGTCTTCTTCCTCGTCTTCCTCGAGGAACGCGTCCTGATCGTCGTCGCCGATATCCTCGACCTCCTCGACGTCTTCGACGTCGGGGATTTCCTCGCCGGCTTCCTCGCCGGCCTCTTCGGCGTCGGCATCTTCGAGCGAGATCACTTCAGGGGCGTCGGGCGCGACCACCACTTCCTCGACCTCGGCCTCTTCTTCCTCCTGCTCCTCTTCGCGATCCGATGCCTTGCGGCTGGCGGTCTGCTCGAAATAGGAGCGGGGATAGGATTTACCGGTATAGGGCGAGACGATCGGATCCTTGTTGAGATCGTAGAACTTCTTGCCGGTCTCGGGGTCTTCGCGCTTTGTACCGCGTGGGTCTTGGGCCAATGCAGCTTCCCTTTGAGGGTTGAAACGCGGGGGTTCCGCTCGGGTTCGTCCGGTTAGGGGCAAACCTTCGCCCTGTCAAACGCAAAACGCGGGGAAAAGCCCAGCCCTGTGGGCGCCTCATTTGCGCCCCGAGCCGTCATGATGGTACCGCTCGACCACTCAAGTTGCGCGCGTGATGAACCAAGCGTCTTTTCCGTCCACCCCGCTCGCGGCCGAGCGGTCGCCATGGTTGCGTGGCCCCGTCCGACTGCCCGGCGATCCCCTGTTCTCGGCTCTTGCCCTGATTCTGGCCGGCATGGCGCGCGGCGAAAGCGTGCTCGAAAATCTGAGCCGGTCGCCGCAGACCGGTGCGCTGGCGGCCCTGCTCGCCGAGCTTGGTGTTCATGTCGCGGAGCGCGCCGGCCGCTGGCATGTCCAGGGGATCGGCGTGGCGAGCTTCCTGGCGCCCCGCCAGCCGCTCGACATGACCCAGATCGGCGACGCCGCCCCGATGCTGGTCGGGTTGCTCGGCGCTCACGATTTCGCCACCGAATTCAAGGGGCTGGCGCAGACCCCGGACGTCCTCGCCATGCTCGACTTCCTGCTCCGCAATGGCGGGCTGGTCGAGCATGAGGGCAACCTGATCCGCGTCCGCGCGCCGCGATTCGGCATTCCGCTCGATCTGGCGCTGGCCGAAACCGGGCAGGGGCTCGTCGCCCCGCTGCTGCTCCACGCGCTCGTGACCGTCGGCCGCTCGCATCTGCAACTGCCGGCGGGCTTGCACCACGCTTCGGTCGATTTCCTCGCGGCGTTCGGTGCGAGGATCGGCCTGCGCGAGGACGCCGACACCCTGCAGGTCGAACTCGAGGGCCTCGCCCCCCTGCGCGCCCAGGCCCTGGAGGCGCCGGGAGATCCGCATCTGGCGGTGTATCCGGCCGTGGCGGCGGCCATCGCCCCGGACTCCGAAATCACCATTTCGAGCGTCGCGCTGCATCCTCGCGGCCTCGCCCTGCTCGACGCGCTGGCGCTGCTGGGGGCCGACGTCTCGATCGGCGAAACCCGCCGCGGCAGCGCCGACATCGTCGTCCGCCACGCCTCGCTCACCGGAACCATCATCCCCGCCGATCTCGGGGTCGCCTCCGAGGATTTCCCGATTTTGACCGTCGCGGCCGCGTTCGCCAGCGGCGAGACGCTGCTCGACGGGCTGGGCGAAGGTGTCCGCCGGCTCGCGCTGACCCGGGCGCTTCGCGCCAACGGCGTCGAGTGCATCGAGCAACCTGGGGGCCTGCTGGTACGAGGCCGGCCGCGGGTGCCGGGCGGGGGAAACGTCCTCGTGCGGCTTGACCCTAAACTGGCGATGGCGTTCCTCGTCCTGGGCATGGCCGCCGACCGTGCGGTCACCATCGAAAACGGAGCCGCAATGGCCGAGCTGTTCCCTGATTTCGTGTCGGCCTTCGAACATGTCGGAGCGAGCTTCTCGACCGGGCTCGCGGCATGATCATCGCTGTGGACGGTCCGGCTGCGTCCGGGAAAGGCACGCTGGCGCAGGGGCTTGCCCGTCACTATGGCCTGCCGCACCTCGATACCGGCCTGCTCTACCGAGCGGTTGGACTCGCCGCCGTCGACGCCGTCGACACGCCGCAATTCGAACCTCGCGCCATTGCCGCCGCCCGCGCGCTCGATCCGACGCATTTGACCGATCTCGATCGGCTGATGAGCGCCGAAGCCAGCGTCCTGGCCAGCAAGGTCGCCGTGATCGACGAGGTTCGCCGGGCGATGCGCCAGTATCAGCGCGATTTTGCCCACCAGCCCGGGGGGGCGGTGCTCGACGGTCGCGACATCGGCACCGTCGTCTGCCCGGACGCCGACGTGAAGCTGTTCATCGAGGCCGACAGCAAATCGCGCATGGAGCGCCGGGCGCGGCAGTTTGAGGCCAAGGGTCAGGTGGTTGACCGCTACGCCCTCTATCACCAGATAGAGGAACGGGACGCGCGCGACCGCGCCAATCCCCATGGCGGCTTCTACCCGGCCGCGGATGCCCACTTGCTGGACACCACGCGATTGGATATAGACGCCGCACTCCGCGCAGCCGTCGCCATTGTCGACGGGGCGATGGCCGGAAAGGCGAGGCAATAGCCTCTAATCCAACCTTTTCCCGCTAGCCCCTTCGCCATCGACCAAGGACCGGCTCCGGACCTCAACCGACATCGTGGAAGCGGCGCTTCGCGCTCCGGATCGCTTTGCCTGTGCCCGATGCACCCGCACGGCGATGGGCCCGCTCTCACCAACACCAGCCACCGGGCGCAATTGGAGAGTTATTTGGCTACGCAAGCTGCAGTGAAAGAAGACTTCGAATCCCTCCTGATGGACTCGTTCATGGAAAACGAGCCGATGGAAGGTGCCGTCGTAAAGGGCATCGTCGTCGCGATCGAAAAGGATCTGGCGATCATCGACGTCGGTCTGAAGACCGAAGGCCGTATCGCCCTCAAGGAATTCGGCCAGGCCGGCCGTGACGGGACCATCAAGGTCGGTTCCGAGGTCGAAGTGTATGTCGATCGCGTCGAGAACGCCGTCGGCGAAGCGGTTCTCAGCCGCGAGAAGGCCCGCCGCGAAGAGAGCTGGGTCAAGCTCGAAGAGATGTACAACGCCAACCAGCGCGTCGAAGGCATCATCTTCAACCAGGTCAAGGGCGGCTTCACCGTCGACCTCGAAGGCGCCGTGGCGTTCCTGCCGCGCTCGCAGGTGGACATCCGTCCGATCCGCGACATCGGCCCGCTCATGAATGTGCCGCAGCCGTTCCAGATCCTGAAAATGGACAAACGTCGCGGCAATATCGTCGTCTCGCGCCGTGCCATTCTCGAGGAAAGCCGTGCCGAGCAACGCTCCGAGATCGTCCAGCAGCTCGAAGAAGGCCAGATCGTCGACGGCGTGGTCAAGAACATCACCGACTACGGTGCGTTCGTTGATCTCGGCGGCATCGACGGCCTGCTGCACGTCACCGACATCGCGTGGCGCCGTGTCAACCATCCGTCGGAAGTGTTGTCGATCGGCGAGACCATCAAGGTCCAGATCATCCGCATCAACCACGAGAGCCATCGCATCAGCCTGGGCATGAAGCAGCTCCAGGCCGACCCGTGGGAAGGCATCGAGGCCAAGTATCCGGTGGGCGCCAAGTTCACCGGCCGCGTGACCAACATCACCGACTACGGCGCGTTCGTCGAACTGGAGCCGGGCATCGAAGGCCTGATCCACGTCTCCGAGATGAGCTGGACCAAAAAGAACGTCCACCCGGGCAAGATCGTCTCCACCTCGCAGGAAGTGGAAGTCATGGTGCTCGAGGTCGATCCCGACAAGCGCCGCATTTCGCTCGGTCTCAAGCAGACCCTCGCCAATCCGTGGGAGACCTTCGCCGAGAAGTTCCCAATCGGTTCGACCATCGAGGGCGAGGTCAAGAACAAGACCGAGTTCGGCCTGTTCATCGGTCTCGACGGCGATGTGGACGGCATGGTCCACCTCTCCGATCTCGACTGGCAGAAGCCAGGCGAGCAGGCGCTCGACGAGTACAACCGTGGCGATATCGTCAAGGCCAAGGTGCTCGACGTCGATGTCGAGAAGGAGCGTATCTCGCTCGGCATCAAGCAGCTCGCCACTGGCGACGAGAAGGATCAGTCCGGCGATGGCCTGCGTAAGGGCTCCGTCGTCACCGGCACCGTGACCGAGGTCAACGATGGCGGCATCGAAGTGCGGATCGCGGATTCGGAAATGACCGCGTTCATCCGCCGCGCCGATCTGAGCCGCGACCGCAACGACCAGCGTCCGGAGCGCTTCTCCAAGGGCGAGAAGGTCGACGCGCGCGTCACCCAGTACGACCGCAAGACCGGCAAGATCGCCCTCTCGATCAAGGCGCTCGAAATCGCCGAAGAGAAAGAGGCGGTCGCCGCTTACGGCTCGTCCGACTCGGGTGCCTCGCTCGGCGACATCCTGGGCGCCGCGCTCAAGGATCGCGAGAAGAAATGACCCTCTAGGGTCATCCCCGCGAAAGCGGGGATCCCGCGCAGTCTGCACTGCGCAGTTGCGTAATCGAGGCCCGCGCGCTAGCCGTGCGGGCCTCGATGTTTGGGGCAGATGATGCCGCTGAAGATTCCGGGCGTCGCCTGGCGCTCTCTGACCGGGTACGACATGCCCGCGGTCGAAAAGATCGCGGCGGCAGTACATCCCGGTTTCTTCGAGAGCCTCGAAGTCCTCACCGAGCGGCAGGCCATCTACTTCCACGGGACTTATCTGCTCGAGGTCAATGAGCGACCAGCCGGCTATGTGCTGAGCCACCCCTGGCGCTCGGGCGACCTGCCGCCTCTCTACTCCCTGCTCGGCGAACTCCCCGAGAACGCCGACACCTATTACATCCACGATCTCGCGCTGCTGCCGGTCGCGCGCCGCATCGGCGCCGCGAGCTTCATCACCGAGGCGCTCGCCAAGCATGCCCGCGCGCACGGCTTCCCGACCATGACGCTGGTGGCCGTCAATGGCAGCCGCGGCTTCTGGGAACGGCACGAATTCGCGGTCGAAGACCTGCCGGAATTGAACGAAAAGCTGCGCAGTTACGACGACGCGGCGCGGCTGATGGTCCGGCGGCTGTAGCTCCCACCGCCTTGCCAAGCGCGTGCCCGCCGGGCTAAGCCGCTCACCTCTCGAGGGCTTCTGGCATGTCCGATCCGATCATCGACCCCGCCCACGCCATTCCGGCGGCGAGTGCGTTGCGCCGCTCGCGCTTCCGCTGGCGCATCATCGCCTTCGTGGCGCTGGTGGCGGCGATCCTTGCGGTGGCCGGCCGCTATGCGTCCGAATTCGGCATGTCCGGCGAGCAGATCGCCCGTGTCGTCATTGACGGCACCATCGCCACCGATCCGACGCGCCTGCGCACGCTCGACGCGCTGGGCAAGGACGATACCGTCAAGGCCGTCGTCATCGCCATCAATTCGCCCGGCGGCACCACGGCCGGCGGCGAGGAACTCTACGAAGCTATCGGCAAGCTGCGCGCCAAAAAGCCGGTCGTCTCCTATATCAAGGAGCTGGGCGCCTCGGCCGCCTACATGACGGCGATCGCCACCGATCGCATCTTCGCGCGGCGCCTGTCGATCGTCGCTTCGATCGGCGTGCTGTTCCAGACTTACAATGCCGGCAAGCTGCTCGACACCATCGGCATCGGGTCGGACAAGGTCGCTTCGGGCCCCCTGAAGGCCGAGCCGACGCTCGATCATCCGATGACGCCCGAGGTCCGCGCGTCGCTGCAGTCGCTGGTCGACGACTCCTTCTCCTGGTTCGTCGATGTCGTCGCCGAACGTCGCGGATTGAGCCGCGCCACGGTGTTGCCGCTCGCCGATGGACGCATCATGACCGGCAACCAGGGCATCCAGAACAAGCTCATCGACGAGGTGGGCGGCGAGGCCGAGGCCATCGACTGGCTGGTCAAAGCCAAGGGCATCAAGGCCGATCTGCCGGTCGTCACCTGGTATCCGACCGATCGTCCCGACATCACCAACCTCGCCAAATGGCTGGGCGGCGAGGCCCGTGCCGCCCTTGGCCTGCCAGCCGACGGACCCATCGCGCTTGACGGGTTGGTCTCCCTTTGGCAGGTTCAATAATGTTACCTATGGCGCCCCAAGGAAAAGTGCGCGAGCGGTTTTCCGGTTGGGGGGCGACACAGGCAGGAAACGGAACGGTTCGCCGCTTCGTTGAAACGGTGAAGCGTTCTGGCTTTCGGCAGGCCCGGGGGGCGCGATGATCAAGTCTGAACTGGTCGAAAAGCTTGCAGACGAGAATCCGCATCTGTTCCAGCGTGACATCGAGAATATCGTCAACGCCATCCTCGACGAGGTCGGCAACGCCATGGCGCGCGGTGACCGGGTCGAGCTTCGCGGCTTCGGCGCCTTCGCCGTCAAGAACCGCCCGGCCCGGGTCGGGCGCAACCCGCGCACCGGCGAGCAGGTCGATGTCGGCGAGAAATACGTGCCGCAGTTCAAGGCCGGCAAAGAGATCCGTGAGCGGCTCAACAAAGACTGACATCAGCGTAGGACCCGTCGGATGCTGAGACGCATCGTCGGCTGGGTTGTTCTCGTGCCGCTTTGTCTGGTGCTGGTTGTCTTCGCCCTCGCCAACCGTCAGCTCGTGGTGGTGAACTTCAACCCCTTCGTGCCGTCCGAGGCGCTGACCACGCCAGGCGTCGGCGTGCCGCTGTTCCTCGTGCTGTTTACCGTGCTGCTGTTCGGCGTTGTCCTCGGCGGCATCGCCACCTGGTTCGCCCAGGGGCAGCATCGCCGCGACGAACGGGCCTATCGGCGCGAGGCCGAACGCCTCAACCGCGAGGTCAACGCCATCCGCCGCTCACCGGCGCTTCCCACCACCGTCGACGATCTGGCCCAGCCCTAGCGCATGAGCGATCCCCTCATCATCAAGATCTGCGGCATCAAGACGGAAGCCATCCTCGATGCCGCGATCGACGCTGGCGCCGACATGGTTGGCTTCATGCACTTTCCCCGCTCGCCGCGACACCTCGAGCTCGATCCGATCGGCGAGCTGATCTCGCTCGCGCGCGGCCGTGCCGAGACCTGCGTGGTCCTGGTCAACCCCGACAACACGCTGGTGGCGCAGGTCGCCGCGCTCGGACCCGACTGGATCCAGCTGCATGGCCCCGAGACGCCCCATCGCGTCGAGGCCATCCGCGAGGAAGCCGGCATCGCCATCATGAAGGTTTGCCATATCGGCAGCGCCGAAGACGTGGCGGCTGTTTCGGCCTTTGCCGAATGCGCCGACCGGCTGCTGCTCGAATCCAAGCCGCCCAAGGACGCGACGCGCCCGGGCGGGCTGGGTACGACCTTCGACTGGACCCTGCTCAAGGCGCTTGACCCTGAACTGGGCTTCATGCTTTCCGGTGGCCTGACGCCCGACAATGTCGCCGCTGCCATCACGGCAGCACGACCGATGGGGGTCGATGTTTCCTCGGGCGTCGAATCGGCACCCGGCATCAAGGATGCGGCTTTGATCCGCGCCTTCATCACCAACGCGCGGTCCGCCGCGGCGAGCTGAGGCTATGACCGAGATCGACGGCGATCCGACCCGGGCGAATTCCTTCCGCACCGGCCCAGACGAGGACGGCCGCTTCGGCATTTTCGGCGGCCGCTACGTTGCCGAAACCCTGATGCCGCTGATCCGTGACCTGGAGGTCGCCTACAACACCGCCAAGGACGATCCGGCCTTCATCGCCGAGATGGCGGACCTGCGCACCCACTATGCCGGTCGGCCGTCGCCGCTGTATTTCGCGTCACGCCTCACCCAGCATCTGGGGGGCGCCAAGGTGTATCTGAAGCGCGAGGAGCTCAACCACACCGGCTCGCACAAGATCAACAACACGCTCGGCCAGATCCTGCTCGCCAGGCGCATGGGCAAGACCCGCATCATCGCCGAGACCGGCGCCGGCCAGCACGGCGTTGCCACCGCCACCGTCTGCGCCAAGTTCGATCTGCCCTGCGTCGTCTTCATGGGCGCGACCGACGTCAAGCGGCAATGGCCAAACGTGCTGCGCATGAAGATGCTCGGCGCCGAAGTGCGTCCCGTCACCGCCGGTGCCGGCACCCTCAAGGATGCCATGAACGAGGCGCTGCGCGACTGGGTGACCAATGTTGAAACGACGTACTATTTGATCGGCACTGCCGCTGGTCCGCACCCTTATCCGATGATGGTCCGCGATTTCCAGACGGTGATCGGCCGCGAATGCCTGG
>Ga0068853_100004033_pt1 | contig 11299 bp, 12 predicted proteins | sample KBSCornC32_FD_65655 | JGI IMG/M metagenome (GOLD analysis project Ga0068853, IMG submission 65655) | Corn rhizosphere microbial communities from Kellogg Biological Station, Michigan, USA - KBS Corn C3-2 | ecosystem: Host-associated > Plants > Roots > Rhizosphere > Soil ... | reverse complement strand
GATTGCGAAATCGTATGTGAAGGCTTCGATAACCAAGCCGTGATAGTTGCCTACGATGAACTGGGCCGGCCGGTCCAATACACCGATGCCGACGGAAGCACCTCAAAAACGACATATGACCTCCTGGGGCGCCCTGCGACGATCTACGACGGCAAGGGGACCCAGACCTTTGGGTACGACGAAACCTCAGGGGCGTTGGTCGCCATGAGCGACTCAGCCGCCGGGACCTTCACCGCTTCCTACGACGCTGACGGTAGAATGGTTGAAGAAGGCTTGCCCGATGGCCTGGTGGCGAAAACGACCTATGATGCGGCTGGCGCGCCGACCCAGCTGAGCTACACGAAGACCGTGAGCTGCTCGGAAAAATGCACCTGGATCGAAGAAAGCAACGAACGCTCGATCCGTGGTCAGATCCTGTCTCAGACGAGCCTTTCCTCGAGCCAGCAATATAGCTACGACAACGCTGGCCGACTGACCTTGGCCCAGGAAACCCCGAAAGGCGAAGGATGTACAACTCGCCAATACTCTTTCGATGAAGATTCCAACCGTACGAAACTGACGACCCGCGCGCCCGGCGTCGGCGGGGTTTGCGACACGAAATCCACCGGGACTCCGCAGGAATACAAATACGATGCCGCCGACCGCTTGATCGGACCTGAAACCGTAACTTATGACAGCTTCGGCCGAATCACCAATCTCCCTGCAAAATTCGCAGGCGGTAGCGCGCTGGAAACCACGTTCTACAGCAACAATATGGTTGCGACTCAATCACAGGGAGGACTAACAAATAGCTACCAGCTGGACGCGACCGGCCGAACCCGTCAGGTAATCCAGACGGGCACAAAGACAGGGACCGAAATCCTCCACTACTCGATGGCCTCAGACTCCACGGCCTGGACCGAACGCGGCGGCACCTGGACCCGCGACATCGCAGGGATCAGTGGCGGCCTCGCCGCGATTCAGGAAAGCTCCGGGACAACAAGCCTCCAACTCACCGATATGCATGGGGACGTCGTGGCTACCGCCAGTCTCAGCACGGCGGCGAAAGAACCGACTGCGAGATATGAATTCGACGAGTTCGGTAATCCTGTGAAAGGCAGTGCCGGTCGCTACGGCTGGCTGGGTGGCAAGTCACGCCGCTCCGAATTGCCCTCTGGGGTGATCCAGATGGGCGTGCGTAGTTACGTGCCTGCGGTTGGACGCTTCATCTCAGTTGATCCGGTACAGGGTGGGTCGGCGAATGCTTATGACTACGCCAACGCCGATCCGGTCAATGGGCTTGATCTTGGTGGCACCGACGCGATGTCGGCCAAAGAGGGGCTCTGCCGGGGAAGAGTCCATGCCCACACACACCACCATCACCTTGAACGTGGGGGCTGGGGTCGCATCTACGTACGCTTCAACGTGTATTGCGGCGCCCCCAACCGAGGGGAAGAAGTGCACGCTGTGTCGGTCAAAACTAAGCTCACCGGTCCAGGTGGTACTATTATTGACAACCGTACGGCAGGAGCGAGCGTTACTCATGACGGAGAAGTTGAGATCGGCAACTACAAGAGCCGGAACCCGCTGAGCTACCAGTGCCAGCAAGGCTCGGTCTATGAATGGTCGATCAAAGTTGAAGTTTGGGTGCAGCCAGAAGGAGCACCCCATTCGATCGACACGGGCTACGCTCTCGCCCTCACGCTTCACGCGAAAAGCATCTGTCGCGGGTAAACATAGTGCGCCTCACCCGGCTCTAGGAGACCGAATATGCTAACGATAACGAAACGTAGGGGTTATATCGTGGCTATCACTCTAGCTGGTTGCGTCCTGATGGCGATCGTCTTGAACGGAAGGCTGTGGGCACAGTCCGATCGGGACGTACGCACATGCCAGGGCCGTGAGCCCGTCGCCCATGGCGATAGCCCGAAAGGCACTCCTTGGACGGTGGCGGTGTCAATTCGAAATAACGGCCGGAACTGTTCGGCATGGCTCCTGGGATTTGAATTCCGGCCCGACGAAAAGCCATATAGCCATAGCTGGGAAGCGGAGGCCGAACTCCGCAGGAAAATTCCGATGCCTGGTAGCTTCAGTTGGAGTTGGGGAATTCCTACCGGTGGACATTTGCCGAAAGACTTCACGATCAGCGGTCGGGACGAATACGAGGGATCGGAGAGGGTGTTCGCTGGCGCTGCGGGGGGGGACGTCAAATCTATAACGCTGACCATGAGTAGCGGGAAACAGATGACGATACGACCACAACTGCCGAGCGAAGCTCTTCGAGAACGGTTTGTGTGGCTTCGGAATCTACGATACTTTGTGTCGTACTATCGCCTAGGGCGTCATGTGCAAAAGGTGACGGTGAGAAGCTCAAAGGGCGTGTTCACCGTTAGAGATAACGAAATAGTAGGAGACGAAGGCACATTCGAAATGATAGGTCGAACAGGTCTCTAGGCGCTATCGTACGCCGTTGCGATGAAGCTTCAGTGGTCAATGGTGGATGCGAGGGCCGCTCATAGTCGTTAGTGCGGTGTCGGGGCATTGTCCCTAACCTCCCAAACCAGCGCCGGGCGGGAGAGACAGTTATGTTCCGATGTGATCGACCCTACAAGGGGGCTACGGCGCCGGTGAGCCGGTACTTCAATCGCGGATCAGGGCCCTCGAATTCAAGAGTGGTTCCTTTCAGCGACTGGGTGCCTTCGGCCGCTCAAGGCGCTCGTAGAGTGAAATAAGTCGCGTCAGGGCCGGTAGCCCTGAATGGCGGTAACTCCCGATTTGAGGCCCGAGTGATCCGCCTGTCGTTCGCGCTTTCGCCTAGCTCGCTGGAGCGGTAGAGGGAGTACGGCGGATCGCAATGGGTTCGCCCGCATTTCGCGCGGGACCTCGCCGCGAGCGATGCGGCGACTGTAGTGAACCTTTCAAACTGTGGCGCGGTGGTAGCAAGCTGCCACAAGCTCGTCCTCCCACTGGCGGGTCTGGAAATGGACCACCGCCTCGTCCGCCCGGTCCGCCTCGTCCACATGGCGATGGCAGCGGAAAATGGCGCGTAGTCAGGATCGAGCGCCCGGTCCCGGCGGAGAGCCGAATCTGGTTGGACGTCGGTTTGCTGATGCTCACGATCTCAGCGGCGGTCGCCCTTGTGGCTCTGACGCTTGCAGAAAACGTGCGGATCCATGCTTCGGAGTTGTGGACGATCACCGTTGGTTGTCTGGCTCTAGCTGTCACCTGCTTCCTGGCGCATTGGGATGCGAACCGTGGTCGCAAGGAGAAGCGCTCGGAACTCATCGAAGAAAAGTTTTGAAAGAGCTTGGGCGCGGGGGCCCGCTGACCCCAGCCCGAAGTATCGAAGAGCCGCACGGGAGTGGAGGCTGAAGATCCCGCGAATCTGTCGCCGATACTCAGCTGTACTGGCTGCTTCGAGTGCGCATGGCTGCGCGCTTCATTTGAACCGCAGCGCCGGTGTGGTTCAGCCGCCAGGTCATTGTGTCCGGCGCGTACCTCGCCGGAGCTGCACTCGATGCGAATGACGAAGTCGGCGCCACCGGGCTGGCGCTCTAGGTGCTTGGCCATAAAATCGATCGGACGCCTTGCCTCGTCAGCCTCGATTGGCTGCATATCCAGTTCCATCATTCGCCTCCGTCAGTTTGCTGGAGCTTGCCGTATTCGCGGAGGATAGTGGCGGTCGTCTCACCATCGATGACCATGAACCGACGTTGATTTCCGCGTGCGAGTGCGGACAGGAGTTGTTTCACGGCAGCCGCAATTGCGCCGTGGTGCTGGACGACGTATATGTCGACCGACTCGTGCGCCAGTCGAATCGCTTGGTCTCCTCGCTTGCCCATGTTGGCTATGTGCAGAGTTCCCTTGAGGCCGGGTCCCTTGAACGCAAAGGCGGCGCTGAGGGGAGTGCCGTTAATTGACAGACGGGAGGTGGAGAGGTCGGAGGTCTCGCCGCCCCAGTCGGCAGTCACGAAGGGCTCACCGATTATCTCGGCGAAGGCGTCCTTGACTTGACTCTCCGGCATTGCGCGCACCGCTTTGCGGTCGGCGGCAGTTGCTCGCTTGTCGGTGATGCGTGCGAATTGATCAATCTGCGCCGGCCACACCTCGCGTCGGTCCGCCTCGAAGGGGGTAATCCAATCCGCGCTTGTCAGGCGCCAACCGATGAAGAGGGGACGAAGCTCGATGCTGCGGTCGGATCCCACAAGTGATGCATCCCCCACATAAGCGAGTATCGAGAAGCGTTTGTGGCCGAACGTCTCGGTTTGGCCGGTCGAGCCGACCAGGCGAGAGGTCGAAAAGACGCCGCGAACGGTGATCTCTCGATCCACGGCCAGTTTCGCTTTGAAGCTCCCCCGCACTTCGCCGTCGCGTCGAATGTAGAAGTCTTGAGTCATGGCGACCAGCTGGCCGTTTTGAACGTTGCCTTCGACGACGGCAACATCGAGTTCGGTGGCTTTGGTGAAGAGTTGGACGACTGCCTCCTCGTACGCACCGACGTGGGCGGTCTGGCTCTGCTCGAATGATTCGTCGCGGAGCTTGCGGGCGGTCTCCAGCAGCGCCGCCTTACCGAGTTCACCGAACGCATCCTCAATTAGGCGGGCGTGGATGAACAGGGCTTGCGCGCGGGACAGCTCGAGTGGGTCGGTGCTCTCCATTTCCTTTGCCATCGTCTTATTACCTCACCGGGACAATGGGCTTGTACCGGCTCAGCAGTCGCGTCGCTCCGGGAGATAGATCAAGTGACTTGACTCCGAGCAGCCAGTTCCCAAATCGGTCGTCAGACGGGAACATCTGTTCGCAGGTAGGGATGTCGTCACCCCAGTCCAAAGCAGGGTCGAGGTACAGCGCGAAGACGAGCGAGCGTGCGCAAGCGTTCGGAGCGTATCCCCAGGCGGTGGCGAGGAAGCGAGCCTGCTGCACCTGCGGTCGAGCGGCAGTCATGATCGATGGTATGAGCTTGTCGTAGTCGACGGTCAGCTCGGGATAGGCGACCAGCAGGTAGAGCACGGACTTGCCGTCTCCAGGCGCCTTTCGCCGGCAGAGCACGACCTCGCCGACGTCTTCGAACTCGTGAAGCGCAAAGAACAACCCGACCTGCAGATCGGGCGTAACGTCGAGCCCACAACTCGGCAAACCATAGTGCTGGGCCAATGCGAGCAGCAGCGCTCGCAGGCGATAAGAGCGATACAGGTCTCGGCGAGTGTCGGCGAGCTCGGCCGTCTGGTCGAGATGGGCTCTGACTAGAGGCGCCCAGTCCTGGAGGACCCTCTCCCAGGCCATTCCACGCCGCCCTGCGGAGGTGAGTAGCGAGGGCTCGAGAACGTGGGTTTCACCGTAGAGCAGCCAGCGAGTAGCCGGCAGGCGCTCTAGTAGGTACTCGTGACTCTGGCCACGCCAGTACGGGAACATCCGCTCGGTCTCTATCCCAGCGGTGATGGCGTCGAGCTCGTCACGTCCGCTGAGCAATCGACGCGGTACGCGGCGATAGGGGACGCGGAGGAAGCCGCGGTTGGCCAGCTGGTCTTCGGGCATGGTCGGGAGCTCGGAACTGCGTCCGTACAGTCCGCAGCTGTCAATCAACTCGCGATCGAACAAAGTGCCGTAGGCGGGGTCCATCATCAGGCCAGGTGCACCCTCACTTCTGCCAATGATTGCGTCGGGCGACACAACGTTGCGCAGGAAGGCCAATCCTTGCTCGGCTCCCTCCCGAAGGACCCCTTCGTCAATCTCAACTAGGTCCATCTCGGCCTTTGTGCTGCCCCATCGCAAGCGTCCGCGCAACCTTCGCGAGCGAGCCAGTCCGAAGCTCCTCGGCGCTGCCGCTGACGGCCTGATATCGAAAGCCAGCCACCACTCTCGTCGAGAGCCTGCCGGTGCGGATACCTTCGTCGAGGCCGACGGACTTGGCGACGCGGTCATCGATGTGAACCGCCAAAGGGCCATCGAGTGAGGGCTTGATGTAAAGACCCTCGGAGCCCAGCAGTTCGTACATATCTCGCCATTGCGGGTAAACCAACACGACACAGTGCAGCAGCATGGTCACCGGGCGCTCGAGCAGCGCCATCACTGCCTGGGGGCCTTTGAGTAGCACCTGCGCGCGAGGCACCCAATACCCCTCCACGTCGATGTCGGTCTCGATCGTCCCTTTCCAGCGCAGCCCTGCCAGCCACTCCCAGGTTGATTCGTCGATCGCTCCATCGCGCACTAGGCCCCGTACCGAAGCGAGCCAGCTGTCAGGGAGCCGGAAGTGCGTGACGTATTCCTCGACTAGGTCAACCAAGCCACCGTCCTTGCCCGAACTGAGCTCGGGGGCCGCAAGCACCAGCTCGGCAGGGCGCTCGATGTCGTCCCCCGCTTGCTTTGCGCGCGCGAGTTCGAAGGCGGTCGGAAGATCCACCCAGGGGGTTAGCTCAAGCGCAAGTTCGGCGGCATCCACCCGCGAAATCTACCCGGCTTAGCGTCGGCTGTCCGCAGCGGTCTTGGCGTGTTTCTCAGCCTTAACGGTTCTCAGCCTTACGGGCTTTGGGGGAAAGCGAGAGTCGTCGCCGGGCGACCTCGCCGCTGGCTACCAGGGTCGCGAGGTGCTTGGGTCGGGGGGCTATCTGGGTTGTGAGTCGACATCGCTCCCCATTCTTTGCGTAGGGATGTTGCACGGACGTGGATCATCCTCCTCATGGAGGAGCCTGACGAGGATTCGGACGGTGCCTGACGCCCGCTGGCGGACGTAGAGAGCGAGGCCGACAAAGAACTCACTCCCCACAGGATCGACGCCCAGATGCCGATCGCAGCATCCAGGAACCCCGCTACCAAAACGGCGGCCGAGACAGTCATGTAAATCTCAAGTAGCAGGAGTGCTTGCGGGAGACCTCAACGAGAGGCGAACTCTAGTTATCCCCCTGGTGCCTCGGCAAATGAACGAAGCGCTGCGTGTCGCATTTCGATCACATCACGGTCGCAATCAGGCCTCCACTGCGAACAGCCCTCCAGCCTTTCAAGCCGAAGGTCGAGAGTTCGAGCCTCTCCTGCCGCACTGTCAAGCGAGGGGTTCCGGCTCTCCGCGAAGACTTAGGAACCGCATAGCTGGGCTAAAGGTGGCGTACCTAGGTTGGTCGCCATGAGCAAGCGAAACTCTTACACGCTGGTGTTGGACGCGATGGCTGCCGAGGCGAGTCGACCTGCTTCCAAGCCATCGCCACCGCGCCCCATCGTGCGCCGGATGCGACTCAGGGCGCGGTCAAGGCCTCTTCGAGGTTGTCGAAGCACGTATTCCAGCCCTCTTCATGAGAGCGAGCCGATTCTTCGTCCCTGAGGTTGCTGTGCTTGAAGCGCACCGTTGTCGCGCCCTCGGCCTCCTCGAAGTCGAGCTCGATCAGGGTCTCTCTGGGCTCCTCGTCCCAGGTCCAGGTGAACGCCAGGCGCGTCGGCGGATCGATCTCGGTGTAGTGGCCTCCGCCACCGTGTTCGGCGCCGTCGGCAGGATCTCGCATGACCACGCGGACCGCCCCGCCGATGCGCAGGTCGACCCGCGCCTCCGGGGTCTCCCAGGCGCGCCGGCCGTGGAACCAGCGGCGCATCACCTCCTCGCTGGTCCAGGCGTTGAAGACCGCCTGGGCGGGGGCCTGGAAGGTGCGTTCGATTTGCAGCGTCTCCCCGCTCACCGGCGTCGCCCCCTTCGCAGGCGCACGCTGACCCAGGCCCGCGCCACGACCAACCCGGTGCCCGGACCAGCCAGCCAGGGCAGGAACTCCTCAACCGGCATCCCGCCGACGTGACCGAGGGGAATCACGGCCGCGGGCTCCTCGAGCCTCGCTGCGAGTCCGAGCTGGCCGAGAGGGCCGCCTCGTGGACGGTCGGCTCGTCGTACTCGTCGTGGAGGTTCCACCACACGTAGGGCTCGCCCTGCGGGTAGCCCTCAGGCGAGTCCTCCCATTTCTCCTGTCGGCCCAGGGCGGTGATGTCGAGGTAGGCCCAGGCGGTGCCAAGACCCTCATCGCCACGCTTGTCGATGAAGTAGGTGCGGAAGATCCGGTCATCGTCGTCGCGGTAGAAGGCGTTGGTGCCGTGCCATTCGTCGACGTCGAAATCGGTGTCGAAGTCGTCGGTGATCGTGTACCAGGGCATTTCCCAGCCCATCCGCGCCCGGTAGCGCTCGATGTCGGCCTGCGGCGCCCGCGAGACGTTGGCGAAGGTGGTGTCGCGCGAGTTGAGATGGGCGAGATGGGCGACCTGGTCGGCCATGAACGAGCAGCCGCGACAGCCGCTCTCCGGCCATCCGGCGACGCCGGGCTCGAAGAAGAAGCGGTAGAGGATCAGTTGGCGGCGTCCCTCGAATAGATCGAGCAGGCTCGCCGGACCGTCCGGTCCCTCGAAGCGGTACTCCTTCTCCACTGCCATTCGGGGCATCCGCCTCCGCTCGGCGGCCAGGGCGTCGCGGGCGCGGGTCAGCTCCTTCTCCTTGACCAGCAGCTCTTCGCGAGCGGATCTCCACTCCTGCGGGGAGACGACGGGTGGCATCTTCATTGCTGTTCCTCCTTGAGGTACTCGTCGACGACATCGAACAGGCGCCCCCAGAGAGCGCGCTGGCGATGCATCCACTCTGCTGCCTCGTCGAGCACCCTCGGCTCGAGCGAGAGCCGGTGCGTCCGGCCCTCCACTGCCCGGCTGACGACGCCGGTCTCCTCCAGGACCTTGAGGTGCTTGGAGATCGCCGGCTTCGACACCTCGAAGTCGCGGGTGACTTCGCCGACGGTCGCCGGACCAGCCGCGAGTCGTTCGACGATCCCGCGGCGAATCGGGTGCGAGAGAGCTCTGAATGGATCGTTAACCATTTGGTTAACGATAGCGAAGGAGCTACCTCAGCGCGTCAGGAAGCTCCGGGGGCGGACTCCTCGACCGTCAGCTCGGCGGTCGGGACGGCTTCGAGCCGCTCGTCGGGGATCGGCTCGCCGCTGCGGACCGAGAGCCCGTAAGTGCCCGCCGCAAGCCGCTCTTCGGCCCGCTCCACCGCCGCCAGGCGACCGCGCAGGTCCTCGAGCCGGCCCGCGTCGAACTCGTCCTGGTAGAGGCCCTCGGAGTTCTGGTCACCGGGCTCGCGGCGATCGTCCCCCTCCTCGGTGCCTTCGCCTTTGATCGCGGCGATCTCGCGTTCGACCTGGGCTCGCTCGTTGGCAAGCAGTTCTTTGGCGCGCTCTGAGTTCATGGCCGACACCGTACCCCGCCTTGGACTTCCGACTCAGGGCTGGGGGCACGAAACCGAGACCAGCCGAAGTCCGACGTCCAGCGAGTGAAGGGCGCGCAGATGCCCGAAGCGCTGCTCCCAGGCCCCACTCTCGAGGTCCGCCCGCAGGCGCTCGCGCCCCTCCCTTCGCGCCTCCTCCGAGATGCTCTGCCAGACCCACATCGGCCTGACGATCTCTTCGTCGAAGAGCTTCTCCGGCCGCGCCCAAAGCGCGGCGAAGAAGTGGTCGGTGCAGTCGCGCGGCACGGGGATCGGCTCGACGGTTGCACCTCCCAGCAGCCCGGCCAACTCACCGCTGGTCGCCCCCGAGCGCCGCTTCAACGCCAGCATCTCAGGAAAGTAGTCGCGAGCGATCCAGAGCTCGGCGAGCGCTTCGGAATCGAAGGTGACGATCACGATCCGTTCACGGCTCACTCGTCGCATCTCGACAATGCCAGCCCTTAGGTCGGCCCAGTGGTGAGCGGTCAGCACTGCCAGCGAGGCGTCGAAGCTGGTATTGGCGAAGGGCAGGTCTTCGGCGCTCGCCTGGACCACTGGCGCCGACCTCGGCCCCCGCTGCGCGATCATCTCGGCCGAGGGCTCGACCGCCGTCACCTCGCGCCCCTCCGGCTCGTACGAGCCGGTCCCAGCTCCGACGTTGAGCACGGTTCGCGCCTCGCCGAGCGCCGCATCGATCTGCGCCGCGATCCGTGGGTCGGGCCGACGCACGCGGCTGTAGCCTCGCCCCAGCCGGTCATAGGGAGCCACGCTCATCGGCTCACTCTAATCAGTGCCATTTCGCCGCGGTCCAGGGCGAAATCAGCGGCTGAGCCTCCCATTTCCAAGGGCGCTATTCTTCGGGTCAGCCTCGTGCCTCGGCCCGGGGTTTTTCCTTGTAATGGCGCGTAAGTAATCGAGGGATAAATGGCTCGCGGAGATGTCCGCATCGCAGTGACGATGGCTTGCGAAGACTGCAAGCGACGCAACTACCAGACCAATAAGTCGCGGCGCAACTCGCCCGACCGGATCGAGCTGCGCAAGTTCTGTCGCTGGTGCGGCAAGCACACGGCGCACAAGGAGACGCGCTAGCCCCGATGGCCAAGACGCGCGCACAGCGCAAGGCCGAGCGGCGGGCCCGCGAAGAGCAGGAGCGCAAACGCATCAGCGGAGAGCGCACCGCCGAGTCGCACGCCCAGCACGACACTCAGGTCCCGGTCTCCGGCGACATCGCCGAGATCGAGGCGGTCGAGGCCGGCATGGCCGCCGGCGCCCCCGAAGCGGCGCTGGAAACGCCGGACGCGCCCAAGCCTTCGCGCGCGGCGAGGCGCGCCGAGACCAAGGCGCTGAAGGAAACCGAGAAGCGCAAGCGCGCCGAGCAGAAGCGCCGCGAGAGCGAGCAGCTCGCCAAGAAGCAGAAACAGGCTCAGGCGCAGCGCCAGCGGGGCGGCGTGATCGGCTTCCTCGTCTCCTGCTGGGCCGAGCTGAAGAAGGTCCAGTGGCCCGACCGCGACACCCTCGTCCAGGCCACCGCCGTCACAATCATCTTCGTCGCCGTCGCCGCCACCTACCTCGGCGCGCTCGACGCGGCGTTCAACTATCTCGCCAAGCAGATCCTCTAGCGGATCTCCGAACAAAGGCTCCTAAGACGATGTATCGCTGGTACGTGATCAACACCTACTCGGGTCACGAGAACAAGGTCAAGCACAACCTCGAGCACCGGGTTCAGACGATGAGTCAGAACCGCAACGTGCGCCAGGTCGTCGTGCCCACCGAGCAGGTGATGGAACTGGGCAAAGACGGTCAGAAACAGCCGAAAGAGAAACGCACGATGCCGGGCTACGTGCTGGTCAACATGGAGATGACCGACGACGCTTGGGGGCTGGTCAAGAACACCCCCGGCGTGACCGGTTTCGTCGGCTCGCGCAACAAGCCGGTGCCGCTCTCAAAACCCGAGGTCGACCGCCTGCTGCACCGCGAGACCGCCGAGCGGCCGCGCACCCAGGCCCAGTTCTCGATCGGCGAGTCGGTCAAGGTCGTCTCCGGCCCGCTCTCCGACTTCTCCGGCGAGATCGCCGAGATCAACGAGGACGCCGCCAAACT
>Ga0068853_100004032_pt1 | contig 11299 bp, 10 predicted proteins | sample KBSCornC32_FD_65655 | JGI IMG/M metagenome (GOLD analysis project Ga0068853, IMG submission 65655) | Corn rhizosphere microbial communities from Kellogg Biological Station, Michigan, USA - KBS Corn C3-2 | ecosystem: Host-associated > Plants > Roots > Rhizosphere > Soil ... | reverse complement strand
CTGACGCAGGACGCCGCGCGCGTCGCGGCACTCCTCGCCGGCGACGTCCAGGTGATCGAGTCGGTGCCGCCAGCCGACATGTCGCGGCTCAAGTCCGACAAGCGCATCTCGGTGTACCGCACGGTCGCCGATCGCATGATCTACCTGCACCTCGACAGCAACCGCGACGTGTCGCCGGGCGTGACCGACAAGGACGGCCACCCGATGACCAAGAACCCGCTCAAGGATCCGCGCGTGCGCAAGGCGATGTCGATGGCGATCAACCGCCCGGCGATCGTCGCGCAGGTGATGGAAGGCGAGGCGATTCCCGCGGGGCAGCTGGTGCCGGACTTCCTGTTCGGCGCGACCAAGAACCTGCACGTCGAGAAGTTCGATCCGGCGGGGGCCAGGAAGCTCCTCGCCGAGGCGGGCTACCCGAACGGCTTCGGCATCACCATCGCCTCGCCGAACAACCGCTACGTCAACGACGCCAAGATCGCGCAGGCGGTGGCGCAGATGCTGACGCGCGTCGGCATCGCCACCAAGGTCGACGCGATGCCATCCGGTCCGTATTTCAGCAAGGCGAGCAACCTCGAGTTCAGCCTGATGCTGGTGGGCTGGAGCACGGGTACCGGCGAGGCGTCGTCGTCGCTCAAGAACCTCGTGATGACCTACAACAAGGACAAGGGCTTCGGCAACGCCAATCGCGGCCGCTATTCGAATCCCAAGGTCGATTCGCTGACCGAGGACGCGTTGCAGACGGTCGACGACGCCAAGCGCGAGGCGTATCTCCAGCGCGCCACCGAGCTCGCGATCAACGATACGGCGATCATCCCGCTGCACTTCCAGGTCGACCTCTGGGCGACGCGCGACGGCATCAAGTACGCGCCGCGGACCGATGAGAACACGCTGGCGTGGAAGTTCACGCCGGCCGGGGGAGGCGCGAAATGACGTCCAAAACAAGACTCGCGAACGCCTGACGCGGCGGTGCGTGTTGCGGGCCGGTCTGCCGGCGCAATGCGCACGCTGTGCGATGGCCCCGCGGTTGCGCAACTTGCAAGTCGCGCGGCACGTGCTGGCTACAATGGCCTCCGGCTCACGCAATGGAGGTCGGCAATGGCGACACCGGTCAAGGTTCTCTACACCGCGCACGCAACGGCGGTCGGCGGCCGCAACGGCCACACGCAATCGGACGACGGCCTCGTCAGTGTCGACCTGTCGGTGCCCAAGGCGATGGGCGGGCCCGGCAAGCCCGGCACGACGACGCCCGAGGACCTTTTCGCCGCAGGCTACGCCGCGTGCTTCGGCGGCGCCTGCGAGTTCATGGCCAAGCAGATGAAGCTCAACCCGGGCCCGATCGACGTCCGCTCGGCGGTCGGCATCGGCACGATCGAGCCGTCCGGGTTCGGCCTGACCGTGCATCTCGACGTCACGGTGAAGGGCCTGTCGCAGGCGGATGCGGAGAAGGTGGTCGCCGCCGGCGACAAGCTATGCCCGTATTCGAACGCGATCCGCAACAACGTCGACGTCACGATCAGCGTCAAGGCGGCCTGATCGACGCCTGTTCCTGATCGTCGCGGGTTGTCGACGCTGGGCGCGGCGACGCCGCTCGCGCGTGCCGGACACCGCATGCTGAAGCCCGGCAGCACCGCGTTCACCGTCCTGCTTGGCGCGCTCATCGCGATCTCGCCGTTCGCGATGGACATCTACCTGTCGTCGATGCCGTCGATGGGCGCGTCACTGGGCACGACGGCGACGCGCGTCCAGCTCACGCTGTCCGTCTACATGTACGGCCTGGGCGCTGCGCAGCTCGTCGCGGGGCCGTTGTCCGATCGCTTCGGCCGGCGGCGCGTGCTGATCGCCGGCATCGCGGTCTTCGCGGCGGCCTCGCTCGCCTGTGCGGCGGCGCCGAACGTCGAGGCGCTGATCGCGATGCGGCTCGTGCAGGCGCTGGCGGTCGCGGTGTGCGGCACCGTGCCGCGCGCGCTGGTGCGCGACCTCCATTCAGGCGATGACGCGGCGCACCTGCTGTCGCTGATGGGCGTCGTGCTCGGCGTCGCGCCGATCGTGGCGCCGATCATCGGCGGCCAGTTGCAGGTGGCATTCGGCTGGCGCTCGACGTTCGCGTTCGTCACGCTCTACGCGCTGGTCGTGCTCGTCGTCGTGTGGCGCGGGCTTCCGGAGACGCTTCGCGAGGCCGATCATCGCGCGCTGGCGCCCGCGGCGATGATGCGCAACTTCGCCAAGTGCCTCTCGTCGCGCGTCTATGTCGGCTACTTCCTCGTCGCCTGCTTCGCGTTCTGCGGACTGTTCGCGTTCCTCGCCGGCAGCTCGTTCGTCTTCGAGGCGGTGATGGGGCATGGCGCACGCGAGTTCGGCTTCCTGTTCGGCGCGGTGATGCTCGGCAACGTCAGCGGCGCGGTGATCTCGAGCCGCGTCGTGCGAAGGTTCGGCATCGACCGCGTGATCCGGGTTGCGGCGTCGCTGGCGCTCGTCGCCGGCGCGTCGATGGCGGCACTGGCATGGATGGACGTGCGGCATCCGGCCGCCGTGGTCGTGCCGATGTTCGTCTACATGATCGGCCTGATGCTGACCGCGCCGCAGGCGATGGCCGGCGCGATGACCCCGTTTCCGCGGATGGCGGGGGCGGCGACTTCGTTGCTGGCGTTCGGGCAGTTCCTGTTCGGCTCGACGTCCGCGCTGATCGTCGGGCTCACCTACGATCACACGTCGCGGCCGATGGCGACGACGATCGGCGTGTCGGCGCTGCTGACGTTCGTTGCGAGTCGCGCGTTGATCCGCGCGCCGCACTGAGCCTTCGTCAGACCACCTTGGCCGCGCGCAGCGCGGCGATGCGCGCCGCGTCGTAGCCGAGCTCGGCGAGCACCTCGTCGGTGTGCTGGCCGAGCGCCGGGCCGCCCCCGTCGATGCGCCCCGGCGTCGCGACAAGCTTCGGCACGACACCCGGCACCTTGAGCGGCCCGGAGGTCGTGGACACCGTGCGGATCATCTCGCGCGCCGCGTAGTGCGCGTCGTCGGCGATGTCCTTCACCGTGTAGATCTTCGAGGCCGGCACGTCGGCGGCCTGCATCGCAGCCAGCACCTCGCCGGGCTCGCGCGCCGATGTCCATGCCTCGATCTCGGCGTCGAGCCAGGCCTGCTTCGCCGCGCGGCCGTCGTTGTGCGCGAGCGCAGGATCGTTGGCGAGATCGTCGCGGCCCATCGCCAGCGCGAGCCTGCGGAAGATCGAGTCGCCATTGCCGGCGATCAGCACGTAGCTGCCGTCACGGCAGCGATACGCCGACGTCGGCGCGATGCCCGGCAGGATCGAGCCGGTACGCTCGCGCACGACGCCGAACGCGTCGAACTCGGGCAGCAGCGATTCCATCACCGAGAACACCGATTCGTAGAGGGCGACGTCGACGACCTGCCCTTCGCCGGTCTTGCGGCGATGCTCGAGCGCGACCATCGCACCGATCACGCCGTACAGCGCGGAGAGCGTGTCGCCGATCGAGATGCCGGTGCGCGACGGCGGCCGGTCGGGCGTGCCGGTGACGTGGCGCAGGCCGCCCATCGCTTCGCCGATGACGCCGAAGCCCGGCCGCCCGCTGTACGGGCCGTCCTGCCCGTAGCCCGACACGCGCACCAGGATGAGCCCGGGGTTTTGCGCGCGCAGCGAGGCGAAGGCGAGGCCCCAGCTTTCGAGCGTTCCGGGCCGGAAATTCTCGACGACGATGTCGGCGCGCGCGGCGAGCGCGCGCACGATCGCCTGGCCTTCCGGCTTGCGCAGGTCGACCGTCACCGAGCGCTTGTTGCGCGATTGCACGTGCCACCACACCGACGTGCCGTCGCGCAGGTGCCGCCACTTGCGCAACGGATCGCCGTGGCCCGGCGGCTCGATCTTGACGACATCGGCGCCGAACTCGCCGAGGATCTTGGTGCAGAAGGGCCCGGCGATCAGCGCGCCGAGCTCGAGGACCTTCAGTCCCGCCAGCGGCAGCGCGGCGCCCATCAGTGGGCGCGCAGCGCGTTCTCGAGGCCGTCGACGATCGGCGCGGTGGCGTCGACGCCGATGCGCTTCACCAGCGCCTGGGCGAGGTCGGGCAGGAAGTCGTGCAGGTCGCGCAGGTTCGAGGCGCGCTGCAGCCGCAACATGAGGCCGTAGCCACGCAGGCCGAGATGCTGGCCGATGACGCCGTTCATCTCCTTCTGCAGCGCGAGGAAGCGCTGCACGTCGTCCTGCGACGGTCCGGTCGCCGCCTCGGCCGGGGTCGTCGCCGCCGAGCGCGCGCCGAAGCGCCGCTCGATAAGGCCGAGCTTGGCGAGCTGCTCGAACACGTCGGGGCCGACCGCGAGCACTTCGGCCCGCGCGATCGTCTGCGCGACCGTGCGCTGGCCGTCGATCATGATGAGGAGGCTGCGCAATTGCAGCGGCAGGTTCATCCGCCGCGTGCGCAGCTCATCGAGCCCGCGCTCGGTCTTGGCGTAGATGTCGTCGAGATTCACGAAGCGGCGCGCAACCCTCGCGGGAGCGACATTGTACGACGCACCGTGGGCGCGGCCCGCGCCGCGCCCCGGGCCGTGCGGGGCGCTGTGGAATAATGGAGACACCCTGCCCAAGGCACGCCCGATGCTCGACCCGACCGTGCACCGCAGCCTCGCGGCCGTCCTGCCCGCCGCGTCGCTGCTGACCGCACCCGAAGACACGAAGCCGTACGAGTGCGACGGCCTCACGCTCTATCGCGAGCGTCCGGCCGCGGTGGTGCTGCCCGACACCGAGGCGCAGGTCGTCGACGTGTTGAAGCTCTGCCATCTCGCGCGGGTGCCGGTCGTCGCGCGCGGCGCCGGCACCAGCCTGTCGGGCGGCGCGCTGCCCAATGCGCAGGGCGTGGTGCTGTCGCTCGCCAAGTTCCGCCGCATCCTGTCGATCGATCCGCTTGCGCGCACCGCCGTCGTGCAGCCCGGCGTGCGCAACCTCGCGATCTCCGAGGCCGCCGCGGCGTTCGGGCTCTACTACGCGCCCGACCCGTCGTCGCAGATCGCGTGCTCGATCGGCGGCAACGTCGCCGAGAACGCGGGCGGCGTCCACTGCCTCAAGTACGGCCTCACCGTGCACAACGTGCGCAAGCTGCGCGCCGTGCTCATCGACGGCGAGATCGTCGAGCTCGGCGGCGACGCGCTCGACAGCGCTGGTTACGATCTCCTCGCGCTCATCACCGGCAGCGAAGGGCTGCTCGCGGTAATCACCGAGATCACCGTCAAGCTCTTGCCCAAGCCGCAATGCGCGCGCGTGGCGCTCGCCGCGTTCGACGACCTCGAGAAGGCGGGCGCGGCGGTGGGTGCCGTCATCGCCGCCGGCATCATTCCCGCCGGTCTCGAGATGATGGACCAGCCGGCGACGCGCGCCGTCGAGGACTTCGTCCACGCCGATTACCCGCTCGACGCCGCCGCGGTGCTGCTGGTCGAGAGCGACGGCGTCAACGAGGAAGTCGCCGCGGAGATGGACGAGATCAAGCGCGTGCTGACGGAGTCGGGCGCGACGTCGATCCGCGTGTCGAAGGACGAGGCGCAGCGGCTGTTGTTCTGGTCGGGGCGCAAGGCGGCGTTCCCCGCGGTCGGCCGCATCTCGCCCGACTACTACTGCATCGACGGCACGATTCCGCGGCGCGCGCTGCCGCGCGTGCTAAGCGCGATCGAGGCCTGGTCGGTGGAATACGGCCTGCGCTGTGCCAACGTGTTCCACGCCGGCGACGGCAACCTGCATCCGCTGATCCTGTTCGACGCCAACGTCGAGGGCGAGAGCGCGAAGGCGGTGGCGTTCGGCGATCGCATCCTCGGGCTGTGCATCGAGGTCGGCGGCACCGTCACGGGCGAGCATGGCGTCGGCGTCGAGAAACTCAAGACGATGTGCGAGCAGTTCGGCACCGAGGAGCTCGCCGCCTTCCTGCGCATCAAGGGCGCGTTCGACCCGCAGGGCCTGCTCAATCCCGGCAAGGCGGTGCCGACGCTCGCGCGCTGCGCCGAGTTCGGGCGGATGCGCGTGCACGCGGGCGAGCTTCGACATCCCGACATTCCGAGATTCTGACGATGAACGATCGCCTTTCCCGCAGTCCCACCGAATCCAGCGCATGACCACCGCCACCGCCAATCCGGCCAGCGGGCGCCGCGATGTCTCGGGCGTCGTCGACGCGCTGTTGACGCGCTACGGCGCGCGCGCCGTGACGACGCGCGCCATTCGCGAGCAGCACAGCCACGGCGAGGGCCTCGCCGATCCGGCGCTGCCCGACGTCGTCGTCTATCCGCGCGACAACGACGAGGTCGCGGCGATCGTGCGGCTCTGCCACGCCGCGCGCGTGCCGGTGATCGCGTTCGGCGTCGGCACGTCGCTCGAGGCGCACGTCGCCGCGCTCGAGGGCGGCGTGACGATCGATTTCGCGGAGATGAACCGCGTGCTCGAGGTCAACGTCGAGGACCTCGACTGCCGCGTGCAGGCGGGCGTCACGCGCGAGCAGCTCAACGCCGAGCTGAAGGGCACCGGCCTCTTCTTCCCGATCGACCCGGGCGCCAACGCGACGATCGGCGGCATGGCGGCGACGCGCGCGTCGGGCACCAACGCCGTGCGCTACGGCACGATGCGCGAGAACGTGATGGGCCTCACCGTCGTCACCGCCGACGGAACGCCGATTCACACCGGCGGTCGCGCGCGCAAGTCGAGCGCCGGCTACGACCTGACCCGGCTCATCGTCGGCAGCGAGGGCACCCTCGGCATCATCACCGAGATCCAGCTGCGGCTGTACGGGCTGCCCGAGTCGATCACCGCGGCCGTCTGCCAGTTTCCCGATCTCGGCAGCGCCGTGCGCACGGTGATCGCCGCGATGCAGATGAGCATCCCCGTCGCGCGCATCGAGCTCCTCGATGACGTGCAGATGGACGCCTGCATCCGCTACTCGAAGCTCGAGGGCTACGAGGCCAAGCCCACGCTGTTCTTCGAGTTCCACGGCACGACGGCCGGGACTGCCGAGCAGGCCGAGCTGATGCAGCAGATCGCGAGCGAGCACGGCGGCAGCGCGTTCGCGTGGACGTCGGCGCAGGAGGAGCGCAACAAGCTGTGGAAGGCGCGCCACCAGGCGTACTACGCGGCGCTGGCGCTGAAGCCCGGCCACCAGGCGTTCGCCACCGACGCATGCGTGCCCATCTCCAAGCTCGCCGATTGCGTGCTGGAGACGCGCGCCGACGTCGAGCGCGAGGGCATGACCGCGCCGATCGTCGGTCACGTGGGCGACGGCAACTTCCACCTCGTTTTGCTGTTCGATCCGAAGGATCCCGCCGACCGCGAGCGCGCGGAGGGCATCGCGCGGCGCTGCTCGGCGCGCGCGATCGCGATGGGCGGTACCTGCACCGGCGAGCATGGCATCGGCGTGCACAAGCTCGATGCTCTCGTCGAGGAGCACGGCGACGCCGTCAAGGTGATGCGCGCGATCAAGCACGCGCTCGATCCCACCAACATCCTGAATCCCGGCAAAACCGTGCCGATGCACGACTGATCCCCACCATGTACAAGCTCTACATCGCCAATCGCAACTATTCCACGTGGTCGCTGCGCGGCTGGCTCGCGATGCGCCTGTCCGGCGCGCCGTTCGAGGAAGTGCTGGTCCAGCTCGCGGGAAAGGGACCCAACCCCGCCAACCTGACGTTCTCGCCGTCGGGACTCGTGCCGGCGCTGCACGACGGCACGACGATCGTCTGGGATTCGCTGGCGATCGCCGAATACCTGGCCGAGCGGCACAAGGGCATGTGGCCCGACGACCCAGCCGCGCGCGCCTGGGCGCGCTCGATCAGCGCCGAGATGCACGCGGGCTTCACCGCGCTGCGCGCCGAGATGACGATGTGCATCCGCGAGCGCGTCGACGTGCGGCCGTGGTCGCCGGCGCTCGCCGCCGACGTCGCGCGCGTCATCAGCCTGTGGAACGAGACGCGCCGTCGCTTCGGCGCGGGCGGCGACTTCCTGTGCGGCCGCTATTCGCTCGCCGACGCGTTCTACGGTCCGGTTGCCTATCGCTTCCGTACGTACGGCGTCGAGCCGGAAGGCGAGGCGAAGCGCTACCTCGCGACGCTGCTCGCGCACCCCGACATGCGCGCATGGGAAAAGGCGGCGCTCGCCGAGAACGTCGTGCACGATTTCGACGAGCCGCGCGTCATGTATCGCGACAAGCTGGCCGCGGCCGGTCGATGACCGTAACCGCTGGCCGGAACCTCCTGCCGTGAGCGACGCGATCGTCGACGGCTGGTGCGCGCGCATCCGCGACTGCGCGGCGCGCGAAGCGCCGGTGGCGATCGTCGGCGGCGGCAGCAAGGCGTTCTATGGTCATCGCGTCGACGGCGAGACGCTCGACACACGTGAGCACGCCGGCATCGTCGACTATGAACCGACCGAGCTCGTCGTCACCGCGCGCGCCGGTACTCCGCTCGCCGACCTCGAAACCGCGCTGGCGGCCGAGCGCCAGATGCTGGCGTTCGAGCCGCCGCATTTTGCCGAGGGCGCGACCCTCGGCGGAACGGTCGCGGCGGGCCTTTCCGGGCCGCGGCGGCCGTACTCCGGCGCCGTGCGCGACCTCGTGCTCGGCATCCGCGTGATCGACGGCCATGGCCGGCACCTCGCGTTCGGCGGGCGCGTGATGAAGAACGTCGCGGGGTTCGACGTCTCGCGGTTGATGACCGGCGCGCAAGGCACGCTCGGCGTCATCACGGAGGTCTCGCTCAAGTGCCTGCCACGGCCGGCCGCGGAGACGACGCGCGTGTTCGAATGCCCGGCCGACGACGCGATCCGCCGCGTCAACGAGTGGAGCGGCCATCCGCTGCCGCTGTCGGCGACGTGCTATGTCGACGGCCGTCTCGCGGTGCGCCTGTCCGGCGCGGCGCCGGCGGTCGAGGCGGCGGCACGCAAGCTCGGCGGCGACGCGATGCCCGACGCCGACACGTTCTGGCGATCGGTTCGCGATCACGCGCATCGGTTCTTCGAGCGCGGAAGCGGCGAGGTGCTATGGCGGCTGTCGGTCAAGTCGACGGCGTCGTTCACCGATTTCGACGGCGTCCAGCTCGTCGAGTGGGGCGGCGCGCTGCGCTGGGTGCGCGGCGCTTCGCCGGCGCTCGACGCGGCGCGGCTGCGCGCCTTCGCCGCGAGCCACGGCGGGCACGCGACGCTGTTCCGCGGCGGCAACGGCCGCGACGGCATCTTCCATCCGCTCGCACCGGCGGTGATGACGTTGCATCGCAGCCTCAAGGAGGCGTTCGATCCCGTGCGCGTCTTGAACCGCGGGCGCATGTACGCCGGCTTCTGATGGAGACCAAGCTCGCCGCCGAGTTCGCCGGCACCCGCGAGGGCCGCGAGGCCGAGTCCATCCTGCGCGCCTGCGTGCACTGCGGCTTTTGCAACGCCACATGCCCGACGTACCAGTTGCTGGGCGACGAGCTCGACGGGCCGCGCGGGCGCATCTACCTGATGAAGCAGGTGCTGGAGGGCGCGACGCCCACGGCGAAGACGCAACTGCACCTCGATCGCTGCCTCACCTGCCGCAGCTGCGAGACCACGTGCCCGTCGGGCGTTCGCTATGGCGCGCTGGTCGACATCGGCCGGCGCGTCGTCGAGCGCAAGGTCGGCCGCACGCCGCGCGATGCGGCCGAGCGCTACGCGCTGCGCAAGGGCCTGCTTGCGAAGCCGCTGTTTGGCGCGGCGCTCGCGATTGGCCGCGCGGCCAAAGCGTGGCTGCCGCGCGAGATCGCGCAGCGCATTCCAGAAGGCCAGTCCGCCGGCGCATGGCCGGCGCCGCGCCATCCGCGGAGGATGCTGATCATGCAGGGCTGCGTGCAGCCGTCGATCGCGCCGACGATCGACGCGGCGATGGCGCGCGTGCTCGACCGCATCGGCATCTCGGCGGTGCGCGCGCCCGACGGCGGCGGATGCTGCGGGGCGCTGTCGGAGCACCTGACCGCGCATGACGAGGCGCTGGCGATCGCGCGGCGCAACGTCGACGCGTGGTTCCCGGCGCTGGAGGCGGGCGCCGAGGCGATCGTCGTCACCGCGAGCGGTTGCGGTGTCATGGTGCGCGACTACGGGCACTTGCTCGCCGGCGAGCCCGCGTACGCCAAGCGCGCCGTGCGCGTCGCCGAGCTCGCACGCGATCCGGCCGAGGTGGTCGCCGCGGAGTGGACCGAGATCGGTCCCAAGATGGCGATGGACCGCGGCGCGCTGCGCGTCGCGTTCCAGGCGCCGTGCACGCTGCAGCACGGCCTCAAGATCCGTGGCCAGGTCGAGGAGCTGATCGACGCGATGGGCCACCAGCGCCTGCCGGTCGCCGACGCGCACCTGTGCTGCGGGTCGGCGGGCACGTATTCGATCCTGCAGCCGGCGCTCGCCGGCGCGCTGCGCAAGAACAAGCTCGCGGCGCTGGAAGTCGAGCGGCCGCACGTGATCGCCTCCGCCAACATCGGCTGCATCACGCATCTCGCCGCGGGAACAACGCGCCCCGTGCGCCACTGGATCGAGCTCCTCGACGAGCGCATGCTGCCGGCGCGCGGGCGATGACGGCGCAGCCGGGCGAACGCGCGCCGCAGGCGAGCGACGACGAGCGACCGGCGCGCGACGCGTTCCGCCACTTCCAGCGCATCCCGACGCGCTGGATGGACAACGACGCCTACGCGCACGTCAACAACGTCGTCTACTACGCGTGGTTCGATACCGTGGTCAACGAGCACCTGATTCGCGCCGGGGGTCTCGACATTGCGCATTCGCCCGCGATCGGGCTCGTCGTCGAGACGCATTGCCGGTTCTTCGCGCCGCTCGCGTTTCCCGACGCCGTGGAGGCCGGCATCGCGGTGACGCGGCTCGGGCGAAGCTCGGTGACGTACGCGATCGGTCTCTTTCGCGAAGGCGACGCCGCCGCGGCTGCGGCCGGGCGCTTCGTCCACGTGTGGGTCGATCGCGCGTCTCGGCGGCCGGTGGACATTCCGGAGCGTGTGCGCGCAGCGCTCGAGCCGCTCGTCGTCGACGTATCGCCGCCCGCGAGCGCGTCGTGACGGCGCCCGCGTTCCGGATCGGGCAGGGATTCGACGTGCATGCGCTCGTCGCGGGCCGGCCGCTCGTGGTTGGCGGCGTCACCATTCCATACGAGCGCGGGCTCGATGGCCATTCGGATGCCGACGTGCTGCTCCACGCGATCACCGACGCCCTGCTAGGCGCGATGGCGCTGGGCGACCTCGGCCGGCACTTTCCCGACAGCGACGCGCGCTGGAAGGGCGCCGACAGCCGCGACCTGATGCGCCA
>Ga0068853_100004026_pt1 | contig 11303 bp, 12 predicted proteins | sample KBSCornC32_FD_65655 | JGI IMG/M metagenome (GOLD analysis project Ga0068853, IMG submission 65655) | Corn rhizosphere microbial communities from Kellogg Biological Station, Michigan, USA - KBS Corn C3-2 | ecosystem: Host-associated > Plants > Roots > Rhizosphere > Soil ... | reverse complement strand
TCGCCTCAGGCGCCCGCCGGCTGATCGAGCAATTCGGCGGCGCGGCGGAGCAGTTCCAGCGCCTCGCGCCGGCGCTCGTCAAGCTGATGGTCGGCAGGCGGAGTGCCAGCGCCTTCGCTTGTCTTGGCCTTGCCGCGCGTGCTTCCGTCCAAGTCGGGCATGCCCCGGTTCAGCCAGAACGCAGCGATGCATTCCTTGAGCGCATCGATCAGCTTCGCCTGCCAGCGCGCAGCATCGCGCGGGAAGGTATGGGCGGCGAGGCCGTTGATGAAGATGGTCACGAAGTAGCGGCCGAGCTTCAGGTCCTCGCCACCCAGCTCCGCCAGCACTGGGAATGCCGAGGCGGTCGCCTGGTCGAGTGCCTGTTCGTCCGATATGTGCAGCTGAGCCAGCATGGCCCGCAGGCGCTCGTCGGTGCGGGCTGCTGATTCCAGCTCGACCATGGCCACGTGCAGCGGTTCGTTATTGGCCTGGCGCCAGAGCAGGTCCACGCCCATATCGAGCTGCAGGCGCGGCGTCGCGTCGGGATCGATGCGGCCGAAATAGCTGCTCCGCCAGCATTCGTAGAGGTATTCGATCGCGGCGTACTTCAGGTCTTCCAGCACCGGGAAATAATACTGGATCTTGCCGCGTGTCATGCCGGTCTCGCGGGCCACCAGCGACATATTGGTCCCGGCCCACCCCTGCACCGCGAAGCAACGGACCACCGCGTCCAGGATCGCCGTACGCGTTGCATCGGCGCTTTCGCCCGTCCGCTCTCCATCGATTTCGCCAGGGTTCGTGTACTGACTGTCCATCCGGGCTTCCTGTCCTGCTCTCCAATTTGCGAGTGTACGCTCGCCCGAATTGATCGCAAGAGATCATCATGCATTATTGCTGCTTGCAGGTGGCAAGAGGTAGGGCAACGGTATGGATGAGGAGGCCCACGCGGCGCTGGAGCGCATTGCTGCCGAGCGGGAATGCATGCGCATACTCCACGCCTACGGCCGCGCCATAGACTGGCAGGACCGGGATGGGCTTGGCTGTCTGTTCTGGCCCGACGCGGCGATCGATCTTGGTTTCTTCCGTGGAAATGGGCCCGAAGCGACGGCTTTTCTGCTGGCCAATGCCGCGCGTTCGCAGCGGCGCTTCCATGCGACCTCCAATATCGTGCTTCGCGTGGACGGGGCGACCGCCATGGCCGACAGCTGCTGCATCACCCATGCCGTGGGCAGTGAGGAGGGGAATCCCGCGTGGCAGCTGTTCTTCGGCCGGTACCTCGACCGGTTGGAGCGGCGCGGCAGCGAATGGCGCCTTGCCGAACGCCGCTTCCTGCTCAACGGCTATCATGCCGGCGCGCTGGATGAGCCTTCGCCATTGGCCCCGGTGGCGCGCGCCGACGCCCTCACCCCTGAACATCCGCTGTTCCGTTTTCGCTGAGATTCCCTTTACTGGAGATTTGACGATGGCTCGTGTTGCAACGCTCCCCCTTTCCGAATGGCGGCCCGACCTGCGCGAGATGGTCGGGGGAGGCGCTGCTACCATCGTCGAGCAGGGTCTCATGCGCGTGCTGTCGCACAATCCGGATCTTGCGAAAGGCGTGCTTGGGTTTGGGACATGCCTCTATCAGAGCACCAGCCTGTCGCGGCGGCTCGTCGAACTGGTGCGGCTGCGTGTTGCCTTCCACAACCAGTGCCGCAGTTGCATGGCGATCCGCTATCAATCTGCGCTCGACGACGGCCTGGACGAAGGGGCCGTGTGCTCGCTGGAAAGGCCGGAGGAGTCCGACGACCTGACACCAGCCGAGAAGGCCGCGCTCACCTACGCCGATATCTCCTCGACCAGTCATTTCGCTATCGAGGATGGAACCTTCCAGGCGCTACGGCTGCATTTCACCGAGCGGCAGATCGTCGAACTCGGCGCCTTCATAGCCTTTTTCATCGGCTTCGGCCGGCTCTCTGCAGCCTGGCACCTCGTGGACGATCTGCCCGAAGGCTATCAGCGCGACGACGGCATGACGATTGCTCCCTGGCGCGAAGAGGCACTGCAGGTTCGCGGCTGAGGCTGGGGCGGGGAGAGGTGCGGCGGAGCGATCCGCCGCATCTCCCGGTCCCGTCTTACCCCACCGCGTCGTAGGCAATGTGCAGCTCCTTGAGAGCACGCAGCACGAAGCCCGGGTGATGATCGAAGCTGTTGCGACCCTCAGCGAGGCGTAGCTTATGCAGCCGCGTGATCAACGCCTCGATGGCGATCTGCATCTCGAGCCGCGAGAGGCCTGAACCCGGGCAGTGGTGCTCGGCCTGGCTGAAGGCCATGTGCCGCATCGCATTGGAGCGGTCGAAGCGGATACAATCGGGCTCCGAGAATATTTCGGGATCGCGGTTGGCGGCTGCGAAGCGCAGGTGGAGCGTTGCGCCTTTGGGAATGTGGACGCCGCGGATTTCGGTGTCGCGGGTGGCCGTGCGGTAGAGCCCTTGGGTCGGCGATTCGAGGCGCAGCACTTCCTCGACGAAACCTCCGATGCGGGAGCGGTCCGCGCACAGCGCCTCGAGCACGGCCGGGTCACGCAGCATCAGCCACAGGGCCGAAGCCAGCGCATAAGCGGTGGTCTCGTTGCCGCCGATGAAAAGATGGTCGACCATCGAGATGATCTCGCCATCGCTGAGCGGCCGACCCTGAAGGCGGGCGTGAGACAGCTCGCTGATGATGTCGTCACGCGGCGCGGCGCGGCGGGAGTCGATCTGCCGCTTGAGGTAGTGCTGGAACTCCACGCCCTGCTCCGCGACCCAGATCTCCTGCTCTGCGCTGAGGCCACGCGCGAACGGGAGGGCCCAGGCGAAGGACCAGCGCTTCAGGTCCTCGTTGTCCTCATGCGGCAGGCCGAGCAGGTCAGTGATGATCGCGGCTGGCAGCGGTTCGGCGAAGGCGGCGATGAACTCGATCTCGCCGCTCGCTGGCATGGCGTCAATCAGGCGGTGGACGTGGCGTTCGATGAGCGGCCGCGCGGCCTCCAGCCTCGCGCCGGTGAAGAAGTGATTGACGAGGGCGCGGAACCGCTTGTGCTCGGGCGGGTCCTGCGAGAGCGGAAAGGCTTTGGGCCAACCCTGCTCCTGATAGATCCGGTTTGCTTCGGGGCATAGCAGCAGCGGCTCTCCGCCGTGCTTTTCCGGTTCGTTGGAGAAGCGCTCGCTATCGCGCACCACCATCGCCACGTCGTCGTAGCGCGTGAGCACGAAAAGGCTTGTGCCGGGCACCTGATAGACCGGCTCGCGTTCACGCAGAAGGCGGTAGGTTTCGAACCATGTGCGGTTCGCCTCCGGTCCGAACAGATCGACGTCACCATTCCCCACGGCGGCACTCCCACAAGTTAGAGGTAGCAAGCAGCACTGCTGCATGTTATCCGAGTCGCCGAGGCCGAACGGCAACTAACAAAAAAACGGCTGTGGGAGACGGTATGGCGACTTGCCTTGTGCATATGCGCGTGAAGGAAGGCCAAGCGGCCGCCTTCGAGGCGCTTGCGCGCGAGCTCTATGAGGCTTCCGCGCACGAGCCGCGGATGCGGCGCTACGAATATTGGCGCGGACGCGAGCCCAACACTTACTATTGCCTCGAGTCGTTCGACGCCTATGCCGGGTTCCTGATCCACGAGACCGCGCCGTACCACGAGGCGGCCGCCGAACCGATCATGGCCATGATCGAGGCCTTCGATCTTGAATGGGTCGATCCCGTCCCGGGCGCTGCTCCGCTCGGCACGACGAACGAGCAGCCGCTACCGGAGAACGCGGGCGAACGCGCACGGCTGTACGCGGGGCTGTTCCCGCTGATGCTCGCCCCGTGGTGGCGGGAGCTGCGCCGTGGCAAGGCAGTTACTGCCGGGGGTCTGGAGCTGTGAGCGGGCGGGTGCAGGCCAAAGTCGTCCTGGTCACCGGCGCGGGGCGGGGTCAGGGAGAAGCTCACGCACGCCTTCTGGCGCGAGAGGGCGCTACGGTGATCATCACCGATGTCCGCGAACGGCAAGCGGCCAACATCGCGGCGGCGATCGGCGGCGAAAGCTGGGCCTTTCCGCTCGATGTCGCCGATGCGGACGCGTGGGCCGATCTCATGCGCCGCATCGACGATCGCCATGGCCGACTCGACGGGCTGGTCAACAATGCCGGCGTCGCGCTGATGGCAGACCTTCACGCCACCGACGCCGAACTCTTCGCGCGCACCGTCGCGATCAACCAGACGGGCACATTCTATGGCATGAAGTTCGGTGCGGAGCTGATGAAGCGGGGCGGGGGCGGATCGATCGTCAATATCTCCTCGATCGCCGGCTGCAGGGCCGATCCCCTGTTCCTTGCCTATACCGGGACCAAGTGGGCGGTGCGCGGCATGTCCCGCGCGGCCGCGCGCACGCTGGCGCCCGACGGAATTCGCGTGAACGTGGTGCTTCCCGGCATAATCGACACGCCCATGCTGACCGACGCCGTGCCCGGCCTCGACGTCGGCGCCTTCGCGGCCCAGGCCGCTCCGCTCGGCCGGGCGGGAATGCCGATGGATGTCGCGCAGGCCGTGCTGTTCCTGGTATCCGACGAGAGCGCCTACGTGACAGGGGCGGAGCTTTGCGTCGACGGGGGAGTCACCGCCTGATGTGCGGGCGCCTGGAGCCTGAGGAGCTGCTTGCCGCGGTTCTGTCCGGCGAACAGGCGCATCAGCGTGGCCGGCGCATTCTCGAATCCGTCCTGGATATCCTCGCGATAGGTCAGGCGCCCGAACTGCACGAGCCGTTCCAGCCTGCCGCGGATCGCAGGGAACTCGTCAGCCCAGTCGAGCACGATGAACCCTGCCATGCTGGCCCGGCGAAACACGAGGTTGAAATAATTGGCAGGGCCCTGGGGCAGCCCCCCGGTCTGGTTGCGGCTGATGCCCCCGCACAGGACCACGCGCGCGCCGGTGGCGAGGCGGCCCAGCATGGCGTCGAGCACCGCCCCGCCGACATTGTCGAACACGACGTTCGCGCCGTGCGGGCACTGCGCGGCAATCTGGTCCGCGAGGTCGTTCGCGCGATAGTCGATCGCGAGGTCGAAGCCGGCCTCCTCGACGAGCCAGCGGCACTTCTCAGCCCCGCCGGCGATCCCCACCGTGCGCGCGCCGGCAATGCGCGCAAGCTGCCCGACCACCGAGCCGGTGGCGCCGGCCGCGCCGGAGACCAGCACGGTGTCGCTGGGAAGAGGGCGGCCCAATTTGAACAGGCCGCACCAGGCAGTGAGGCCGGTGGTGCCGAGGATCGAGAGCATGGCCGTGGGCGAAAGGGACGTGCTGACTTTCTCTATCCCCGTGCCGTCCGACAGGTGGAGTTCGGTCCATCCGGTGGTTCCCACAACGAGATCCCCGGGAACGAAGCCGGGATGCCGGCTTTCCAGAACCTCGCTGACCGCGCTTCCGCGCATGACGTCGCCGATCGCCATCGGCGCGACATAGTCGGCGATGTTCTCCATCCAGCCCTTTTGCGCCGGATCGAAACCGAGATAGCGAGTCGCAAGCAGCATCTCGCCCTCGGCTGGGGAGCCGGTTTCACGCGTTACGAGGCGGAAATCGCCGGCTTCGGCCGGCCGGCCGCACGGATGGGCGTCGAGCAACCATTGACGCGTCGTAGGCATGGGTGGCCCCCTCGATCGAACTCGGCCGGCCATCTCCCGACGCGCAGCTTCGCGCCATGCCCAAAAATGACAGGCGCGGGGGCCCGGAAAGCGGGATTTCAACCATAAGGAGAGGAAAGCACTCATGGGCGCAGTCGTGGACGGGCGGTTCAGGCCCGAGATGATCGAACCGGCGGATATGGAGGCGCTGGTCGGGCAGGCAACCGTTCGCGACGTCCCGGACATCCGGCGCGCGGCGCAGGCGGTTCGCGACTTTGCCGCCCGCTATGGCCTGCGTGCAGCCCTGTGCGCCAATATTGCCTCGAAGGGGGCGATCACCGACGCGGAAGGAAAGATCCTGGCCTCCGACATCTTCGGTTGGCTTGCCGAAGGCGAGCGCTGGTGGGAGGACCAGTGCCTGGCGCTCCACTCACTGCTGCCGCGCGCCTGCCGGTACGAGAGCGAACCCTTCTGGTGCAACGCCAGCGGCTTTTTCACGACGACGTTCAACCCCTATCTGCGGGAGATCGATCCCTCGCAATACTTCGAATCGCAGTCGGCGTTCAGGGTGGCAATCGTCATTCCCGTCCACCTGCCTTTCGCGCAGGTCTCCGCCAACTGCTTCGCGCCGTTCGATCCCAAGATCCGGGATCTGGAAGAGATGTTCGCCCTCGTCGGCGGCACGCTGGCCGCCATGACCCGCCGGTTCATCAACGGTTACGTCGCCGTCACCCGGCCCAAGCGGCGCATTCCTGCCGATTGCGAGCTGTCTCGGCGCGAGGTCGAATGCCTGCGCTGGGCCGCGATCGGCAAGACAGACCGGGAGATCGCGACGATCATCGATCTCAGTCACGCCACCATCCGCTATCACATCAACCGCGCGAGTGAGAAGCTGAACGCCGTCAACCGCGCGCAGACGGTCTTCAAGGCTGGGCAGCTCGGCTATCTGGGGGCGAGCGCATGAGCCAGCGCCGCGCCTATCCTCAAAACCGTTAGCTCAAGTGCGGCGCGGATCGTGCCATGGAGGACCATGGACTCCGGGAAGAGACGACATGGCAGAGGCTGATCCCCATACCGAAGATCGTGCGGCACAGCGCCGCCGAAGCGCGCGGGCGGACTTGCGCCGCATGGTGGCGCTGATCGCGGAGGATCGCACCGAGAGCGCGACGGCTCCGCTCATGCTGCACAAGTCGGTCTATACCGGGCGCCGCCGCCACGCCGCCGAGATGGCGGAGATATTCCATCGCCATCCGCTGGTCGCCGGGCTGACAGGCGATATCCCTGCGCCGGGCGACGCCATGGTCTTTGACGGTGCCGGCCCTTCGGTGCTCGTGATGCGCGGCAAGGATGGCGTGGTGCGCGCCTTCCGCAACATGTGCACGCACCGCGCGGCCCGGCTGGTGGAGGAGAGCGAGCCCTGGAGCGGCCGCCTGCCGCGCGTGTCCTGCCCCTTCCACGCCTGGACGTTCGACGGCGAGGGCCGTCTGGTGGGACAGCCCGGCAAGGAGGGCTTCGCGGGCTGTCCGGAAGGCGCGCGCAACCTGATCGCGTTGCCGTGCGAGGAATATCTTGGGCTGATCCTCGTGCGGGTCGACCCCAATGCCGGGGTCGTCGATGCGGCGGGTCATTTGGCGGGTTTCGCGCCCGTGATCGAGCAGATGGAACCGTGGCGCGCCGAGCCGGTGAAGAAGGGCGTGCTGACCGCCGACGCCAACTGGAAGTTCGCGCTCGACACATATGGCGAGAGTTATCACTTCAAGGCGCTTCACGCCTCCACCATCGGGCAGACGCACTATTCGAACCGTGGGATGTACGAGCCTTTCGGTCCGCATCACCGCGTCAACTTCCCCGATCTCTCGGCGGGAGAACTGATCGGCATGCCGGAAACGGAATGGCCGGATGCGGAGTATGGCGCGGTCCATTACCTGTTTCCCAATACCGTGCTGTTCTTCGGTGCGGTGACGCCGGGGGTTCATTTCACGCAGGTCTTCCGCCTTTTTCCCGATGGGCCGGACCGCATGTTCTGTCACTTCGCGGTCTATGCCCCCTTCGGCGTCATGGACGATGCGCACGGGGCGATCTGCGAAGGCGCTTTCGACGCGACGGCGACGGTGGTTCAGACCGAGGACTACCGCGTCGCATCGGCCGGCTATGCCAACCTGCTCGCGGCTCCTGAGGACTTCCGGGTGGTGCTGGGCGCCAATGAGCCGGCGCTGCACGGCGTCCATCGCCAGATCGCCGCAGCATGCGGAATGCCACTCGATTGCACGGAACACACCGACCGATGACCGAACAGAGCCTCACCACCGTCCGCGCCGACCGCTGTCCCGGCATGAGCTACAGCGAGATGCTGGCAGGCGACACGCGCCCCGCGCCGGACTATCTGGTGGCGGAATCGGCGATCCCGCTCGATGACGAGCCGCTCGATCCGGCCCGCTATATCAGCGAGGATTTCGCTGCGGCCGAGCGCGAGCGGCTCTGGCCCAACATCTGGCACTTCGCCGCGCGCGAGGAGGATCTCCCGGAGCCGGGCGACACGGCAGTCTATGAGATCGCCGAGAGCAATTACCTGCTGGTGCGCCAGGACGACGGCTCGATCCGCGCCTTCCACAATGTCTGCCTGCACCGGGGACGGCTGCTGCGCGATCATGGCGGGCGGACGGTCAGTCTGCGGTGCCCGTTCCACGGCTTCACCTGGAACAATGACGGCAGCCTCAAGGAAATTCCCTGCCGCTGGGATTTCCACCATCTGGAAGGATGCGACCTCTCGCTGCCGCAGCTCAGGGTGGAGCGCTGGCAGGGTTTCGTGATGGTGACGGAAAACGCCGACCTGCCCCCGTTCCGTGAATGGATAGGCCCCGGCGTCGAGCACTATGACAACTGGCGGCTCGATCAATGCCATACGATGGCCTGGATCGGCCGGGTCTTTCCCGCCAACTGGAAGGCGGCCGCAGAGGCTTTCATGGAGGCGTTTCATGCCGTCGTGACGCATCCACAGATCCTCGGCTTCACCGCCGACGCCAACAGCCGCTACGACCTGTATGGCGACCATATGAACCGGGCGATCACGCCCAACGGCACGCTGAGCCCGCACGTGCGCGGGCGGGATCAGCTCTACGTGCTGGAGAAGATCACCGAATTCCTCGAGGGTGACGGCCGCGGCCGTTTCGCCGAGCACGGCGGGGCAGACCTGCGCGGTTTTTCTCCGGACGACCCGCTGCTTGCGCGCAAGGTGCTGGCCGCGGCGAACCGCGACACGTTCATGGCAATGGACGGGCGCGATTATTCGGCGGCGTCGGACAGCGAGGTGCTGGACAATTTCACCTACAACATCTTTCCCAACTTTGCGCCCTGGGGCGGCTTCGTTCCCAACATCATCTATCGCTGGCGCCCGTGGCGCGACGTCGATCACTGCCTGATGGAAGTGCGCATTCTCTCCCGCACACCGGAGGGCACGAAAGCCCCGCCGTCGCCGCCGATGCACCTGATCGGCGAGGACGAATCGTTCATGACCGTGGCGCATCTGATCGGCCCGGGTCTGGCCGGCGTGTTCGACCAGGACCTTGCCAACCTGGCGGCGGTGCAGAAAGGCATGAAAGCCTCGGCCAACCGCCGGATCGAGCTTGCCCACTATCAGGAAAGCCGCATCCGGCACTTCCAGCGCACGCTCGACAAGTATCTCAGCGGCGAACTGCCCCGCGCCGCCGTGTAGGAAACCGGGCATCAGCGGGCCAGCGCCTGCGCCATTGCCGCCGTGTCGAAATAATGGATGTGCATCTCGGCTATCTTGCCCTGGGCATCGAAGCGCGTGACCTCGGCAACGCGCTGCACGATGCGCTCTCCCGTGCCAGGCACGGTCATGCTGAAACGCAGCAGCGCGACAACGTGCTTGTCGTTCCCGACGAGGTCGACCCACTCGACGACGGGCTCCTGCCAGAAGCCCATGACGTGCGCGAACAGGCGCTGCAGCGCATCGGGCCCGCGCCACTCGCCGCCATAAGGCAAGCCCGCGGGTTCGTGGATCACAAAGTCCTCGGCCATGAAGGTTGCGACCTTGTCCCACTCACCGCTGGCGGCGTGGCCGTACATTATGCGCGTCGCTTCGGTGGGAGTGATGGCGGGCATTCTGCTAATCCTGCCGCGCCACTCTAATGCGCCCTAGCCGCGTGCCCCATCGTCAAAAATGGCAGGTAATTCCCCCGAGGGCCATCGCTACGATCAGGGTGGTCAGCGGAAACGTCCTTCCAGAGGAACAAGGCAAATGAAACTCAATAGCACGATCGCGGCTGTTGTCACGGGCGGCGCATCCGGGCTCGGCGCGGCCACGGTGCGGGCGCTCGCGGGGCGCGGCGTGCGGGTTGCGATATTCGACCGCAACGCCGAACTTGGCAGTGCGCTGGCGGACCAGGTCGGGGGCACGTTCTGCGAGGTCGACATCGCTTCGGAAGACAGCGTCGACGCCGCCTTTGCCAAGGCACGGGCCGCGCAGGGACAGGAGAGGATCCTGGTCAACTGCGCCGGCATCGGCGGCGCCATAAAAACGGTCAGCCGCGACAGGGTCACCGGGGAGATACGCCCCTATCCGATGGACGTGTTCAACAGGGTCATCCAGGTCAATCTCATCGGCACCTTCCGCTGCATCACCACGTCCGCCGCCGGGATGATGACGCTCGACCCGCTGGACGCCTCGGACGAGCGCGGAGTGATGGTGATGACCGCGAGCGTCGCTGCCGAGGACGGCCAGATCGGCCAAGTCGCCTACTCGGCCTCCAAGGGCGGGATCGTGGCGATGACCCTGCCGATCGCGCGTGACCTCATGAACGACGGCATCCGCATCAACACGATCCTGCCGGGCATTTTCAATACGCCGCTCATGAAGTCCGCGCCGGACAACGTGCTGCACGCGCTGGCGACGGCGATTCCGTTCCCCAAGCGGCTCGGCGATCCGGCAGAGTACGCCCAGCTGGCGCTTTCCATGATCGAGAACTCCTACTTCAACGGCGAGGACGTCCGGCTCGACGGCGCCTTCCGCATGGGGCCGCGCTGAGGCATGGGCACAGTGTTCGACTGGCGCTCGCGCTGGATGGACGAGGAACTCGTCCTCTTCGACGAGACCGTCCGCCGTGTGCTGTCCGACTGCGCGCCGCCTGAACGCCGCGCGCGGTGGCGGCAAGATGGGATCGTCGAGCGTGCGGCCTGGCGGGAGGTTGCACAAGCGGGCCTGCTCGGCCTCTCGATTGCGCCAGGCTACGGAGGTGCGGGCGGTGATTTCCGGCACGAGGCCGTGCTCATCCGCCGCCTCGGCCTTGCCGGGGCGGAGGGCTGGGGGCTGCCGCTTCACAACAGCATCGTCGCGCCCTACGTGGAAACGCACGGCACGCCCGAGCAGCGCCGGCGTTGGCTCCCGCGCATGGTTTCGGGCGAACTGATCGGCGCCATCGCCATGACCGAGCCGGGCGCGGGTTCCGACCTGCGCGGCATCCGCACCACGGCTCGGCGCGACGGGGATGTGTATCGCGTCACCGGCCAGAAGACCTTCATTAGCAACGGCCAGATTGCCGACTTCATCATCGTCGCCGCCCGCACCGATCCGGCCGAGGGCTCCCGCGGGCTTTCGCTCATCGGCATCGAGGCCGCCGACGCGCCGGGGTTCACGCGCGGGCGCAACCTCGACAAGGTCGGGCTGGAGATGGGCGACACCTC